>ENA-UOTX01000610-UOTX01000610.1-compost-metagenome-genome-assembly--contig:-NODE-610-length-35807-cov-11.664736_pt1 | contig 35807 bp, 10 predicted proteins | sample MGYA00238143_ERZ746982 | MGnify/ENA primary metagenome ERZ746982 (study PRJEB28758, sample SAMN06268862) | compost metagenome | isolation source: single cell | place: USA: California, Emeryville, Joint... | reverse complement strand
AATATCAAGTTGCTCATGATTATCTGAAACAAGACTTAGAAATGAAACAGCGATTGCATTATGGTGATCATCCCGAGATCGCAGTAACTTTAGCTGACTTGGGCAGTGTACTGCGTTATCTCGGAAAGTTCGAAGAAGCATATGATTTGACGAAAAAGTCAATTGATATACTAAAAAAGGTTTTCCAAGATGACCATCCTAATATCGCCAATGCGTTGGGTTCATTGAGTGCTATTACTCTATGTCTCGAAAGATGTGAAGAAGCACTTGATTATGCCAAGCAATCGCATGAAATGAATCTGAGAATATATGACAAAGATCACCTTGAAATCGCGAGATCCTTGAGTATCACAGGGCATGTTTTTATAGGACTCGATAAACTTTCAGAAGCCAAAGACACTTTCAAGAAAGCTCTTGAAATATCTACAAAATACTTCCCTCTAGATCATATTGAAAACAAACATACTTTAGAAAGCCTCATTTATACATTAGAAGAGCTTGGCGAAATTTTAGAAGCTGAAGAGTGTCAAAAATATCTAAAATAAAACACTATATAGGAGGAGTAGAAGATATGATTAGTAATCTACAAGCAAGACCATTGAGTAAAAAGACACTGTTCAATGTAAATAAGATCCTCTACGTATGCTCAAGATAGCAAAACAGAATGCGAATTCATTTGCTAAAATTTCTAATTTTTTTTTTAAAAAAAAACAACGAACTCTGATACATTCATTGAATTATTAGTATGAAGCCATTTCCAATGGGTTTTTTTTCTCATTCATCTGAAAAAAGAGGCATCGATGCAAACGAATATAATTATACGGTTATGATTAATAATAAAATGCATATTTTATAATTTTTGTGAAAAATCATCTCTCTCAATATTTGTCTGTGAGAAACGAAAGCCATATTGTCATTCTAAGGTTCGGAGGCTCTTACATTTGATATTTCGTCCCTTTTGCATATTTCGAAAGGTCTCCTCCTTCTCTAATTATATTGCTTTTGCTAATACCAGAAGGACAAAATGGTTAAACAGTAGAGTAAATCTATAGATTACTTTCCAGTCAGATCTATTCCAGTCGCATGTTGGCTCTCATCATTAATTTCTGCTTGAGACAGATCGACTTCCTCAGCTTCTTTCTTTGTAGGGGTCCTTTCATTGTCCAAAGAATTGTAAAATAAAATCAAATACACTTTTTTGAATTACTCTAATGAAAGGTCTATACCACGTACATTTCGTCGCTCGGACGGCAATTCAATTCGAGATAAATTAAAATCATCCGGCTCTCTCTTCGTAGGGCGCTTGTCACTAGAACGAGAAGGAAAATATAAGTAACAATGAATATTTTTAGATTACTTTATTGTGAGATCGATATCAGTTATATTTCGTAGCTCAGATTTGTGTGCTATTTGAGATAAGTTCCTGCCTTCTCGCTCTATCTTGGCAGGACTCTTTTCGCTCTCATAAGGAGAAGTCTTGTCCTGATTGTCGGTAGTGAGATCTTTTAAAGTCCTTTTATTTTTCAATCTTTGGCTGATTTTCTTAACAGCAACTACCACCTTTAATACATACAGCCAAAATATATTTATCAGCAGATATCCACCTGCACCCATGACACTGATCATTATTATCCCATCACAAATTTTATTGACCCACTCAGGCTGACTTGACACCCTCAGAAGCACCATTGTTAAAACCACCATGTATGCCACACTGCAATATTTCTCACCAGTGTTCAGGGAATCTGAATCATATGGAGGTCGTCTTTTGAACAGCTGGAAGTACAAGTGAATGACTAAAATAAATACAATTCCTTTAGTGAAATCAGAAGATGTCAAAACAGCATCTAAGATGAATAGTGACATCTTGAAGATCATGACCACAACACCCCAGTAGTATGCTTCTTTAGAATAGGCATTGTAGAAGTTACCCAAAATAATTCTTAGTGCTCTGGACTCATATAAGTCCTTTCTTTTTCTGTAAAGAATAATGAAAATGGCAAAAGGAATAACAAATCCCCAAATGACAAGTGCCGGGATGACCACTGGATAAAGGAAAGAGTTATATTGCTCAGTATAGCACTCGATATTGTTTTGCGATTTGATGTAGTATTGGGAGGCATAATGGTCAAGCTTCGTGCAAGTGAGATATTGACAGAGTTTAGCAATGATGCCAGGCTGCTCAAGAAGGAACAATACAATGGCTACGGCTCCTATTCTGATGAGAGATTCATTTTTCTTGTTTTGAGTTTCATTCAAACTGCTGCGTCTTTCTTCCTCTCCGCCTCGTCGACTTTGTTCACCTCCTGTTTTTGATACATCTTCGTTTTGGGCCTGTTTTCTTCTCCTTTTAAGTTTATGGCTTTGAATCAACAGAGTAATGAGACTACGGAGAATCTCGAAGATCATAACCAGAAGTAATTTTACGATTGGGGAGAACAGATACACTAAAATCTCAAATCTCAACGCATCAAAAAGATTCTTGTTTGTCTGGAGATAGAGACATTGTAACGAAAAAACCGCTTGAGTATTCGAATTACCTACAGAAACGGAAATGCTAAGGAGAGTACTGGCTGTTCCAATGTCGAGATTGGAAAGAACCGAGGAGATTTGAGAGAAAGAGGTGAAAATAACAATGAACGCTCCTGGTGTACGAGTCCTCTCTCTTTTCTTTTTCAACTCTTTCTCTTTCTCTTGTTGCTTTGGCAAGTCAACCGCAGTGGCAACCATATTAATAATACTAGTCCCAATAATCTCCGTCTTGGAGGTACTCTGTATATCGTCACATCGATGCCGTTCTATTTTATATTGAGTATACTTATTTTGATTCTCTTTGAATGTCACGATAATCATGATGATTTGATATGCGATCGAAGCTATGAGGAGGAGAATAGCGAACACAATCAGTTTAGCCTTATCATAGCATTGGGTGCATGCTCCTGCTTTCCCCGTTGAGAGATAATCGTTTTGGAAATTGCACTGTGAGCATGCAACACCTGTGTACTCTTTCGAACAGTCGGTTTGGTCATTCCCTCCTAAGCATTGCTTGCCTGAATCGTTGCAAGGGATAATGTTTAAGGCTGAAGAATTGGCGATACTTCTGTAATAGGCTGGTTTGAGTGAAATACTGTTACCCCCATTACAGATAGCTCCTATAGGACAAGCATTACATTCTGAATCATTGGCAATGAGTGAGTAAGTGCCTGATTTGCAGAAATGGCATTCATTAGTTTCATTATTGGTGATTTCACCTGCAATGCAACTTCTCAATTTAATATAAAAAATTTGAGACTGATTATAAGTATCTGAAGAATACTTTGCACTAACTTGAATGTAATCACCGGCACGACCCTTCAATTCGATTGAAGGAGCTGATATGATGCATGTAGAGCCGCTACAATCTCCACTCGCGATTTTTTGGTCTGCAATTCCGTTTGGAAAAGAGAAATTCATGTTTAATAAATAGCGGGTTGAACTATCCGGGACTATTTCATAACTGTTAGCATTTGTAGGATCTTTTTGATGAACAAGCGTAAGACTTATCAAATATTGCGATAGGGAGTATGTGGTCAAATTTGAAAACATTGGATAATTTGGAAAAGTCTCACTTCTCTGAGGTAACAGAGTATCTCCTTTATGAGTTATCGGAATAAATACAATTCTTAGATTTGTGGGTCCGTGGGAGACAATAGAGAGATTTGAAGATAGCATTATGTTATTATTTGCTGCTAAATTTGATATATCCACTTGATCAGAAATTGAATAACCAATATTTCCAGCAAGGCCAGCAGAAAAGCTGCTAAAATTATTTTGATTCACAACAAGTTTCGGTTGATTGAGCCAAAAGACTCCGCCACGAGTGCCAGCTGTGAGATTTGTGAAATCACTATTCACTACAGTCATTAGAACCGATTCCTCTGGACTGTTCTCGTAGATGAAACCTCCATTGCGAGCAGAGATATTTAACAAAATACACCTAGAAAAAGTTACTTTTCCTTCAACATATCCAGATTGCATTAATTCTCTTGTCTGCGATGCTAAACTGTTATTCCTGCCTGAAAGACTTTCCAACAATCGGAGAGATGATGAAGTGCTGATGGTGGCTGAGGAAACGTAGCCTATAGCAAGAATACCACCATTTTGAATCGAGCTGATGTGTTTCAAACTATCGTTTTGAAAGGTTATCTCCAGCAGCTGGGTATCGCCCTGAGAATATACTATTGCTCCATTTTGACCAGATATATACTCATATGTGTTATTCGCAGAGATAATAAATATCATATATTCTTTACTTAGCTCATCATTCACTAATACACTTGCGCAATTAAAGCTGTATTCTACATGTATTATAGCTCCATCACTTTTACTGCTGTTCACCTGTGAGTAGCTATTATTCTGGAGCGAAAAAGATATTCCTCGAGTCTGACTTTTCCAGTAGATGATATTTCCACTTCCTCCCGCTGTTGTAGTGGTATCTTGGACTGAAGCAATGTTGCTAAAGATATTTTGAGTTAGTAGAAAGCTCACACCTCGCTCACTAGTCGAGTATAAATTACTTTTAAAGGATGTCAGCTGCGAACTCGAGGCAGTGATGATGGCCCCTGATTCTCTAATAGCCGCCGAGTTAATGGTATTATTGTTCAGCCAAAGAATCAAATCATACATCGACTCAACTCCATTGTAGATCAAACCTCCAGAGCCTGCTAAGTTCGAAAACGTAGAATTTGTAATTGTAATGGCAAAATCATTTCCTCCTGGGTTCCTGCCCACTAACCTTGTCGATGAGCCGATAACTCCCGATGAAATAAGATCATCTGACCACCAGTTATTGCCAATGAATGAAGTATCTTGGATGATTATGCTCAGCATAGTTAACGGACCGAATGAAGATGGAGACTGCGAGTTAATGATGATGATGTTCGATTCCAAGTTCAGGTTTTGAAATTTGCTTTCTTTAACCTCAAGATTACATGCATAATTTGTGCTTTGCGAGCTTGGATTGCAATTAATTGTAATTATTGCACTATTATCCAAGCTAATATCAGTCGCTTGCAGATTCTTGAAAACCGCTCGGAAATTTTCTCCTTCAAAGAGGCCGAACTGTGGGATTAACAGACCTGTAGAACTTGCAGCTGAAGTAATACTCACCGCTTTTGTTGTATAGCTCAAATCATTTCCAGTAATGTCTACGATCGTACTGACTCCTTTCACATAGATGAAGTTCCCAGCAACATTGCCAATAGCAGTCAGGTTACAATTATATATTTCAAAAGTAGCATCACTTTGATCAAAAACAAAAACACCATATTCAGGAGAAGTCACGTCGCTTACACTGTTCGTTTGGGTAATATTTGTCTGAGATATCGAAATAGCTGACGAATATATTTGATTAAAGTAAAATAGCCCTCCAGAAGCAGTTATCTGATTGCCTGAAATTTCAGTTGATTCCACGACTAGATAGATGGATAAGGTTTCCGCGTAGATTATGGTACCATATGGCGCTGTGTTATTCCGAATAGTAGAATTTATGATGCTTGCATACGTTATCTCATCAGCAAAACTTTGATTATACAGCCTAAATAGACCATTGGAGTTGGAGCTTGAACCGTTGTTGTTTTCGAAAGTGCATCCATCGATAGTCAAAGTTTTAAAGCCCATGTTGAAAGCACCACCAGGAGAGCCATAAACAAAATTTCTGAATGACGAGTTGACAAAAGAAATATACGGGACGAAGATCTCCATAATGCGTCCTCTAGGAGATATTGAGATTGAGTCGAAGGTGTTATTTGAGAATTCCTGGATGGAAGTCACTGAAGAGATGGAAAATAGAGTTCCTTGGAATCGTTCAATGTTTATTGCGTTTGAATTTTGAAGTGAAATTTTTTTAAAGGAATTATCTGTAAATGAGAACAAAGATGTTCCTGCGCTTCCATCAACAATTTTGATTGATAAAAATTCTAAAGCATTGATAAATCCAAGCGCATTTGTAACAACAATGTCCTCGAAGGTGCTGTGTTGGAGGACAATGTTTTTCGAAATCATGCCGCAATCTATACTAATGAAAACCTGTTCTGTTGTTAAATCTCTTGCTTCATTATCTTCTATCATAATTTGACTACATTGATCTGCTTGCAAGTAGTACAACCCTAACTTTTCAGAATCAGTGAGTATGGTAGAACCAAACAGAAGATCATCCATGGCCTTTGCTACACATGAAATGAAGTAGCCTTCAAAGCTCGCTTTTTCAACGCGGTGAGTGGAAAAATAGGTTTTTGCCAAATTAGCAGCAGAAATCAAATAATAGGTTCCATCTGAAAATACATCATTGAACGTATTGGAAGAAAAATTTATTGAGCTGTTTGGGATTTGGAAATTTTGCAATAAAATAGCCGTTTCGCTGCTGTTTGTAGCATTTATACTCGTGAATGAGTTCCCGATCATAGAAATAAAGAAAATCGCGTTTTGGGCATCTTCGAGTGATAAATCGATTCGAGTTGACTGATAAAGTTGCGATAAGAGGTCGTCGCCAAGAAATAGACTACTTTCAGCAAGGGCAAATAGAGATATGCTTGCTGTTAATTTGAAATACCCTACGGTCGTGCCGATTTGAGTGGCTATCAAAGAGTTGAAAAAGTATATTGGATTCCCAAAACTGAGAATTTTAGAATTATTTGTCGTGATCCGTGAAAAATTGTTTGCGTGGATAATAATGTTAGGATTGTTGCTTATTAATAATGTTGAACTTGCCTGCAATTTCAACGCTTCGAAAGTATTATTATAGAGAATTAACGGTCTGACTTGCGCAAATGCTTCCCCCGTGTCGAAGTTACCATGGCAATATTCCAATGTTATGAGACTAGTCGTCATCGTAGCATTCGAAAAAATGAAGTACGAGCTTGCCGACAAGCTCAGGTTAGCAATGCTTGAATTTGAAAGAAACATCGAGGAAAGAGACTCAAACCTAGCAAAGCCAGAGTTATCAATGTGTGTGTTGTCAGCTCTCAAGTTTGAGACTGATAAATGTGTATTATATAGCTTCATAACATTCCCACCGTCATTTACAGTATTGTTGACAAATGTAAAATCCGAGAACTCCATTCGTGTTATTTCTAGACAGCCAAAATAGCTAGACCCTCCAAGCGAATAAATCCAATCTGCTTGAGTAATTTTATTGTTAGTTACATTTAACCCTTCGAATCTCAGATAGATAGGTGGAATTTCCGTAGAGAGTTTGCTAGATGTTTCGGCTATGTACATCAAGAAATTTGAATACATCGAAAAGGAGTTGTTGAATAGAGTCACGTTATTCATGTCGATCCCTTTCATAACTTCGATTGCTCTCGGTTTGATTGTAATAAAGTAGCCTGAAACTTTAAATTCCGAATTAATGAGGTTGGAGTTACTCATCGAGAAATATATCGGCTCTCTCTCAGTGCAACTCGAATTATCGTTTACCAAGATGAATGTTATTGTTTGGCTATTCACCGACAATGAGTCCATTTGGAAATTATTGAAGAGGGATTTGCTCGTGCCGGATTGATGTAGAAATTTATTATATCCTGACTTCCAAAAAGTTGTGTTTCGTATCACGGCTCCATTAATTTCGATATTGTGTGAACATGTTGACACAAACAGGCCTAAACTAATTGATCCATCTTCATATTTGCAATTAGATGTTTCCACAGAAGATATCCATGTGTTATTAGTCCGAGATGTCCAGACAATGCTCGACACGAGAGACAGAGGTAGACAAATAATTTGGAGGTTGGTAATGTTAGTGTTCGTATCGTAGAACTGATCATTAGCGATGAATAGCGCGGAATTTTGCGATTCTCGAATCTTTGCATTCATCACAAAGGTTATGTTTTCGATGATGATTTGAGAACATTGGCTAATGATAAGTTTCTTATTAGCATCATGGAAGTATATGATGTTGAGCATGGAAAACAGGTTAACGTCCCTCACAGAGAAGTAATTGCCAGAAAAAGTGCCTGTAATATCTGGAAAATTTACATTTTCAGTATTGTTAAAGCAGACATTTGAAAAAGTAACTGTTCCAATCTTATTGATGGTTGAGAATGCCCCAGCTCCAGTGTATAAGATGTTAAATCCAGAGATTGAGAATAAAGCCATATTACTAAGCATAAGAGGAGAGCTTGCATTGACATAAAGGAGGGGAAGCGTGCTGCAATCCTCCATTTGAGAGATATTTTGCTCAATACCACTAAAAATGATGCTAATTGACCCGTCTCCATCATTGATTCCCTGGATTAAGGTGTTTGGGAATTGATGCGAGGAAGATAAGGATGAGCCGTCGACCGTAATCGTATTGTCCATTTCAATGAGATTTTCTCCTGACAGAAGAGCTTGAATAGCCTTGTCGAGCGAGGGATACTCACCTGAAGGCGATACAAGTAGATCTTTTGAGCTTGTCCATGCGCAGAGAAGCAACAAGAATAGGAATTTTAAATGAAGATTTTTTTGCATCTGTTCTCCAATTTTATTTTTGATTTTTAAATTTCAGATGTTGATTTTTAAAAACAAGTAACAGTGATACCAAATTTTAGAATTACGTGTAATAAAGCTGAAAAAGAAAAAAAAATTAGTTTGTTTTAGAATTCTCATGAATATATAGCATATAGTGTGACATTAATGTTCCCTTTGGGATTAGCTATGCGATTTCAGGCGAACTAAGTCACTATTCAGAGCGGCTGACTTTAAACCTAACTACCACTACTATTATAGAACTATTGATTATTATGTCTCACCTAAAATGGGATCAGATCCGATCCCACTAACCTTAACTATCATTCAGTTGCAATAAAAATTTGGTGATGCGTTTTCGCTATTAGCTGTTATGCTCTTAAATTCTGAGATTGTGCTTCTTTGTACCCGGCTCTAATTTCAAGGAAAACAAAAGATAAGGACAAATTATGATCAAATTACTTGGTTGAAGACTCAAAACTAATTGCGTTTCGTCGTTGGAGTTGGAGTTCTATCTGGGAATGGTCCTTATAGCCGTGCCTTTTCTTAGTATATTTCTGCTCTTTGACGTGAAGGGTTTCTAATTTCTTTAAAGCATCTTCCAAAATCTGTGCATTTCTAATCATTTCACGAGCTGCCATCTTTCTATTTTCTTTGAGGTGTTTTAATTTTTTAATCAACTCCCATGCTGTCATTATGTACAGCCAAAGTACATTTATCAGTAAATATCCACCTGTGGTTATTATACTCATCATTATCATCACGTCACAGAATTTATTCACCCACTCAGGCAGTGCTGACATTCTGAGAAGCACCATAGTTAACACCATCATGTATGAGAAACTGCAGTATTTCTCACCTCTGTTAAGTGGCTTAGAATCATAAGGAGGACTCCTCTTGAAGAGAAGGAAGTATAAATGAATGACCAGCATGAATACAATTCCTTTGGTGTATTCAGAGGAAGCAACCACAGAATCTAAGATGAAGATTGACATCTTGAAGACCATGACGACGATGCCCCAGTAGAATGCTTTTTTGGTATAAGCATTGTAGAAGTTACCAAAAATAATTCTCAGGGCTTTTGATTCGGATAAGCTCTTCCTCTTTTTATAAAGAACAAGAAAAATGGCGAAAGGAACGAGGAAAGCCCAGAAAATGAGTGCAGGAACGATCGCGCTATAAAGGAAAGAGTTATATTGGTCAGTATAGCATTCGATGCTGTTTTGCGATTTGATGTAGTATTGAGAAGCATAAGGATCGAGTTTTGTGCAAGTGAGATACTGGCAGAGTTTAGCGATGATGCCAGGCTGCTCGAGAAGGAACAATACAATGGCCACGGCTCCGATCCTAGTGAAAGATTTGTTTCTCTTTGATGTCCTGAGTGGTGTTGTCGGACCCATCGTTCGATTCAAGTTGCTCTGAATTTCATTTTCACTACTATCTTTCGCTTCTTCTTCTACTGCTCGCCTTTCTGCACAGTCGTCATGTCGACTTTGCCTTTGCCTTTGCTTTGATGAGCGATTCTTCCAGACAAGAAGGGAGAAAAATCTTCTGAGAGACTCGAAGAACAAAGCTAAAATTATCTTCACAATCGGAGAGAATACATATAGCAGAATATCAAACTTGAGGGCCTCAAAGAGATCTGAATTTCGGGTCAAGTAAAGACACTGCAATGAAAAGACAGCTTGCACGTTCGGGTTACCGACCCATACAGAGACATTCATGAGTGTATTTGCTGTGCCAATGTCAAAATCGGAGAGAACTGAGATGATTTGGGAGAAAGTTGTAAATATAACTATGAATGCTCCTGGACTAAGCTTCGTCTGACTTTCCTGCTTCTTTCTCCGTACTGCTTCTTGTAGCTGCTGACTTTGCTGATCCTGTTGCGGTAATTCAGCAACGGTGGCAATAATCGTACCGGTTCCTTGAACCTCTAAATTGCTCAAACTCTCAGATTCTTCCAATTTCTTTTTCTCGAGATACTCTTTATGCACTTTCTTATTTTCTTTGTAAGTCACGACAACCATGAAAATTTGATAGAGAATCGACGATAGGAGTAAGAGAGCTGAGAATGTCTTCAGTTTGTCTTCGTCATAACATGTTGTGCACGTTCCTCCTTTCCCTGCGGAGTAATACTCCTTTTGAGAATTGCACTGTAAGCATGCAATCCCGGTGTAGGTCTCATCGCATTTCGTTTGACCATCGCCTCCTAAACATCGTTTGCCTGAATCATTACAAGGGACGATGTTTAAAATTGAATTATTAGCAATACTTCTGTAATATCCAGGGATAACTGTGATATTTGCACCTCCATAACAAGTTGCACCTATCGGACAGCCATGGCATTTTGTATCGTTAGTAACAAGCGAGTAAGTTCCTGACTTACAGAATAAGCATTCCCCGGTGTTTGTATTATTAATTTCGCCTAAAACACACCCCCGAAGCTTTATATAGTACAATTGTGATTGAGTATAGATATCCGATTGGTATGTAGCATTAACGGTTATTAGATCGCTTGCATTCCCTTTCAAAATGATCGAAGTAGGAGCTGCTGTACAAGAGGAGTTACTGCAGTTAGTACTCACATAAGACTGACTCTCTCCGTCTTGAGTTGTAAAAGTCAAGGTTAATATCCCGCTTTGAGATGACTCATCGAGTACAACTTCGTCGTAATATGAAATATCATTGCTGGTGTTTCGATAAACGAGGGCGAAATTAATTTGATGTTCTGTAAGGGAATAGGAGGTGAGATTAGAAATAATAGCATATGGAGTCGAGCTGCCGCCCTTTTCGTATTGGTAGATACTATTAGGGTGACTGGATATTTGGATGAAGTGTATTCTCAGATTTGTCGGTCCGAATGAACACGTGTTTGCATTACACTTGGGCAACGAGTTTGAGAAAGTATTGCTGGTATAGATATTTGAAGAATCGACAAGTCCAGCCACAGAGTATATAAATGAACCCGTTAAATTAGCACAAGTCAGATTTAGAGCATTGCCTGTAATCGCCGCATTTTGTTGATTTAAGAAAAAGATCCCTCCTCTTGAAGTAACTGAAACATTAGTAAAATTATTGTTTGTTGCTGTAATGTTCAGAGATTCGTTTGGAGTGCTTTCAAAAAGAACTCCTCCATTCACGGCTGAAATATCCGTGAAATTGTTTCCTAATAGGAAGATAGCTCCTTTTTGAGATGTAGTTATCATCATTCTATTGTGGTCGGTTGTGAGTGTTGGAGAATGCTGATCCAAGATTCTCTTGCTGGTTGACGAATAAGAGAAAGCAGTGGACACAGCATAAGTGCCTGGATCAATCATTAACACTCCTCCATTTGATTTTGACTGAATCGACTGGAAAGCACCCTTTTCAAAATGAATCTTCATCAGAGTATTCAACCCTTCAGCATAGAGAATGGACCCTTTTTGAGCTTCGATTTGATTGTAATAGTCAAACGTAGAATTGAGTATTGCTAAATACTCTGGACTCTGTGATGAGTTTGTTGAGATCGTTGTATTAGTCGGGTTATACTTAAGAGAAAATATCGCTCCAGATTCTTGGGTGGTGCTGATTTTTGAGAAATTATTATTGTTTGACTTTATCGATATCCCTCGAGATTGACTTGTCCAATACAGTATTGCTCCTCCTCCAGACGCCTGAACTAGAGCATTAGTGAAATTGTTTTGAGTGAGCTGTAAACTCACATTTCTAGGAGCATTTAAAGATATTTTGCTCTCATAAGTGGCTAGCTGACTCGTTGACGCATGGATAACCCCTCCTGGACCCGTGGCATTTACCGAATCGATTGAGTTGTTGAAAAGCAGAAGTACAAGATCATATCTTGTTTCGATCCCATTATATACCAGTCCATATGAACCCCGAAGTTTGGAAATACTGCAATTCTTAAATGTGATCGCAAAGTCATCTTGCGTCGAGCTCCTTCCAATCTGCGAAGTTGTTGAACTAATGATTCCCTGCCCAGTACTACCTCCTGTCTCAGCAATGACGCTACTATATGGCCATGTAATGTTCGCAAACACAGAGTTTTCAATCAAAATTGTCAAATTATCCAGGGCACTCAATGAGGAAGAAGCTTGAGAATTGATTGTAATTATCGGTTGTTCCAAAATCAAATCTTGAATTATACTATCTCTCAGTTGAAGAGTGCACTCATATACATCTGTAATAGGAGGATTGCAATTTATTGTGATTAGTCCATTCTGATTGAGTTGTAGTTGAGATACATTCAGATCTTGGATGATCACTTGAATGTTTTCTCCTTCAAAGAGAGCAAATTGTGTTGACGAACCTTCACTGCTACCGCTGCTACTAGAATCACCAACAGCCCGTGAGAACACCAAATAGTTTAATCCTGATATCAAGACACGGTCATTATGTTGTCCTCCTTCGATCAAGATGAACTTTCCGTTCGTTTGTTCAGTCGCACTCATTGTCGAATTTTGAATCTCTAGCTTTACGTTTCCTTGGGATTGAAGAAGTGCAAACACGCTGATTTGTGATCTGCTGGAGGTAATTTCAGCGTCATTTTGAGTGAAATTACAGCGGTTTGCAGATATATTTGATGATTGTAGATTCAATAGATAGAAGAGGGTTCCAGCGTCTGTCAAGGCTCTATTATTAATAATTTGAGTGTCGTTGAGCGACAAGCTTACTGAAGAATCTGTAAGTGAGATTAAAGTCATTGACAACGCTACGTTATTCGAAAATGAGCTCTCACTGATATTTACGACAACAGATTTATCTGATAGATTAGGATTTGTAATTTTGAGCACCCCAATTGCTTTTGATGTTACGATCTCGTCAAATTTCGACCCAGAAATTATCAAGGATGAGAAAACAGCATTTATAGCTCCATTTGAACTACTATGAGATAATTTTTTCAATGTGGAGTTGGAGATGTTAAATGTTTGAACGTAAATTTCAAACACACTTCCAGCTGAGAGCATCGTGATTAACTCAAAAGTATTGTTGTTGAAACTAATCGAGGAACTAAGTGACGAGATGAAAAGAAATGAGCTCTGGAATTTTTCTTGACTGTTTCGTTGCTGAGTGATTTTAATGTTTGAGAAAGAGTTGTTTTCGAAAGCATACAACGTCCCCAACAACGATTTTTTCATTGTAAAGCTCATGAACCTGAGAGGCTGAATTAATTGAGAAGGAGTTATCGCATCGATTTCTTCAAACTTGGAATCTTGTAAATACACCTGCCCATCCAGCAGTGCGCAGGCAATGTTAATGAATGCACTTTGGGTTTGAAGTCTGCTGGCTTGATTGCCTTTCATAATAATCTTACCGCATTTGTCTGCGACAAGATTATACAATCCGAGTTTTTGAGTACTTGTAATGGTGATGTCCTTGAGTAATAGAAAATCGATCGTGCTAGTGATATAGGTAAAGAAATAACCTTGAGAATCCACGTTAGAAATTAGTTGATTTATAAAGTAGCAGTTTGCCAATTCTCCACCACTAATCAAGTTCACTGAACCGTTGGAGCTGATGTTTTTGAAAGTGTTATTTGAAAGAGTGATTGAACTGTTCGGAACTTGAAAATTAGATATTGCGAGAAGAGTTGCTTGGCCGCTGGCGTTCATGGCGTCGAATACATTACCTTCCAAACTGATAAAAAATACACAATTTTCCTGGTCGTAAATAGTGTTTTTGGTGTTTGTGTATATCGAATATAATACTTCATCGTCTTGGAAGAGGTAGCTTTCAGCGTCGGAAAATGGATACACCTTACTTTTATTCAGCAAGTAAAGAAGTTCATCCCATCTGGCATAGTCTGCATATGTTAGGAAATTTGGATAACTCCCAAGTTCCAGAAAATTTGAGCCTTTCAGTGTCATTGATGCATAATTTTGATGGTAAATTATCATTGGATTTACAGCATTCATAAAGTATGAGCTCGAAGAAACTTGAATCTGTTGAAAGCTGCAATTATAAATGATCAAAGGCCTCGTCTGAGCATGGCTTCCAATTGTGTCCCCATCCTGGTTTTTCTTTTGGAAAGAGCTGTCGACCATCAACTTATAATCGATTAGAGCCAAGTCTGCCCCGATAAATGAAGATTGCTCATCTAGAGTCAGGTTTCTCAATGTTGAGTTTGATAGAAAAAAGGAAGCAATTTCTCGATTGTTTAGAAAAAATCCTGAATTTAGGAATGTGTTGTTATCACCGGTCAGGTTTGTTATCGATGTTGCAACGTAAGCTACCACGATTCCAATAGATTGATTTCGGAAGGTATTATTGTCCATAACGACATTTGACAATTTCAAATGTATACTTTCGACACTGTGCATTACTACGAGCTCAGCCTCTGTTATTGTTACTTGTATGATTTGTGCTGAGTTCTCCAGTGTGTTATTTTGTAAATTCAAATTTTGAACAGTGATTGGCAATGGTGGCATGGACATTGGATCCCATATCATGGGATAAAATGTTTTTCGTGATAATTCGAACCAAAAAAAGTAGCAATTTGTTAAGGACACATTGCTTATCGTAAAATTATCCAATAAAGCTCCTGTAAAGGCAGGCTTGTAAAGGAAATAGCCCGCTATAGGTGTGGCATGAGAATAAAATTGAGAATTTGATACAACCCAATTCTCCAATGTGATATTTGTTGAATACACGATGGTGTCTCCAAATTTGCAGATGAATTGATCAGTTATTATGAACAAATTCGAATTAGAAATCACATTTGAAATCTGGAAATTTGAGAGATTGGTTGTATTGATATTTGAAATCAGCATCATCGTGGCATAAAATGGTATGTTTTGTTCTGAATTAGCTACAATAAGGCCATCAATAGTAAGGAAGGATCCACATGTGATAAAGAAGATATAAAGTGGCGCTGATGCAAGGGTTTGGGAGCTGCACCCAGAGAAACTCAAATTTGTGATAGAAGCGCTGCCGAAATTATTTATATAAAACCAATACGGTATCACAGTAGATGTTGGATCGCAAATTATGCTCAGGTTCGATATTTCTATCATTGAATTGAGAGAATCATCGGGAGATGCTAGATTTGTAATAATAATTGGATACTCACTCGATATTGCCCATGGAAGCTGTACTAAAGTCAAATTCATAATTGTGAGTTGCTGCATATTCAACAAAACGAAAGTTTTGAACCCATCGTTCAAAAATATCATATTTGTGATTGTAACTTCAAACTGTGGAGCTACATAAAATCTAACTCCTTGGTAATCGTTGGGCAGCGATTGAGACGGTTCAGAGTTGTTGAAGCAGATGTTCGAAAATGTAACCTGTAAGACCAGATAGATTTGGCTTGGAAAGTTTTGATCTCCTGCATATTGGATATTCAATCCATTAAAAGTCAGCGCGGATAGAAGCACAACATCTAGAGGGTTGCCATTCCCTATTACCAGCTTCGGAAGCAGAGAGCAATCAGATAGTTGACTGACTGGCGAGTCAGAGCTGCTGTATTGGATGGTTAATGAAGAATAGCCAATGATCTGGACAGCAGGAAAATATTGGTCTGTGCCTTCGCAGGTGGAGCTAAGAGTGATTATACAGTCATCGTACCACAAATATCCGTTCTCATAGATTTCCAACAGAGCCAGCTGCAACGATGGATATTGTGTTTCATTCGTTGGGTCTACGATAAATTCAAAGAGGCTCGATGCTGTTGGGAATAAGGAGCAGAAGCATATTGTAATTATTGAAAGAATTCGCTTCAATTTCCAATTTGCCAGCATTTTGTTTGGTTTTCTTTTCTTCTAAAATAATAATGAAGTTAAAATTGGAGCTGAGATTTATTTTTTTCAAAATTCAATTTTTATCAAGAATTAATTGCATTAAATACCCTGCAGTTTAAAATTCCAATGAAATTATTCTCTTCCTTTTAACTTCATCGAAATATACTTTGACATTCTACTAGGCTGGTCTTCACTGATATGCTTGTCCTCGTTGGTCGGACTGCTACCTATCACCGGCTAATGTGCAAATTTTAATTTATTTTTTTTTCCCTTTCCCTTTCTATTATTAATAACACCCTTAAAACTCATTGAGAAAGTTGACTCATTGTAAATACGGATTTATGACCCGCCAAAGACTATTACGGGGAGACAGTGCCTCAAGTTAGAAAAAGTTTCTCAGAAAGAATTCTATTTTATTTTTTGTTGCTAGTAATGGAGTTTTCAGCTCAAAAGAGAACCGATAACAGATTTGATTTTGCGTACTCGCTCGATTTCTGCTGTTTAAATGAAAGAAAAACGAGAAGTATCAGGATGTCTAAGGCACACGATTTTGAAAAAACTACTGATTTTGATAATTATTTGAGTTTTATTTGTTAGTTTTGCTGTGTCTTAAAAGGGATTCTGAAATGCTCGTTGAAGATGACTTCGATGCTTCAATCCTGGTCTTTTCTGGTAGCTGTGCTTCTCTTACCTCAGAAGTCTTCAGCGGTTTCGTCATACTTAAATGCAGAAAAAGCCGCGTTAGACACGAACTAATTCTTAGTTTCTCTGTAACAACAACCGGAGCCAGTCAGAGCAGGTCTTATTGATGCGGAATCAATCTTCAAATTCGAAAGAATTTCGAATACTATATGAATTGAGAAGAGAAGTTGCTTTTCTGATAGCATTTTGAGCTTTTCTAAGCTCAAAAATTAAATCATTATTCCACTCGGAATTAGTTACGTGTGTTAACGTGCTGAAAATTAATAAAATTTTGAACAAACAGCGCTTTTAATCTCAAGATAATATTTTAAACAAAACTTAATTAACTAATTAAAGAGTCATCTTTGTTGAAGAAAGATTGTGTCAACAAAATCTTCGATTGTTACTGAACAAATAAAGAAGACTTATTAGATATGCTTGGGTTGCTTAGCACTTCCAACTATGAACTTTGGGAAGCATTTTTGAAGAAGGAATTTGAGATCATAACCAAAGGGGGTTGGACACCTTAAAAAGACTCCGGAGAGCAATATTCAAACGAAATATATTTAAAGAGAAGCGAAAATGAAATAGTAAATATTCAAGTTGGTTCAGAGAGATCCAACAATGTAAAATCTCAATTTATTTGGCAAATGTACTGGCATCTCATCGTATTTTGAGAGATTCCCTTTAAGTTCCGAGATAGCCAGAATATTCTCGACAAAATTAAGAATACAAGTGGAAATTGGAATAGCTTTGGTTAGTGGCTAAATGATAAAAATCATTGCATCGAAAATCACCTGAAAACTCCAAAGAAACGGTGTCCTTTGTTGCAAAAAGGGGGGTTTGTTGATTGAAATTTATCAAATTCAAGACAACAGGGTTCGAATCACTGAATTGTTAACAAGGTCTTCATTCAGTCTTCATTCCAAAATTCGTGTTTTTTATTAAACAATATTAGATTAAGAGTCTCACAGCTTTTATGAATACAAATATTATCATCATCAGCCGTTGCAATTGACGGTAAAAGGGTAAATCGTCAAATTATCAAAAGGTATAGAGCAAGGGGTGTGATACTTTTCTCATCTATCAACCAGAATCTAAGCTTCACGTTTGATACTTTGTCTGTTAATTCGTAATTTTGGCTTCCAATAACAAGGAACTGAGATTGATTGCTTTAGCGCAAATTTATTGAAATGCGCAATCAGGTGCTCATTAGTAAGAAAATCATGATGAATTTCTCTCAGTGGCGAAGAAATTCAGTAATTTTTCTTTGGAGTTGTCTTGACCAAGCATTCATTTGGAATGTTGGAAAAAACATATGCATACCATCCTTATATAGCCTTCAATGAACTTTTGAATTAATGACTTTAAAATTTGAGTACCCAGCTACTTTGTGAAGTTTATGTTCCATACCCGATCTTTGAAGAATTATCTAATAGCAAGCAGTGGGCTTCTCTCTTCTCTTGCGATTAGAATCCCAAAACACATAGTTTTGATTGATATCAGAGAATAAAGTTTGTTCAATTTAGTGTAAAATTAATCATAATCATGGAGGACTTTCTAAAGATGAAAATCTGAATAGCCTATTTCTTCAAACTTGGAATCTTGTAAATACACCTGCCCATCCAGCAGTGCGCAGGCAATGTTAATAAATGTACTGAAAGATCAAGTTCGACTTCAAGAGAATCGAAAAATTTAAACAGTATTCGAGTTTGTAGAAAAATGAGATTAACACCTTCTATGTATTTCACCCATTGATAAATTTTAGGATTCAAATACAAGTGTTCTAGCGTGAGGTATCAATAAATTTTCGATATTTGAGAGAGAGAGTACCGCCAAAACAAAGAAAAATACATATGCCAAATATTCATACCATAAATTTTTTTTTTGATTCACAGAAGCTCTGGATTAGAACGAGACCAATATCCAACAGAATATACTTATACATAAGTTAATGGTTCTCTGATTCTGATTCTCTCCTACTCTTTTGATCCTCTTCAATGATGTTTCAATTCATCTCTCTTTAATTTGACCGACATGATCCCCTTTTTTTATTGATTTTCCTTCTTTAGTCAATTCATCCTATGCATGTTTCGTGATTTCAGCCTCGAAAATCATCGCGTCTTCTTTATAGTTTTAATGTAAAGTTCATTTTGAATATCAGGTTAGAGTAGTATTCAATGATTGTGCCTCCGACTCTCATGCTATTTTCGGTGCTAAAAAGAAATGTTTAACTGAGTAAATCGTGCCCGAATCCGAGCTATGATCTCTGGACTTATTGAGCCAGTATCTGTTCTAATTTAATGGCATATTCATCCATAAACTTTTCGTTTTCAGTGGACTGCATCGATATGAATTCCTTTTTCATTGATTGTGATCAAAGTTGCAAATTCGCTCAAATTTTTTGTTTGTTAGGAACTGCTTGAATTCTTGGATGCCTTTATTATCGTTTCCGCTGGGGATTGGCAGGCTTATTTTGCGGAAGGATTGAAAAAGCATTGATGAGAACTCTTAATAGGCGTTAAATCTTCATTAGAGAAATTGAGGAGAAAGTACAAATTTCGATGAATTTATGTATTTTCATGAATTAGCTGATGAAGTTGTTAGCAGGACTGAAATCTCGAAAGTTTGATTTGTCGATCAAGTAATCAACAATTATTTTCAGCTTGTTTAGTGCTCCTATAAAATCAGAAATGTAGATTTCTAGTGTATATTTCCCTGTTATTGTAAGATCAAGCATTCTCCGGCTCTTGGAATCTCTCAGAAAAATTTCATTTAACGGATATAATCGGATTCACGAAATATGCGCTACTAGTTTTGGAAACTAAAATGCTCAATTTCGCAATAGCTAGCTCAGGAGCTTCTTCTAAACTATCATTTGAGAATTCTATGAGTAATTTTTTCGACGTCAAAAACGGTTTTGTAAAATCTTTTCTGAGTTCACCTTCATTAAACAACAAAGAATTTGAGACTCTGAGCATTCTTTAAATCCTCTTTAGCAAAAACGTTCCTTACTTTAGTTCTCAATTAAATAAATGAAATGATTCAAACATATTTCGCTGAGTTACGTCCACCTTCATCTGGAAACTTGGGAGTCAATTAATATATTTATGCACCCAACTAGCCGTTGGTTGAGAGAAATTAATTTCTTTCTATCAAAAGTTGAGAAACTCAAATCTCTATCTACTGCAACAAGATTTCAACAACAATACCCTGCCTTCTTCAATCTATTTCAATATTTTGTGGAAGAAAATCTTCAAAGCGATAGAGACGAATGATTTATTTTTGTAGTCTAATGGTTCGATTTCATCCCTATTGTTGCTTTGATACAGAGAGGGGCATGAATCCTTTGTCTGATCTTCAATAAAGGATTGCAGATCAGAGTATTCCAATTTCTTAGCTACAAATTAATCGAGCTAAATGATCAATTTGAAATTTATTTATATTGCTTATAATTTTCTACTTACGCTTAGAAATACGAACAGTCGTGAATTCTTATAATTAACCTGCTTAAATCTCCTTAATAGGATTACTCTGCATGCAAGAAAATTGTCTCATAACCAACTCTCTACCATCATCCTTTTAGCCCATGAGAGACTAATTCTATTGTGTAACTTCGCCACTGCGAAAGGCTCCTTAGGTTGCCAACTATTAGCGTTGAAATGAGCTTTTAATTGAGTATTTTCACTGATTCTGGCTCTACAATACATTTCATCGATTCCTTTGAGAATGATAGGATTATGCACGTCTTATCGTTGACCTGCATTGAAAAATCCCCCTGAAAATCTTAGCTATTCGAATAAAACTCCGCATATCTGAATCAACGAGCCTCTTCCTTAAAAATCACAACGATTTTGTAATAACCCAAGGACTTTGTGTATGCTGTTGCTCGGGCTTGACTTTTATAAGAATATTAGTAACTGTGAAGTTACATCTTAATTTTCACGTATAAAAACATTTCGAAAAAATTATGAAGAGGATTTTAAAAAATATGTGAAATGTGCTATCATGATTCGATCAGCAAAAATATCACATCCATTAGTCTAGAAAAACACTAGTTTCCCAGACCCCTGTTTGCCGTGACATGATGTCTCGAGTCTCTTTTTCCCTTCTATTTTTCAAGTTGATTTAGACAAAAATTTTTCCGTTTTGAGCTACCTTCTTATATTTCTCAGCATAGCAACGCTGACACAATTCTCTTGCGTACAAACTCTCATGCGGACAAAGCTTTGGCTTTTGCATTCTGCACTTCTTATGGTAACATTCGCTGCAGTACCCCTTCATTCAACGGTAAGAAGCCATAAAAGGATGCTATTTTCTTTACCTTTGCGTAATGCTTGCGCTCAGGGTGCCCACAAATTATTTCTCTCTTTTTTCTATTAGGGGGATAAAGTAGGGAATTTTAATAAAATCTTACATTTTCTTGCTCGCCAGGACTTTGTCGGCTACGTTTTGTTCTTTTTCCGCCCCGGCTTCTTCTTTATCAGCGTTTGTTTCTTCCGTTTGCGCGAGTTTTAGCAAGTCTTTGGTGAGTGAGTCATTGGTGGTGTCTTTCAGAGTTTGGCCCTCGCTCAGTGCAACTAATGGTTTCTCGACGATGGGCTCTAACTTCTCTGAGGACCTGGCTAGTCGAAGCTGGCTGAGATAAATATCCAACGGCGACTGAGCTGTCTCAATTATTTGAGGGACTCCTTGAGGAAGACTCGAGAAATTAGAGCTAAAAACAGGGGTTTGCGTCAAGCTCTGAAAATTTCCAGGCCTTCCTGCTGCTGCGAGGTGCGCCCGCAAAAGCAACTGGTTCTGGAGAATATTCGGAAGTGTCAGGGACCCAGGTGATTGGTCCCAGAGAATAGAAGGGGTCAGTCCCTGCGTAGTAAAATTCGGGAGTGTATTAAGATTATATGCGAGTGGCGGGCTGGCGGTTCGATTGGGATATTGGGATTTCAATCCTTCGTAGTAGCAGAGGAGCTGAAGTTTTCTGATTGAGTCTTCGTTCATTTTTTTTTTACCTGCAACGTTTAAAATTTGATTATTTTGCAGCAGCTTCTAATAATTTAATAAGCTTCCAAAGGATCTCGAGATGATATCGATATCTCCCAACTCCCAACAATCCCTCTCAGGGAGCGGGATAGACTCAGCACGAAACCTATTTGATGCCTTTTGATGCATGGAATGGAAGGCGGCTTTTTTGGATCGGGCATGAACGAAGCAACCTGATCCAAAGGCTGATAGGCTCGAGCACAATTAATACTGAAATAATTTTAATTCGATCTTAGGTTGATTAATTGGTTCAGTTTTTCCTGCCAATAAAAGCAGGGGGCCTTTAATATCCAATAATTCGTACTTTCAAGCCAAAATAAATTTCGAAAAAACAATATCTCATTCGAGATTAGTGGCAAAGGATAAAAATTTATTTACCAGCCGTGGGTTATAGATTGTGATCCAAGGTCCGGAAACATAAGAAATTCTGAGAAAACAGAAAAAGCAGCCGAAGAGTGCTGTTATGAGGTAGGTGTGACTAGATGACCAAGCCTCAAAGGATACCGTGAATTTCGCGAAGCAGAGCGGAGAAAGCATTTTTGACATCGGAATGAAAATCCAATTATTAGATCTTTTTTGCAGTACTTTAATTAAAAAATTGGTAAAAAGGAATTAAATTAAAAAGTGTGATCGAAAATTGCCAGGTGCGGAATCAATGAATTCTAAAAGGAATCAAAATCTATAATTGTTCCCAAAAACGTATAACAAGTCCCAAGTGGTCTCTGTATCGCTTCGAAAAGCGTTAGAAATAGCAGCACGAGTTTGATTTAAGAACTTCTCTTAATTTCCGCTTAAATAGCATAATGATAGAAAGGATTCTTCAGCCTCTTTGCTCAAGAAATCGAGTTGTAGTAACCAAGGCGCAGCCGCTCTAAAAGGTATCAATGCATAAGTAGCAAAAAAAGGACCAAATCAGACACTGAAGTTATAATTCAAGTAAAACGGTCCTTCTCAAGATCGAAGCTGCGTAGGTGCCAGCAAGTATTTCACGGATAGCTTTCCAACAAAAGCATTAACAAGGGATTAAGGATAACCAATTTCTTGAATAAAGGGAGTTTTCAACTACAAATGAAAATTGATTAGACTTCCGTAGGATCTGCTATTCACTCTCTCCTTTAACAGACTTAGTTGTTGTTAGGCCTCCAACTCTGTCTCCTAGTATGGCTCTCGACGAAAATGTGGCGTCTGCCATAGAAAAGTGATTGTTATTACTATCGCGCAGATCAATTTCCTTAAACGGCGCAATAATCTAAAATAACGTTCAGAAGAATGAATACTCTATGGAAATATTAACTTCGTGTTCTTTTCGTGTTGTCACAATCAATTCCAAGCGGTAATAAAAAATTTTCGTTACAAGATAACAATGTAGTACTTATGAAAGTCAGAATTTTCGAGCTAATTTGCATTTCAAGGCTGACTTCTAAACAGACTATGACGACATCTATACTTGATAGGCTCGAATTGTCACGTTATTTTCAAAATGGGAGGACGTTCCCCTGTTTGAGATGTTAGAATTTAAATCCTGGTTAACGCTTAAATAGTTTCTTAACCTGAGGAAACATATCGTTGATTATTAGGCACAATCCTTCGAGCGAATTAATCCAAAGTTCTTAGAACGTCACTGTGATTAAATTAATGCCAATTTGGTAAATTCATCGAACTCGTAGCCCAGTCGTAATGAATCCTCGTTAGCTGAAATATTTCTCCACAGACCACGAAAAGAGGCGCTACATTTGATGACAGCGTCATACCGTTATAGCCATCGAAAAATTAACTGAACATTACTGAATCCAGTCAATTCTCATTTTAAGAGTTTTCTGATCTTTTTTTTTTTGAATCACTGTTTCTAAGGAGAAATGTGGCCAGCATCAGTCTCCTTTATTTATCTGATCCCACTTCTTTAAAATAATAGCACAAACGAAGCTAATATTAACACAGATTCCAAGATACTCTGGCGCATGGCCTCTAAATTTTTCTTTTTCGGTCCGTGCAGCTCTGATATAGTTGGAGTGACTCTATCCCAAAAAGAATTCCTTAAAAAAAATAATTTAATCACCAGATCAAGGCAAACGAACGGCGAGTATCCAGTACGAAATTTAGCTAATAGTGTGAGTTTAGAATTTGCCTTAGAGACGTTAATTTTTAAGAATTTTCTGGTTTCTCGATATCTAAATCGAGAACTCTTCTGAATTTTACTTTTTTCCACCTAAGCTCCTGAAAGTTCTATTTCCATACCCATCGGATTTGATACGCCATCGATTTACTGCAACTTTAGAAAGAAACGGTTCCTCGTTCATTGCCTTGTACTAGATAAGAAAAAAAAATATACAGTTCATTTCAGTATTGCAATACGCATTTTCAGTTAATTTAGGTGAGCAAATTTCCAAACAGTAATTTGAGAATTCTGATCTGTCTTTTTAAGAGGTGATTGATACGAAGATTCTTTACATTAATTTAAAAAAAAAAATGACAACTAACGAAAGAGATTCTTATTACACTCCAGCAAATTTAAAAAACTTATCTGCAGCTAAGCTAAGCGCTTCTTTCATGCTGCCCTACGCACTACGTTTGAATGGAAACAGCACGCTCTCTCAGCACATATTTTCGATGAACCAATGGTCGAATCAAGCGTTTATTGGTTCGAATCCGATGCATTTGGAGTACTTGCAGCTGCTAATTAATGAATTGGTTGCTTTGGAAACCCAGCAACTGATAAACACATTCCAGCGCGAAAAAAACGAGGTTCTACAACAGCTACGGAAATCGAATGTTCCAGTACCGAAAGAAGCTTATGCATTCAAAAACCCTAAAAACGAACATTCTGACCCTAAAGAATATGTTCCAACCTCAAGCGAGACTCAAAGCACAGGATCAAACCCAAATATTCGGGCTGAGCTACTTGTGGTCAAGCCCAAAGTGAAAAAAGTGTCTACGAGCAAAAAAATGTAATTTTCTTTTCAGTGATTATCTGAAGGCTGACCTTTGATATTTGATTAGAAAGAGGAACACCTGCGGACATCCTAATCGCAGCTACTTTGCTAAAGTATGAATTGGGCACTCAACAATGTATTTATTGAGCTTAATCATTAGGGTCTATGCAATTCGTGCTATCACAAGAGAAACCGTACAAGAAAACCAACACTTTGCTCTCATGACAGGCTCTATGCAAGAGGGTTATGTCAGAGTTGTTATACCAAAAAATATAGAAGAGTAAACTTCAAATTCTATTTTATAGTGATATTTTATTCTGATTAATAGCATCAAGAGCTTCCTGAGTTAGTCAGAGAGGAGCTGAAGGTAGAAAATTCAAAAGAAACTTCGAATTTGTAAAAACGTCAAATAAAGTCAAATAAAGAATGAGGCCGGTATCGCCATTACATGAAAGTTTATCAATTAATTGGATCCATCTAGTTTGAATAGATTTAAAAATGTAGAATTAGGGTTAAATTAACAATCACTAAAAGTACTATCTAAGAGAATGTGTATGTGTGCTTTTTATTCTTCACAAGCTATGGATATTTATGGATATTTTTTCTTGCTTGATGTACCTTGATTCTGTTCAATAAATATATCCTTCAAAGAACCTTCGTTTAACTTTCGAGAATTGGAGTAGCTTTAAATTGGAAGCTGCCTAAAAGAAACTTGATTAGATTCTCCCTCTTACTCTTTCGATCTCTCGAATTATATTCATCACGTTTCCTTCATGTACTCTCATCCCAGCAGACTAAATTTATATTTAAATGCAAACATTTCTTTGAGGAAAGGTGCTAAGAGTGGAAGACTTTTAGAGGAGTTCTGTTAGACCGAGTTTATCCTAGGAGAAATGCTATCCACCTAACAGCTTTATATTTAATTGAACAAATTTTTCCTATGATATCGATTACAAACCCTCCTAAAAAATTTTCACCCCTTTTTCACGAATTCTCAGTCGAAAACAAATCATTGTCCTTAGATAATATGATGAATCGATTCTACGAGAGAGGTTACCATATTGTGACTTGGTATCAATAGTTTCATCTTTTCTGCCTGCTACACCTCACAAATCTCTTTGTTAAGTTTTAAAGTCTCAAAATCATCGTATCTATTTATTTCAAAATGAGAAACCGGATATTCTTTCCAAAAGAAGTCACTATCAAGACAAATTTCACAGCATCTATCGACTACTCTTACCTCATTCCTCTGAATGATTTCCGTGTATGGATTTACTTTTCGGACGGCCACTGGATTTACCATGATTGCTTAGAAAACAAAACAATTTCTAAAGGAGAGCTCAATTTTGGGGCCACTCAGCTCACAGAGTACATTAAAGCACCCAAAGCCTTAGACAACGTCCATATCGTCTATGCAAATTCAGCAACTTTCAAGCTTGAACGCCTAAATCTTGAGACAGGGCAAATTGACCAGACATGGAGTTGTGACGCTCCTTGCACTGAAGCACTGCAAGAAGTCGAGCGTTCAAATGCCAACAGGAGAGCCACCGACGCTTTGAATGAACTAAAAATAGAAATCTTACGCAAATCAAAGCACGTTGCTGTGTTGGACAGCAAAGAAATCGATTATAGAAATACCACCTTTTATCTCACCGTCTATGGGCCAGATCAAAGTAGAATTCAGTTTACCCAGACTCTACGACAAAAGGTTATGAATCTTAGTAAGGTTAATGAAGATAATCTGCTAGTGTTATGGCATCCTCATCATGAAGGCCTTAAATTTGAGTTTCATCTCGCAGATATTTACAAGAAGGATGAAGGATTCCAGTCTATTAAATTCCAGGAGACTTATAGAACCTTGCTATTGGATTGTTTTCCTTGGGAGAAAAACACAATCGTTTTCTTTGGGAATGCGGATGGATGCGGTGTACCTGACCAATACGTATGCGATTTCGTTAATAAAACATCTGAAAGGAGGTCCCTGCCATATTCTCCTGAGGGTAGCCAAGTAATATTGGCTGAAGTGCTTCCTGTGGATACTGAGAGGAAATATGTGCTTGCAATAGAAGGCTCAGAGCCGCAAAATGTCGTGTTATTGGATGGGAATACAGGCAAGGCGAGCTTTATGAAGAGGCAAGGGGAGAACAGCATGTATGCTGTGAGTCTCGATGGTAAATATTTTGTGGAGTACGAAAGTTCAATGAGCTGTGAAGCAGACCCTAACTGTCCTAACGAGACGAAGCTGAAGATTTGTAGATATTTTGGAAAGAAGATTTATATTTTGCATTTATTGAATGAGGCTAAGACAAAAACGACCAAAGAATCCTTTTTTTCTTATTATAAGAGTCCTTATGTGGCAAAGCATATCGTAGAAATGATTTGTGGAGAAAAATTAGGGCACAACTGAGTTCTAATTTTCAGCAAAGGTTAGCAAGAAACTTAAACATTGTTTTACAGATATTTAAAATTTTATTCGATATCAATTACTGTACCAGATGAATCTTCTCCAAAAGCTTTCTAAGGCGTTCAAAAGTGTTACTTCGCGTGGTAATAGACTCAAGTCGCTCTTTGATCCAAGTTTCGCTTCCATGCGGCTCGGTTCAGAGATACCTTTGAAAAACACATCGAAAGAAGAAATAAATTTGATTTTCCCTCGAACATTTGTATTATATCAAGTTGCCAGGCGCAATTTTGGTTCCATCCCAAAAGAGGGATATGACGAGGATAGTAACCCCGAGAAAGCTGATGATTTGATTCAGATGGGGAAGTCCTTGAAAGCACAAGGAAATTCAAAAGATGCTCTTAATTATTTTGAGCAAGCACTAAAAATAAAAAAAAGGATTTATAAGGGGAATCATGAAAAGATAATGGAAGCTTTATTCAATGTAGGTAGCACTCTCAAGGCTCTAGGCAATTCACAAAAGGCACTGGATTACTATAAGGAAGCTCTTGAAATGAATAAAAATTTGTTTAAAGAAGACAATGCTGATCGCGCAACTCTGATCAATAATATAGGGGGTACTCTTCTAATACTGGGACGATCACAAGAAGCTCTTGATTATTTGAAGCAAGGACTTGCCATAAGACAAAAAATCTTTCAAAGAGAGAATAACCAGATTGTATCCTCTTTATTTAGTATTGGAAGTACATTGCATAAATCCGGAAAACCACAAGAAGGTGTAGAATATATGATGCAAGCTCTAAGAATGAAAGAAAGAATAAGTCCAGAAGCATGGCTGAACCTCCACTGATAGAAGATATTTGCCTTAATATTGGTTATGTTTTAAAAGAACAAGGTGACCTTGAGAGTGCCCTTTATTATGAGGAGCAAGCTTTAGAAATTCAGCAAAGACGGTATCAAGGAAATCACCCTTACATTGCGGCAACTTTGAATAATATGGGTCTCATATTATCTCATCTTGGAAAACCACAAGAGGCATATGATTTGATAAAGCAAGCTCTGGAAATACAGAAACAGTTCTTTCAAGATCCCCATCCAAATATCGCGTTAACATTGTGCTCACTAGGTATAGCCTTAATTGAACTCAAAAGATATGAAGAGGCCTTTGAATGCTTCAAGCAAGCTCATGAAATAAGGCTGAAATTATATCCAAAAGAACACCCTTTAGTTGCAGACTCCTTGAACAGACTTGGCCTGGCGTTTGTTTGTCTACAAAGATACCAAGAAGCCAAGGCTCATTACAAGCAATCTCTGGATATCTACACAAAATGTGTTTCAATTGATCATCCTGAGAGTCAGTCTGCTTTAGCAAACCTCATTGATACATTGGAACTACTTGGAGAAGTCGAAGAAGCTAACAAATATCGGCCTCTTTTGATTGAATAGGAAAACTTACAAGTTCCTTTATCAAAAAAGCATATTTGGCAAAACGATATTTGACGTGATATATATATCTCTGAATGTGATTAAAATTACAGACATTTCGTATAAACTTTTATGATTAGAGAGCTTAGTATAAAGATAAGATACTCCAATCAGCCGTCTATTGCGGTGATTGTTTGAAACGTTGCGAGTAAATTGTTTATTATGTGATACACTCTCATTAGGGGATATGATTGAGGGTTTTCTGAAATGTTACCCGAGCATAGATGCTATTCTAACAAAGTAATCTGATCAAAGTACTCTCTTTTTTTGAAAGACTCATGCGTTATTTTTTAGCCTCTGGTTTAACCGATGAAATCTTTAAATAAAATTTATTCAATACCAAAATATTTTGTCAGGATGAGTCATCTTCAAAAGCTTTCACAAGTGTTTAGGACGATCTCTTCACATGAAATTAGAAACAACGCGCCCTTTTATTTTACTCTCTCTCCGATCCAGCATGGCTTAGAGATACCTTCTAAAATCACACCGAAAAAAGTAATAAATTTGCTCCAACGAAGAATCACCATCTATCAAACCGCTACTTTTAATTTCTCCTCCAACTCCAAGGAGGGATATGGCCAAGATAATGATTTCGACATCATAGAGAATTTGGTTCATGAAGGGCAGTCCTTAACAGCAAAAGGAAAGTTAGGAGAAACACTTGATTATTTCAGAGATGATCTGGAAAGAGTCAGAAGAGCATATCAGGGCAATCATCCAGCCGTTGTGAGATCTCTTTTCAACATCGGCAGCGTCTTATTGAGCATTGGAAAACCACAAGAGGCATTAGATCGCTTTCAAGAGGCTCTCGAAATGAATAAAAGTTTGTGTAATGATGAAGGTGCGGATCACTTGCGATTATTGAGTAGTATAGGCACTGCTCTCTATCAGCTCGGACGGTCACAAGAAGCTCTCGATTGTCTCAACCGAGCTCTTGCAATAGGCAGAAAAATATACAAAGAGAGTCATCCAGACATTGAGACGTCTTTATACAATATAGGCAGCATATTATTGAGTCTTGATAAACCACAAGAGGCTTTAAATCACTTTAAGGAAGCTTATGAAATGAATAAGAGTTTATCTCATGAAGAGAATAGGGATCGTGCAGCGTATTTGAATAATATGGGCGCTGCCCTCCATAAACTCGGACGATCCCAGGAAGCTCTCGAGAAGTTTAAGCTATCTATTGAAATAGAAAGGAGGGTGTACAAGGGGTATAATCCATTCATAGAGACAACTTTAGCAAATTGTGGTGACATATTGCTAAACCTTGGTCAACCACAAGAGGCTCTAAAGTACTATACCGAAGCTCTTGAAACAAATAAGCAATTGTCAAAAGAAGACAATGTTGCTCTTGCATCATACATCAATAAGATCGGACTATGTTTCGCTAGGCACGGGAAATTGCAAGAAGCTCTCGAGAATTACAGCCAAGCTCTTACAGTGCGGAGCAAACTCTATAAGGATGATCATGCTGATCTCGCAAACTCGTTAATTAATGTCGGTACGACTTTGCATCACCTTCGAAGATCACAAGAAGGTGTTGAATATCTCATAAAAGGTCTTCAAATGAAAAAAAGACTAGCCCAGGGCGATAATCTAATGATTGCTGAGCTCTTAAATGATATAGGTTCTGTCTTCATGAAGCAAGGGAAGTTCGATAGCGCCTTGGATTATTCAAAGCAAGCCTTAGAAATGGTTCGAAGGCTCACTCAAGGCTACCATCCTGAGATCCCAAAAGCTCTGAATACTATGGGTAGTGCATTGTTCTCTCTCGAAAAATTACAAGAGGCACTTGATGTGTTTAAGCAATCTCTGGATATACTGAAAAATGCAGGCCAAGATACTCATCCTAGCGTCATAGTCGCCTTGGGCTCGATGGGCGTTATCTTATTAGACCTCGGAAGATATGAAGAAGCCCTTTATTACTTCAATCAATCACTTGAAATGAGACAAAAGCTCTATCAGAAAGATCACCCTGAAACTGCGAAATGTCTGAACCACATTGGACTGACTCTCTCTTATTTGCAGAGATATCCCGAAGCCAAAGCTAATTTCAAGAAATCTTTAGAAATCTCCATGAAATATAACCCTATTGACCATCCTGCGAATAGCGAAGTATTAAAGAACCTCATTGGAACATTAGTGACGTTGGGAGAATTTGGAGAAGCTTTAGAGTATCGAAAATACCTCAAATAATTATTTAGATTTAAGAGAATTAGAGAATCTATTGACTCATAGATAATGATAGCTGAGTAACAGACCAGTAATTAGAACTCCCTCTCCATGGCTGTAATTGATGAATATCGGTAGTATTAGAAAACTTTGTTAAATTCATTAATTTAGACTAAATATTGGAGCTTTTTCGATAAGGAACATTGGGAATAATGCGTGTGTCATTACCTAGAAAAAGTTAAGCCAGAGAAACTTCATAATTGTCATGGGCGATGATATTCAAAAAAACGAGTCAAATGGCAATTCTGAAAGAGGGATTTTGTAAACTCCTTTCTTTTAAAGCCTCGTAGAATCGATTTGCTTATGGTTTAACCGATAAAAGTAAAACCTCGGGTTAAGACTACCCGCTATTAAGTAAGACAGGAAATTAAACGATGAAATTTTAGGAGATCTTATTCGTGATAAGACCAAAAAATCGTTTTAAAATTTTGCAATGGGTTTGTCTTATTTCCAGGGCATCATAATGGTCATTTTCACTACACTTTTTTATGGAAATGTTCGATTATCATCGAGATTAAGATGGCATAGAAATTTGGCTTAAGTATTGAGCTCGCAAGAGGGTCGAAAACAATTATAGTATTAATAGTATGAACTGCAATGAAATCACGTGTACATTATTACATTTATAACAAATTTGTTGAAATTTTCTTCGGTCAAAATACTCAAGTTTCTTGAAAATTCTATTTGTTCTTGAGAACATACAAAATTTGTGTTTCTCTTCTTGAAGTTTCAACATGCCAAAGCTGCAAGAATCTCTTTTCGTTTTTTATGGAGATGGTTAGCATCTGATTTAAGGGGCATGACACCATGTGAGAGGAATGAATTTTTCACACTAACTTCGGGAATTTTTTCATTGATTGAGTTATCCATGTTACGGTTCTTCAACATTAGGAAGCTTCAAATTGCCTTTCTTTGTGATAGCGGAAGCATTTTTTCTTCTTCTTAAAAAACTTCCATACTCTTTAGAGAGCCAATCGGACTATAGACTCCTTACTAAAGCTTTCAAAAGCTTTGTCCGATGAGTGTCAAATGACGGAACGAGACCAGTACATCCCTGGTATTTCACAGAAGTACTGCGAAATTTATTGGGTTTTTCTGATCAGCTCTGCAGTTGTCTGCATAATTTCGGGTATGCTTGTTGTTTGTATTTGGGGAAAAACGAGAATGGGAAGTAAATTTTCCTTTGTCGTTTGGATTAGATAATATTTTGATATAAGCACTGCAGCAAATGTGTTTGGAGGAAAAATGTCTTTTGGGGAATCTTTCGATTTTTTCTTCTCATAACTCGTTTCACTCTCGAAATGGTCTAATAGAAGAATAGATGCAGCATAAGTTTCATTCAAATATTCTGAATATTGAGTAAAAATATATTTTTACTCTGATATCTGTCAACGATCGAGTTTTCTTTTCTCATCCCTGCATCAACATTTCTCGCCCATTTTACTCTCTTTTTCCTTGGTGGTATTTAAGAGCCTTGCTAGAAGAGAATGGAAGACGTTCTTCATCTGTCATATATCTGAATTTGTTGATGCATTCGTGATACTTTGCATTCTTTTCATCATTTTTAGGTTTTCTTCTATTTTATCTCTCCTGATAATTAGCACTATATGATTATAAATCCAAGTCCGATAATTGCGCTCCCAAACTCGAAATTTGGAAAGGTAAGACCTTCACAAAATTATCCAACCGACTGTCGAATGAGACTAACAAATGTAAAAGTTTCCTCGGTTAACACCTAAGACCGAGGTTTGAAAACAAATTTTTTGAGGTCTAACTCACAAATAAGAATTTAAAAAAGTCAATCTCAATTTTGCAGCGGCCGGTCTTAATCCTGAGAAGCTTTACTGCAAATGGCTTGCATCATGATTATCATGGCTACGAGAGAAGAGACCGGCAATCAGAATCAGCATATGTCCATTAGAACTAATTAATGAATCAAACAATATATTTGTTTGCCCCTTTATTCAGCCGCTTTTAGATGATATTTCCATACATCACTCGAGACATTCTTTATTGGATTTCATAATTCAATTGAACTAAACAATCCCAAAAGCGGGATCCGCAGAAAATCTATTGTCATGCAAGTTTTCTGAGCAGCGAGCCCAGCTTTTAGACAATTTGACATAGACAGAGGTGGACAGGGCCACATACACATAAAAGAGCGTTGAAAAACTAACTTTGTCAAAACTCACTCCCAGCTCGATTTTGAGCCTCTGGTTTCTCTGATTAAATCTATTGTTAAACAATAAAATATTTTCAAATCAAATATTGTGGCAAGATGAATCATTTACAAAAACTCTCTCGAGTGTGTAAGCCTATCTTTTCTCGCGAAATCAGGATCGAAGCACTTTGTGGTCATAACCTCGCTCCCATGCATGTGCATTTAAAGAGATCATTTAAAATGACTTCCAAAGAAGAAATGGCTTTAATGGCTCGAAGAACTCTAATTTATAACATTTCCGGGTTCAATTTTGGCTCAATCCCAACAGAAGGGAGGGATCAAGAGAGAGATCCCGAATTCGCTACTTCTTTGTTCGAAGAAGGAATGTCTTTGACAAGAAAAGGGCAACTCAAGGAAGCTTTGGATCGCTTTAGACAATCTTTTGAAATAAGAAGAAGGGTATATAAAGGGAACCATATAGAAATAGAGATTTGCTTGTACAGAGTAGGGAATATATTATTGAAATTCGGAGAACTGGAGGATGCTCTAGCTCATTACAAAGAGGCTCTTGCAATGAATGATATTGCATCGGCTAGAGGGTATGCCTTACGCGGAACGTTGTTGCATGACATAGGCTCTTGTCTCTATCGACTTGAACGACCACAAGAAGCTGTCGATTATTTCAAACAAGCACTTGAAATCGGTAGAAAAACACATAAAGAGGATGATGGATACATTGACGTTGTCTTGTACAACGTAAGTCGAGCCTATTGGAAGATTGGAGAACAACAAGAGGCACTGAATCATTTAAAAGAAGCTCTGGAAGTGAATAAAAAATCGTCGAAAAAAGACAATCCCACTCGGGCAGTATATTTGAATGAGATGGGACTCTATCTCAAGCAGCTTGGAAAACTACAAGAAGCAGTCGATTATTATAAAGAAGCGCTTGCTTTTCGAACCCAATTATTCCAGAAGGATCATCATGATATCGCAGAGTCTTTACGTAAAGTTGGTACTCTTTTACAAGAGCTTGGTAGGTTCCAAGAAAGCTTAGATTACCTCATGCGAGGCCTAGAAATGAGAAAACGGTTAATTCAAGGGGATGATCTAGCTATTGTCCAAGTTCTAAATGATATTGCCTCTACTTTGAGGAAGTTGGAGAAATTTGAAAGCGCTTATGATTATTCTAAACAAGCTTTAGAGATGGGGCGAAGACTCTTTCAAGACAATCATTCTGAAGTCCCAGCAGCTATATTTAACATGTGCTACTCATTGTATCTTCTTGAAAAAACACAAGAGGCCGCTGATTTGATGAAGCAATGTATTGAAATTTCGAAAAAGGTATTTCCAAGTCCCCATGCAAACATCGCCACTTCTTTGGCCTCAATGGGTGATTTCTTAACAGAACTTGGGAGATTTGAAGAGGCTCTTGATTACTTCAGAGAGGCCTATGAAATGAGACTAAAATTATATCAAAAAGACCACCCTGAAGTTGCGCAATGTGTGAAGGGGATTGGTCTGGCTCTATATCATCTGAAAAGATACTCAGAAGCCAAGGATCATTTCAAGCGATTCCTTGACATCGCCACAAAAATAGAATCTTTTTTTGACGATCCTAATAATCAACAGATTTTGGGTTACGCTATTAAGACATTGGAACTGCTTGGCGAAGCTGAAGAAGCCAATAAGTATAAAAATATATAAAAAAATAAACTGTCGATTTTGAAGGTGTTGAGATGATAGAATGAAAACGACTGCAATTAAATTAATTTGATAAAATTTCCTACAAAAAACCATATAGCTTTGAGAATATCCTGCTTTTACGAAATTTATTCGCTAATACGTTGTTGTGCCAAATGAATCATCTACAAAAACTGTGCGAGGATTATTTTTTCTTGACGGTCTTAATCCTGCTTTAGTTAGCCTTGAATTCCTTACTTCTGTGAAAGCTTCACCAAAAGTAGAAAAAAAACTCGTTTTTCTTTAAGAGCTACCCTTTATCATGCTACTATTATGTTCAATTTTAGCTTCATCCTAAGGAGGGATACTACAAAACTATACCAAAACAACAGAAATTTCAAAGAACCTCTCAATCATTTTGAGCAGGCTCTGGAAACAGAAAGAACAATTTATCAGTGGAGCCATGTAACATAGAAGATAGCTCTTGAATTAACGAGGAGGATAGAATATTCTCTAATTTCAATAATCCTATTCCATACAGAATTTGGGTTATTCAATGGGACCTAAGGCATTGTCCATCTGATGATGAGTAATCTTCTGCATCTGATATCTGAAATCTGGTTGATCTGCAAACGGTCGCATATCCATTGCGCGATGATATAAAATTAATTTTATTCAATTCAGAGAATTCTGCCGATTGATAACTTAAACTCATTCAATCAAAATCGAGGTCATTTTGTCAAAATGAACACGGCAATCCCCAAAAAATCTCAGCCAAATGAGAAAAATACAACATATACCTCGGGAAAATAGACAAAAAGAGGTGTAGTGTAGTTTTCGCATTTGGGTCTCCAATTACTGAGAATTTATGCTGAGTGTACTCTGTTTTAATACTCACTCAAGAGCTTGCTTGAATTTTTCCAAACCTTCCTGAGGTCGCCCTTGGAGTACCAAACCAAATCCTTCATTGTGTA
>ENA-UOTX01000609-UOTX01000609.1-compost-metagenome-genome-assembly--contig:-NODE-609-length-35808-cov-11.824578_pt1 | contig 35808 bp, 25 predicted proteins | sample MGYA00238143_ERZ746982 | MGnify/ENA primary metagenome ERZ746982 (study PRJEB28758, sample SAMN06268862) | compost metagenome | isolation source: single cell | place: USA: California, Emeryville, Joint... | reverse complement strand
TATAGTTTCAAAGATGACGTCTTATGAAAAACGCAATAGTTCAATAAATTATGGGAAAGTCCACGCCACTAGGGATCGATTTTCAGTTCAAATATACCGTTTTCCTGCCATTAGTAACAACGATAAATCAATTAACCGTTTTCACAGGAGCTGCTTAGCTAAATAATTCCAGTAACCGCGTTCCTCAACTAAATCATATATTGATTTATTGAAAATTTCGCGTCCTCGCTTGCCTATGCAGGAAAATTCTGGCTTACAATTTACCACCATTGCCGACATTCAGCAACAATCGCTTATTTCAAACATGATTGCAGTCCAAAACCTTCAAGAGTATTTAAAATACGTAATCCTTACGACCTCAGTTGAGCCTCGCTCAGAAATGAACCAGCATAAGATGCTAAAATCAGCATTCGAACAACAGACCCAACTTAAAGACGGAGTTAGCATGAAAAACAATACAGAAAATTTGCTCAATGAGCTGAAAGGCTCTGATAATGCTGAGGCTGAAAAGTCCTGCTGCTGCACAAACTCAATAGACAGTTCTTTGTCTACGCGGAAACGGACGTCGAAACTATCGACTCTTTTCAAAAGAAGGGCGGGCTGTAACAATAAACGCGCAAACACCGAGTTGAGATTCAATGACGCTGAGAGCCTTGAAGCCAAAGATGATGGCATTAAGCAATCTAAAAGCACCAAGAAGTAAAAAATGGCAGTGTGATAATTTTTAATAATGATTATCTAGACTTACATCTTTAATTCAAATCTGGAGAAAGCGTTCAGCAAAGATATTTGAGATAAATTTTGGGAGGAGAAAGAAGCCATGGAATTGCTCCCATGGCAAGCTTTACGGGTTGGGTCTGTGCAAAGAGTGTTATACTTTAAAATTAAATATGGTAAATTTTCAATCATGGATCTTCGCTGTATCTATTATCTTTAGAAGAAGAAATCGCTTGCTTGTTCGACTGCGCATTAAACTTGTGAAGAGAGCACTCTTTTTTTCAAATGATGTCAGCTGTGAATTTGCTGAAGGAGGAGGAAGAGGATCTGTGAGAAGAAAATGAAAACTATTTTCAATATCTATGAGATAGCTTCGCTAGCAGCTTGCCATGATCAAATGAAGATTACAAGGAGTCAAATTTTTGAATTACATTTCTAACAATTTCTTTTAACCTTTATAGTGTTACAATTTCACATAGAACCAATATTGAATTTATTTGAAGTATATATATTATTATCATTCTTGAAGATATTTAAGAAAAAGCCGGATCAATTACATTGGCTTCACTATGCATATAATAAGATAAACAGGAAAGTTTGTAACAAAATATATTGAGCACTACATCAAAGCAACCACATTTTAGATGAGAGAAAATTGCATTTATTCGAGCTTATAGAAAGTGCGTATCTTAATTTCGTGAAAAAAATATTTGAATACTGAATTGAAATCTTCGAATCGAAATTTTTATTCTCTCAATTTTTCGGATCGATCCGTCTGGGAATCGTGGCGAGGATAATTCTTCAAATTACTGTCAAAAATTACAACACAAAATTCTACCATTAATGAAACAGTTTCTTGATGATTGTCACAAAGCATTCAAATCGGAAAAATATCCTTATGATTTTTCAAACATTTAGATAATTTGCTCTCCATCATACGATTCCTCTTTCTTATTAATTTAATTCTAATGACTTTAGGCTTATATTTGTTCTATCCTTCTGCACTTCATAAAACTAAAATTATTTTCACTGAAAGATAACTTTTCAGATATTTCTTTTCACTGAAAGATCTTAAAAGAATTTGTTGTTAATTACTGCCAGAATCCTAATGCCTCTTTTGTCGTATTGATTTTATAACGTAAAATATTCTCATTAGAGCATTTCCAATAAGTAGTCAATTCAATTTCGTTAGTTATAAATATGCTGCTTTCAAGAGTATTTTGCTGTGGAGGTCCCCAAGCTAACGAGGACAAGAGCGAGCAAGTGACGCAGACCACCGAGACCACCACCGATCATCATAGGGGAGTGTTCAAAACCAAGGACAGGAAAAAATCAAAAACACCAACTCCATCAAAGGATGTCACTTTTTACTACAGAAAACATCTCGTCGTCCAAGCGATTGACTGCTGTTCTGAAATTGCAAGTGTGGTAATTACACGACCCAAGCTCAAAACAGCCCATTTAAAAAAAGATTATGATTAACAGGACCGTTTTGTGTTATTTCAATTTTTACATGCTTGCTTGTATCATAGAGTTAAGGGTGTTAGTACATTGGACAAATTAATTGTTAAACAATATTGTTGTAGCATTTAAACCCCTATTTTAATCAGATGCTATTTATATATAGCTTACAGGAAATTTGCAAGGATACTGTTCGATAAAATCTTAGTTAAGCAGAGAGAGAGGGACAAAACATTTGAAAAAAAGAGTATCTATCTTGTGCTGACACCTTTAGATTCTTCGTGAGTGACCTTCTCACGTTTCGTAGCAGGATTTGAACCATTCGCCTTTGGATCACTTCGTGTTTTCGTGCTAAAACAGCTGACTCCAAGATAATTACTCGCCTCCTTTATGACTCGTAAGATCCAACCAACCACGAATATTATTGTTAGCACTATCAAGAGCGCTAACAACACTTTGTGCTCGCGAAACGGAAGCTTGAATTTAGGGAAAATCTTGTCTCTAAACAGCAGAAGGGTGAAAATTCCCAGAGCAATGATCTCTCGATGGAATACATAAAATTCAGTCTTTTTCAAAAATCAGCGTTTTGAGGTGCCAATGAGATTAATAATACCTTTGTCATTGCAGCCAAGATTAACTTGCAGTTCATCAGCGCAAAATAAAGGCCGAAAATCAATAGGACAGGGCCTCTATAACTCGCGTAAAATGGTGTTCGGAGCCATATTATTACTTCAATAGGGAAAAGTATTAAGGAAGGGAGCTTCAAACAAATTTACCAAGAGCACTCAATAGTGAAATAGACAAAAGTTGCCCCAGAGCTTTGACTTTTTGGGTCGAAGCTTTCAGTGTTTTCAGGATCATTCCAATCGAAGCTAACGTTGCAGACGCAATGAGAAGATGAAGCAAAGTAAGCCTGATAGGTATTGAATAGATTTTTTTAATCACGGGATAATTTGGCAATATCTTCTGAATCGGAGCTGGAATAAAGTCCATGGTTGGTTTGACCCAGAGCGATTGGCCAGCCATTACGGTTAAGAAAAGCGCACCCAGACATTGCATTTGGATCATTCCAAACTCTCCGATACCAGAAAACGGGGTTTTTGTATGATATTCAGACCAAAGCGTCAGCCAGGAGATTATCTACAATGAAAGTTAAGATGTAGTGATAAGGAAAATTGACCATAATAGTTAAAAACAGCTGACAAGTAGTTGCAGTGTCATCCCAGAATTTTAGAACTTGCAGCGTATCAAGCACAAAGAAGCCGAGAGACAACGAATTACAGACTAAATATCCATTAGCCCCATTTAGAACCGTTAGTGCTATGATACCTTGATAGAATAAAATCCACAACGGCTTCAACGAGTCGAATTTTGTTGCTTGTTTTTCGCTAAGTACATTGAAAATCTGATGGCAAAATTGGAAGACGGCGACTGTGAAAATCAGTCTCGGTGGCATATTCTTCCGGAAGTTAATATCATAAGGAATCATCAAAGTATAGCTCCATGAGATCAGTATAAAACCGATTAGTGTGATGACATTTGGAGAGATATTCTAGAAAGAAAGTGAGAAATTTTTTGCATTTTTGTCAATTTTCTTACGTTAGGGATGAGCTTGGAGACTAATCCACAAACGAAATGCAATATATTCTCTGGGAAGCTTGGACTCGGATTTTTCTGGTAAGATTTATATTGTTTGAGCTCTTCCAAGGCTTCAGACTTAAGCAAAGGCATTTTAATTCTCTCTCAGATAAAATTTATTGGAAAGATATTGATTTTTTTAGTTTTGAGATTCAATGAGTGGTTTGAACGACTGAAAGCAAATAAAATTCGCAGAATTTTTAAACAACCCGTTTTTATATACGAATCATCAGGTCCTGCTCAGGTAATGCTGAAGATAATCAGGCAAAGAGGAACAAAAACGGATTATTTCGAAAACTCCAACTAAATTTTAAACTATCGTTATACAAGAAGAACTAACAAATAATCCATCAATTCGTTAACAGACGTTTTGTCTTTTAATGAATAATCGCATCTCCAGCACCATCATCATAGTCTTTAGCTCCTCCTGTCTGAACACCTAACCAGGCAATCGCTGCTCCGATGGCAGGAACTATCGCCAAGCACCATCTGACGTATTCGGCGTTGGCAGGGTTCTCAACATCTCTCAAATGCTATAAATAATCGATCAGATGTCATGTTTAAGAGTTTCTCCTACCATAATGAAAAATAGCAGAAGTCCGCATGCGAATTTCTCCATCAAGCTATAGAATCCATAAACGAACGCACCGCTTCCTCCCTTATGTCCAACGACCTCGCTCTGTATCAAACGGTTTAGATCTGAGTTATTTCTTTTTGAAAATTACGATGTATGCGACGGATGTATTCAAAATAAGACTCTGAGAGCATCCAATCAGGACCGCGAAACCAAACATGAAAAAGTTGGTGGATGGTTGCAAAAACTAACCATGGTAAATAATAAGTTGATTAGGCAAAGAAGACGCATCAATAGGCTTACGATCATTCCAATAGAAAGACCAAAGGCAAGAAGAGCTCCAATTGCGTAAGATTTCTTTCTATTAGATAAATTATTACCGCTTGAACCATGGTAAAATTTACCTGCCGATCTTTTGGTAAAGATTTTTGAGTTTAACCGTCAAAAGGGAAGAGGAAATATAGATGAGCATTGGGATAATAGCAAAGGTGATAGGAGTGGCATCAGGGTCGGTTTGGTCACTGCCGAAGTGCAAGACTTTGCCCAGATAGAACAGCAATAAAGACTTTATGAAACGGATTAGCTATGACAAATCATGAGGAATAGGTGTACTGTAGTGACGTTGCAGTAGATTCTTGCGCCCATGTAAACGATGCCATAGGCATAGAATTGCCAATCGAAGAACCACAAATACCAATGGAACGCCTCACTCTTTACTGAAGACACCTTACTTTGCTTGCGTTGTGGTGAGTCAATGTCTGCTGGGTCCTCTAAGAGACCTTCAGTGATCTTCTTCTCTCTAAATCAAGCGGTGCTGTTAAGAAAATCACGCAATTAACGGTCGAATTACTGCTCCTTGGCAGACTCGCGGTCCTTCACTTGCATTGAAAAATGCACGTCTTCGGATTGTTTTATGCTGTCATTATTGTATTGAGTATCGGTGATGCTTTGTGGGAGACTGATCTGGGAAGCAATCTTGCTATATTCCATTCTGTATTCCTTTGCGAGCTTGCGACAGGCACGGGTCAACTGCTTTTCTCTGATGGTCACCATGAAAAAGATAGAGGTTAAGACTCCCAGGATCAAGGTTCCTTGAGCGAGGATTTGGAATTTGAGTTTTTTATTGTCCACAATAGCGAACAGGATGAAGGCGAACAGGAGCACCCAAAGGTTAGCAATAAAAGTGAAAGTATTCCTCAGGTTATTCAAGACGTCTCTTCTGACTCTCGATATCGTGAGCGAAGGGACCAAGGACATGTGGCTGACTTGACAGGCTGCCCACCCGATGTTGAATAGGGAAGGGAACAGAACATAGTAAAATAATCTCATTTGCGTCGTGTCCTCGAACCAGATGCAGAATTGGCAAGGAAGGAAGATGAACGCAAAGCTGATAACGACCGTTACGAAACCGGCGTAGTACCTAATGTAATCGGGGAGATCATTATTTGACAAAACTGGCGGATGGCTTACCAAGGCATTCTTTTTCCGCATTTAGTGTCGAATTTATCAGAGAAGGCTCCAACGATAGGCGTGAAGAGACCATCTGCAATTTGTCCGGCCAACAAAACAATACTATGCGTAGAGATCAAGCAATGAGAAAGGCTATGAGCTTACCCAGCGTAGGTGCCAGCTTCTTCTGGGGTGCCGATAGGGTCCACGGAGACGAGGTAATAAAGCAAGTAGTTAAACCAGCATGCGGCGCAAAGGTCATTCAAAAAGTGGCCGACACCGTAGCCGTATATATGAGTCTGTGTAAGCGCATCCAACTTGAGGTCCGCAAGACCCAAGGCGTCTCTTAGGCCTTCTGGAGGATCATTTGGAGTATCCTTGAGTAATGGCTTGTCTGTGGTTGTGGTGTAGTCGCTGGAATCTGCGTTTAGTGCCATGAAGTGAGATGACAATCTTGAATTTATTAGGAATTAAATGCTGAAATTAGTGCCTTCGTTAAAAGAAATCTAAATTAAACTCACTCACAGCGCTGGAGTAAAGTTCTGTTAAGTCGATAAATCATGCGTTTTATCTAAATGATGACCTGAATTGGATGAAAAATATTATTATGAGAGAAATGCATATGATTGAAGGTTAATGGTGATCTTTCCAGTCAAAGCCCACGACATAAATAGAAAAACTAACCAATGTTTGAATTTTCGAAATCAATTTTTTAGTCTATGCGAGCCCAAACCATAGGGAAACGTATCAAATAAACATGGATTGAGGAGCGATGGGGTTGAAGATGCATAAGTTTAGTATTCCCAGGCAGAAATGGAGATAATAGCAAGTTATATTGAGAGTCTATTCTTACGATTTACTTGGAGCTTAAAAATTTGAATTTTGGAATCACTAAAATTAAAAATGCTATCCTCATGAAGTCAGCCGAAAATAAAAAAACTGCCTCCGTAATGCATGCTGTAATGATTGATGCGGATATGTTAGCAAAACAGCTTGATGCTTCGAAGCAAGCGAGTGCAAAGAGATTATTGCTGATATAAAAACTTAAAATTTTGCGTCTAATATGGATTTTTTTTGAATATCAGTCTGAGCTCATGGATTCCTGGTTCAAAGCTTAGCTTCGTGTTGGCTGAGTGTGATTATTCTCTGGTTTAAAATTATACTATATTACTACCTCTGTAAAGTTGTTTCACGATTCATCCACAATACTCTGCCAAGAAATTTCCAGTAGGCTGTTGAGAATTAGCAAATGCACTTAATGAGACTGATTTTGTTTTCAGAAATTTGGGCGAAGGTTTGTGCAAAAGTGAGATATACTACCAGTAGAATTGCTACTGAAAAACTGATTTGAAATTCGATATTCCTCTGTTTAATGGACTCCAGGATGCATGGAAATGTAATCGCAAATTCTTCAATTCATTATCTCAAACCTCTTAGTTCCTTCGAGAAGTTAGCGAGCCCATCAAGAATAGTAAGTGAGCAACTAACTGCCTCTTCTCTTCTCATAGATTAGGTTCCATGTCTGAGGTTTTCTCAAACTTAAGAGCTGAACCTTGCTCTGTAGCAATAGTTTCAGCAAATCAATTGACTTGAATTATCGATGCATGATTATTAAGAGATTACGCTACAATCCAGTAAGAAGAGGAGAGTGTAATCTAACGTTTTGAACAAAGCTTGTTAAATTTTATCTCAAATAGCGCATGTACAGTATCCCAACAGAAAAAAATATTCCATAATGATCCAGAAAGAGAAAAGCATCAAGGCTATTACTACCCTCCCTCTCGTGGGTACAAAGCAGCAGTTTTCTGTAACCAAATCATTGCTAATGCTCTTTTATCTCGTGTCATCTCAAATTTAGGATCTTGTAGCCATGATTGGAAGACTCGATAAACAAAAAGTCACGAAAGGAACACTATCGTCCTTTGAGTCATTTCTTGAAGATAAATACCAAACCGAGCTCGCTGAAATCGACAGGAGGAAGAGCCGCTCGCTTGCACGAATCAACGCCAAGGAAATTGCTAGTAAATCTCAGAAAATTCTCGCAGATCCCTTGGATTTTTCAGATTTCGGACTTGGTGAGCCTTCCATTCTCTGCAACGGCAAGTCGCAGTATTGGAGAGAAAAACCCCTCCGCATACAAAATACATCGCAAAATTTATCGATAACGCACTCTAAAGCCATGAGAAATAATATCTCGAGCACCCACGACCTTTCCCAGAGTTTAAACGTATCTGGTACGCACAAACCTCCAATTAGCACAAGAAGCAGGGTGCTTTCGAAGAAAAACTTGCTGGATATTTCTGAAAATAATGATTATCATTTCGGAAGCAATAGCCAGAGATTCAAAAGTCCCAGTAGTACCAATCTCAAGGAAAAAGAGGGAAGTAGTCGAGAGAAAAGACAAAAGACTAAAACAACTAAAGCAACTGATATTTCCGAAAGATTGATTCAAGACATCCTCAAAGACGACGAAAACGACGATATAGACATATACAACTCACAAAATATCCTCAAATCGCTCGATGCTATCAAGGACCAGGTCAGCGCTTTGCCTGACGCACCGAGTAAGAATCTCACGAAGGACGTATCGCAAGACACCATTCAGATCGTGCCTACGCTGCCTCTACTGACTCCAAGGGTTACCTCTCAGAATATAGTTTCACCACGAGGTTTATTATCAGCAAGAAATCTTGATATAGGAGTAAAGAAGACGGGAACGGGCCCAAGGCATATCCCTGGCTGGCTAAAGCACAAGCCGCAATTTTTAAGCAGCCTGAAGGACTCGCTAACTTATGAGAGCCTAAAAATTAGCATGATACTGAGCAAATTATCCCGCGAGAGGGACGAGCATGAAAAAAGATTCTTATTGGACTACCTCGCAAGCATTAAACTATTCCATGGGTTTAGTCAGAAGCAGCTAAATGAGTTAACGAATTGCATTTATCTCATAAAACTCAACCGAGGTGACGTCCTCTGCAGGAAAAACGATCCAGCCACTTGTCTTTGGATAGTTATTGAAGGCGAAATTGTTATTTATAAGGACGAAGCGAAGAGTAAAAGTTTTACAGAAGGTGAGATATTAGGTAGAGAGGCTCTGACGCCATATAAAGTCCGGCCGGAGACGCTGGGGGTAGCATCCCCTGAGGCCAGTGTTATGGTGCTCTCGGCGTTTCATTACAACAGACTGATGGTGGACACAGAAGAGGATGATATGACGCAAGCTGCGATATCGAATTTTTTGCGCCCGTTGCCTTGTTTCAAAAAAATCAAAGGTTTGAAGTTTCACGAGCTTTCGACGATGGTGGCAGCAAAAAGAATCGCGAAAAATGAAGTCATCTATCAGAGAGGGGACGAAGCAAATGAGCTTTATATCCTTCGCAAAGGGAAAGTTGAGCAAGAGGTTACATTGCATATGGAGAAAACGAATAGATGGCCGACTTCGCTGGGTAAATATGATGAAAGGAAGATCGTGAAGAAAGTCAAAGTGCGGATTCCATTGGGCAGCGGTGATATTTTCGGTTTGAAGGAGATGGAGCTTCAGACGCGCCGAGAGGACAAGGTGGTTGCTGTGGAGAAAGCGATTGTATATTATATCACTAAGGATGCAATAGAGCAAAGTAGTCTTTGATATGAGGTTTACTGAGTATAATGTGATTTGTAGTTCTATCGCTAGAGGAGTATCGGATCCTTGTCAAGTACGAGCAAGAGCAACAGGCTGAAAGAATAAGAGAGTATAAGAATCAGCATTACCAAGATGAAAATAAGGCTAAACCCCAAGTATAAGTGTAATGTGAATTGTATTTAATATATGATTAGATGAAAGGAGCTCAGGAATGGCAGAGTAACAGTGAAGTGATATCACCGCGGGGATGGAGTGGGAAAAGAATGAACCTCATGAAGAAAAGCGTTTATCAAGAGAAAAGAAATAAAGAGAATAAGACTGAAAGCATGGAAGTCAGACATGGGAGTGAGGGAATTCCATAAATACCTAATTTTTATATAGAGAAGGCATGTATAATTCCTAATTTGGTTAGGTGTTTCGAGAGTTTTCATTAATTAATACTAGCAGTGTTTATTTGTATTGCTCCTTTAGATTTTCGTAGGCTTCGAAGACAATGATATAGCAGAGATGTTTACATATTAAAAGAAACTCATCCAATAAATATTATTGTTTGTTGCAATCATTATGAACTATTTTCCTGTGATAAACTATTAGTTAGTCAGGGTTACAATTAGCTATCAATATTTAAAATAAGTGCACAAAAAAATGCAAAGTTTTCATCGAGGATTTATTTAATATATATATTTCCATTCAAAGCGCTTTATAATATTAAGAAGCAATTACAATATTATTATATTTGTATAAAACTATCCTATATAAAGTCCCACTGAATATTCATTTCAGCTTGCAACACATGCGCATAATCGCGATGCAGCATTATGAGAAATGTCCATTCTGATTTCCCAAACATCTTTATTAAAATCTTCTGAACTGACGTTTTGGCGCCTCTACTCTCTGAGTTTTATTCATCATTTTCAGTTTATCTAATTCTATCAACCCAAAATTAAAGTTAGCAATCGCACTTGAACAATCATCATCATTACCCTGATTCCAATTGTTTCGTTTCTGTGCCAACTGCTGATCTTCCTTAATTCGCCTTTCTTGTAGAGCTCTTATAGTTTTCAAATCCCTCTTTGGCGGTGATGGAATCTTTTTAATCTCTATTCCCTTAATTCAGAAAATTTCAATTATCTCTCAAGCTTACCTGGCTTCTCTCTGTATGTGGATTTCATCACGTTGCTCGGATTTGGAGCCACTCTGTGACCTTCTTCCGGCTTCTTTATTGGGTTCGGCAATCTTACAATATTACTCAACTGAACCCTCTGGTTTCCTTTGATATCTCGCGCAGGATAATTCTGATTGAACTTCTTTGTCTGATGCATGTTTCTGCTCTCAGCGTTTTCTTCCTCCATGAAACCCTGCGCTTCTAACTGTGACCTTCTTCTCTTCAATCTCTCGTTTTGGATATCAATTCTAGCATTTTGCATGGGCTTATTCAGCGTCAGGGCTGGCCGACTTTGGCTTGGTACTGCTGCAACTTTCAATGAGTTTTCTAATTGAACCTTCTGCTCTTTCTCTTCAGGTGCCGCATTCTTCAGCTCCCTCGCAGCATCTTTAAACTCAGAGAGCGACTCTTCGTTATACTCCGAGACTTGGTTCGTTCCATCCTGCTTGTCGTCTGATTTATTCGCTTGTTGTTGGTCTAAGAAACTCTCGAGTTCTCTTTGAAGCGTCTCGATTGAAATCGCTTGCGACAGCACGTCTTTGTAGAAAGAAAACTCCTGACTATCAAGGGCTCTTTCTCGAATATACTGTAAGAGTAGGATACAAAACCGACTATCTCTGTTCAGCTGCTGGCCCAACTCATCCGTTGGCTTGAACCGTCCTTCGGTGACGCAGAAATGAGTGATATTTCCCTCTTTCGTGAGGATGATCCTTTCGAACTGCTTCTTCCAGTCTGATTTTCCTTCCTAACAATCAGTTGTGAGCTTTAGGAGCATTGAGAGTGAATTACCTTATAATTTGCGTAAAGCCCTTCTACAAGCGGCTTTAAATCCTCGAGCCTAAGTTCATCAGCTTGGCCAAGCTCGGATTTGTTGGGAGTTGCGTCTTCGATCTCATTTACAACGAATTCTGATTGAACGGTGATGTCCATTAGAGACTCTTTGGGCTCTTCATTGCGTGGTGCTTCATCAGAAGGCTGCTGGTCTCCCTCAGATGGATTCACATAATTGATCTTCTCGATTAGCTCCTCTAAATTATCCGTATTATTCTCTTCTACTCCTTTCAGTGCTGAATAATTCATTGATTGGCTGTCTGAAATATCACTGGCCAAAGTGAAAGACTGAACTAAATTTCGGATTTCTGGGTTGTTGTTGCTGTTGCTGTTAGTCTGCGCCTCTGTTTGTGTATTCTGATATTCAGGAAGATTGCTGGTCTGTGGAAGATATGGGCAATGCTTTGGGGCTTCATTCATGCGTGTAGGGGCTATTAACGAGCTGTTTGTACAAAATTATGCGAAAAATTTACCTTGTTTAGTAATATCTTTTCGAGCAGCTCGCGCGTTCGCGAATCTATCAACCCTCATCCTATCATTCTGAATTTTTATCTCAGGGATTTTCGGTTTGAACTGCTGATTAGGAGCCTGCAAAGGGAGATTTTTCTGAGGTCGATTGATCACGCCCTGCTGTCTTCTTTCTCGGTATAAGCTGACTGGAGGATTGCCTCTCAAACTTTCCTGTGGCCTTGAGAACTGGAAAGAACGGTTATTCTCGGGTCTTTGGAAGTTAGTTTTTTGCTGGAAGCTTGGCACTGCTGGCTTCTGGATGGGAACGCGTTCAGCATGATTAAAATTTTGAAAATTATTTGATGCGAAACTCGGTTTGACTTGATGGCAGAAAGAGAAAGGTTTCATTGGCTGTTTTCCATTGTTAAAACTGCTGTTGCTGTTCTCTTTGTTTCTGCTGAAACTGCTTTGGCTGTTTTGACGGGAGCTGGAGCTGTTTTTGACACTGTATAAAGAGACGCTGCTGTTTCTCAGCATGTCTTCAAATCGAAGGCTTCCTTGGCTCAAACAGCGTTTAGGAGGTTGAAGACTCTCTTTTCTGTTCCTATGGGTGTTTAGGGAAATCAATGAGGTGTGGTTTGAAGGTGATGAATCCTACTCTTGCCATTTTTCAAGCTGATCTCGACGCGTGTGTCTGTAAGTTGCGCAATTGTTTCCGAAGTTTGTGCTATTTTGAAGGCCTCCTTGCAGTCGGTGAGCGAGGTTCCGCGTGGTTAAATTGCGATGCATGAGGTGGGATATTTTATTTGAAACTAAATTTCTTAATTTTGCAGTTAAAAACTAACGAATTAATTCTTTAAATACTTACGGAAGGAAAAGAGAATCAGCATATCTCTTCTTAATTACTAAGACATATCCATCACATGCAGAAATCGATAACTTCTTTATGTATTTAAGAGTTTGCAAAATAAAATTGCTGCTTTGTATTCCTATTCTGTCTGACATAAGCTATCTGTCTAATTCACAAAATCACCTAATCAGTTACTATTGAGCACTTAGCGTTCTTTACAAATAAACATTTACAAGCCTTAAGCATTGAGAGTATCCATGGGTAATTTCTTCTTTGAGTTAGGCTACGATTTCTAGAAAATTAAAGATGCTAAGGCTGTCTCGGGAGCCATACAGTCTACAATAAAATAGAACTTAGCACTACAGAAATAAATCTGAATGATCAATACTATCTCTATCCCCTGCCACTTCCTATTGGGAATAATTTTGTGAGGGAAAAGCGAATGCTATAGACATAACGGACAATAGATGATCATTCTGATCAATGCCATGTTGTTTGAAAAGAAAATTCATAAAATTTAACGTATCTGTTTAAATCACGTAGTTACATTATTCGCAGTCAACTGAATTTAAATTCACAAATTCAATAAGAAATATTATCGTTAACAATCAGCAAATTCATCTTCGAAACCAACTCTCCAATGGACCCTAAAGCCCAACAAAAAGACACCGACAAAGCTGAAGCCGCTAAGAAAGAAGTTGAGAAGAAAGAAAAAGCAAAAGTTGTTGTCCCTAAAGGAAAGCAAGCCTTCGAAGCCTCAGGTACTTCCTTCCTTCCCAACCCCTTTCCCTCATCTCGAACTAGGAACGACCTTTGTTGTTGATGAGAAGTTCGAATTTATCAAAATGATCGGACACGGAGCTTACGGCGTCGTTGTTTCAGCTAACAACAAAAAAACTAACCAAAAAGTCGCTATCAAAAAGGTAACAACTTTGTTCCTCGCTTTGCTAACAAATGAACCCTTAGATCCCCAACGCCTTTGAGGATTTGATCGATGCCAAGAGAATTCTCCGAGAGATCAAGCTGCTCAAGTTCATGAACCATGAGAATGTCATCTCATTGGTCGATCTCGTCAAGCCTGAGACCCGCACCGGCTACAACGACATCTACATTTTAACTGAACTGATGGAAACGGACTTACACAGAGTCATCTACTCCAGACAAGATTTAACTGACGATCACATCCAATACTTCATGTACCAGCTGCTGAGAGGCATGCTCTATGTCCATTCCGCCAATATCATCCACAGAGACCTTAAACCGAGCAATATTCTGCTTAATAAGAACTGTGACCTGAAGGTTTGCGATTTCGGATTGGCAAGAGGCATGGAAAACGAGAACGAATTCAAAACTGAGTAATGACTCAATACTCTCGGCTTTGGCTAATCTTTGAACAGATATGTAGTGACGAGATGGTACCGCGCTCCGGAGGTTATCCTCAACGCTTCGGAATACGGAAAGCCGGTTGATGTTTGGTCAATCGGGTGTATTTTTGCCGAGCTGATTGGAAGAACTGCTCTCTTCCCTGGTACAGCCGATCTCAATCCACTAGCGACTAAACATATGTTTTCTTATAGGCGAAGACTACCTTGACCAAGTCCAGAGAGTTATTGCTGTGTTGGGAACTCCAACTAACGAGGACATGGCCTATATAGGCAACGAGAGCGCGATTAAATACATTAAATCTCTTCCAAGACGCACGAAACAGAACCTTAAGACGCTCTATCCAAAGGCGAACCCTGTTGCTCTCGATTTGCTTTCAAAAATGCTTGTGTTCAACCCTGATCGCAGATACACTGTGAAGGAATGCATTGAGCATCCATACTTCGAGGGTCTGCATAACCCTGAAGAAGAGCCTGTTTGTGAGAAGCCATTCGACTGGGCCTGGGATAATTTCGAACCTACAAGGGAATTGCTCCAGACTATGGTGTATGAAGAGGCTGCTAAGTACCAAAGAGAGAGGAAATAAATGACTATATTGTTGCTTTGGCTATATATATATAGTTCGCTAATAGGCAATGAGGACTTTGCTTTAGATATTATCTTAACGATTATTTTTAGCTCATTTCTTTTGTAACATTCTGAATACTATTATCAAATTCAATGATTTCAAGCTTTAATTGCAGAGCAATGTAGTAGGGACTCTGAGGAATAGATAATGCATTACGGTAACTACTTTGTTGATACATAGCTTTGAATAAATCTCCAATTTTCTTTTGTTTTGTTTTAGGACTTTCACTCAAGCAATTAAAGTATGATTAAGCTGACAACAAATGGAACGTGGGTTAGATTTGAGAGTTCAAAAGTTCATATTGGTGGTAATATGTCCGAGAGAATGCAATAAACATCAAAATCCAAATGCCTGAGCTTTTATACAACTAATACTAATTTACTTCCCTCCTGCTGCCTCAGCGATCTTCTTTGGCTGGCCTGCCTCTTCCTTTCCCTCTGTTTTCTGGAACTCACTGAAAATATCAGGCATATATTTCATTCCCAAATCATTCAGTTTCGCATCAATCTGAGCGATCAGAGGATCAGTAGACAACTCAGGACCATTGTAATGTTCTGGGACCGCGATGTCCGTTCTGTACTTCAACTGAGTGACGACTTGACCGATCGACCACTTTTTCTTTTCCTGTAAAATTCGCATAAGCTTTTTGGAAGTTATCAAAGAAAGAACCTGCTCAACACGAGGCTTTGGCACCTTTAACTGGGCTGGAGGAGGGTTGCTCTTCGCCAACTCAGGGAAAAGCTCTGGGTGGTATTGATATGGTGGTGGGGGTCTCGCTTCACGGTTTCTCAGCTCCTTTGGCTCGACATGAATATAGTATAGCTTTCTCTTTCTGTAAGGGTCCTTCTCGAATCTGACAATACCCTACAAAGCCAATGAGCTGCTCTTTTTGCTTAATTATCTGAGACGATACCTCGCATTTTGCATGGATAGTGTGGTCTTTTCCCCAATATGTATTCTTTCCAGGATGCCATTTGAAACCACGTTGTCTTGCAACGATATCACCTGGAAAAACTTCTTGTCCTCCGAACTTTTTCACACCTAAGATAATCATTGTAATTTCTCAATAGCAAGGCGCTAGTACCGAGCCTTCTTCCCGCTGAATCTTTGTTATTATCTGTTGAACTCGCCTGCATTTTGGACGCAAAATTGTACTAAAGCGCACAGTCAATTTGAACTAGACGCAGTGAAGCAGTTACTTGCAGCGGAGTTGTCAAAGAGCGGCTGAGTAAGGCCGCGATACCTTTCGTGGTTGTTAAATTCATCTGATGCAAGAAATTAGGATTTAATGTTTACACAGCTAATAAAAATATCGAAAAAATTCAAAGGGGATTTTGAATGAGAAGCCAGCATCTTAAAAAGCAATCTTTTTATCATTTTTTCAAGGAAAAGCACTGACATCCTCTTAAAATTCTCTATAAATTGAGTTATTCTAAGGTGTTTGGTGTAGATAACTGTGTTATTAGATGTATTTCCTACTAACGAGGCTAAAGCAAGGTTTGGTAGAGATTTTTTAACGGGAGGACTTAGATATGTTAGTCCTTTTCAGGACACCAGTTTTTGCAAACTCAATCACAAAGGAAGCATTTGCTACTTCATCAACGAGACAATTACTGTGCAATACACTTGTCAATTCAGTGGCGAGAGCTATAAACTAAAATATTCTCTCTCTCTGTGGATGATTTTAAATTGACTGCGCCTTTTAGTAGCCGAACTTGGAGAGCTTTTCTCTGATGGCCTTGAGTTCAGGGAGTTCGGTTGCTTTTCTGGTTTTTCTGATTTTGTCGAGCTTCTTCTCGTAGAAGGTGCGGGACTTGAGCTTTCTCTTCTCCTCAAGCTTTTCAACGAGAGCTTGCTTCTTCCAGCCGACGGCGTGGGCCAAGTCACCCAAGCAGCAGTACTTTCTGTGGTTCTTCATTCTGATGACCTTAAGAGCATCAGGGATAACCTTTCTCTTCTTGTGGTCATATGGTGGTGGGACGCCCTCGAAGGTTTTTAGTCTGGCTATAGTAAAGAGTTAAACTGGAAGTAAGCGATAATTAGAAATACCCAATGAAGCAGCACCTCTTGGGGTCTTGTGTGGCATCATGCCTCTGATGGCTCTCCAGACCAATCTGGAAGGAGCTTTCCAATGAACGATACCTCTTCTTGGGTTGTGGAGCATTCTCTTCTTCAAGAATTCGGAGTACATAACTTTGTGTCTGTAGAGGGAGCCAGACATCAAGATTTTCTCGCATCTGACGATAACGACTCTCTGTCCGTTGAGGAGCTCCTTGGCGACGATGGAAGCGAGTCTACCAAGAAGATGACCTTTGCCGTCAACAACAATTTCTTTCTCAAACATTAAATCCTATTCTATCTTTTTTTTGTTGCGAGCTTTACTTAATAAAGTGAGTATTTAGCTAATTAAGGAAAGTTTGTGCCTAAAGTGTGGTGTTATGCCATTTATGGCAGAATTATTATGGCTATGTCCGAGGATGCAAGCAAAAGAGGTTCGTTAAGATCGCTAAGCAAATGAGTATGATTGCAGTCTATTACTGGATAAGAAAGTGCAAATATGTCAATATTTTGTACTGTTTGCATTTTATATGGATGAAAGGTTCGTGAAATATAATAAAATAGCGGATGATGCTAATGTTATTGTATGAATAATCTCTTATTCACGTGGGAGAGTAATATTGACCGAACTATCTGTGAACATTTCCGATATATTACAGTTAAAAAAACGCAATTATTGACAATTGAATCTACAACTGTTAGTTAGAAAGAGTCGCCTACAAGACTTTTCATCAGGGACTTTGGCATGTCGCTAAGATCTAATGTTGCTGATATGCTTATTTTTTACGAATGTTTATCACAACATTGCGATGGCTATTAGTCAAAATGATGTCTAAAAAACTTGTGAAAAGCAAAAAGTTTAAGGTAGGGATCAGCATAAACAGTCATAAACAGTCATAAACATTTGATCTTGGTACATTTCATAAACTTGTGTTATTCACTCAAAAAACAAAATTCCTAACACATACAACAAAGTAGATATCATGAACTAATCGATTTATGTATCACTCACATTTAAGAAAAGATAGCGTTAATTTGTTAGCATCAAGTCTCTCTCCTCTGAGAAGTAGTATTAAAACAGCTTGTAATTGAGTGAGCTTCTCCTATCCAACAATTATACTCTACCCACAAAATTTTATTTTACCCTTTTGGCTTAGCAGCCTGACTCATCGAACCACTCAAGTTCATTCTGCTTCCTACTTTAAATTTTCACTCAAACTAGTCACAATTATTCTCAATTACCTTCTATTTTATTTATTAAGGCCGTAGACTCTCTGATCTGATTACGGTAATCTTGCTCACCCAGACTTTGCTGCTGAGAAGAGGCCGTCAGGACATAATCTTCTGCGTCAAGTGGGCTCTGATTCAATAAACTCAAGGAATTTTTTTCACCCGCATCGCTCTCAGGCGTTTGCTTAGCGAACGTGAATTGCCCACTGCCCACCCTATCAGGAGGCGAGAGCTGCAAACTGCAAATTTTATCAAAGAGATTCGTGTTATTTTCGTTCTTAGCCTCTTGCTTCTTCCTTTCTATCATCCCATCAGTCACTAATCCCCTCAGCACATTGAGTTCAATCCGCATATCCTGAATCGAGCGCTTATCCTAAAATCATAGTATATTAAACAACGAAAACGCCTCTTATCAATACGTTTTCTCTTTCCGCCAATAGGAATGTAATTTGTCCTTTCATTGTCCCAATCGTCTGCTTCAGAGTAGATAACTCACTGAATAGATTTTCCAAAGCCGCATTTGAGATAGCAGCCGTGCTGAATGAGCTCTGAGGGAATACTATACCAGTTTCACTTGAATCATTTCGCAAGATCGAGTTATCTTCAGTATGATCCTCAAATGCTTTGGATTGACTGAGCAGTGTCTTGCTTTTTCTTTCATGGTGTATCATTGTGTATTCCCGTTTTGTTTCAAGTTGAGTATCAGGAAGATGAAGCTGCAAACTTGGGTTAGCTTTCATGCGAGCTGTTGGCAGAGTGGTACTGCTATTGACTCTTTCGCTCATATTGACAGAGCGGTCTGTTTGAATGCCTTTAGGCGTGAGATCTCGATTTTCTTTATTTCCGACGATTTTTGCGAGTTCTTTTCGAAATAGAGATTGTTTGTTGGATGGGACCTTGTGAAATGGAGTGAGAGACTTATTAGTGCTCGTAGCTGGTGGCTTTAGGTCTTTTTTCAAGGTTGGGCTTCGAGAAACGGGAGCAAGGTGCTCGATTGAATGGTTTTTCATGAGAGTTTTTGGATTATGCATCTTGATTTTTTGATTTAAAAAATTTATCGTTACAATTAGATTTGATGTTGTTAAAATTTGATTTTTGAGTGTATACATATGATCAACAGCTTTATTAGAGATGCTTTTGGTGATAGTTGAGTGAGATGTAGGAACTAAGCTGTGCTGAAGGGACTTTGGCAGTTTCGAAACTTGGTTGAATTCGGTTGAGAGATACTTTACAGTGATTCAATCTCTATTATCGGATATTTGTCCATGTGCACTCAGGAAGGTGGTGATGAAATAAAAAATGTCTATTCTTATCATGGAAATCCTTACTGTCATTTCTAATAAAGGAATGGCTTGAGGGGACATCAGACAGGTTCCAGATAATATAGAATACATTCATTGAAACTATTAAAATTAGTAAATGAGACTACTTCTACAGACTTTTTGCACTGATTGAGTATTTATCGACTAGTATTGAGTATATCGTAGTTAGCTAGAGTGCTTGAGCGTATTTCGGTGTAAAGGAGTTCGACTGGCGTAGTAATGTTGTTTGCATAGAGTTAGTGAGATGAGAAGAAATAAAATTTCACTGCTAAGATCTAGTTAACTAATGAATTAGTGTTAGATATTGAAATGAAGAATGATTAAAACTATGATGCTTAAATGAGAGTCTTCTTTATGACTAAAGCGGTCTCATAATTTAGCGACGCTTAATGCATCCGCAGTAGTTTTAGTGATGGTATACATGTACGCTTTCACATGAAAACTCAAATAATTACCATTACCTCTTCTTTGAAAAGGAAAATCCAAAACAAGTGCGTACAAAACTCCATACCGTATTTTCATGTAGTCTTAGGGCTAACAAATAACATTCATACGACACTACCATCTAATACTTTATTTGTAAGGGGCAGTCTTCATACCATTACTTTGAACCAGATTGCTTTCTTACAAATTCCTCTCAAAAAATTTATTGATTATAGGTAATTAATTGAATTAGGAATTTAGAATTTAACATTCCTATGTTTCCAACCGTTCTCAAAGTAACTTTGAATTCCTCACTAGTCAAGTAGGAGTCCATATGATAATGGTCTCAAGTAGAACGATCAACGTCTTCATTCTTCTGAACAGACCAATACTGACACACAATTCATGATAATTGCAAACACTTCATTTGAAAATCCATATTCAGCTCATCATCGTCACAACCGCTATTCTCAATTTTTACATTGATTATTGGTTCAACCCTCCTGGAAACGTAAAAAAAGTTCCTTTGCTAAATTTTTGATTAACTGTTCGTTAAATTTTCCAACTCTTGAATTAATTTTCTAATGTCTTGCGATTCTTTCAACCAACGATTATGCTTTCACATACTAATCACCTCTCGCCCCTGCGCTGACTCTATTCTTCCTCCTAAGAGAAAGGATTAAACAGCCTCTACAGAGAGATTTAGGCTTACAGCCTTCTACTCTTCCAATGGAATTAAAAATTGAAATAAGTTAGCCAGCACAGTTATTCGAAACTTAAATAAATGTTGAACCCGATGACCACAAAAGAATACCCCAAAATCAAGCCCAAAACGCAGGAAGAAAAAGAACGCCCTTCCAAAAACAGCTCCAGGCTCCCAACTTCAACCTCTACCAGGGCAACCAGCAAAGGAGAGAAACGTCCCAGCGTTTCTCGCGAAAATCCTAATCTCAAACCAATCTTAATGTCAAATTCGCCAGGCGTATCCGCTCCTATACAACTATTCAATCCTAATCACAATCTAGGTTGGTCTGATGGGATTCGTAAGGCAAGAAGCAACTCCAAAATCTCAAAAAGTCATCCTTCCGCCTCTCAAAGAAAATATCGAAGTCAATTCAGAACTGGAATCCAGAGTCGAAAACGCGGTTATCGCTATGCTGGAAGAAAAATGCAAGGAGCTCGGCAGGGAAGTTGAAGAAGCGCGAGCTCAGAAAAAAGAGTTTGAAATCGATAATACTCGTCTTCGAGGAGTTATCGGGAAACTTGAAATTGTAAATAAAAATTCTCCTATTCGCCTATTGCAGCATTTATTTCCCTTTTTCCTTGATACCTTCTCTAATTTCTTTAATAGGAGCTCAGAAATCTGAAAAACGAAATAGTCGACGACAGAGCTTCAAAAAAAGGGTTGGACAGCGAACTTGACGACCTACGCGAGCAATATAACGCGGCTAAGCGAGAAACAGCAGTGCTAGAGAGAGAACTTCGCACTGCCAAGGAAACGGTGCTTAAATATACCGCTATGTATCATGAGTCGTCAGCAAAGTCGAATATAACGATGAAAGAGTGGGAGGAAAAAGTTTCTAAGCTTCAGGAAAAAATAGAGGAGTTGGAGGAAGAGAATGAGGATTTGAAGAATAAACTGCAAATGAGAGATGAAATTGCTTCGAGGCTGGAAGGAGAGAGTAAATTGATTTATTTCTTGCGTTGAGACTGATGCGAATAAAGGGAGTAATATGATCAGAGAGCTCCAGCTAAAGAATATGACCGATAATGAGGCAAAACTCGAGAAATTAACCAAATACATTGCCGAAAACGCACAGTTGACTGAGAGGCTCGAGGAAAGCGAGACGATTCGCCGCAAGTTCCAAGAGAAGAACTCGCAGCAAGAGTCCCACATCCAGCAGTTGATCGAACAGAACAGGAATCTCGATGGAATGGTGATCAATCTCAAAAATCAAATGAGAAGCCTCAACGCAGCGAAGTCGAGCAGTCATAAAGTCTATGAGGAGAAAATCAATACTTTAACCCAAGAGAACCAAAAGCTTTCAGCGGAAATTCAACAGATGAAAAAGAAACCAAAGAAAAAGGATTCTATAAAGGCCAGTGGATCTGATGATGATGAAGTTGTATTGGAGCCAGTGGAGGCGAAGCCTTATCTATTCGGGCCTGTGGATACTACAAAAATCAAATAATTTTTATTTCGTTTACATGTGCACTTTCGAAAAAAAAGTTATATAAACTTTTTTATAACAGTTATTAATTGTCTGTATTAGCATTTTAACTCCTTGGAACTTCATCTGCATGGCCTGTCGAGCAATATTACTTGATATTCCCATGTCGAATGGCTGATTTCTGATGAAAAGTGTTTCATTTAAGAGATTTTCCATTGTTTGATTCAAAAGACTACATCGTAGAACTCTTTGTCGCTCTCAATCCAAAAACAAAAAATGACATTAACAACAAATGGAAAATATTATTGAGTTTCTTAAAGGGAAACAGATAAATATCAAGAATTAGTCATTCACAACTGAAAATAATAAATATGAATACATCACTGTTGGCACAGCGTATTCAGCGTCAGTTCTAGTACTTCTTCATTGGCTTCTTGCTGGCGATAAGAGAATTCAGTCCTTCGACCCAAGTCTTAAAGGAATCGTAGCTTGAAGCGATGAAATCGATTCGACCTCCTTTCTCGAGAATAAGGAAAAATTGATAATAGCTGCATTTGGCTAGCTTAGCGAGGTTATCTTGCAGTCCCTTCTGCTGCTGGTAGCCTTTCTCGCGTGGCTTCGTCGTGATTTTTTCACATGAATTCTGGAAGTTATCGCCTTCAGCGCCTCGACGTTGTGCCTTCAGAACCTCTTGTGTGCTTTGAGGGATAATAATCCGCTTCAGATCCTTAATGAGGATTGAAGTTTCTACCGCGGATTTGAAAGCTTGGCGGATTTCGACTTTCTCGAAGTCAGCCGAAAGTTTAAGGCTGCGAATTCCATAGCCACTGACCTCTGGAGGATACTGATCCGAGGTCAGCGGATCAAAGGCGGCGACTTTCGACGATTGAAAACTCGTGAATTTTTTAAAGAATAAGCACTCGCTTTGTAGTCCTCTGACCTAATAAGCGTAAATAACTAAGAATGGTAGTCTAATATTACCTGCTGGATCAAAGACCCGCCTTCTCTAACACTCTTGAAGCTGGTACTGTACTCTTTCACTCTCATGTCAGCGTTCTCCAGGAAACCTTGCAGAGTATCAGTACCTCCGCTTTTTTTATGCTTGTGGTAAGTCACAGGCGCAGTTTCTTCAAATTTTGGATCGTTGTTCAAAGGAACGATTTGCGGCTCCAAAATCCCGACGGACAGAGATCTTTTTCCTGTGCGCGACGTGCTTCGTTTAGTTTTTTCCCCATCCTGTGGAGCTTCGTCACTTCGCTTCGTCCTCAGAGTCATCGGCTCGATCTGCTGTCTAGCTGAGGTCAATTTGCCCGGTAAGTGGCTCTTCGCATCGAAAGTTTTCATGTGAGTTGCTGGTCGACTCTCCGCCTTATGAGTTTTATTATTTTTCAGCGAGTCTTCCAATGACAATGACTTCAAGATTTTTGCGAAATTTTTCTCGGAGCCTCCGAACGCAATTTCTTTTTTCTTATTTAGTTTCTGTTCCAGTTCCTGGACCTCGGCCTCGAGTTTCGCTTCCAAGATGCTGTCGTTGTTGAAGTCGCTGACGTTGCTTATTCTCTTTAAATCAGCCAACGGCTGGATGGGAATGTCCTGAGAGTTCGAAGTCATTTTCTCTTCGCTTTTCTTCTCCTTCAACGATTTAGCGGATAATAGCGCTTTAAACTGACTGCTTGGACTCACAACCCCTTTATGACCATGGCGGCCCGGTCCTTGAGAAACAACCTTTTTACTGCGATCCACAGCGTTGGTTTTATGAGGCTGGACTTCTGCTTTTCCTTTGAACGATCCGGTTAGTATGCGCGCTTCTTGATGCTGATTTTTCCCTTCATCAGCTTCAAAGTAAGCCTTGAAAGTCTTCGTGACCGTCGGATGGTGGTTCCCTTCGCTTTTGCTGCCAGGCTCCCGGAATCTCTCTGTAACTGACCCATACTTTGCTTGAATTCCGCTGTTTCTTCCCTGGTTTGGTTGTGATAACTTTCCTCCAAACGCGTGAGGACTAGAGACTTTTGGGGCCTGAATATCACAGTGGTTTTTGGTCTCTTGTGGTAGTTCCTTATAGTCCTGGAGGAAATGCTCAGGAGACAACTTTTCGCTGCAGAGGAGCTGGCTGTCACTGGGTTTAATTACGTGGGACTTATCTGCTGTGATAACTGAAAAATCTTGCGTTTGTCGTTCCAATTGTGAGATATTGTCTTCCGGGTTGTTCAAGAACGTCTCTTCAACGAACTGCTGCTCCAGAGAATATTTCTTGATTTCCAGTTCATCGATTTTTTGGAGAATCGTGCGCTTTGCTGCCTTCTCTAAGGCCAGAGCTTTCCGGTGCTCCTCCCTCTTGGCGTTGAAATCTCCTTCTAGTTGTTGCAGTTTGAGCCTAATTTCGAGGAGCCGGTCATTGTCATGCTATTAATGCTTAAAGCAATTGCTATGAAGAGTTGAATACCTTTGATGTTGAGCCCAGGAGCGTCGCGTCCAGCTCGATAACGCGAGTTTCAGTCGCGTTGTATTCTTCATTAAGCTCCTTTGATCTCAAGATCAACGATTTTTGTTGAGCTTTCAGTTCTTCAAGATTATGGCTTCCAAATTTGGCTGGCAGCTTCTAATTCACAAGGGGAATCAATCAACAATTTTTTATTGGACGATCCTTACACTTCTCATGTTTTCAATCCTTTGCTGCTTTATGTCCTGTAGGTTGTTTAGATGGCTTGCTACTTCATCTTCTGTCTCTAACAGCGAAATTTGCTGCTTCTTAAGCGCCTTGATTGAGGGTCTGCTCTCAGCGATTTGCTTTAAAAGACCATTCAGCGAAGGCAAAAGCTCTTCATCGACGATTTTTATATTGGATTTGATCTCGTTGTCGATGCCGTCGAGTTCATCCTGCAGCGATTTGATGCTTTCGATCTTCTTCTAATGATTAAATTAACCTCAATAGGCAATCTAAGCAAGATTAGTACCCTTTGATTTTTTCTGGTAATTTCAACAAATTCATTAAATTGCTCCTGCTTCAATTTCTCTACTGCCTCTTCCCCGTAGCATTCAGCAATGGCTACAAAGTTTTCTGCTTGATTGTTCAAATAATCCGCAAACGCCATATTCGCCTCTTCAATCACATGTTCTTCCAAGGCGTTCTTAATCACAATGGCTTGCTGTTCTAACTCCTTCTTTGCGCCCAGCAATCGGCTAAACTCTTGCTCTTTCTGTGATATCTCGCTTTCTAACTCTTGTCTTTGGTTCGCAAACTGCTGAATTCGCTTCTCGAGACTCTGCTTCGACTGTAATGTCGCGTACTCTTCTTGTCGTTTTTCACAACCTAATTCACTGTTAGTAACCAAAACATAGGTTTTTCGTGTTACAGAAGGCTTCTTGTGCCATTATTATTGCGAGGTAATCTTCCACTAATTTGCTGAGAAGACCTTCGTCTTCAGTGGGGAAGTTTCCCTTTCCTTTGAGTAGTGAAACTAGTTTAGAAGAAATCTCTTCTGCGTTGAAACCAACGTTATTATGACCCTCTAATTTCGTCATAACCTGCTCTTTCCAGAGCTTAATCGCGTTTCTTCTCAAGATATGTTGGGCTTTTAATTGATGTATCTTCTCCTCAACTATCTGCAAGTTCGAGGAATCGGTTTCATTTTGTGGATTCTGGATCTTTGATTTCAATTCACGCATTTCCTCTTCAAATGCCTCAGTTAGTTTCTTTTCTTCGGCAAGCACCAGTTCGTATTGATTTTTAAAGATCTCTTTTTGAACCCAAGACTTGTATTCACAGACCACCTCCTTGACTAAGCCCTCAAAGCCTTCTTGGCTGTTTAACTCAGCATCACCGGGTAATTTTGAAAACAGTTCATCTATCTGTGATTTCGCTAATGCCTCTCTATCTTTTATTTCCTTCAGGATAGCATGGTGCTGCTTTTCCTGCTGATACAGCGAGTCGTTGAGGATTCCGAGTTCGGAGTTCAGCTTCTCGCTTTTTGTGAATAACGCTCGGCGTTCTTGATTCTCGTTGTTTATTTGCTTTGAGATTTTATTCAGTTGCTCTTTCACCAGTCTTTCCTCTTCGAATGAATTCATTACGAGCGAACTGCATTCTTTCGTGTGTTCTAACACAGCATCGAGTTCTTCTCGCTGACCGACTATCTCAGCTCTCTGCAGCAGTCTCGCGTTGAGGTCTTCCTTTAGCATGGCTTTCTGCTCTAGTCTCTGAGGATAAACCATTGATAAGATCATATATCATGAAGAAGAGTCGTACTATGTCATAACTAGCTGATTCTTCCATCAGCTTATTGTGTATCGCCAGCTTTTGCTTATGAATGCTCTCCAATGCCTGCTCCAGATCATTAATCTGAGAGTCATATTCAGCCTTGATCTCCTCCTCTTTACTCAAAGAAATATGCTCAATTTCCTTGATTCTCTCATCGATGGAGATCAGTTCACCCTTTACGCTGGTGACTTCAGCCCGGAGGGCTTTCAATTTAGATTTCAACTCTCTTAATTGCTCTATTAGTAAAGTGTGAATAAAATACGATCATAGCACATCACATACCTATTTCAGCCATTTTCGTTTGATCTGCGCCTTTCTCATGCTCTTGAGACAGAGACAGCAGCAGCGCCTTCTCTTGTTGATACTTCTCTTCGCAGCTTTGCAGCTCGAAATTGTAATGAGCAGTTTTTTCCTCGTTTTCCTTCAGATCATTTCTCAAGCTCAACATCATCGCCTCAATCTCCTGGATCTCCTCAGCCAGCTGAGGATTAGTCAAGATAAGGTTGCTTTGGGGTCTCGCGAGGCAATTTTCAAAAGGATTAGCATTGACCTCTGGAGAATAGTCCAGTTTAGGCAGCTGTTGGTTAGCTTGTCGCATCGGCGCAAGCTTAAAGTCTGAGCTTTCGTTCAGAATTTCTTGGTATATTTTTTGTTGTAGTTGGACCTCAGGCTGCACGAAAGGTTGGTTCATCTTGCTCTCTCCGACTATCACTTGGCAATCATGGGACTTCGAGTTTCTGCTGGTATAGACGTTTTCCTTTTGCTCGTTGAAAGAGATCGGTTTGACCTGAAAGTCGAATAAATCAGGAATATTATCTTCATTGAGCGTCTTTTCCTTTAAAGGGTGAGAATGTGGGTCTTTGAAGCCTGGGTGGTTAGAGAGTGCTTGTTCGACGCGGTTGGGGGCAAAGTGGTCATCGCCATGATGACTCGTATTGTTTTCGTTGTTCCGCAAGGCACGCGTGTTGTGCATATTTGCAAAAGTCTCAATAAATTTGATTTTGAATTAAACAATTTGATTTAACGGAATATGATGTATCTCATTTAAATTATTCACTTACTGTCCTGGTAAATCTAATTAAGGTTAGGTCTCATCAGCAATTGGTTCTTAAAGAAATAAGACTATCATTTGAAATAAACTGTGTGTGACGCAGCGCTCATAATAGAAAAATTATATGGTACTCTTAGCCATGACATTGCAAATTCAATTCTCTGAATTTCAAAAATTATTAAAAATTGAGAAGGCACTTGGAGCTCTCTTAGATTGAGCAAACAAGCCATTAAGAATTGTTAGAATGAGCTATCAACAACTCCACTAAAGGTTAAATCAGAGCCTAATCACCTAAAATATTTAGTTTTTTTTTTGGGGTTCTTTATGTATTGAATAATCACGCAATTGTTTTCGATACTGGTAGTAAATCGGATTTAATTTAAATTCTAAATTGTCCTATTCGTAAGCTGTCCTGCTTGCTTTCAAAAAAACATTTTCTTGATCATAATATAACACTTTTTATGGATTTTTCTCCCTCAGGTAATGAAAAATCTGAATATAAAACCCCAGCCTAATGGTGATTTCCTCTCATGATATTTTTCCTCGTATTTTTAAATGTAAACAGATTAGGAAGGAGCTGCATACTATTGGGGATAAATCCTGAAATATTTCGCAAGGTTCAAGTGTGATCCCTTAAAAAAGTTTCCTAGTTTTACCTGATAAAGTATATACACCGAGGTATTTTCTCTCGGTAACATGAAGGCATTTGTGATAGTAACCAAACCGAAGCAAATATTTGAAACCTTTGTTTTCAATTTTGTTCTAATGAAGATGCTGTTTGAAAAACCAACGTGTAACGAATCTAACAGTCAAATAGACGAAGCGACACAAATCACTCACCTAAAGACAGACAGTCAGACGAACGGCATAATAATAATACATTTCACGAAAGGAACAACAACAATGGAAAGAAAAAAAAAATATTTGGAAAGCAGCAGCAGGAGCAATTGCAAATGATAGCCTTTTGTTGTTGAGTTAGGAGGAGAGACTAAATGTGTTTGAAGGCTTTTTTGGTATGAGTCTTATCTTATCTATCGGTGCAAAGACTCTTGTTGGATTGGATTGAGGGAGTTCCAACTTAGTAATAATAGTAATAGTAGTCAAGACCAGTAGCAGTTGGATTATCTGTGAACATTCCACCACCTGTTGTGCCGGTTGGAGAAGGAGTGGTAGTCGTGGTCGTTGTAGTGACGGTGGTTTCGGTAACAGTTTGTGTAATGATTTCAGTTTCTACTTCGGTTTCAGTTTGTGTCTCAACTTCAGTCGTGGTCACGGTATTGGTGAGGGTGGTTTGCTCAGTCTCTGTCGCAACATTGGTTTGGGTAACAGTTGCAGTCTCGGTTTCAGTTGCTGTTTCATGCACGGTGTTAGTAGCAACATCGGTTTCAGTGACAGTGTTGGTCAAGGTAACGTAATTTACGTTGGTTTTGGTTTCAGTAGCGGTCGCTGTAGCCAAAGAGGTCTGGGTCACGGTGGTGGTTGCCTTGACGGTGGTTGTGCCTTTGGTTTTGGTGACCCAGTTAGTGGCAGTAGTAGTCACGGTGGTGGATTTAGTTTTGGTGACCCATGCGGTTGAAGTAGTCACTGGTGTGGTTGTTCCATGGCGGAGATTCCAGTACCACTCTAGCAAATCGTCCAAGTCGTAGTCATCATCATTATTGTAAACCCACTCATTCTTTTCGAGTTCAGAAAGTGTAGTTGGTCTCAATGCCACTGCAAAGGAAGCCAAGCAGAGGATAGCTAATATCAGAGTAATTCTTCTGGCCATGATATGAAAGGTGATTTTTGAAGGCTTGTGTTCTTAGATAATTTATCGAAAATGATTATATGATATGATTGTTTTCAGTGGCAATTTATAGGCAGACACCAGCGAATGCGTTTTTGATTGAACCAAGTTTAGCTCATTTAGCATTACTTTTTTCCGTTCTAAATAAAAACGATTTTGGATTTTTAATGCTTGAGCATTAATGCGTTTTTACTAAAATTCATGCGAGGAATACGAGATGTTTTAATTTTATTAAAGAATAACGGATTTTAGTTTGGCTCAATCAAAAAATAAATGTTTATTCGCACTGGTTTTTAGCAGACCTTAAACTCAGTATACAGTAGCTACCAGTTGCTTTCTTTAGCTTGGAGGAAGATACTATTAGATCTATTTCAAATACTTAGCATAGAATTTAACCAAATTTCATCAAATTTTCATCTAAATTAGCTACTTTTCTTCATCAATAAAAATTTTTTCGATAATAATGGCACAGCAGGTTTCAAAGCTATGACAAGGACTCGAATACTCGCCTTAAGAAGCAGGAAAACATATTAATTCCCCATTTTCAAAATACGAAAAGAGCATTTTTTCATTTATAGCTTATAGTGTCTGCGATATGGCAGTAGCAAAGCTCTATTCAGTTCAAACACGAAGATCACAGGAGTCTACCCGCAGAATTAATATATTGTAGAGGAGCTCAGTCACATTTTAGGAAAGTTGAAGCATATTGCCGGGAATATAAATAATTCCGAATAGTCTGCCTGAGAACAGATTTCTACTAAGTTAGGTCTTACAGAAGAGACGTCTTCCCATCATGATACAACGTATTTCGCAATGATACAGGAGAAATCTCTCTGTGATAATAATATACGTCAGATACATTACTTTTTTTTTAATTTACCTGAGTTGGCCGTTATAGGAAAAACCAGTAGAACTATGCATTCTTTTCGAAAGTAAAGAACTGAAGAATTACATCTTGAATTTGATTAATTCTGGAACAGCTCGCTCTATTGAGTCGTGATCCGCCTTTAGAGGCCATGGGTTGATAGACACTTCATTGAGAAGCAAACCTCATCGAGGATATAAAAATAGATTTATTTGGCTTTTACTATTCTGCTCATACTTACACTAGCTGCCTCAAAGAGGCAAAAAGTCTGAGTTTTCTATCGTAAACTGCTTCTCTGTTGTAAAAAGAGTACTCTGAGTGTAGACATAGGAAGATTCGATTCTGTTGCAACGCTTCAATTAATTAATTTATTTCAATGTCTCATACATTCTTTTCGAATTTTTCCGAATACAAAAGATTTAACACAGTACTTTCGAAAAGTCTCTATAGGCAATCTACTCAGGCGAGCTATCTTAAGCAGCCATGACTATTATCTGAAGTTTATGACTTAGTTTTCTTCAATTAAATTAACCCGCATTGCTATTGGGTAATGATAGAGTAAGGAAAAGGGAGTCCTTGTGTGTTAATTGAGATTTTATTGCAGCAAAGCAAGATAGCGATGGCATTACCTAAGACAGCCGGAAAACTGAGTAGAAATGCTCATAAAGCTATTGTGAGTCCTTGTGTTTGATTTGATAAATTTTAATAAAATTTGATAATGTTAGACTCATGTGGAATCAATCAAAAACGGCCTTTGATTAAAGAATATTAAAAATAAAACGTGTTTTGATAGAACGGAAACTCAAGCGTAAAATGGATAATTTTGCCTCAATCAGAAACGGGTCTATCCTCATGTTTTGCCTATAAATTCTCACTGAGAACAATCATTTCATATAATAATCTTCAAGAAAATCTTAAAATACACAAGCAATAACTTGATTGCCTTAACACCATGAACAGAAGAACCACTATGATCTTAGCTCTTCTCGTCTGCTTGGTCTCCATCGCAGTCACCGTGAGAAGACCAACTTCATTCTCTGCCGTTCAAAAGAACCAGAAGATCATCAATTTGCCTGATCATTTGGAGGACTTGGGTGAAAAAGTGAGAGAACTTCTCGAGAAAATCTTCAAACAACACACTCCAACATCCCCTACTGTTACCAAGACCACAACCGTAACCAATACAGCAACTTCGACTAAAGTGAAAACGAAAACCACTTCTGTCACCGCGACTAAAACCTCCTGGGCCACTAAAACCACATCTACCAAAGCAACCACGACTGTCACCAAAACCCAAGTTAAGAACGTTGACGAAACAGTTTATGAAACTGCAACTGACACCGTGACCAGCACAATCGACACTACCTTGACTGCTACCGCCACCGAAACCGCCACAGAAACTGAAATTGAGACTGAAACAAATACTGTTACTAACACCAACTTTGTCGAAGAGACCACAACTGCTTACGAAACAGAAACTGAAACCGTCACCGAGGTTGTCGAAGAAACTGTATCTGTGACTACAACTATTACCGAAACCTCCACTGTGACTACCACGACTTCAACCGGCTATACAGGCGGTGGAATGTTCACAGATAACCCAACTGCTACTGGTCTTGACTACTATTACTATTATTACTAAGTTCGAACTCCTTCAATCCAGTCCAATCCAACAAGAGTCTTTGCACCGATAGATAAGATAAGACTCATACAAAAAAAGCCTACACACATTTGCTGCCTTCCAAATATTTTTTGTTGTTGTTGCTGTTCCTTCCTGAAATGTATTATTATAATTGCGCCGTCCGTCTTTAGATGAGCGAGTGAGTGAGTTGTGTTGCTTCGTCAAGTTGACTACTACATCCGTTACATATTGGTTTTTCAAACAGCATCTATCATCTTTAGACCAAAATTCAATACAAAATATTCTTTCACGTTTGGTTACGCTCACAAATACCTGATATAAATAGAAGCTCACTCGAAATATGTATTCTGGCGACTAAAGCTTGCAAAATTTCATTCTTCGGGATCAATTATGTTTGTAGTGATAATAAGAGTTTGCAATTTTTAATATGATCAATTAAATCATGTGAAATTACTCGTAGTTTCTTATTTTTATCGTAGATTAAATTGAGAAATTCACAAAAGTATGAATCGCTGTTTTCAGCTGCGATTACGTTGATGCTAATTTCTTTAATGAGGCAATACGATAAATCGATTTGTGAGCGAACCGTAGAAATATTTATAGAGCATACCAAATTAATAACGAGAAGCATTGATAAATTCTTCAGATCTTCTGGCTTCCCATTCTGGCATCAGTTTGATAAATAAAATGATAGACAGCACCGATTCAAACATTTCTGATGGAATAAAAACCTCAAAAATTAAAAAAAGTTCAAACGTTCTTTTTTAGATTAGTGCTTAGTTTTTGAATCTGTGGTTGTGCTGAGTGAGATCTAATAACTTTCCCAATAATAATTCTCATTATTTAAAAATCCAATTCGTTGTATTAATCTGATCTTGTTGATAAAAACAGCAAGAGATTAGGTATTTATGCTCATGAATGTTTATGAATGCCTTAACGACATGTAAATAACTTTTTATAGACAGAAACAATATAGTGTGTTCTCGGCTCGCTTCCAATGCTTGCTCTTGATTAAAGATGAAGGTTGATTTAGTCAGCTGAGATAAATTTATATGATTCACTATGTAGCATATAAGCTAGAAAAAAGAAGCCAATTGTGAGGAGCATGGATAAGTTGAACTTCAGAGCGTACTTCTATACATGAAAAAGAAAGGCTTTTGAGAGCAGACTTCACTTGATTATAGATTATTTCCAAAGATGAATTAAAATCTCCTGTTAGAAATGGAATGAGTTCGTTAATTTCTCTCCTCAAGGAGCCTTTGCGGTGGGTAGAAGCTCGATGCTGCTGAGGTGGACCTTCAGAAATGATTTGAAAATTACTCTGGAAAAAGATTTTGTTATTTTGTTCTTCAGAAAGAATTGGCTAATCATGCCCGTCGCAGGTCCAGGAATGGTCCAAAAATTCAAGAATTTTCTAAATCTTCGATCTATCTTCACGTTTATGGAAAAACTTATCCCAAAGCATGCTTTGGAGAATAAAATATACAATAAATGATTTCGAAGGAAGCATAAAGTTCGAAACCTCGAGAACTTGCCAAGAGATGCTTCTGAAAAATGTGTTTTCGAAAGGTCATCACTCTATCAAGAATATGAAAAGGATTTTTCTCATTTACAAGGCTTTTATTGGATCTCCAGGATCTGGAATGGCTCAGCTTCTCGGAAATTATTGGAAATATTCAAAAGAGAATTTTGTCCAGAATAACGATTTATCCATAAGACTCAATCTTTGCGAATCGTGTTTCAGCAATTTCTAAAAACTTTAAAATAACACACTCTCGATATCACCAATATGAGGAGAAGAGCTAAATCAGCAAAGATAATTCCCAATTCGCCGAACTTGAATAAGTACCCAATCAAAAAGTGAATATTGGCATTGAGACTGAGATTTCAAACGCTTAAATGACTCTAATCACCTATTTTTGCTGTATCTTTTTGAAAAGATAAGGTCAAAATTAAAATTTATTTGTTTGGAATAGATAGTCGCCATAGCAAACTCTCTTCCTCAAACATAGAGATGTGATGAGAACTACAACGCTTTGGAATTGATGTGGCCGTTTTCTTGGTCCTTCTAAAAACATCTATTGGCAATCGCTCTCAAAATTTAGTCTTTTGTTCAGATAGACACTTCTTACTTTCAGAGCAATATACTTTCTCGAATTTTATGAGATATCTTTAAAAGTAAGCAAAATGCTTGATCAAATTTAGCTCAGGGATATCCATGTTGAGAATTCAGAAGCATTTTCAGTGAGTAATTTTGGAGGTCGAATGTAAAATACAATGAGAGAAAAATTTCAAACATCTCACAGCCTCTCTAACTTTCATTTCTACCAAGTTAAGAATGGCATTTTGAGGTACTTTTACTTTAGCTAAATACAATACGAAAGGAAAACGATTTTATGAAACTTCAGAAACATCACATGACAGCAAACTAAAATATGTGCTTTTGTCGGTTTTTCTTATGAAAGTGACCTAAAACAAGCTTGAATAAACGAGTTATTGCAAGGAATCTTTGATAGACTCTCGTAATATTTCAATGATTTCCCTCGAAACATATCAGGATAATTGAAAAGTCCGCTTGAAATGCTGCTACGCCTCTTGTACTGTCGCTCAATATTGATTTGTGAGTAAAAAGCATGAACAGAGGTGGACTAGGTTTCAAAAATTATGATTTTTTCTCTGATTAAAAAATTAGTGATAGTTAGTGTAAAATCTGGTTTCTATTTAGCTCAGACAATTAATTAAGATTTCAGAGAGTTACCAAAATTAAGACTCGAACAGTTAATTAAGTACTCAAGTTTAACAAGATTAACAAGATTAAAATTTATTCACTCTCAAATCTCAAAGCAAGAAAGTCAACACAAAACAAGAAAAATGCATCCAGCAAACAATGAAAAAGAGGATTCATCCAATCTCGTCTACGAGGAATCCAAGCAATTGCAAGATGAAACGCCTGGAGACTCTCTAAGGAAATCATTAACAACTATTGGTATTATATGTTTTGTCGTAATCATTCCATGAACCCTTTTTTGAAATAGAAAACATCCCTTCACAGCCGAAGCTACTTGCCTGGTGTTCAAAAGTGAATAATATGATTAGTATTGTTGAACTCGAGACTAAGCAGAAGCTTGCTAATTTCGAGGGAGTGAAACTCAGCAAGACTGGACGTATTTTTCAGTTTTTCATTTCTGATTCAAATTCGGTCACACTACATTAAGATTTCAGCAAACCTCACATAAAAGAGATTGCCAATACAGGACTTCTGGTTTCTGTTCACCACAACTATCGGTCTGCTAATCTAGAAGTGTTCGATGTCTCACAAAAAGAGGAAACCAAAAAAATATATTCTTTTGAGGAAGTTTCTGGCAGTAGAATCTTCAGTAACTAAGAATCTATCTCATCTTTTCTCTTTTCTAGTTACTGGTGATGGGGATGTGACTTATAACCCAAGAAGGAATTTTCTTGGAGCAATATGTGTTGGAAGGAAGATAGCTTACCATTTGTACAATTTTGGCACATCGAAGTCCGATGGCATTGTAAAACTCATCCGAAAATCGAGATGGCACTCTCAATATCATGATAAAAAAAGTAATTAAGGAATTTATTTTCAACTGCCGACCCATGCTAATATATTTGTATCTAGGCAGCATCATATCTGGCCTTGATTTCAACCCTAATGGAGAGATTGCTGCAACTATTGACAATTATGGAATCTGTTTAATATCAGATGTGAACACCGACAGCTATCGCTTTCACGTGAACATGGAGATAAAAAACGAATGGGGTAAACAAATTGTTTTAAATATATAATTCCAGGGTCTATCTTCCTCTCCAGTAACCAGCTATATTCGATCCACTTATTGTTATAATTTCTTGACAACATTAAAATTCTCAACTATTATAATTACGCGTTAGATTCTCATGCACATTGCAGATGGAGCTCTAATACTGATGAGCCATTATTATATGTCAAGTATGATGACAGACTCCTCAATATCCTAGATGTCGAGAAGAAAGCTCTCATTTTGAAGAGTCCGGTTGAAATTGAATCAGAGAGTAAGTACAGCAGATTTTATTTTTATTTTTCTTCTTCTTTCACTTGAAATAAGAGGATCAACCTTTTAATTCTACTTTTTGAACTGACTTATTTTGATGAATCTTGTTTGATTTGATATTCATTTCTTATAGCTGGGACGACTTTTTGGATTGATGTATGCCAGAGCGATGGAAATATGTT
>ENA-UOTX01000607-UOTX01000607.1-compost-metagenome-genome-assembly--contig:-NODE-607-length-35848-cov-8.495737_pt1 | contig 35848 bp, 28 predicted proteins | sample MGYA00238143_ERZ746982 | MGnify/ENA primary metagenome ERZ746982 (study PRJEB28758, sample SAMN06268862) | compost metagenome | isolation source: single cell | place: USA: California, Emeryville, Joint... | reverse complement strand
AAGAGAACCCTCACCAAGGAACAGAAGGCTGAACGCAAAGCCAGAAAGCTCGCTTCCAAGAAATGGATCACTGGTGTCCAAAAGAACTTGGATGATGCTTACCCAGTCGACGAACCTGAAGAGGAAATTGGTGGAGACCAAGAATAAGCGATCTCATTTAGGATTTTAGAGCAATATTAGCTCGTCCCTTGTTTTATTTAGTCCATCATGATTTTCATTGTATCAATGTAATGCTTATTGAAGCCTTCCTTCTTCATTCGCACAAAAATCTCCCCGGGGAGCAAATAAATTTTCACAAAGTTAGCCATTCTCAAACTCGTGTAATGGAGTATTTGGATTGTCAATGGCTAGAGACTCCCGCTTTAGTAGTACTCACTCCCTCTCTACAGGTAGAAATTATGGAAGCCTATAACGTTACAAGAACTTTCATAGCTCAACTTGTGTTACTGCAAGTTAATGAAAAATGTATATCGATGGGTCTCTCTCTTTTTTTAAACCAAAAACCACAATCAAACTGAAGAAGTGTTCAATCTGTGAAATTTATAAGGAAAATGATTAGTTTTTGGAGTCTCCACATCATTTTATGCGCAAAGCAAACATGACTCTTCGATACTTTAATGGAAGTTTATCTCTCAATAGGCCGTAAATTTCGTATTTCATATCGCCGAATAATATTAGCCAATATTAATTTTTTTTGGAAGCTAAATCTCATTTACAGCATTTTGAGTGTGTAAAGCTAATTAACTTAAATTTCAAAAAGGCCAGAGAAGTCCACAAGTATGAGAGACGTTTCAAAGACTTAGATTATTTTTTATTTTTTTTCTTCCTCTCTCTCTTAATTCTATTTCAATATTTACTAATCCAAATAAAATAAAATTACCAAAAAGAAAGACATCCAATAAAAGTTATGGAGGAAGTACAAAACGTTCTCGATTTAAAGATGGGATATTTGCTGATTATTGGCGGGTTAATCCTGTATGCAATTTATCAAGTATGCTCATATTGTAGTCTCAGAATTCTCTAACCAGTCTACTGAATCAATAGAAACTGGAAATAGATGCCCTGAAAAAGAAATGGCAAGACTATAGTGAAAGTAAGGCGGAAAGCGGTGGAGTGCATGAATACAATGTTATTAAGCAGGATATCAATAAACAACTTGAAAAACGCAATCAAGAAATGCTTGACGAATTCCAGAAAATCATCCACAAGAAAACTGCTGGAAGTGGAAAGAAGTAGATTCCATGGGCTAAGATAAAACTACAATTATCTCAAAATTAAGCAAGATTAGGATTGTGATTTTTCCTGTTTTGAGTGATTGAACGCCCTCGGATTAATCGCTTTTTTACGAAACAATACTGTAATTTGTATGTAGTAAACCTGATCCCCATCTTGAAAGTACCAGTCTTCTCACTCATTATAAAGGACCACTATTCCTCATAGGGAGCGGAGTTAATAGAGTACTGTCGCCAGCTTTTTTATGAAGCTCAAGTTTGAATCGCAAAAAAAAAAAAGCAGTAAAATATCATACATACTACTTCGCTTCAAGGAGAAAGATATTCTAATATTTGTCCTTATGTCCCTTTTTTAGTTTTAGAAGAATCGAAAATTGTTGACAAATGATCACTTCCTGATTTCAATAAGGTAGTATCATCGACAACAGACAAAGTCATAGGTTAGATTATGATCAGGTCTCTTTCCTCGAATTTCGGATTTTTCAATACCTTGGTCTCCACAGTTCCCTGAGAAGAGTAAGAATTTTTCTTTTTTATCACGCAACTCTTTTTTCCTTTATTTAAATAATGCCCCTGGAGAGTAATTATACTCAGTCTAGTTGAATTTTTTTCACTTTTGAAATCAATATTAGCAAGCAAATATATTAAATTCTATCCCATTCCTACATTCGATTACTATAAGAAAGCCCAATGCGCACCTGTAGTAATTTAGTATATAACTTATCATCCACAGTATTAACTAGTAATTGAATAAATTACTCTCTCTAACAAGATCAGATATTAGTATTTTTCAGGTCAATAGTGCAAATTTCAGTAGAGCCATACTCTACATAAAACTATACTTTCAGAGACCTGATCATGAGCAGTAACTAATGTCTTTTCATTAATAGTGAATAGATGTCCAATTTAGTATAACTGAAAGTAATTTAATTAGTTTCCATTCAAATTTTCCAAATATGTTCTATCCCGAAATAAGAAAGAAGTATTTGGTCAAATTAGCCCAATTATGATCAGATGATAATGCTCAGATCACGTCTAAAGACGAGAAACTAATGTTGTTCGAAGATCTCATTAGTGTTGTACGTTTCAATGAAGGTTCAAAGAAAAAGATGTTCTCATTTTGTGTTTTCATTTACATTTCAGTTTATGATTAGCCTTCAAATAGTAGAATTCTCATACTTTCTATAATTTTGTCTTCGTATCGCTCAATTTGTTTTTTTTACCTTTAACAATAAGCTTTTACCTATTCTTGACCTAAAATACATCAATGTTCAGCTATGATAGCCACTTTAATAACAATCAGTTCTAAGAAAATAGTTTTCATTCTCAACTGATTCCCAGATAATGTTTGATAATTCGCTCCAATAACATACGTACACACAAAAATCCAAGCCGTCAAACTCCTTTTCCGATCACATACACCCATTTTACTTCCTTTTTTAAGTGCAGACTCGCAAAGAATGTTGGAGACAAAAAAAATCCTTTAAAAAATTCAGATTATCTGAGAGTCTAAGAATTATGCTTCAAGATTGAGTCAATACCTATACCTACAATGTAGTTCCACAAATGTGATTGAAAATACATTTTTTGAAATTAAAATTATTTAATTATAAAACTTGCATTAGGGGTCGGTATATAAGAAACAATTCCATCCAAAAAGGGGAGAGAGAGCCAGACTTGTCTCAAATTCAATTCAATTGACATTTTTCATTTTCCTATTGCAACATCAATCATTCAGAGATGTATCTTCCCTTAAGTTTCCGACAGATCATATTTAACTACATTTGTGCATGATAGCTTTAAATGAAAAATTAGAGCTCCAATACATTTATTGTAGTATTAAACAAATGTACTCACTCTCAGTAATGGACTAAAATTAAAAACGTAACTGATGCCAATAGCCAGTTACTTTCTTCATCAAGGGTAAAAACGTGATCATCGATCTTCTGTTGATGGAAAGAATTTATTTTTTGTATTCCTTTTTGGGGTCCATGTCCCTCACATAATAAGGTAAGTCGCAAATATTACGACTCGCCCTTTTTCCATGTCATGCCTTTTCAATTCTACAGCACAACTTTATTCTGCCCAACATTACTGAGTCGTAAATTAGAAATTTCTTTGATGGGTGACTCTTCTTTCAAGAAAGTCTTTGCAATAATTTCATCTTCTCTCGTTGAAGGAGTAAGATCAGAATACCTTGAACTTTTCAAATATAAATCAGCGTATTGAGAGAAGCAAATTGTTATTACCTTGACTTTGGCTTGTTGAGTATTATGCTATTAAAATAAGCTGCAGATCGTATTTTTAAATTTTCAGTTCCTTCAACAGCGGCAAATCGAACAGTTAATGGCCTTTGAACATTCTCTATGTTTGAGTGATTTTGATTTTCGTCAGCAAAGACAGTTTCTCCAGCAGTTCTTAGCCTTGTAATCTGCTGTTTGTGGTTATTATTATTTTGCAGTTGAGGAAGATATGGCAAGAGTTTTGGCTTTCTGGGCTGTTGAGAGTTGTCTTTTTTATTGATATTTCTTTCATTCTGCGTATTTCCAGAAAAGAGGTCTTCAAGTTTAATATTTCTATTGCTATTGTTGCGGCCAATCGTTCGAAAATGAGACTGATTCGATTCTATTAATTTAGCATCGGAGTTAGACTTTCTTAATTTTCTTGATTTTAATTCTTCCTGCCAGAGCCCTTTCAGATCATTTTGGAGATATTTCATTTCATGATTTTTTGAAATGAGCTTCATTTTGAGTTGACTGATGCTTTCCTGATAACATTGTTTTAGAAAAATAATGGTAAGAGCCTTACATTATCATGTGATTGAAGTTTATTGTCAGGTCCAAATGTTTCAGACTCTTTTATTTCGGATTTTCTTTCTGTATTGCAGCTGCTCTCTCTTCTTATTTCAGAACCAAATTCACGCGTTGAAGCTCTCCTTGGGAGCTTATATTGTGCAGTCAAGTAGATGCTTTGGCCATGGCTTGTTTGAGGTTTTTCAGAGAATCTCTGCTTATGAATAAGCATTGTTGGTTGGACTTGTAGCCTATCGGACTCTGTTAGCTCATAGTTGGGATTTGTTAATAATTCAATTTTTTGTTCAAACATCTCCTGAAAGGCTTTTTTGTCAACAAATGTATCAGAGTTCTGAGACTTTGAATTGCTAGGGTAAATTAGTGACGAATGTTTTCGTTTTTGAACATCTTACAATTTCTTTTTTCTGTTTTGCAGTTTCTTTTCATACTCTCGGTTCGGTTGTGGAATTGATGACTTCGTAGTACGCATCTTGGCAGCAAGCATTTTGTTCGTCAGGAATATTTCGTATTGAGCAACCAGTTTATTGGGATGGAATGACATAGACTTTGCTACCGTTGACATTTAATGAATTAAAAATATTTGAGCGAAACGTTTTTATTGATATCCGGAGATTTTCAGGTTTCCTTTAAATTACAATTGTGGAATTGATGATGTTGAAAGTATGAAAAGATGATAACATTGAGCAACTAAAGCTACTAATGAAAATAGAAAGTTTTCCTGTCTATATGATAATAAGTCTAAAATGTCATCGTTAATTTGCCTCACTGATTTGTGGCGCAGTGTTACTATTACCGAGTTTTTCAAGTTCAGATATAATATCCAATACTGAGTGTGAAGAAGTGTACAGATGGAAAACATTAGATGAAGCATCCATAGTAAGCAGCAAATATCCATTAAAAGAAAACTAAAGTAATTGTTATTTGAATACTGGTTAAAATCAAGGTGGAAACTAAATTAACCATGAAGTGAAAAATAATTAGGGAACGGTTAGGAGCAGTCACTTATCATTTTCTAATTAATATTATAAAATGCGGTGAAATTTATCTCGCAAGTAAATCTTTCAATGAATTGATTTTAACATTCACAATATTAATGCCAGCAAAACGAATTCCTTCAATCGCAATTCATTGTTTGATTGCGATTTTCAGAGCATTTAAAAGTACCATTATGTATTTATTTTTTACGTTCTTCTAGGTGATTTTTGAATTATCCATTTATTTTTTACTTCAAATTCTGATAGTTATAGGTGAATTATAGGTGAATACATACAAAAACTCTGGCATATGATCGGCTGCGAGAATCATTTGTTTCTTCTAACTATCACTTCAAATCCTAATCTTTCCATTCAAAAGATGTGTTGTTTTCTCAAATCAAAAACCCAGAAATCATCACCACATAAATCAAGGTCCAAGTCAAGAACATTTCATAAAATCTTCATAGTATAGTAATCATGTTTAAGCTGCTGGTGAGGTTATGAAAAAAAAAACAAACCAACAACATCAATATTTTCTCAGAACATGGAAGCATGGATCATTTTTTTCACTATTTTATTGCACTCACGAAGTTTATTTTAGTTATCTAAAGAAGATAGAACGGCAATAGACAATAATGGTAGAAATTGAAGAAATCAGGATGAAGGCGAAAGTCGCTGTTCTGGGTGACTCGGGAGTCGGAAAAAGCTGTCTAATCGCAGTATTTTCTTCTATTGCAAAAAATAGACTCGATAATAACGATGAAATTCTCTCTGAAGCACTGACGACCGTAGGTAACACTTACAATACTATTTCCCCTTTTGATATCTAATGTTTGGTAAACACAAGGGTGTGATTTTGTCTCCGTTCCCATGACTTTAGAGAATGGAACAACTGTCAAACTAAATATTTGGGATACTGCTGGACAAGAAAAATATCGATCTATAAATAGAAATTTGTATCTTGGAGCGAATGGAGCGATGCTGTGCTTTGATCTTACGAGAAAACTAACAACAGATGACGTGGAAATATGGAAGAAGGAAGTTGATGATCATGCAGGTGCTAAGTGTTGTGTTATGCTCGTGGGAACCAAATCTGATCTGGAAGTTTGTATCGAAACAAAAGTTATGTTAGAGACCTATGCGAAAGCTAACGGATTTCAATTCATCGAAACAAGTGCTAAAACTGGGAATAACGTTCAAGAAGCATTCAAAATGATTTTGAGTGATATAGTATCAAAAGAGCCGAAAGATAGACCAGACCGACCTCCCGAGGAAGACCATGGGTTTAAATTGGTTCCAGAAGTAAGTAGAACTGGATTTGCAGCAATTAAAAAGAGATGCTGCTGATTGTTGAACCCTTTTGCTGCCATGTATTTTTCTCAGATAGAAATACCTTAATGTAAGGAAACAACATTTGTTTTGTCTTTTTGTACCTCAATCTTATTAATCCAAGTTTGACCGAGACGAGATGTTTGAATATGTGCTCTGTAGTTCCTAAAAAATTATAAATTATAGTAATTCGAGCATCTGTCACAAAAATTCAGTATTCTTTTCTTCTATTCATAGGATAGTATCATATGTGTTTATACATATTGATATTTAGAGGCTGTCCAGACTCTGTAATCATCTCAGAATTGCAATGCAGTCAAAATTCAGCATGTTACACAAATCAAAGTCTATCGACCAACGATTCGAATTTTTTGTCGTATTCACTTGATACGCCATTATTATCACTTGTTTAGTTGCAATGAGAAGGAGTGCTTTTCCTGTTATTGTGGCCTGCAAATATTCGAAGGAAACTAGTATCTATTAGTTCGAGAAATCATCTCAAAAGGTATTCTCTCTTCTTTTTTTTGTTGTTGTCTATTTTTCAATAATTATGGAATACTAATTTGATAGAATAAATTGATTTCATGATAAATTTTGTTTCATGTAAGCAGATAGTTTGTGCATTGTGAGACAACCGCTTTTTTATTTTTACGTTTTCGAGTTCCTCTATTTCTTTTTGATGAGAAGTGTTTGGGGTCCTTTTTCTTCTTCATATGCGTTGACTTCAATGTTCTTCCCTTTCATAGATCTGTAAACCTTCTTGCCCTCCTCTTCGAATCTGGCTTGATTGATCACTCTTTGCAGAGCTGCAACCCTCTTTCGGATACGACCATGCATATAAGTCTTCGAAGCGTCAACATGATAGTGGATGTATTGTCTGAGCACGTATTGAACAAAGGACAAAGGCGAAGATAATACCTGAACCCTTGGAGCATTGAAACACAGTTGTCAAAGTTAGATTTAACATGCTGCGAGAACAAAGCTATAATGAAATATCATGTTTAAGTAATTATATTTTTTTGGGGGGAAAACTTACTTATTCCGACAATACCATTGCTGTACTTCGCATTCAAAAGCTTTGAGCTTGGGAATGCTTTTTTAAGGACATCAGGAACTTGGTCTTCGAAGCTTTTGAAAGCAGAAGGACTATTCTTTACGTGTTTTTTTGCCTCAACTAATTCCTATGAATATTATTTGTTATTGAGTTAAGATTCTTGTTTGAAAAAACAGCAACCTTTAGAATAAGCTTGGCGATCGTGATTTCAGTGGTATCCATGAAATTGAAAGCGAAGTAAATACCAATATTTTCGCCTATATTTCTTATATGAAAAAATTGTGACTATTGGCAACTTACTGGATGGAAGAATCCAAATAGCTTCACCGTCTCTAGCAACATATTCTAATTTAGAACCTTCATTTGCCGAGCCTGCATGCCAATCTTTGTCAAATTTGTGATAAAACTTTAGACTCACCTTTTGCAAATTTATCCAGAGCCGTTTCAATGGGAGATCCATAGAAATTTCTTTTGAATGCAGAAACTGCATCTCCATATTTTTCAAAGAACTCCTTTTCGGCTTTTTTGCATTCTTCTCGCTCAGCCGCCCACTTGGCTCGATCTTCCTCCGACATTTCTTTCGTTTTCTCTAATTTGCGAAATACAAGTTAATGACAATCACAAAGTTCCATCTTCTCTACTGATTTTGGGTTGAGGTAAGTTGGCAGTGCTTAGAGTAATCGTTAGATCATAACCAGGTTCTGGGCTCTTTTGAACCTCAAAATCTTGATAATAGGGATTTATTAGACCTATGTGTTCGGAGAAGAAGAAGTATGCTACCTGGATAGTATTTGTTCAGCATGTCTTTCCCAGCGATTTTAAAGATTTCATCGAATTTGGGAGAGTAGAAAGAGAAGAACATCTTTTGGTTGCTGTTATCATATCTCAACTCGTATCTGCAGCCATCGTAGTCATGGAAAAATTCAGTGTAGTTATCGAGTCTGCAGCAAGAATAATGCGTTTGGTCGCATAACAAAAAGAAAATACTGGTTCTCAAAGACTTTTTCGAAGTGGATTTTGAGGTATTCCACTTTGTGATCTACTTTCATCATGTTTCCGAAATCTCAGAATCTTTTATCTTTTTTTAATAGCTTGCTCTTGAATTATTTATTTATCTATCTTTAATTCCTTTATTCAAGCGTATTCCTTATTTTCACTGTTGTTAAAGGAGCTCAAGAGAATTAGTACGTTCCCATGCCCTCTGCCTGCCATCTTAACTAAAGTTCTAGGGTTGATTCCGAAAGCCATTATAATGATCATCAGAAGCAGGCTCTTGAGAGTAAATTCTGCGAGCTCTATATTAATTTATTGAAATTCAGTCTCAGACTCACACTATTCCTGTAGGGTAATAAAATTTTGGTTTTTTCCGTTGATAGTTGGAAGATCTCCCGTTTATAAACAAAATTAGTTTCAGTCGAATTGTTCGTTCCAAGTATGAAACTGTCTTGGAACGAGTTGAAATTTCACAAGGAGCAGTTATCACATAGTGAGACACAAATATGGAGAAATGATCTTGCAAAATATTTAATGTTGTTTTTCAAGAAACTATGAGAACGGAAAGAGTAATAGTCATCCAACACTGTACTTCTTGAGTCCAAATTGTTTCCTGGACCACACTATACTGTTGATATGGATTCGACTTTTATTCGTTTGAGATTTACAACCTTCAACTAAGGCGCTCCCAACTCTTGTAAAGAAGTAATGCGTGAAAGAAATGAAGCAGATTTGCATACAGTGAGAGTTAATAAGAAATTCTTTCTTTAATGAAACATTCTGATTTGACATAGATGTATAATTGCGAGCTTTTTACTAAATCAACACACAATGCCAAAGGTATTATCTAGAGTCACCTAAAAAAAATTCCTGAAGATTGAATGGATAAAGCAGGAAATGCTCCTACACACTCTGTGAAAATTAACATAAATAGTAAGAAAAAAGAGCCATTTTATGATTGCGGTACTCAGTGCGAGTCAAAACAGAAGTTTTCAGAGCCCCGTATGAGATTTGTTTAAAACATAATCGAAAAAAAATTTCCATAAATTGGAAGCAAAAGGTCAGCCTTGCATCCTAATCTTTTGCTAATGAAAAATTCAAGAATTGCTCAATTTAAAAATTATTAAAGATGGAAGATGATGAATTGGATGCTTTAGTCGAGGCAGGTGTTTCGAGAGACAGTTCTTCTCGAAGTGTGTTGCCGAGACACACTCAACTGTTAACCAATCGTAAGCCCATGCCCATGGTATAAATGTTAGAGGAAACTAAATCTGATTCGTGTTTTTTAGCAAACAACCGATGATAATCAGTCCCAAAAGATGGCTCGGAGCAGTACAGTGATCATGAGTGGAGCGCCTCTAGACCAAAACCAATTAAAGGCAGTCTTGCTTCGACAGCAAGGCCCGGAGCAAACGAAGACTACAACCGCCTCAATATCAAAAAATGACCAACCAACTATAAAAGCAGCACTTGCCAAGCAACAAATTGAAAAGAAGCCTGGGTTAGGTACATTTCTTGGTCAACATTTGGCACTCAATCCTTTAGATTCAAAGCTGCTTGCAACTAAAACGAAAGGAGAAGAAGTCAAGCAAGATCCGCTGATGACAAGATCAGCTACAGTAGTTAGTCTATCAAAACCTTCAGAAGTCAAATCGGAGTTAACAAAAGTAGATCCACTGCAAAAAAATGATCCCAAGTCTTTGGCTGGTTCTCAAAGATTACCAGAAACCAGTAAGAACTTGAACAGCTCAGAAAAAGCTACCCCAGAACTCTCTGTCTCGAAAAACATTCCACAGCAATCGAAACAAAATGGACCAGCTGACACTTTCATTCACAGAAAGAGCACAGAAAGCAATCTACTGCAAAAAGCAATTATTAAAGAAAATGAAGATCTTAAACCTCGAACCAACACGGAATTTGTAAAAGTATCCAACACATCAGGACAGAATAAAAGTTCTTTGCTCGAAAAGCAAGGGCCAACAAACCAAAATATTTCCGAACAGAGCGCAATTTCGCTGGGAAAGGGCGTTCTAAAATTAACCTCTTCAAAGAAATTATTCGAATCGAGCTCAGAGGATAGCAGTCCTTCAGATTCCGGCAGTGATCTAGAAGGAGATGACATGGAAAATTCATTGATTCAAAGACCGCCAAAAAAACTAGAAGCCAGCCTCCCAAAGGCAGACGAGCAGAAATCCTTACTTTCTGAAAGCCTAAAAGCTTCAATAACTTTATCAAATTCGAGTGGGAAAGATGCATTTAACTCGTTACAAGGGTCTCAAATTAGCTCCCCCGACGCGACTCTAAAGACAACAAATGATAATTTGTCAATTAGTTCTTCGAAGCCATCTCATTTAATACTATCTCAAGATCTAAATGTTTCACAAATCATCACTTCAGAGAGTTCAAAAGAAATCGTACAATCTTCTTCAATTCATCTCAGCCAACCTACTGATTCTGTTTCTCAAAAGTCTACTGCAATAACTCAAAGTGTTCCTGATCCCCAGACCCGCTCTCGGAATAATAGTCAAACTCAAGTTGTCGAGCGGAATGATCTTCTTCAAAAACTAGCGAAGGTCTCTGCCAATGAAACATCTGAAGAAATTGTTCCAAACTCGAGCGTCCAGACGCAAATAGAACCAAGAAATAATGAACAATCACAGAATCTATCTCAAACAACCTCTTCAACTCGAAAAATGAGCGATAGATCACAAAAACTATCATTGAGACCCAAGGGGAAATCAATAAATGTTCCTCAGAAATATGACCAGAAGAATGTGGAATCTATTGAATATATTGATGAGCTCACTCACACAATAAAATCCTATGAAATCAAACAAAACTTGATTCGACAAAATCGGAGCCAGGACCCTCTGCCAAAATCGATCATTTCAGATGTGAAAAAGATAACACATTTACACGCCAAAGATATGACTTCGAGCATGGCAGCCTCATTTAGACCACCTAATGATCCTCTTGACATTTTTGATGACGAAGAGAGAGAAGTTTTTGCTTCCTTCCATAAAGAAAGAAGCACTGTAAAACTAGTAACGACACATAACCCTCACAAAGCTACATATCGGATTAAAGTTACTCAGAGTCACATCATGACTGATATCTCTCGAGTCCTGTGTCCTGAATTTGACAAAATTTTCCAGGGGTTGGTTGAACTGAACTATGGCGAGCCAAAAGCATTCTTGGTAATACTCCACTTCTTGAATGTAATATAATTTTTTCTTCGAAAGGTAACCCCCAACAAGTTTTTCTTTGTGGGAACGTCTCTGGGATGCGTGTGCATGTTTGACTCCACAGAAAAAGTCCAATTCAAGTTCACCACTACGAAAGAAAAAGAGTTTGGTTCTGTCACAAGTATTGATACTTCAGCTGATATGGGCTATCTTCTCGCCGGATATGAGAGTGGTGCAATTGCCGTGTGGGAGATCAAAGAGAGGAAATTAGTTAAAACCCTGCTCGACGTTTCAAAGAATCCAATCATAAAACTGAAAGTTTCGAAATCCAACCCTCTTACTTTTGCTTCTATTGATGGAGTTGGCAATATTAATATAACTCAACTAGACAAGTTAATGGTTTATTACCATCCAAAGACAAAAGCACTTTTCCCGACGAGTATTGGAAATGCCACAAGCATAAGCGTCTTGAATCGTTATCCATGGAGCTATGGGATTCTCAACCACGAAAACTTAATCCAAACAATGACAGCAATCGGAACTCATACTCAAGTTATAATCGCATATATTGATCAGCACCTTGAACCTACAAAAATATGTACTTTCCCTCGCCCACCTGAAGTAGAAGAAGGAAGTTTCCCTTGGCTAGACTGGGGGTACTCGAACTTCCGCTCGAAGGAGAATGAAAAATCAAAAGCTTATTTGCTGGTAGCTTGGGGACGAATGATTTATCTTTTTGAACTCATCGAACAAAGCAAACGAATAATTTTTCCTAAAGTTGCGCACGTGAAACTTCAGTTCGAAATCAACTATTGCGGGTGGTTGCAACAAAATCTTGTTTTTGTGGTTGACAATCAATCTTTGTTGCACATCATACACACCACAGAGTTCACCATTGAAGATAACTCTCTAGATACTGAGGCCACTGCTGATTCTAACGATTTGAAAGATACATCAGTAAATGTAATGAAGGAGCCTGGAATCGAATACGTCGAATATATCAGTGAAACCGCGCTGAGTCCTCAAAAGTGTGTCTTAGATGACAAAGGCACAGCACACAATTACTATCAAAACACTATAACTCATAGAAATGGAGAGCTCATTATTATGGGCAAAACGAACTTCTGCAAGATACGACTACTCACCTGGAAAGAATATCTAATTAGGCTCCTAGAAGAGAATCAATGGTTAATGTTTCTAACAGTTGCAATAGAAGTATACAGACGTAACATAATAGAGCTCGCTGAGATCCCGATTGAAAAAGAAGAACGAAGAAAAAAAATCCAGGAATTGATCGAAGAGCATGTGTTAAAATTTATTGAAGAAAAGCTATTCTATGAAACTGATGAACAAGGACATAAACAGCTTATTCAAGATGAGGGGTATAGATCTGAAGCGATTGTAAGTGTCATGGATTTTCTCATTGAACTCGAATTCTACGACTTGCTCTTCGATAAGTTGAAAAAGATTTTCATGAGTTTGGAGATGAATGAGGAGTTTCTGAAGAATATAGAACCATTTGTGAAATTAAACAAAATCAAGCACATCCCGGATCGTGTGCTCGGGGAAGTCGTTCGCTACTACACGAACATAGACAAGCATAAAATAATGCAGCAGATGATTCTCAATCTGGATGTAAAAAACTTGGATATTTTGGCATTGCAAACTCTGTGCCTTGAGATCAATCTTAATGCGGCTTTGATCCATATCGTAATGGAACAAGAAGATGTGATAATTCCGTTTGTAAAGCTAATCAATGAGCATATGAGAGGACCTGCAGGAAAAAGGACTGCAGATGATGTGAGAAAGAGTGGGTTCCAATGCCTCTGGTTGCTTAAAATGTGCTTCAAAGGCAGACTCTGTTTCACAACCAAGGCTCTTCCAGATACAAAATGGAGGAATATCATTGAAAATATCCTTTCAGCAGCTTTCGAGAAAGAATATTTAAGGGAACTTTTTTTAATAGATTCCACTGTTACAATCAATCTGATTCTTCTGCTATTCACAGGAGAAGCAGCTCGAATCATTGAGGATATCTCTGAGAATTATAAGGAGACCAGCGAAACTGAAACAGGAATGGACCTGCACGAAAATTTGTTTGTCAAGGTATACGAATGTTTGACCAAGGACTTCACTGGAGAAGATGAAAGAAAAATGAAAGTGCGCCTAGGGTTCTTTGTAATGAAAATTGTTCGCACTTGGAAGTACGGTTTCATTGATAAGGGGCTCTGTGCAGCGTTCGCAAATTATTTCCTAAAGAATCATAAAGACACTCTAAACGAACTACTCATCATGAATTTCAAAATGAATCTCCCACACACAAATCAAAAGGGAGAACCGATAAGTTTCATGGAAGAATTCACAAGACAGTTCACTCCTGAATATGCGAGTATTGAGAAAAATGAGCTCATTTTAGCCCTCATCAAGTATGCTGATCTGAGAGGTGAAGAGCTCAAGAGCATTATCAAAGCTGCTGAGCAGTCTTCATTGTAAGTGATCCTACTGATATATCAGTTCTAACCACGTTCTCTTTAGCACTGAGGTGACAAGCTATCTTTACTTCTTAGATAAACAGTACAAACGTGCATTCGAAACCTTTTTGCCTGGAACCATAGACAGATGGACCAAAGTAATTTATAGTAGATCGAAGATGTTTTTCTTACACATATTGGGAAATCTCTTAGGTCCGAGTCTTTAAGTACCTCGGCGAGTATTTGTCTAACCTTGATCAGAGCGATAACGAATCATTTAAAGTATTTAAAGGCTACATTCAGAATCGAATGAGAGATTTAGTAACCATTCCTGGAAAAAAAGGATAAAAATTTATTGTTTTCTTTGCTAATATAGGTCGTGATAAACTGTGAACTGACTAAACAGCTAATCGAGAGGTATTTCAAAGCAGAAGAACAAATCGTTGTGCTTTCACTTTCGCCCGAGCCTGAGGTGCAATTGGAGTATCTTGAAAAAATGCTAGAGGGTCGACAGCAAGGAGATTTCATAGATGATAAGTTGCTAGTGCTGCACATTGAGCTCCTCTGCCGTTTGAAGGACAAGAGAAATTCACAAGGCAAAAAAAGAGGAAAAACAATCCTCGAAACGCTCATGGCTAACGATTATCCTCAAGATGACTGCGTGGAACTTTGCAAAAAGCACCAAATTAAGGACGCTTGGGCATATTTAGAGCGAAAGAGAGGCGGCTCATCTGGGATTCACCAAGCGCTATCTCTCCAACTTGAGGTAATTTTCAAGTACTCAGAAATTACTCACCAAAATTTTCAACAGATATTTGAGGAGTATGTCAAGAAATGCATCGAGAACAAGCCCCAGATCACTCATAAACATATTGAAAAAATAGTAGAACCGTTGGATATTTGCATCGATATCATGCTTGAGAATGATGATGGAGAGAGTGAAGTAAATTAAACATTTTCCAACTTTCTCTCTCATCATGTATGCAGAAACAAAAAACATGGTTTAAAATGCTTGACCGAATCTCCTCATTTGAGTTAACTCTATGCTCGAAATACAAAAACAATCCAAAGCTCGAGATAGCAGTCAACGCCATTGATGAACTGCTTGAGAAGTTCCTTTACTCCATGGTCAGGAATATTTCTCTTGAAGCAATACTCGAGGTTATAAATGCACTTGCTCATTCAATATCTGATTTTATTTTTTTATTTTTTCTGTGAAATACAGGAAATAAAGACGAAGAGTTCACAATTTAATCTTGGAAAGTTCAAAGGATTCTTAGTCAAGATTCTTGACAATAAGAAACATCAGCACAAGACCATTTTGACAACTAAAACCCTACTTTTAAGTGATCTAATTGAGATTGGTATCAGACTCGAAGCATATTCGGTAATTGTTTTGATCTCATTTCAGAATTAAAAGCAAAATTAGAGCATGGCGGTAGATTTAGAACCTACAAAGGAAAAATTAGGGAAAGACCAAAAAGTTCTGGCTTTTGGATGTGATCATGTGTTCTATAATTTAAGTTCAAGTCAGAAAACTTGTTTGGCTTGCCAGCAAGACTCCATCGCACAAAGTAATCTTGATAGTGCTTACAAACAAGTGATGTGAATTATATCTAAAGTTTTAACAATTCTGACAACACCAAAAGGGATGGCAGCTCGCAAAGCCACACAAGTAATTCTATCACATTAGAAATTATTTTTATCTATTTATTCAGAATACTACTGCAGCAGCCCAGTCAAAGCCTGTGCAGTCTGCTAGCATACCTGAGGAATCGTCTAAAGAGAAAAATCGTAGAGTGAAACGTGCTCTTCAGCATTTTGATCAGTTAAAGAGTGAAGAAACTCTCAAAGTAATATATATACTCTCATTTCAGTTTATCTTTAACACATCGCAATAGTTTTTTGAATTTAGTAAGTTGTCCTAATCTCAAAGCTGAAGAGGATCTTGAATACTCTCTATAAACACGTTTTGAATGTTTCTGATTTATTATTTACGTTGTAAAGAAGAGTTTGTACCAAGTCCTCACATCTTCAATGAACGTTAAAATCTAAGAAATTGTTGCAGCATCTTTCGGCTAAGCAATTTCAAATAAGAAGTTGTAAAGTTAGCAAGGAAGGCAACATAGCTTGAGTTAATGCAAATTTTTCCATTTACCAGCTTTTACAGAGATGCATTAGTAGACTCATCTAAAGTTTAAATTTCAACTGAGCCCGAAATAAATCTAAGAAGATAATAATTAATAATATCAATGGGGCAATTGTTGGGAAAATCCAGTAAATGCAGAGAGGATATCAAATTTCTATCAAATGCTACTGTCACAGAAACCGACATCGATCAGCTGGGGATAGTTCATGATCGTTAGTTTTACAAATTTATTCGAACGAAATTAACCTGTTTGATTTGATAGTTTCAGATTCAAGAATACGAGAACTGTACTTTCGTTTTTATCAATTGGACACTGAATCACTAGTAAGTTGAGCAGCTACGGACAATTTTTTGATAACATTGCATAAGGGCTATATCAGCAACTACCAGTTTTTAAAGATGCCTGAATTTGTGCATACACCGTTACGCAAACGACTCGTTTATGCTTTTGATCTTGCTGGAGAGTATGCTAAAGCTCCAAAAGGCAAGAATGATCCTATGGCAAGAAGACCAACAACATTAGAAGACTTTTACTCTAAATATAGTGCGAAATTGAGTAGAAGTGTAGCTACCAAGGTTTTTAAAGAGAAAATTGGTGAAATTCTTGATGATGGTGGATGGGAGTGGATCAGCCACGATAGAGATATGATGATGAAACCATATATGAATTTTATGGTTTTTATAAAACTCATTGCAGTCTTTTTCCCATCTTCCTCCAAGAGGACTAAAATAAACTGTACAGTATTCTCCTTATTTCCAATCTATTTGATACAAAATCAGTCATCTTCCGGATTTTTGACTATAATCAAGATGGATCAATCGATATCTATGATCTCATTGACACCATGAAGCTCCTTTACATGAATTCCGAGAAAATAAGTGTTTCTGATATTGAAAAAATTGCTCAAAAGATCATTGATGAAGCTGATGCGAAGCAAACTGGAAAATTGGATCTCGATGGTAATCATTGACACTATAAACTTCAGCTAATATTATTAATTTGAAAAAATACTAGATTTTCTGATCGCAACTAATACTTCCGACCTTGAACGAAATGTCATGATTTATTTTTGAGGGGAGAGAATTATTGCAGGTATCAGAAATTGGTCCATCTTTTAAAGAAGAAAATTAACTAATTCTTGCAAAATTTTAATGATTATAACATAATGATAACTTAAGTATGCGTTTGAGTTACAGAAAACATGATTCATTGAATCTAAAGGACTTGACCAATTAATATTAGAAATTTGTTTGCTAAAGTTTACATGAAGTTTCATATAGGAAAAGAAATCAATAAGTGTTTATATGCGAAGGATTTACTGTAAGGTTGGTTTCTCAAAATGTTACTGTGATCTATCAGAGATTTTCATTTGTATACTTGATTATATCACTCTCAATTCTCGAAATCATGAAGTTCTTATCAAATGAAGTGGAATAGGAAATAAAAGAAAGATTTTCGATAGCAATTAATGATCAAGAGACTGTTTTTCGAAATTGAGTTGTCACGATTAAACAAGCATTTTAACTCTGAGTTAATAGGCTTTTCCTCCTCATTTAACAAAGTGAAGCATCTCTTACAAAAGTGAAATGAATTTTAGAATCAGTGGAAACAGATATGAAATACATACCGAAATAGTTTTTATTTATAATAGAAATTCAGTTGAATGGTAGAGTCCTCTTCTCCTTTGATACCATTTAAGGTTATTATATGCGTCGACATGGATGCTTTTTATGCTCAGATAGAGCAGGTCAGGCTTGGAATAGATCCGTCAAAGCCTTTCGCTTTAAGGCAGTGGAATAATTTAATCGCTGTGAACTATCCAGCTCGTAAGCTTGGCATAAAAACATATATGGGTTATTGGGAAGCCAAGCAGAAATGTCCAGACCTAATTTTCGCACATATTGATACATTGGCTTTCAACAATGAGAAAGATCTTCAAAGTCTGACTCTTGATGAGAAACGTCAGGGAGACGTTGGACATGACCGTGTTAAGGAGAAGGTATCTTTGGAAATCTTCAGGGAAGCCTGCGATAAGATCATTCAAATTTTAAAAAAGTATGCCAAAATTGTTGAAAAGGCTTCAATCGATGAGGCTTTCTTGGATGTCACGGCTGAGGTAAAAGAGCAATTAAACAACAATCTTTTTGCTCAGAAATGGCAAGATGCGTGGCCAGGAAAACTGGCTGGAGGAGAACATTTTGTGCCCGAAACAGAACTCGACAAAGCTCTGTTTCTTGGTGGTCTTATTGCACAAGAAATCAGAATGGATATATACAACAATCTAAAGTACACAGGTAGCGCTGGAATTTCTTATAATAAGATGTTAGCTAAACTTGCTTCTGGAATGAACAAACCTTTTAACCAGGCCACAATTGTTCCTCGCTATGTCATATCGGCTATCGAAAATCTGGATGTGAAGAAATTGAGGAATTTTGGAGGGAAAGTGCACTCCCTTTTCAAAGAAAAAGGGTTTGACACGATTGGCTCAATTCAAAAACTAAATTTGAAACAAATTCAGGAGATTATTGGAGATGATGTGACTGCTGCAAAATGGATATATTTTCGTTGCAGAGGCTACGATGGTGAAGGGGTCGAAGAAAAAACTTATGATAACAAATCAATAACATCGAGCAAAATTTTTTCGGCAGTGACTGATCCAAAAAAACTACAAGGAATGCTGGAAGTGATAGCTGCTGATCTTGCCGTCAGATTGGTTAATTTTTATGAGCAATCTGGCCTAATACCTCAGTCGATTTCAATTAGCTACTATGATCAGAGCAGCTTGAGTTCAAGGACGAAATCATTGAATGTTAATTTTAACCGAAATAAAGCTCAGTTCCGTAAAATTGTTTGGGAAAAAGCTCAAGAACTAATTGAGTCTGTGAAAAAGCAACTTTATCCTTGCTCATATTTACATTTGACAGCAAGTCGTTTTATCAAAGGTGACTTTGAGAAGTATAAATTTGATCTCGAATCATACGCCAAAGAGAAAGGAAAGGAACTTAAAAACAAAAGATCTTTCGACCAGAAAAGTTCTGAAAATACAATGGTAGACCCACTAAGTAAGACTGGAGAGGAAAAACTTGAACATCTAACAGAAAAATTTTTCTGCGAAAAATGTGCTGAGCACATTGAGCTTGAGACGAAGCAAAGCCATATGGATTTTCACCTAGCCGAAGAACTAGATCGTGATCTTAATCCATTTAAAAAGAAATACAGGCAAGCTCACTCGATTCCAGATAGATTAGAAAATGCTTGTCATATCACAGGTGATAAGCCAAGCGCTAAAAGTGCCCCTGGAACGACAGAAACTGAAGGCAGTCAAGAAGGAGCACCTTTACTGAAAAAGGCAAAAACATCAGATAGTGTGTTGGCTCTGAAAAATGATAAAAAAGCCGAGAAGACATACAAATTCAAGCCAATAGACTCGTTCTTTAAAAAAAAGACAAATCCATAATTTTTTCTTATAATCTGTATTTATTAGATCAGTTTATGTTAAGTACTTATTTCTTCTGCATTTCATGTGAGCGCTCCTTTGAAAAGCAACATTTTCGAAAAATCTATAGGATTTGTGCAGGTTGTAAGCAGAGATGTATAGAAAGAGCGTATTTTGTCCGCCTCTCAATAACTTTAACTACCGAGGGAACGAGTTTCCAGTCGAGATTCAGTTACCAAAAAATCTCAAAAAGAAACATGTATATCAGCATCTTTCAGCCACTAGAAACCTTACAGTGATCTAAATTCAAAAGAATTATTTTCAAATTTTGAGATACATCTCACAGCTGTACTAAATTGTCAAACCTTAAGACAATTGCTTTTAAAAGGAGATTTTGTGAGCTGAAATATTCGAATATTATCTTGGCTTTTTTCAACGCAATTTTTTTTTGAAATCAGAGATCTTTCGAGAAACATTAAAATTTATAATAATCTAAGTAATATTGAGAAATAGCAGTCCAGCTTGGAAACTTTACCAGAATGAACACAGAGCATATGCCTGACCTTAGATCCGTGCACGGGTATAGCCCTCATAAATGCGGGTACTGCAAAAAAGAGAACGCATTTGCGTCGACAGGGATGAGCGTGAAAAAAATGACAACCCAAGACTATCAAGTGTTAATGGACCGAGGATGGAGAAGATGCGGTGAATATTATTACAAAGTCAACCTAGAGACTAGCTGCTGCAAACCCTTCACAATTCGCATGAATGTAAACAATTACGTCATGAGAAAATCCCACCAGAAGGCCTTGAATAAATTCAACAAATTCTTGAACGGTGAGATAACCTTGGAGGACCTTAAAAAGAAGGAGGAACAAAAAGGGGAAAAAATAGATGAAGAAAAAAAGACTGAGAATCCGAAGAAGCAGCCATTAGGAGATAAAATTGAAGAATTAGCCATGATCAACAAATATTGTCTCGATAAAATCGCCGAAATTGCTCCTGTCCTCTCAGAGGCTCTTCAAATTCTTAATGGGGCACTTGAAGTAAAAAGCGAAGGCATCAACAAATTTAAAGTGGTGCAGCCGAAGAAGAATGAAGAAGTCTACTCATCAAACTTTCTGAATCTAATCTACGCAGAGAACCGGAAAAAATTCCCGGAGCTCAAGCTTCCAGATTTCATAGCCAAGATCAAAGAAAAGGTTTTGGATGTCTGCAAACCTATCATTCCTTCAAACTATGGAGTAGAAATAAAAGAGAATGGGTACTTTTTCTTTTCTTTCCGTGACGAACTGAAAATGCAAGAAGAAAAACCTGAGAAAAAAAGCAAAAATGATCAGAAACCGGTGAATCAAGATCAGACTAAAATGGAAGAAATCAAAACCCAAAAAGAGAAGCCAAAGGTCGATAAAGACAATAAGAAACCAAAAGCAGATTCTCAGAAAATGATTGAGGAAACCAAAACCCCAGCAGCTGATCCAAACAAGAAAAAGATAAAATTCGAGATAAAATTAGCAAAAGCTAGTTGTGACGATGCTACTTTTGAGATGTACAAGAACTATTGCCGCGAAATTCATGGGTCTCAAAAAGAAAGCAAAGACGGCTATAAGGACTTCCTTTGTCTCCAAGCCTTGGATTACGGAGAAATTGAGTCAGAAGACAAATCTCGTAAGCTCAAATTGGGCTGCTATCACATGAAATATTACTTTGACGGGAAATTGGCGGCTATCGGAGTGGTTGATTTCACAAGTAAAGCGCTAAGCTCGGTCTATTTCTTTTACGATCCAATATACAAGCCGCTCAAACTTGGTGTAATCGGTGCAATCAAAGAGATCCAGTTTATCAAAGACCTTTCAACCAAGTTTCCGGAATTTCAATACTATTACTTAAGATACTATATCCAAGATTGCCAAAAGATGGTCTATAAGGCCGAATATGAACCGGCAGAGCTCTTATGTCCGATCACATACCACTGGGTCCCATTTGATGAGACACTCAAGATCCATATAGACAAAAATCACAACGATGTTCGGATTTCTAAGTTCTTAAAGGAACCCGTGACCTGTATAGAAGATATGAATTTTGAAGGGATCAATTTGGAGGCCTTCGTGAAGAAGCATGTCAAGCTTTTTCTTCAAGGACAATTTATCACAATAAATGACCTTGCTGGAAATTGGAAAACTATATTCGTCAAGGCATTTAAAGACCTCTGTGCCGGGCTCGGGAAAAAACTTTCTTCAGAATTTATCTTTCACGCCTAGCTATGGAGCTGACTAATAGACTGAAAATAAGTAAGAGAGAGAAATATTTAATTTCATTTGTTTCGCATTGCATTCTCTCTTTCTTTTATTCATAAGAGCAGCAAAAAAAAAAATCTAGTTGTGTAAAGAACAAACAATCTTGAAAGAATACAAATCATTTTCAAAAAGTAATTGCTTTAGCAGTCACTTTGTTATCAACGCCGGCTTCAACAAAAACAGCTTGAATAAGAAACTTTTGGTGTTGATAGGCCAATCTCAAATTTTTGAAAAAGAAAGATTTTACAGCTGCTTTTACCGCTTCAATTCTAATGTGAGAGGCAGTCTGACTATTTTCATTTTTGGTTTGATATTGATAATAATTGGATTTCATTGAGGATCGATCTGATTGGGAGAAATAATGAAAGAAATTAGCAAATTCAAGTGATCTTCAAACTTATTCTTTTTGTTAACGTATACATAATGTTACTTTCTCTTCCTTTCCTAGATATAAGTTAAGATATATTGATTTCAAACGAGAGCTGGAAGAGAAAACAATTATCTGATTGTAAATATATTTAATAATATCTTGTTCAGTGAGTTATTGTTGAAAGGATATATTCTTGATGGGGGTAGAATTCAGGTCGAACTGGGAGCCACCATTGTTTCATATCAGTACCAAAGATATCAGCGAGATTTTCAAAGGAATTCATCTTGCGGAAAGGATTCTAATCACAGCGTCAACTAATGAAATGATTGAAATGTTTAAACTTACCTTCTTCCTCATTTCTCTGATATGGTTTTCTACTGTAGTCATATTTTTGAGCGCTGAGCTTACTTGAAAGCAACCAAGTCCACCGATAGCAAGGGCCAAACATAACGAAGTTAAGGCATTAATTTGCATATTTGTCATTTGAAATTCTGTAAAGTCCTTTTTGTAAAATAATAAGTTAGAGAAGACAACAAGAAACATTTTTACTGCTGTGAACGCTTCTGGTTCAAAAAAGAAAAATGCCGCATTAGTAAGTGTGACAATAGAGAGACTGATCGTCGCATAAATTAGGAAAAGAATGAAAAATTTATGGTTAAATAGTCCAACACAATTTCCAATCCAAGGGCAGTGGTGATCCATTCTAATAATACACCTAATGATAAAATTAAGAATAGGAGCTCGCAAGAAAAGTTGACGCTTACATCCCACAAGTCTTACAGTGATGGGTCCGTGGAAATTTCACTTGCGTGCATTTCATGCAGTAAGAAATTTGTTGAATGTCGTTGATTACACTATTGTAAATTCGAATGAGTGAGATCATCGAGAAAAAGAATTCACTCTGTATTGATCGGTCCAAGCTCTTTTATATCAAAATCTGATGGGAGACCCAAATTCTTGAGAACTTTTGGTTTGTCAATATCTTTATTGTTGAGCAGTCTGTAAATCATTTGCTTTCTTGCTTTTTCTTTGATCTCCTCAACATTTGTGAAATTATCGTTCTGATGATGACAAACGTAGTCAAAATTTTGAAATTTCTTAAGAATGAATACGATATCACGAGGTACGGTTCCAGGATCTGTCACTATACTCTTGTAGTAAGAGACGACAAGCAGCCCAACAAAGAAATGGAATACCAGACTGTGCACGATACCAAAATAGAGATGCTATGAAAACCATGATGAAAATTAGAATCATTTATAGTTTGAAAGTGACTTAAAAAAAAAATTAAAAAAATACATTGATGAGAAAAGCAGGGAGAATTGTAGAGGAGAGCTTACAACTGATATGAGCCGAGGGAGAGTAAGCCATATGAACATCGAATATTCATACGATATAATGAAAATGACCAGGAGAATGGGAAGAAACCGGAGAACCGTCCATTCCGCTTTCTGGGAATTGAAATCCACTGGTGACATTTGTATTTTGATCATCTCTCTTCCTTTCGTTGATTTGAAAATTTTCTACCAGCGAAACTATTTTATTTGCGTTTCCAATTTGAGCTTTGTTTCGAGACGACTTTTGATAAATAAACGCTTAGAAAAAATACGACAGTCGAAGTTCGAAATCAAAATCGTAACTCTTAAATTGCTCTTCGTACTGAAGAAATTAATCAAAATTGACATAAATTGAAATATTCAGAATTTTAAAAAAAATTTTTGCTACAAACGTCAAAAGAACACGCAATGGCCGACAGAAATCAAGACTACAACAACTCCTCTCATAAAAGAAGCAAGTATTTTTCAAAAATCATAATTGTTAATTCTTTCTTCAAACATAGTTGGGGGGACCCCAGTGTACCAAGCGAAAAAGGAATATTACTCCAAAACTGATGGTATCCTATCTCCTTCGTTTTAATCTTTTGACTCCTTTAGACTATGCTTACAAGTCGAATCGCAACTACAACTCCTACAAAGACAACTACAACAACTACAACAGCAAAGACAGCAACAACAACAAATTTTTCAGCCGTGATGCTGATTATCAATATGGAGGTTTTACGAAATCACTCGAGACGGAGTCCAAAGAAAAGCTGGTCCACATTCAAAAGAATTTCTACAAGGTAACACAAAACGCCTTAACTCTTTTTCTGATCACAACTCTAAATCTCTAGGAAAGTGAGAATGTCAAGAATAGAACTCCTGAAGATGTAAAAGCTTTCAGAGAAACTGCTAAAATTACCGTGAAATCCGACAATGCTCCAAATCCAATTACCACATTCGAGGAGTCCTCGTTTCCGAAGTATATCTTGGATGTGATTAAAAAAAAAGGGTTTGAGTTTCCAACGCCAATTCAAGCTCAAGGGTGGCCGATTGTGCTTGGAGGTCATGATCTTATCGGAATCGCTCAAACAGGCTCAGGAAAGACTCTCGGCTTCCTTCTCCCTGCGATTGTTCACATCAAAGCACAAGAGCCGCTAAGGGTATATACATCTTGTCAAAATATTTGTTTCTAACAAAAATTCGTTTAGAGAGGAGACGGTCCAATTGCATTAGTGCTCGCTCCTACTCGAGAGCTTGCCATGCAGATACATAGCGAGTTTGAACCATTTGGCATCCCTTCGGGATTAAGAGCCACCTGTATTTATGGTGGTGCGGATCGTTATCCTCAAAAGAAAGACCTGCGAAGTGGGTGCGAGCTAGTTATCGCCACTCCTGGTCGACTTATCGACTTCTTGGAATCTGAAGACACAAATCTGAAGAGAGTTTCTTATCTCGTCATAGACGAAGCCGATAAGATGCTTGACATGGGCTTTATTCCTCAAATCGAAAAAATTGTCGAATACATTCGAAAAGATCGCCAAACTTTGATGTGGTCAGCAACTTGGCCTCAAGAAGTCAGACGGCTCGCTGCTGATCTTTGCAAGTAAAATTTTGGTCATCTTTAGATTCCATTAACTTCTCTGAAAATAGGGAACAGCCAATCAGAGTGGTTGTCGGCAAAGATGACCTTGTCGTAAATAAAGATATCACACAACTCGTGAAAGTCGTTTTTGATGACGAAAAATTCGATTCGTAAATTGAAATCTCGAGTTGCTGGAATATTAATCATGATCCTTTCTAAAAACAATAGGCTTCTCAAGTTGATGAAAGGAATATACGACGGAAGCAAGATACTGATCTTTTGTCAAACTAAGAAAACCTCTGACTGGGTTTCGAAGACGCTGCAAGATAAAGGATACCGATCGATTTCGATCCATGGTGATAAATCACAAAAGGTATGAGTTGCTTGAATAAAGAGAAGTTCTTACTGATTTACTGATGAAATTCAGGATCGAGATAAAATTATGAGTCTATTCAAGGATGAGAGAGTCCCGATCCTTGTTGCGACTAATCTCGCTGCAAGAGGTTTAGATGTGAAGGACATTCGATATGTTATAAACTACGACTTCCCGACTCAAATGGAAGAATACGTCCACCGAGTTGGCCGTACTGGACGTGCCGGAGCGCTGGGCACATCGTTCACATTCTTCACTGAAGATGATGCTCGTTTTGCCAAAGAGCTGATCAAAATCTTATCTGAGAACGGTCAGAGAGTTCCTGAAGAGCTGTTCAGCTTCATCAATGACCGAAGTAAATTTGTTAACAAATCAAGAGTAATAATAATGAATTTTAAAGGATTCAAAGAGAAAATGATGAAACATTCTCAAAGTGCTGGAAATTTGGATACGAAAGACTTCGCTTATTATGAAAATGCGACTCCGGTGTACCGAGAAAGCTCATTCAAACCGTCAAGCTACAAAACTACTGAGTCTGTCAATACAAAGAGTGAGGGCGGAATGATTCGTCGCTCCAATATACCTTCCAGAAATGTTGGATTCTTCAACAGCCACCTAGTCTTGGAAAATGCTCCTAAACCAGATAGCACGGAAATCCTCAAACAAATGGATAATTTCCCAACGCTCGCTCAAACCAACACGACCAAAACCTCTGATTCGAGCACAACAAAGACGGAGCCAGAAGTTAAGACCTCTTACCAGCCTAGCAAAGGAGCTACTCAATATGAGAGCAAGCAATCAAACCAGAATAGGGGAGGCCAACATGAGAGTTACAAAGGACAAAGCAATGGCTCCGAGAAAAATGCCGCTCCCCTTGGCGGAATAACGAGATCAAATTTCAAGAGGTTGAATGGTCCAAGTGTCACCGAATCAAAGTCTACACAAGAAGAATCCAAAAATCCTTAATCCGAAGCTCTCGCTTCAACACTTGCTCAATAAAGCTGCTTAGAGTGTGTCAGGTCTAATCAACAAACTCACTATTGTGATTCATGCTATTCGATTCCTTTTAAAACAAACCAAAAAAAAAAATAAAACAAAAAAATAAGTCGAAAAATGCTACAAACAAATAAGGAGACTTTTATTCACTCTATATACATGTACACACCTTAAGATGATGAAAATTTGATATTACGATGTAAATTCCCTCAAATAATTTAGTAAAAACAGCTCAACATGCTATATAAGCAAAGAAATATTTTGTGTGAGCAATCGATTCATCAGTAGGAGTAGAATTCAATTCTAAGGTTAAATTTCGAGGCAATTGACACTTGTATATTTGAGAAGTTTCCAGCTATAATTCTTCTTATTTTCAGAATCAATAGTTATTCGAAATGTAGAAACAGTTGTAAAAATAAAGAGGGGGCATTTTCTGTTTGAGAGAGACAGCGAAGAGTTCCCTCAACAGCTATATTATTGTTTCTTAACTGGCTATGGCGAGATGCCACAAGAAGTGTATTTGCCTGTGTCTTACATTTGCAGTTATTGTCGGCTCTTGTTTGGGTGTCAATCTCATCAAAATAAACTTAGGTACGGACAAAATAAGTGTAGTAATTATTAAAAGAGGTCAGAATCACTAGTGTGCAAAAAGTATAGAAGATAGCTGCCGAAAAAGTAAATTCTTCCCTTTTGGAAAAACCTATTATGTTCAAATGGCATGTCATCATATATGAATTTGAAAAGAACAGGTAAGCAACAATAAAGCTAAATATGAGGTCGGAGATCTTTGTTGAAATATTCAGATTTGATTTAATTAGGTGGACATTGATCAACATTTTTCGGTATAAGAAGCTTTTGAAAGTCAGCGAGAGTACCAATCAAAATATGGAGCATTACCTGATCTTATTCATCTAGCTCGAGAAATTTTTGTCTTATTAATCATCTCAATTTTGATACGTCCTTAAATTCATGAATAAAAATAGCTAAGTGTTTTCAATTTAATCAAAAGAAGCAGATACATTTCAAAAACATGAGCGACAGCTTAATTCTACCTTTTCTCCTGAAATGTGACCCAATCAGTGGACATTCTGTGAATTCGATTCAAGAATTCTTTGGACAAAATAGATTTATTACGGGTTCAGACACAGGCGAGCTGATTATATGGAAGATTAAGGATGATCATTTTGACCCTGCAGTATTGATGGTCCCATCATTGGGCAAAAATACACATGAAGTAAAATCTTTATGTACGATACAGATGCCTGAACCGGAGATTCTCGTAAGTAATGTCCTCCGAGTACGTTTCTTTACAATATGTGTTAGGTGTGCTCTCGAGATTGCTTGGTTTCCATTCATGCTGACAACCGCTTGAGGATTTGGGATATCCAAGATGGCAGATGTATATCCGTGTCATCTACTGAACTATTTGATCGTTCCTCTCATATTTTGAGAGTTAAACCGTTATTTAGCCATAGAAAGCGATTTCTTGTCTGTCAGGGTACCTACTATAGTTGAGTTTGAATTTGACTTGAATGTACGATGTCTAGGATCTGAAAATCAGTTCTTCATTTGTGACGCTTGGAAAATGCGCATTGTCAGAACATTCACAAGCTCCACCAAAGCAAAATTTCTAAATTTTCATGTCCGAGATAACAAGGAGCTCATCGCAATCAGTACCAGTTCCTTTCAAAACCCATTACAAATACATTATCTCAACTAGATGAAGACAGCCAAGTACATATTTGGGATATTTCGGAACTCAACCAAATTGAAATTTGCAATTATGAGGCTTACCTGGCCAACGCCAACCATTCAAAATCCCTCGTTCAAGATTTTAAAGAGAAGTTGTTACTAGCAAAGGTGCTACCCGAAGAAATCAAATATCTGCAAGGAGCTCCAAGCGAGGATTCGAAAATCATAGATTTATTGCTACTCCATTCTACAAGTGTTATTATCATTCTCCTAAATCGCAAACTCGTCGTCCTCGATCTGGAAGACCTTTTCAAAATTGCAGATTTCACCCAGACTCGGTTGAAATACTTAAGTATTTTTATAAACGACTCAAGCGAATTTCGAGAAATTCAATCTGCGCAAATCGATGAATACGACTCTCTTCTAATCCTGGACATTGTAAATTATATGCTTCCGCTTTCATAAATATTCTTACCCAATACTTTGTTTATTGCAGACTGGAAACGTATTTCATCTGAGCATGAAAGATGTCATTACCTTCTGGCTTACTTTGAACGAAAATATCGAACACGACTATCAAAAAAACTGTCCAGACTATTCTTTTCTGAAGCTGGTATCTCTAACTTTTTTTTTTTAAAAAAAAAATAAATTCTCTCGAAATCTTTATTAGAAAGAACTATCGCATGCACAGATCACCCTGCAGCCAATCTATTTGATAAATAGCAATACTTCGAGAAGGATTTCACTGTCATCCAAAACAGGTGTTCCTTCAAATTTGCAACCTGAGAAGAATATTTTAGCTGTTGATGAAAATTGCCGACAATTCCTGTATTTCGATCACACTAACTCTAGCTTTAGACTCTACGATCTCTTGGCTCATGTACACAAGAACCCTGAAGAATATTACTATACTAATTCCTTTCAAAATGATATGATCAGTCCCTATCGAAAATTCAAAAGAAGACGCTCTTCAATTTTCGATATCGAGAACGATGAAAGCAGCAATAAGCAAGATATTCTTAAATCAACCATGATCTACTCATTACAGCCCAAGAAATCTAAATCAGTTGATTCTCTCACTTGTATATTTCACTCCTCCTTCCTCCAATCGTTTGGAACGACTGAAGTCTCGAGTATTCTTCAGAAGGATGAGAAGATTGAAATCACAACAGTAGTATTTTATGAAGATGTTGCACCAATGTATGCGTTGGGAACGGACCAAGGCAGAGTTCTTATTTTCGAATTGAAATTCCAAGCAAATGCAAAACACTTTTTCTATTTTGTTATCGATCTTGATTCGAGTCCTGTGACAAACCTTTTTACTCATAAAAATATGCTTTTTGCTTCTTCAGGGAGAGGGAAATTTGCTGTATATCCAATAACTCTATCAGAATGGAAGTCTACTGACATTGAAAATGATACTGAAGAAGAAGATGACGAAGGAGGAGAAGAAGTGAAGGATCAAAAAAAAGAAAAGCAGGATAAGTGTCTGGTTCCCATGAATATAACAAATTTGGGAAATTTCCAATCAATCATGAGCTCCTCTCTTGAACGAATTCTCCAGATCAAGGTGCTTAATTCTGGCTCCTTCAGTCCTCATGATCTGGATGAGAGTGATCTGTATACAAAAAATTCATCAGCAAATCAACAAGCCGGCTTGTTTGGTTTGATACTCAAAAACTACACTGTGGTATGTTTTGATGCTGAGAAACTTAAAGTGATGTTCACTTGCTTCATGAATGATGAGCCTGTGGCAGGATTGTTCATACATCCTCTGCAGGAGTATTTTTTGGTGCTCACTATCAACGGGACTTTGAATATTTTTTCAGCATTAAGTGGTATTTTTGAAAGAAATGTAGAACTGAAAAATTATTCACTCGCACTTGGAGCCCAAAACTTCCTGGACAATTATGAAAAGGCCTATTTTGATACGAATAAGTACGAGTATTTCAAAAAACATGGATCCAAACATTTTCCATCTTCAATTCATGGTGTCCTTGAGTATAATACTCGTGGCCAGCAAAATAAAATAGACTATTTTCAAAAAGCTTTTCATTTCGAAAATCATGAGTCAGAATTGCATAAAAGATACGAAATGATACAAGAGAGAGTAGGTGAGATCTCTCATTCTAAAGACACAATTTTGCAGAATCCTGAGCTAATTTGGTTATCTCATTATGGCAACAGCTCCCTCTTTTCGAATCAATTCACAGCCGGTGGAATCGGCTTCCTCAATTTGAATTTAAGCTCAAGCTATCATGTTATTATTATTGATCCAAAGCAGTTATTTGAGAACTACGGGACCAGACGCATCAAATCATCTAAAGCATCATTGAAAAAGGAGAGTTTTGAGAAACAGGATTATGAGTTGGTAGTCATGCCCGATGCTCCTGAAAAGCATAGAAAGGGATCGCCCGAACAGACAGAATTTGGATATGCATTAATGTCAGACATGTACCCATGGGGAGTTGACGCCAGTATTGACCATGAAATCAAGAAAATCACGAAACATAATCTTCCAACGTTTGACGTGTACTATGGGATTCAAGGAGTCGGCGAAACGTTTTCATTTTTGATTTCGGAAACAGTAGAACCTTCGGTGGACACTGAAGATTTCGTACCAATCAAAAGTGAAGTCTCCAACAAATTTTCAGAAATACAAGTTTCAGCTGCAAATATTCAGTTTCACAATTTTAGTTCAAGTTCTCGATTGAGCCAACAGAACTGGCAGGCAAGCGAATATTTATCAACTGTTTGTGCACTGTCACTTATGGTATCATGTGCTCTACTTATCGTTGTCTAATACTAGTTTTCAAGGTTCAATTTTCTTCTCAATCAGAAAAAGAGCTCGTTGAAAAATCAAAGTTGGCGAATTTATTGCTACACAAGTGTCCCAGAGACATTGAGAACTTCAAAAAAATCAGCAGCATCTGCTTGAGTCAATTTATTACTATTCCAGATCACGAAACCGTATTATCAGTCACTCATTTGATGATGCCTGCATTTATTGAAGATTCAACTGAAGGATATTCAGAAATAGCTAAAAGAATCTATCGTTATATTCGAATCAGTCTCGAAAATCCTGCAAATCAAAACATAATCTCCCTTGCCAACATGGAAACAGCATTTCTCTCCCTACTCTCGTATTGGTCATGCTTTGCTGCTGCAGATGATAACGTTGGATCTGAAGTGAATGACTTCGCTGCCCGAAAGATTATAAACTGGATAGAGTATTTTAATTTTTTTTTTAATTTATTTATTGAATTAACAAATTGCAAACTGTCATTTTCTAGTGTTGATCAGTGTCTTCACCACCCAAATTCAGTTTCAGCAGCATTAAGACTATTTGTTGATGGGATTGGTCGCTACAAGCAATTTATTAAAAAAATTGAAGACATTTTTTGGAATATTTTGAAGATAAATTTATATTATTCCGTTACAATGGACGAAGAAATGTTACAGAGCTTCCGCATCAATGAAGAATCATCCCCCACAAAAGTCTCTAAATCTCAAACTCCAGAACAAGTAACCTAAATCTTTTTCTTAAGCTCATATTCATTAAATAATTCAGAAATTTAAAAAACTCATTTCAGAACTCTCCAAGCAACCTAATGACATTCGAAATTTTATCCAGGTTTCCTCCTCAAAGTATCACATACCCTATTTTCCAAGAATAATAATATTCAACACTTTTTCCATGATATAGAGCCCTGGTGAATTTAGGAGAGCATTATCGCGATCAGTTCATTCATTTTATCACACGCCAAACGAAAAATACAGAATTGACAATCACTCTCCTTCCTATTGTTATCGACATTATCAGGAAATATATTGAATCCAGTCCACACTCAGCGTATTCCTCGCTACCAAAATTGGTAGAAGCAATAATTTAGTAATTGGACTCTCTTCATTTTATTTTATTTTCATATTCTTTTACCCTCATCAGCTGCTTGGATCCGAACAACCGCACTTTGAGAAAAAATTGTCAGAAAGCTGCCATAAATGCCCTTCAAACAATAATCGAAACATTTTCTTCGTGCTCCATGAATCAAGTGGTCCAGGTTGACAAAACATATTTCTTTCTTATTTTTGCTAATCCGCGATAATTTTTGCTACTATTTAGAAATTTGCTATTGCTACAAAGAAAAATACCATCGTTATTTATGATCTCGCAACAGCAACTTGTATGAAGATTCTAGAAGGTCACATTGCTCCTATCGATGCGGTTATTTTTGACAAAAGTGGATCCCATATCGCTTCGTTTTCTAAGGGGGATCTCACCCTTCGAGTCTGGAGAGTATTTATTAGATTTTTTCCACAGCTTTGTTGCTTATTTTTCTTTCTTTCTCCTCTTTCATAGATATCAGGATTTTTTGACAACATGATGGGCTATGGAAACAGATATAAGAAGATTTTTGAAATATCGAAGAACGACATCGAAAAAGACAACAGAGGTTCTGGGGGCAGAAAATATCAACTCGAGTGGAGAAATAATGAAGAGTTTATTTGTATCATAATAGATGAAATCTATATAGTCAAGTATCCCATTCAAAAATAAATCATATATTCATATTGGATTTTCGAAATGAGCAAAACTTGATTATGCAATTATGAATTTCGTATGCGAAAATTCTGTTGTTTTTCCTCTTGTTATTGTCATTTAAGTTATGGTAACAAGTCCATTCTCTCTGAAAAATCCAAGAATCTTGAAGTGAGAGAACTGATCCAATTTTACAATGTAATTTCTCATAGCAGTCTTCCTAGAACGTTTTGTGTCGACTAGCACAATCAACCAAATATTTAGTAGCATTTTCATGTATTTGAAGTTGATTCAAATTGCAATTTGCTTATTAATCTTGCTATTCTCCGAATCAAATAAAAAAAGCTTTTATCATTATATGCAGTCCAATATCTTCCGGAAAGCTCTTGGAACGAAAGCGAAAACCTTGTCCAACAAATGTATGTCCTTTTTTACGATTTACTCAAATCAGCACCAACGTGCTTCGGAGATGATTGAGAACAATATGGTGAGATATGATCCGAACATCGTTGAGTACGAGCCGCTCGTAAAAGCATACCTTGAGAAGAGGTGGACAACAAAGGAAGAACTACGTAGAAGTTTTAGAGAAAAATTGAACTGAAATTTACTTTTTAGCCGCAAAGATATACATTCTTGAACAGATACCTGAAATAGCCGATAGTCTTAATCAACAGAAATTGGTTTTCATGAAACGACTTTATGGGATAGAGATGCTTGAGAAAATGCACGCGGCCGAGGAACTCAATTCCCAGTATATCATAAGTATCACAGGAGAAGAGTTTTTCAAACCTTTAATCGATGAATATGTTGGAAAAGTGCTAATTAACGGGTATTTGCATTCTAACTGGTAAAACTTTCTAACATGATCTCCAAGCCGCACTCCTCCCCTCGAGAAGCTCCAAGAGTATGAATCTACGAAAGAGAAATGCAGAAAAATTTATTTGCGATTTTTCTACGGAGACCCACTGACGGAGTATGAAAAAGATATTGAATTTAGATATCTGATAGCGAAGCAACAAAAATATCTGAGATATGTCGCTTCGAAGGTAATGGCTATCATTTAGGAAGTTTGCTGATATGGCAAAATAATAATAATCATGTAAATTATAGAGGAAGGAATTAAGTTGTATGTGGACGGTTTCCAACCAGAAATGCTTGGAACAGCAAAAGAATTGGGTTGCAAGAGATCTCAGTCAATACGATGATTTTAGCCCAGTCTATGAGGTAAGAATGTCTGAGTTGTCAACGAATTTATTGATTTGTACAAACAGCCTTTAGATCTACTTAGAAAAGTAAACTCGACCAACGAAAGCTTGAACTTGAACCAAGAAGGATGGAGAGCAAAATTGCTTTTTAAATTATTTGAAGAGAGAAGCTATCAAAAGTATATTTCCTTTATTTTTATAAATGTCTAACAATCTCTTTGACTTCAGCATAAATCTTCGAATTTCTGAAATAGTGCAAACTCTTATGCATCGTACTGAGGCATATATAAAATCAATTGAATTCACGAGATGTATAAAAAAAAAAACATTTCACCAATTTATCTCACCTACTTGCTTTACACTAGACCTTGGAGTTCCTCCAGATTTTCACATTGAACATGCTATTCTGAATATGCATATCTGGCTGATGACGAACCGTCTCAATCAAATAAATGTTAGTTTCCTCTTGCAACTAGGCTTGATGTCTAATATTTTTCTATCAATAGACAAAAGAAGCGAAGCAGATGGCAAAAACTCTAGAGAATGAATTTAAAAATCTGACTCTTGACAAAGTCAACAAAATCCATCTCAGAAAGAAGAACGATTTTATTAAAGATGTATCGCATTTTATGAAGAATAACCGAGCTGCCTATGATCAACATTTTCTCACTAACCCGAAAACCAGTATTAACCCTTATTATAAACTTGATGCTCTCGTTTGGAGGTAAATTTAACACTCGTTCATTTGTGTTATTCTAATTTACTTCTAGTACTGTGTTATTTGAGAAAGTGGAGCGATACTCTGATTTAGTATATTTAATCTCTGAATATTTCGTCAAGCACTACGAGTACCTGAACAACGTCAGCTACGAAAAGTTTGAAAATGCAAACATACTATGGGATATCTATCGTATCCCGGTGAATTTCAAAGCAAAACTTACTGAAGTGAATCCACCTCTCTCGAAAGAAGAGTTAGAGCAAGAGATCAAATCAGATGCAAAAGTAAAAAGGCATTACTACACCTATGACGACCCAGAATCAGAGCTTCCAATTAATAAAGAAGTCGATAATGTGATTAATAGAAGATTTGAACAAGTACACATGAAGATATTCGAAACGATGAGAAAATTCAACACCATACAAACTTATGACTTCTACTCAGAAAGGGAGGAACAGGACAAAGAAAAGATTAAAAAGGCGAAAAAATACATCTGGCAGACAGAAAAAAATCAGTTCCAATCCATAGATGCAATTAAGCGCGCAATCACACAAAAAAAGTCTGGCCAGTCCAACAAGAAATAGTTATTAACAAAAAGTTATAAAAATTATTTTTGAGATAGTTTAGGGAACTAAATTTGTGTTTGTGCTATAGATTCTTCGAAAATAACTTCTTGCCAGAACCTCAGAACACCGCAACATATTTCCTAAGAATTTAAGTGCAAGGCAATTCTGATAATTGTTGGCGTACTCAAACAAATGAAGCCTTTGAGCGTAGTTCCATTTTTTATGTTTATTTATTTGGTTTGTTTTGTTGGGTTTGAGCTAACATCTATGTGTATAATGAAGCGTTGAGCAGCTAGAATAGAGAAAAAGTAGAACACCGCAGTTAACTAAAGAATGGCAGAACATATCTCTATGTTTTTTGTTTTTTTTTGTTTGCAATTAAGAGGTGTGTAGATTAACAAATTCAATGTAACTTGTCCAAAAACGAGTAGCAGAATCAGATATTATTTTATATAACTATCTATTTATTCGAAGCAAATGATTTGCAAAGCAAAGACTTCATTACAAGTGTTTAAGAGCGTTTTTGTTCAACAAAGTGCTACTTACCATC
>ENA-UOTX01000606-UOTX01000606.1-compost-metagenome-genome-assembly--contig:-NODE-606-length-35925-cov-12.415170_pt1 | contig 35925 bp, 22 predicted proteins | sample MGYA00238143_ERZ746982 | MGnify/ENA primary metagenome ERZ746982 (study PRJEB28758, sample SAMN06268862) | compost metagenome | isolation source: single cell | place: USA: California, Emeryville, Joint... | reverse complement strand
TCTCTGCAAGCCATAAGTCCAGGCATTTCGACCTCTGCGATTTCAATCTCTCTTTGACCCCATTCAGCGAGATCGAGGTTCTTTACCTTGTAATCAGTGTTAGATTCCATTTTTTGATATTGATATTTGCAATTATAAATATTGATATTCAAGAGCGGTATTTAAATGACACTTTTGCTTTTAGATTTAAATCCTTAATTGGCATTTCTGCACTGAGGATATAATTTTGACACGTCATTTTTCCTTCAGCAAATTACCAGTAGTGATTCATTCTTTGTGCTTGAATCACTTGAAGTAAGCTATTATTGGAGTATTTCTCAATTCGTTTTGCATTTTTTCGGATCTCTTCTGAGAGGATCAATCTATTCCAAAACAGTTACACCTGGAAATACCCCAACAAGATATTACATACATTTATGAAATAGTAATTTGACGATGCTGATATTTTCGCTGAAAGAAAACGGTTAGGCTAACTTTTCCTCATATGAAATTTAAGCATGATTTGATGATGGATACACTGACCCTGTTCGTTTTAACAATATTGTTGGTTTAGCAATAACGGCTTCAGGTGTTTTCTATTTTCCTTCATTCAGGATGAAAGATAGTTGAAAGATTGAAAACAATTAATTTTCTCACCTTCGATTGACAAAATTGCTACTGTTGTTGCAATTGCATACAATATATTCCGTTATGTTTGAGAAGGGGAAATAGTTGACCTCTAAGTTCTTACAATGGGCTCTAAAGAATTTGGTGCGCTGTAAAACTCCTTAATTTATTTAAACAGCGTTAAATAAACTTTTAAGGCTGCTCTGTAATTTTGAAGAATTTTCATATTTCTTTTTCCAAATTCCCCAAAATCGTAAAGATGTAGAGATTTTAGTCTTGACTCACTTGAGGATAGTCTCGTCTTAAAGAATTTAAGATATTTATTTTGCATCTTTTCCAATATTTATAATAGAGAGTTCGTTCTGTAATACAATCATTATAAAAGATTCAATCAAAATTTCTAACAAAACCAAACCAAAGAATGTTGTTGACGCGTTTTAGTGCACATTATTCATACCCATACACAATATTCGATGATTGGATTTCAAGAACATTTAATAATTTGTAGTAACTTCCTATAAGTCTCAATACACATATTTTATAGATAGATCATCAATATATTTATCAGAAATTTCACAATCCGTAGAAAAAACAAAAAGAAATGAAGTCGGTTCCTCATACATTCTTTCTTTTACGAAGAAACGTCTTATAAAACCCGTATATCAATATGCATACATTCAAAATGTTAAATTTAAAAAAGGTATCCAGCCCAAATTGCCAACGCTTTATGAGCACGATGTTCAATTTTCATTGGAGGAATCCGATGTGAAAGATTTAGGTGTGCTGCAATTTGACACAGTTTTTTCTTCAATTTCATGCTTTGATCTCCAAGAATACACTGAACGGTCACTAGTGCTTGCTGATGACAAGGAATTCACCAGCTTGTTGCGCTTTCTGGTGTTCATAGGTTTAAGGTTCGGCTCTGTTGACGCCGAGTAATAGCTCATTAATCGTTTTTTCGCATTTCTTGTATCTCTAAAGTATCGAGGCTTGAATAGTTTTCTATTTCCATGAAGTTCAGTCAAGGCTTCTAACAAATCTTCGAATGCTTTAGCACAAGCATTGTCGAGTTGCTCATCATCCGTTTCAACGTCATCATCAACATCCTTAACAAAAATGAGTTCAAACCATCGACATGAACAATCTTACCAATTCCTGCAATGAGCTTTGCAATTTGAGACTCGGAAATTTAAGTTCCTTTTCTGAAAATACATTAAACTTCAGCACACGCTCTCTCTTGCTGTCTAGGAAGGTGATTATCTGGGAAGGAGCGAGACCTTTCCCTCCTTTTTTCACAACCTTGTTCTTCAAAGAGAATGACTCCAGATCATTCATTTGTGGCAATGTTTTCAACTGCCGATAATTTCTTTTTGTAACTTTCAAATCTTCACTCCCTCCTGATTTCTCGCTTCCTAATTGATGATCGTCCCCAACTGCAGAGAGAGAAAGAGAAAAAAGTAAATACAATGCAAGCATGAATCGTATACCTGTTTTTCCTTTTCGATACCTGACTTTCGTTTTTTCTTTCTTAGTTTCTATCTCTTTTTCAGATTCTCCGCTGCTTTCATCAAAGACCTTACTTTGTTGTCTCTTCTTTTTGCCTTTATTTCTTTTTAGTGAGATTGAATCCTCTTCTTGAGAATTTTCGTCGGATGAAGCGCAGTATTCGGTATTTTTTTCGAGCAGATTTTTCTTTTCGTTGAGGATTTTATTTGAATCAATCACTCTTTTATGAGATTTTCCTCTAATATTTTTTTGAACTAAATCAGTTTTGCTTGCCTCCGACATCAAAGAATTCTGCTCTTTCAATTTTCTTTTGCCTTCGAAGGTAAAGTTTCTGCCAGTTCTTTTATCATTCTTAATAGTGGGAAATTCTTCCAAAGCTGTTCGGCTATGCTTGAACTCTTTGAATCTGTCTGGAGTTAAGAAGTCCTCTGAGGCATCTGGAGATAAGTCAGGATTCAGTCTTCTGCTTCTGCGGGGAATCAACACCTTTTTTTTGCCGGTTTTATATTCGGATTTGTCATCAGGTAAATTTGTGCGAGTTCGAATGAGGGAAGTTTCTCGGAAGCTAGTCTGAGGTTTTCGTGTCACAGAATTTGATTTCCCTCTTCGAAGATAGTAGCCAGAGCTGGTAGACATTAAAAACGATTCAAAGTATCAATTTTGGAGGCAATTTAAATTTGAAATAAAAGCTGATAGTGTCCTTTCTTATTTTAATTCGGAAATCTCAATTCTGAATTCCTATTCCCAAAATTTAGTTCTGAAAATTTCAGATAGTTAACACTATTTCATATTTCGGTTGTTTTCTAGATTCCGAATGCGAATCAATTCGTAATTTTCAAGAACAATAATAATAACTATATCACAGAAAAAACATACGAAAAAGACTTATCTTGTATGCAAATACTCTTAGACATTGATAAATTCATCATCGATTTAATTTTTTGAAGTAAAAAATTGCTGAACCTGCTGTCACTGACTCCAAGAGCAATGGGAGCAAACTAGATTTTGAATAGTATCGTAAGGATGATTGTAAGCTGCCAAAATTTACCTTAGCAGACCCCAGAGAATCCACAGAGTATCATAATTCCAAGATCCCAAAATGAACCAAGCATAAAGCAAAGCGCCTAAACCATGGAAAACAACCTCTTTGAACGTTAATATTATGCATCAGTGAAATGCTTACGGAAGATGTTCAATCGATGGAAGTAAAGAGTGAGCCCAGTAAACAATATCAGCAGTTCAATGATGAGGAAAATTAAGCTGACTGTGGTTGCACCGACAATACTAATGTAAAGGTATCACTTTAGCTATTAGGTTCGAGAAGTGAGCCATACCTCGAATTTGCTTTATTATAATCACCTGAACCGTAGCCTGAAGTCAGGGGTAAACCTGCAAAAATATTCTCTTCCTAAATCAGTACAAAAATAGTGAGTTAGAGGAGTGTTTCATTATTGATTCTCAACCTTTGTAAAGTAGATTACGATAGTCATCATGAGTTGGAACACTATTAGCAGGAATTTCGTTGGGACTAAAAAATCAGCAGCCGTCATCTTCGTTTGATTTGAATATTTTGAATGCTTATTTAAAAATTTAGTAACTTATAGATATTTAAATTTCAATAGAGTATTCGTATCATTATTTCCGTAGTCAAGTTATCGCTCGATTCTTCAATTTGCCATCAAAACAGAAAAGTTGAACAATAGGGTCACTATGTTTTAAACAGACTAATTCTATCTACACTCAATTTTTAAGATCAAGACACATCACGCACTTAGAACAAAGAGAGAGAATAATGAAATATATAGACATATATATATTTTCCACAAAGATGAGAGGAGACATGATTAATGCAAGAACACCACTGGTTCTAAATGTTCAGAATTAGATCCAAGAGTTCCAAAATATCCATCTTAAAAGTATTGAAAACGAACTTGAACCTGTTGAAGTCAACAAACTTCGTGTCTTCTCGAATAACCCCTGCCATCTCAAATTGATACACGTACTTTTCATAAATGTGATTTTCTTCGAAAGCCTTCTCTTCGCTCTTCGAGGTTACTATCCTTAGCAGTCTTAAAAATTCTTCCTTTGTTACCATACTCTTCTCATCTAATCTAAAAAACTAAGAAAATATTAAAATGAGAAACTTCTGATATGCTACTTTGATGACAAAATCCACGATATCGCAATTTTGAGCTTCTCGATACACAAGCAATTTTTTAAATGAAAGAAAATGGTTCCAAGTGATCATTTCGAGTTGATTCTGAGGGTTAATTCCCAAGGCCAATAAAATTCTATTGACAATGAATGGCTTAATCTTCTTGAAGAGATCACAAGCTTCAACAAAGACCTTCACCATAATTCCTTCCTCTAGAATTGAAAAAGACCATTAATTCATAAAAATATTTCCGAAAATCTTACTAAAATTGGATTTAAGGACTTTGTATTCTTCATAAGAATAAATTCCAAGAGCCTGCTGCTGAAGGTTGGAACTCAAATCATCGAGCAGCCTCTGAGTCAATTCAGAGTAGTAATTAAATTCTTGTTTCAAAAGCTTGTTCTTGAGCGAAGGATTATTTCCGTTATATCTCCCATCTGGTCCAATTTTAAATTCTTTGATGTAAGTTTTCCGAAAATATTCAGGATTATCAACTATTTTTAATTTGTTAGGTTCTCCTGTGACAACCTGCTGTCCAATTTCAGAATCTAATACAGCAGTTTCATCCCCTGCTTTAGCTTCCATCATATTTTGAGAGACTGATTGGGATTCTTTTCGGCTTCTTTTTGTTTGATTCTTCTTCTCTTCTTCCACATGGGCAGAGTTTTCTACCTGGTGAATTCTTGCAAGTTCAACAGATTTCCTAAAATGTTGCACTGAACTAGATCTTTTCATTCCCTTCATCCCTTTAACCTTGACCTCTAACACTTCATTGTCAACAAAATCGTCTTTAAAATGGAGGCGTTTTATTTGAAGGTCTTGTATTGCCTTCTCAAGTGTCTCTCTTTTGTTTTGAAAGATATGCACAAATGCTTTTTTAGGAGGCATCTCTGTTATATAATTTCTATTCACTGCCTTTGGAAATTTATAATTAAGATAGTCGGTGCGATTGAATTGAAGATAAGCTGTGTTTTCTCCTTGACTTTGAGCAACACTATCTTTCTTTTCCAGCACATTCATAAGTTGGCTTTTGGGTCTCATCATTTCTGCTTGTGAAGTATGCGGTTTTCTCTCAGTAGTTGCCTTCTGGGACTGTGTGCCCAAGAACCCTTGCATCGTTTTATTGAATTTCGCTGTTTCTTGTCTAGTTTTAATAACTGATGAACTCATTAACCTTCTAAATGCCTCAGTTTTTGCAAGCTCTTTCGGTAAAAGTGTATGCAACGTATTGAGAAAAGGGTGACTAGAAGCTCTTTGCTTTGCATTTCTCTACATGGAATTCCTTGAACTTGAAAAACTAAATGTCGAAATTACCTCTCTAACTTCATTTGCCACAGTCTCACGTTGCGATCTCACAGGCAAAAATTTATCTCGCTCATCAGGAAGTGTGTTTTCTTCTTGTAATGTGTGTAGAGCGGGCAGGTTAGTTTGAGCGATGGGTTTTTCATTGGTTTTCAAGAGTTCCTGCAAATTCGATTTATTTTTTACTTCTGCATTACTTCCGGCTTCTTCTTCTTTGAATGGCCATGGCCGATCGGTTTGGCTCAAGAGATTCTCCTTTGTTTTCCTAAACATTTCTCGAGATAAAGGGTGTCTTCCTTCTTGAGCTGATTTTATCATCATTTTTGCTTGCTGTATTGAACTACACTTCAAAACATGAGGGGAGGTACTTCGGCTATCTTCCAGTTGATGAGAGTTACTGGGAGCATGAACTCTTATAAGATTATAACTAGTTCTAAATCCACCTCCACGAACTTCAGCATTTGTAGCGGCGTAATTCAGTTTCATTTAAAGCTTTAATTAATTTTTACTTTGGCCTCCTTTGATAGAGCTCACAATAATCTCTATCCTCGAGCTCGGATGATCAGACATCAATAATTAATCAACATTGGGGATTAAAAAACTGTCTCCTAAGTCATTCGAGCAGTATATCACCTGTAGAAAGAGCTACAATTTTCAGATTGCAGGTGGATTTGTTTTTCATCTTCATTAATGATTTTGGCAAGATTCCTTGCATTTGAATTTAAACAGATGAAATGTAGATCACTTTGATTTCGGCGATCTGATTTTAGGGGGAAAAATAATAAAATAAAATGATAGGCCTCCACTTTCCGCTTTGTTGATTGACATCAGATTGATTCTCCAGAAAGTTCGATAGGATCGCTTTTAATCATGTCAACTAATTTTTTGTGTAATCCAATAAAAATACTATTATTTTATTTGAATAATGCTCCCAAAAAATAAAATGGAACCTGCCATTGCGATACGATTTGGCGATACTTCTTGCAAAGTAAGTGTGAACGGAAGCCTCTCAAAAGGATCTCTCTCAAATGATTGCGGAGTAATATCAATCCCATCTTATGTTGCTTTTACCCAACAAGATGTATTGATTGGTAAAATCGCTAAAGAGAAAATGAGCTCCAAAACTCGAGATGTGGTGTTTGGGATGAAAACGCTGTTGGGATTGCAAGAAACTGACCAAAAAGTCCAAGAATTTATAAAGAATAATCCGCTTCTTGACATCAAATTCGACGCTCAGGGTAACATAGGGTATATGACAAGTTCTGGATTTGTTTCAGTCGAAATAACAACAATTCAATTATTGAAAGGAATCAGCAAAGAAGTTGAAATAAAATTCGGACATTCAATTGAGAAAGCGGTTATTAACACATCAGGTGATTTTAGCTCTGGACAATTGCGTGTTTTGGAAGGAATTATTAGAGAAGCAGGAATAGAAATCTTGGCGGTGGCAAAATCAAGCACTGCAGCTGTTAAAGCTACAAAGCAAGGAAAAAAAGGGAAGTTAAATAAATATCTTCTCCTCTGCGAGCTAGGGGCAGAGTCCTTTAATACAACCGTGATTGACTGTGATAAGGAAGAACCTGAAGAACAATTGAAAATTGTTGATTCAAGTCTCGGAGGCAAACATTTAGATGAACTGATTTTCCAGTACGTGGTAAATCAACCCAATCTGCGAGCACGCCCCGACCAGTTGTTGTCATTCGATAAAGCTCTTAGAATTCGAAGAGCTTGTGAAAAAGCAAAGATTCAACTCTCTTCTGAAGTAAATGCCGAAATATATGTGCCGAATTTTTTTCAGGGAGATGATCTGCAATTAAACCTTTCCAGAGCAAAAATGGAGGAGTTATTTTCAAAGCATCTTCAAAAACTACTATCAAACATTACAACCGTGCTGGCGAGAATTGGGACCAAAGAAGAATTAGATGTACTCATTACTGGTGGATGCAGTAAAATCCCGAAAATACAGTCTCTAATCAAAGAGCTACTCCCCAAGGCCAACATATTTATTGAAGAATTGGGATTACTTATCGGTGCTCATTTGGAGGCCGAAAAAATTTTACGCCCAATTGATTTTGGTTGCATGATTACTTTAGAGGTACTAGGTCTTTCTATTGGCTTGGAATTGGAAGGAGGGCTGATGAAAAAAGTATTGCAGCGCAACCAAGTTATTCCTGTCAAGAAAAAATATACATTTAGCACAGCTTCGTCGCAAGAAGGAATCGTCAAGTTGAGATTATTTTGTGGAGAAAGGCCTCTCGCAAGCGATAATCAGTTGATTAGAGAGATAGAAATCCCTCTTTCCGCTTCTGAAACCAACAGATCCAGAGTTGCAGTCATTTTTGACATCGATCCGAATATTATTTTCAACATTTCGATCATGGATCATACAGATAAATTAATCAAAAAACTTGCTTTTAGTGCAGACAAATACATATTTCCAGCTTACAGGACAACTTTTGAGGAAATGATAGCCGATGCGGAGAAAAATAAAGAGAAAGATTTAGCTATTGAAGCGGCGCTAACATCACAAATGAAGTTGAAAGATTTCTGCTACAATCTTCTATCTATCTTAGAGAATAAGAAGTACGTGGACATACTGTCTGGAGAAGAGAGAGTTTTGATAGATCAGTATTTCAATCAAACGATTAAATGGCTTCGAAGTGCAAAATTGCTCTCATTGAGTGAAATAAATGAAAAAGGTCAGTCTCTTACGGAAGCCCTAACAGATACCTTGTCTAAGATAAAATCTGAAGACTTGGTGGACTCATCTGACGGATACCTTGAATTATTATAATAAAGTAAATTCATCGTTTCTGGCAATACATTCTCGATTGGCAACTCATTTATTGAAGTATGGATACAGCGATTATACTAAAATATGAAAATGAAGAACCTAATTTTTTCAGGGTAGTTATAATTTCTGAATGTCTTTTCGAGCTTTTCGTGAGACAATGTCTCCCAAAATTCCAGCTGATTCTTTCATAACAAATAAATAAAATATAAGTTCAAAAAATTTTGGGAATTGTAATGTTTTTTCAACACTAAGTTTCTCTAGAATCAAACAAATCAATCTGAAAATGAAATATTCAACTAAGAACAAGGACTAAAAAAATTGGTAACTCATCAACAAATTTTGGTTTCTAGCTATCGAAATTATCGTGCAAAACATCGCTAGTTGGTGATAAGATGAGAGGTGGATTCGCATAACACAACTTGGACTGACTGACTAATACTTTTTGCTGTTGTATACTCATCTAAGAATTGACGAAATTTACTTTTGAATATTCGCTTCATCTAGGATGTTGTAGAAAGAAATTTCCATCAATAAATATGAACTAGTTGATAGATGTGATCTCTAAATAAGGATTGCATTTATTCTCAATAATTTCTTTTGCAGTTGTTTCAATGCTATCAATCGGAGCGATATTGATGATTTTGAGAGATTTCAGGTCTTGAAGGAAGTATTCAAGCTCTTCTTTCACTCTAGAGAAAATTTTGTCAGTTAAGATATTGCCAACATCATTTGTTTTTTACCTCTGAGCAACTAAACTGCTTTCTATTTCAATGTCCTTGAAAATCTTCAAATAATTTGTCCTCAAACTTTCGAATACTTTTGAGAAGATCGCAAAAAGATCTTCAGGGAGGAAGTAATCTTCTATATTCATCGACATACTCCGAGTATTTGCCAATATTTGCGCTGTAAATTTGGTTGGAATATTAATCTTTGCTGTCTGATTCGTCCACTCTAGTTGGGCAATACTTGCACAGCTCTGTGTGATTCTATTTCCAAATTAAGTCAAGCATGTTTGCAATTTATGTTGCGTTTTTACCTTTCACAGAGAATTGAAACTATTTTCGCTTGAATCGCATTGATATGGTTTTGGAGCTCTGTTCTTACAACGCTAACTTCGCTCTTGACAACCTCAACGTTCACGTTAAACTTGCTCTCGATGAAAGTCTGCATAGGCTCCAGCAGCGCAGTCAAGAAAGAAAGACATAATGAAGAGAGAGCTATTTATTCAAGGATTAGAATTTAATTCAGAGCAAAAGCAAGATGTACCTAGAATTTTTGCTGTAATGGTCTTCACAATTTTGAATTGAACAACTCCTGCGTTTAATATCAACTTCGTGGCCATAGAATTATAGAACTATTGGCATATTTGATAAGAATTCAGATCCAGCAGTTGGACTGATTACCTTGATTATTTCGATAATTTTGAGCAAGCAATCCATCGAAATACTCTTAAATTTCTGTCCAAGATGCAAAAAATCGTAGATTATTTTGATAAGTTCCAATACAGACGAAGTTAGACGGTATCTTTTCTCGTGTACATAGAGCTCATTTTTCAAAATCTTCACAATTTCTTCGTTTCCTGACTTTGGCTTTCCTTTGTTCTTAGAGCCGCTCATATCTTTTTTCGTTTCTTCCTCGAGTATGTTCTTTCCCGGAATTTCATCTTCTCCATCCGATTCAAGGGTTTGGTTCAATTCTGAAATGATTTGTTGATTAATCACTCCACGATAGCTCGGTCTTGACGATTGCAGTAGCTCGTCGGCGTTCTCGATTTCTTCCATTTCTTGATTCAAAGTACTTTGAGATGGATCAAAGAAATGATTGAATAGTGCAAGATATGGATAAGGTATGTCTGCGGGTTGCCAAGTTTCCTCTTCAAGTCGTTGATTCAAGCTTATCATCCTTTGTTTGTGGTATTTTTCAACAAACGCTTTGAAAATAATATAAAATGTTAGAACAAGCAAAACCGGAATGTCATTACTCTTTTCAACTTCCAACTTTAGACCCATGAGAGGAGAATAGGAGATTTTGTCTGAATACGCAAGTTTTACTTTGGTCAAATAGTTGAGAAGAGCTTGATTTTCAGTCGTTAGCCAGCCTGATGCTGATTTGTTAAGTTTGATTTGCTCGTCAAAACATTTTCGAGCTTCACTGAAGAACGCTTGGAGTTTGTAAAACTGCGGAATCGTGATAGATTCAATCGTATAGCTCTTAATCATTTCACTGAGTCTCTCATTGAGGAATTTAACCACCATAGCCAAGCTTGAATAAAATTCTTCAACTGTTTCAGCGAGTATCCTTAGATTATTCTTGTCCAACACGAGAACGCCTTGATGTTTCGCAGGGTTATATTCGCTTTCGGCCACCGAGTTTTTCTCGTAATAACTTAGGAGAGTTTTCAATGTCTTATTATGCAGATTGAGCATTCGGATCAGAAGTCTCTTGTAAAGCTCAAAATAGAAAAGTAGGAATTTAACATAAAGGTCAAAGGTCATTTGAGTCAGCTGAGGACTTTTAGTTGAAAAGTTTAGCAAGAATTTGATAGAGTAGTTTACGAATTGGGATCAGAAGTTGCAGCTTTGGGCTTCTTTTCTTCAGCCTTCAAATTTTCTTCAAAATCCGACATATCTTTGATGAACTGATTATGAAATGCTTTTAAAGTTTCCAAAAGTTTCGCCTTGAAGGGCCGATGACTGAACTCTTTAACTTTAATGTGTTGCACAACAATGTTTGCAAGAAAACTTTCAAGCTGTTAAACTAATTAGATCTCTTTTGCTGAACAAAAGTTCAACCTGCTCATCTCGTTGACATTCTGTGAGGTTCCATGGAATAGCTGTCGAGGAATACCTGGCTAGATCTTCATGAGTTGCCATGAGATCGCCTCCTGTCTGCAAAATTGAAAGGTCCTGACAAAAATGTGAGCAAAGAAAGTTTAGGCAAGCATCTGATACCATCATGAAACTCTCTTCGACAATAGATGACGCATCTAAATTAACAGCTGGATTCTTGTTGTATGTAAGCGTATTTATAGCATAAGCGTGGCATTTTTCGGCAAACTCATTGCTCAAATTCTTCTCTAGAGTGGTTCGAGCGTCAATAAATATTTTCTGCACGTTCCTTTAAATTTCAATAAGTTAGTGCTGTTAGTCAGATATTTGAGCTTACTGAAGGCATTTTAGGCCTTGAAGTTTCGTTTTGTAGGTATCTTCAGAATTTTTTATGAGGACTACGGCATAATCATAGTTCGTGTTTTTAATCAGTTGCTTGAGAGTAGGAACCGTCCGTCTCACAACAGATATCAATTCGAGCTGCACAATTCAATATGAGAATCAGTTCATTGAGGAGTTTCGTTACCAGCTGCAGGGTTTTCTGCAAATTAATCTGTTTTTTCTTTAAAGTTAAAATTTTGATGCTGTGCTGATAGGCTTTCTCCTTCAGTTCATTATTAAAAGTCCTAGTAGCGTCCTGATGAGCAAACGGTATCTTCATATGCTGGCATACTTATAGAACTCGACGGTTCGCAAGCAATTTTCAACTTGCATCTCCATCTCATTGAGGTTAAGGATCACATTCATAAACTCATTGAATCTAGTCGTAATTTGATAAAATAGATTCAACTCGACATGATCAAGATATTCTGTCAGCTGAAATTGTATGGAGAAGGTTATTTTCCACTAGCAAATCATCATAATTACCTCTTCTTGAGTAGCTCTTAGTTGTCCCACATTCTTTACAAGATAACTGAAATCGAAAACGAAATTTTCATCAAAGAAAGAGGGCTTCACAATATTGTAGCATTTCACCAAACTTTCCGAAATGTTTATAAGCTCTTTTTCCCTTTGTCTCACATCCTTTATCGCTTTGTTCTTTTGGTAAGTTTCGAAAACTTTGCTGATGGCCTTGACATAGTCCCTAAAATCTTCGTATTTGGCGCTCAAAATCTCCTTGTCTATTTTTGTCGTTTTCTTCATGGTATTGATTGCTTTATCAGTGATTGTTTCCTGGAAGATATTATAGAGGTCTCCAAGAAATGTTTTCTATGCAGGAGTTAACTTGACAGTTTAACGAGCGCGAATTATACTCTCTTCGGAGTGTTCAAGACTGAGACGATATTAGTGTTTGCTTGCAAATTCATGAATTCTTGCTGAAGATCGCTTTCACTGGCATCTGATAATGTTCTATTAAGTGCGGTATGATAACTATGGAAGCTCGCATTCGCGACATCCCGCTCTCCTCGCTCAGAGAGACTGGTATTAAGCCCGCGATCATTCTCTCTGCGAATGCTTCGATTGAAAAAGCTGTTCAATATTCCATTACCGTTCATGTTTTATTCAAAATATAAACTTTCTCAAATTTGAAGTAAATTGAATTAGAAATGAGAATCTCAATGTAAATTTTTTCAAATTACATATAGAACAGCGATGTGTTTCAGCGAAGTCTCGCTCTTTCTCATAATCTTTTATCTTATTGGTGAGAGTAACAATGAATTAAGAGCGGAGGCGTAGTCATCAAAAGCATTTTACCTCTTCGAATAACTTCTTCAGAAAAACAGTTTTCTAATTTTCATACGCTAAACTTATTCACTCGTATGGTGAAATGCTTTATCTAAGCTATTTCATTAAAATTATATACCAAGAGCAGATGAATACATAGTTATTATAGTAGAAAGCGAGCGAAAATCTTGTAACCCCATTCTAAATTTCATCAAAGTAGCCCAATCCCACCATTAAAAAAATTCATTCTGGTCATGGGAAATAGTGATTCTTCATTCGAGCGCTGTTTTTCTATTTCAGGCATTAAAATTGAAATATGCGACTTGTTATAAGTAGTACTAGTAGAGTGCTATTTCTTATGTTTTAATCATCAGCCAGAAATGTACTGACACGATAGAGTTTATGAATATGCACGTACAACAATATCTTCAATACGATAAGCTTCGACTGATGCTGTTGACTTACCATCTCTGGCTCTTATCTTATTAATAATAATGGTTAACGAACGAGGAATATTTAGTATTCTCGGCAAATATAGCCTTCAATTTTTTCCAATAAGGAAAATTTTTTTCAGTTGTAAAATCCCTTTGTCAGAAGTTGGTTTTCTTTCATAATAGTAGCATAGTTCAATAGAAGAACTTTGCGTATTTGAATAAACGCTGAGATTCAGATAGAGTGTTGTCAGATTGATCCAACTGTAATTTTTACTCAATTTAATTACTCCATAGTCATCTATGCGATTCTTACTTAAACAAAGTATTTGCAAATTACGCCAGGACGTGTTGTGACTTAATGTTAAAACTCCAAAATTTGTGATTGAATTACAGCTTATATCGAGGATTGTCAGCCTTGTGCTCACTTATGATTGAAACTCCTTCATCACCAAATATGTTTGCAGCTAAGTTCAGTTCCTCTAAATTTCTCCATAATTTATTTGACTGAGAATTTCAACTCCCATTTTATCGATTCTATTTTGATTTAAATGTAAAACCTTTATTTTTCTCTAGCAGATCACATCACTGAGATTAATGATTCCAGTTGAAGCTAGGGAATTATTGTTTAATATAAGCGCTTCTAGATTACCCCAACTCCGATTCTGAGCCAACAGCCTGTAGCTTTTACGTATACAATGTAAATCAAAAGGGCTATTGTCCTTTGAATGAATATCCTCTCTTATATGAATAATGCAGTGTTTCAAAAATTCACAATCTCTCTAATGTCACCTACCGAACGCCTAGGATGGCATGATAGATTCCTCAGTCACTTTCCAAGTTTCAAGTTTGAATGTGTTTTCATTATGAATTTGAGGGATTACACTGTCATTTCTCTTTTGAATGTATCTTTTTCAAAGGTTTCAATTCACTAAGTGACTTCATATGACAATTGCTTGATTTTTTTAAGAATCTTACTTGGGTTCAATTCATTCATATTGATTTATATTTAAGTAGTGTAATAAGAGAGGGCACAGATCCATAATTTATGTTAATTGTAATTCTTAAGACTTTTATTTTATTATTAGTTCTTCTCCCAAAGAAATGCTCCAAATTAGAGTTTTGGAATTCTTGGTAACATTTCTGGTGAGAATTTGAGGGCAGCATCAGCATTTCCCTGGACCTTCACTCTTCCTTTCAGCAAGGCTTCTTGCAGATTGAGTCTTCCTTCAACTAACCCAACTGAGATAATTGATGAGGGGAGAAATAAAGACCAATAAATTACCAAGATCTTGCTCAAGTACGAAGAACTTAGCATCAGCATCACCGTTTCCTCCTTCATACACGCCTCCTGGGGCTAACAAAATATAGAATTTAACCTCAAACATGGTGTCGAGTATTTGTACCATTCTTGAGATCCACAGTGTATACCTTTGGACTAACGTCTTTTAATGACTTCTGTACTTCAAAGCAGATGGTGGCTTCGACCTTTAGAGATTCACAAATATTCAACTCATTATCCCTAACAATAGCTATTTACTTTTTTGCACAACTCAGTGCCATTGTGGAACACGTATCCTTTAGTTAAGTCGAAGATACGGTCGCTACTATCCTTCATTACTTCCAAGCTAGCCTTGTTTGGAGTCAGCAAGGATAGCAAGGATGTTGGATTCTGCTTTAAACCATACTCTTTCTTTTCGAATTCTTCAAGCTTTGCGGGGTCTGATGTTTGGTCTGGACGTTTGTGTCCGTTGTTGCTGTTATACTTTTGGTATAATGCCACAACGCATGCTCCACCTTTACCAATTATGTGAGCTGGTCAATATATAAAAAGATTCTTTACCTAATCCGATATTGTGTTGAAGAGCCAATTTTGCGCCTTCAACTTGACGTTTTTCAGCCATACCTCTTAGTTGCCAAGTCAATTCTGCGCATTGAGCAAGACCGGTTGCTCCAAGAGGATGCCCTTTAGAGATAAGTCCTCCAGAAGGATTAACTACGCATCTTCCTCCATAAGTGTTGTCACCTCTATCGAAATAAATTAGTTTGTGAGAAAATTGATTTGAAATTTTAGATACTTATCTATGAACTCTCCAGCCTTTCCAGGTTCACAGAGACCAAGTGCTTCATAAGTAATCAGTTCATTTGCAGAGAAGCAATCGTGGAGTTCGCAAACTTGTACATCTTTGGGGGATTTTCCAGCCTTTTTAAAGACTTGTTCAGCAGCAGCTTTCGACATGTCGTAGCCTGCTATTGCCATCAAGCTTTTTCCAGCGAAAGTGCTTTCAGTGTCTGTGGTAAGAGCGATGCCGAGGATCTCTACAGCTTGATCTTCCAACTTGTGCTCTTTCATGAACTTTTCGCTGACTATGATAGCAGCAGCCGCTCCATCGGAGGTTGGGCAGCATTGTAATTTAGTCAAGGGTCCAAAAATCTTCGTAGATTTTTGAATCTGTTCAAGAGTATATTCGTCGCGGAATTGTGAATAAGGGTTATTCACGGAATGCTTGTGGTTCTTGTAGCCAATCTTTGCAAAGTGAACATCTTTCGTACCGTATTTTTCTTGATGTTCCAGACCAGCATTCCCGAAGAACTGGCAAGCGAAAGGAGCTTTGGATGGCTGTGCGATCTTATTCATAACTTCGATATGCTTTCCAAGTGGGAAAGTCATATTGGGAAATGCGAGTCCTAAAGACCCAGGGGCCATCTTTTCAAATCCGACAGCGAGCGCGCAATCGCTACCAGCTTGAATCATTTTGCAGCAAAGTGTCAAGGCAGTCGAACCTGGGAGAAAAAGTCATATTAATAAACTGTTTACAAGAACGAAGAATAAAAGTCTCTCAGAATGGCCTCTCTCTCTCAAAAGAATTTAAATAATTCGAGAGAGAGAACACAGGGAATAAAGATATTTTCATACCAGTAGAACAATTATTGTTCACATTGAAGATTGGAATTCCTGTGAGTCCGCTTTCATAAATTGCTCTTTGACCGCAGGTAGAATCGCCGTAAACGTATCCTGCAGCGGCCTATTATAATGTTTAGAATTTATGTATCAAAGCAAAGATTTACAATTTGAATGTCGGAATAAGAGAGTCCGGAATCTCTTAAAGCTCGCGATATTGCTTGCTTAGAGAGTTCAGGGTAGTCAGGATTATTATCAGACGGTTTTAAGAATCGAGTCATTCCGACTCCAACGATAAAACACCTTCTTTCCATTTATTTGGATCGAATTTTGCTTTAAACTTGATTCAATTATTTGATTATTAAATTTTGGATAATTGTTTACATTTCCAACTCCTTATCCTTTTTTTGTGTTGATATTAACTCACTCCTTAAATTAATTCAGGAGAGAAAGCTGTACAGACGCATATCTTCTCTATCTGATTGTATGATTAGATTACCATTTGAATAAATCACAATTGAGAAGCTTTGCGAACAAATGCATACATATGTCCACACAAATGCGTGAATGGCCATAACTTCGGGCCCCTTTTATCGGCTCAACTTCCAATATGAACATAGGACACCAAATTTCTAACAGACATTGACTCATTCTAAATGAATGCAAGTTTTTATCTGATTTTTTTCTCATAAAAGACATTTGTGATGAGAGACAAAGCTATATCTATCAAGAAAAGTACATTACAAATCGCAACATTTCAACTTTACTTACGAGAGAAGCCATCCTGACTATCCTACTCGAAATGGTTATTTTGTTTTGGTGATTTTGGGTTAATCATCTCTCACCGTTAGCGTTTGAGACCCCTTTTTAACAAATACAAATATTTTGTTCAAATTTTGCCTTCCACTGTGAGCACCCAACTCTTAGAGGAGAATCTCACAATGCTCTCAGCTTCCAAACCGAAACATGGTAAGTTTTCAGCGGGACAGTAAAAAATTTAAAAAAATAAAAGTTTGCTACGTAGATTGCATCATCACCGTAACTCGATCAAAATATCGATATTTTATGGAATCATAGGAATTTTTCAATCAGATTATTCTATTATTCGAAACGGACGTGGATTGCATCATCGAGTGCTTCTCAATTATTTAAGGTGGAGAATCGCTCTGAAATTATAAATTGACTCATTGTTTCGAAAATTTCTCATGGAAAGATTGTGCAATATCTCCTCTCATTTGGGAATCAATAACACCGCTGGCACCTCGTCAGACGATGTCTTCTCTCACTTGAAGTTGGCCCCACCAGATCCAATCCTCGGAACCGCACTCGCATACAGAGCTGACAAGTCTGATGTGAAGATGAACCTCGGTGTGGGTGCCTACAGAGACGACAACGAAAAGCCATACGTCTTTGAAGTTGTCCGCAAAGTCGAAAGAGAGCTCGTTAACGCTAATCTCAACAAGGTAATCTAATATATTAGAAACTTCGATTCATTTTAGCTATTAGGAATACCTTCCTATCGAAGGAGACGGTGAATTTAACAAGCTCGCTCAGAAGCTCGTTTTTGGCAAGAACTGCCCAAATGTAGTCTCATCATTTTCAACCTAATTAGTCTGATTATTTGAATTTAGATCATCACATCTCAAGCTCTCTCTGGAACCGGTGCTCTGAGAGTTGGCTTCGAGTTCCTCGGTGTTCACAGACCAGGTCTCGTTTACATCTCTGACCCTTCTTGGGCCAACCACTTCCCTATCGTGGAAAAAGCTGGCCTCAAGCATACCAAATATCCTTACTTCGATGCTAAGACAAACGGATTGAACTTCAAGGGCATGATTGAGACTCTCAGCAATGCTCCTGAAGGATCTATTGTCCTTCTCCACGCTTGCGCTCACAACCCAAGCGGTGTTGACCCAACCCAGCAACAATGGAGAGAAATCGCTGAAGTCGTCCAGAAGAAAGGTCTTTTCCCATTCTTCGACTCTGCCTACCAAGGGTTCGCATCCGGAGATCTTGAGAAAGATGCTTACCCAATCAGATTGTTCCATGAGTTGGGACTTCAAATGATCGTCACTCAGAGCTTTGCCAAGAACTTCGGTCTTTATGGTGAAAGAATTGGTGCCATCCATTTCGTTACCAAGAGCCCTGAAGTCGCAAAGAAGCTCGATTCTCAGCTCAAGTAACTTATATTTAGCAAATGTCGTTTTCTCATCAATACTCAGGCTTATCGTTCGCCCAATGTACTCCAATCCTCCAATTCATGGAGCTTTAATCGTCAAGAAAGTTCTTGGAAACCCTGAATACTACAAGGAATGGGAGAGAGAACTTAAGATGGTTTCACAAAGAATCCAAGACATGAGAAGACTCCTTTTCGAAGAACTCAACAGATTGAAGGTCAAGGGCAATTGGGATCACATCATCAACCAAATTGGCATGTTCTCATTCACAGGCCTCACTCGTAATACAAATTCCACTTTATGGTCAAATTTATTATATTCTTTTAGCAAAACAATGCGATGTCTTGACCGAGAAATACCACATCTACTTGGTCAGAAATGGAAGAATCAGCATGGTAAGATTATAAAAACTAGATTCAATACTCACTGATATATAACTAGTGCGGTATCACCACCAAGAACGTGGGACACTTGGCCAAAGCCATGAAAGATGCTGTTGAAAACTACTAAGAAAAGAAACCTAGCTAATCAATAGACTCTCAATACTCTACATTTTCACAGCTGAGCTGAGTTGTTTCTGTTTGTAGACTATCTAAAACGTAGCGTTAGACCTAACAAAATTGATTCTTTGTCAGACCAATAGCAACAAATTCTATTCACACATACACAATAAAGCTTAATTGAAATACTGAAAAACTTTTCTACTTCGTAAGAATAGCACAGAGCATCTCTCTTAATATCATATGATATTCAGTTAGAACCTATTCAGACCCTCGCAATTAGAGCATATTCAATCTCTCGCATTGGGTACAACAGCAACTACTTTGCAAATTTGTAGGAAGTTACTGCAGCGAACCTAAAGACTTATGCAAAAAGTTGATAGAGTGAATGCTTCGGATTCAGAAAATAATTGCCTGAGTTAATATTCAAATAGACTTATGTAAAAGAGATCACTAAAAGGTCAATAAGCGAGATTCGAACTGACTCATAACAGATCAAAGAGATAACGACAACAAACAATATTCCTACTCAATCTACTACTACTTACAACTCCCCTCTTTCCTTTTTCTGAGCAACCCACTGTTTCACCCATTCAATTACCTTGCTGAGATTGGCCTCAACTTGTTCGGGTTTATCACTTTGGAGTTCCATTATAACCTCTTCCTTGTAGGATTCCTTGCACTCATCTGCGGTGACCTCGAGAATCTCACATTCTATATTCTCTGTAATCTTTTTTTCGCTGTAACTTCTTGCCTTCAGTCTGTCATAGAGAAGACTATTATCTGTCCTTAAAAGCACTACGAGATCAAACCATCTTTCTGGGAAAAAGCCAGAGGTATGGAATTCTAGAACATGTCCACCTTTCTCATGGATATACTCGAGTTCATCACAGATCATGTCTTCGTCGAATTCGGGGCAATCAAACGTTTCATTCCATGATTTGTACAGTTTTTTAGTATTTACCAAGTCACCTAAAATGCACGTTAGAGATCAGGAAGAGATAAGATAACCTACCGACAGAAATGTAAGTGAACTCAGGAATAAACTCTGCAAGTAAGCGGCAGAGAGTAGTTTTTCCTGTACCCGGAGTTCCCGTGACCAAAATATTTGGGAACTTTCTGTTAATAACTGGTCTTTCTTCTTCCATTGTCGCGAGAAAATTTTTATTGAATAAATTTTACAAACAAGCTTGTTTTGGGTTTCATACTGAGAGGTAATAAATACCCCTTAGATTAGAGCAGCAGTATGTGTCAGAAAATAAGTATACAGTCCAAAAATGAACATTCGTAAGCGTGACTGGGTGGCCAAATGATTTTGAAATGCTAACTCAGGAACCTTATTACATTTAGCTGGTAGAATGTTGTAGATGTAAAGTTACAAAATTTGGCAAAGTGTGATTCCAAACATTGTCGATAGAACAATTATTGCAATTTGTAATTAGCGTTGGTCTGAAGCATGCATTCAAGTTCATTAGAGAAAAATTTAAGCAAAGAAATCACTAATCGTTGTGAGTGCGACTGCGATCACTCAATTCCGCGAAAAACAACTTGATACTGTTAAGTGCTCCAATTGAAAAAAATATTTAAAGTATTTCGATATACTATTGTAGATGCAAAGCTGCATGTATACTTGAAGAAACTCTCAATACACATACATTATATTATTTTCATCTCGAGACGTCGGCTCATATCAATAATTTCCCTTTCCATATTCAAAGTGGTGACGATGAAAACACAAAAATCTTATATAAACGGGAATTTTCGTCAAGGAAATGATGCAATTTATTTTCTCTCTCACTTAGAGCACACCGAAAAGAAGACAACAATGTAATCGCATAAACTTAATGTCAGAGTACATACTATAGAAACATGATCTATTTGTCAGGTTTAATACATCCATCATAGAGCAAATTCACAAGAGAGTTCAAAAGGACCCTGAAATTGTGCTTTTTATGCTTGCGATCAACGTTGAAATATTCAAAGATTTGCTGGAAGTTTGCGAGAAGATGCAGCAAAGCCATGTTAAATTTGTTCTTGTCGTACACCTTGCTAATATGTAGAGGATAATTCCTATCATCAGAAAATGGTTAGTGGGATCTTTTCAAATTTTCATCAAATTATTACTCAACGCTGTTTTTAATAATGATTGACCTTGAACCTGCAAATTGCATCGGGAATTTGAGAGGGACTGAAATATATTTAGCAACCAAGTTTAAAACGAGGACAATGTAGCCCAGAGTCATACTTATTTCGTCTTCTTTGCCTAAATAATCGCAGAATAACATTGAAGTTTTGGTGAATCTGAATGCGAAAAGTCACCTAGAATATCAGAAAAATCACTTGAGGCTTTCTGTAGAAGCCTTGCACCGGTAAAGAGATTCATGCTCTTCTCGCTGAAAAAGATCGAGCAAAGTTCAAGCATCAGAACTCGCTGCCTGCTTACGAGTAAGAATTCTAAGACATCTGTCTCTTTGCTATGCTCAGATCAGCAAAAGGGTGTTACGGATGGTTACTATTTGGTCTGACAGTTTTCATAGTCATCACGGAACTTTTTACGGAAAGCCTGTAGATATTTCACATTATGCTGAATTACTCCTAGTTTATCGTCGCAGATTCGCTGAAACTTCTCAACTTCCACTCCTCTTTTCTTAATTTCATCTTCCTTTTTCTCTATTTCTTTTTGCAGTTGCTTGAGGCTGGCTTTTTTAAGCTGGAGTTCAGTGGACTGATTGGACAACTCTAATAATTTTTGATTCAAAACTTTCTTCTTTTCTTCCAGCTGGACCTTCTGAGTATCAGCTTCGCTTCTTCTGTTCATTGCATCAAAAAACTGTGCAAACTTCTTGTTGTAGGACTCGTACTGTGACTTGAGCATGGGAATTTATCGCCTGGGATATTAATTGATTAATTGAATGTTAATTTAATTGCTTCAGATGAACTTTTATAATTGATACTCAGGCTCTTTGCTCGTCGCTTACACCAAAGATATTAGAAATAATTGGGTAACTATTTGACTAAGATGCAAAACGTCATTCTGGCAGATGGGACTCAAGAGACCTTGACTCAGCTACATGAACGAAAACTTTGCTGTTTCAAAAAAACTCTAGAATGTGAACATTATTCAATAATTCGGATCTCGATGTGCAAAAAAGAATAGACAGTAATGAAGTTTAGATGTATTAAGGAGATCATTCATGTACAAAAATAGCTAGATCATTTTCAACTTATTGATGTAGTAGGTTCCGGATTATGTTAATGGAATTTATTTAGAACTCTCGGTGAAACCCTATTATCTACCTCGTTTAAATAATGCTAGCCACTTCGTACACTCTTGTTTAAACTTACTAAATATGGAGAAGGCTACAAAAATAGAAAAGCCTTTTGATCAATAAAATTGTGATATTTTCCACAGGAATTCAATTTTTTGTCGAGACGACGAAAAGGACTGGTTCCTGCATTTCTTCATATTAATGCAACACACTTTACCCCTTAAAGCATAAAGTCTGGCATATTGTATCTGAAAGCAGAGTAGCGTTTCTTCGATTGCAACTCAGTAATCAGAGGCAAGCAACAGAGTATTTCTGCCAAATGTGATCAGTTCAATTATCAATACGATGAAGGAGCGTGATGACGAGCTCAAGATCTGTATTATAGTATCATATTTAGAGAGAGAAGGTCTCTGAGTTATTCTTGCTCTTCGAGATAAGAGCAACGTTTCATTAACGCAAAATACTTCAGAGAAACTTATACATGGATGTACATGGACAATTTGCTTTTTGTTGGAGCGGTCAAATTTTTGATTTGCAACGCTACACAAATATCCTATTTTAACAATATTTTGCTGGGATTGCGTGTATAAATTCGCAGCAAGGATTAACTTGAAATATTCTAATTTTAAAAAAATTTTCTCCGCAAACAGCGCCCGCTCAAATACTAATGCCAAGAAACGATAGAGGAAGAGGAGGAAGATTCCCAGGCCGTAGAAAAAATCCAGCTGGAATCAGCAAACGGGATAGAGGCGATGATAGACCAAGAAGAGGTGGTCCGAAAAGAGGAAAAGTACGCTAAACATTTGGAAAAGCAATCTTTAAACAAAGACTTTCTCAGAGAGGTGGTAGACGCCCAGGTGGACAGAAAAGAGAAAAACCGACCGCAGGAGATCTTGATATGCAATTAGCTAACTACTGGGGAGCTAATAAGAAAGAACGTACAACCCTATCTTTAATTCCTCTATAGAATAACAAAAAACTCAATAAACGATCAGAATTCCAAGAAGATCTCAATGAAGAGTTGGATAACTATTTCAAAAAGAAGGGCAACGGAAACACAGGTGCCATTTCATAACCCATCAAACGGGACATCTCACTTAAATCATAATTTTGTTTGAATCTGACAGACGCTAAAACAACTGAGAACAAAGAAGAGACAGCTACTGCATAGGTGGAGTGAGAAAAAGGAGGGACATTTCTGCAACGTTTAACTCTCAAGTATCTCCTTAGTTTTGAACAAACTTACATATTTTCATACTATTTGCATAATAGCAATAGAGCATTTTGAATGAATAATACATCCAATGTGACTGCATAATATATCTAGTTGTAACCTTCATGGTGTAACAAAAATGCAAACTACAGACATAATTGCTGTTTATCTTGATTGTTAAAACAAAATTCTTCTTCTTAGTAGAAGAAGCTGTATTAAAGAAAATACAACACAATTCTAAAGCCAAGAAGAAAAGTGCGAAAAATAACTAACAGTGTCACCGTCGTTGGAATTTAAGGATGATGATTTGTCAGATTTATTTTTTTTAAGTAAACTATGAAATGAGAGTGGATTATGAGTTTCGTAAAATCATTTGAGAGATTTTGTTATTGTAGTTTTAGGGACATTCCGTTATAATTGTGAGCAATCATATTGAATGGCAAATTTCCCACAAAAAACACATATTGAGTTAACATGGACATTTATATTTTTGATATTCTGTAAAATGCGATTTCTAACCTACATCTCGATTTGAATATGCATGCGCTTTTATGCGGTCAAAAAATTGGAGGATATTCGTTACTCTAATAAACGGGCACTCTTCCATTCCAATTCAACAGGTTTCCGTACTGCAGTCTGAACTCATCAAAATTGATATAAAACTTACGATTGATTGCTATCTCCAATTTTCTCCTCATTTCTTGTAAGCAAACTCCAAAGTCCATTATCGTTACGCCTGCTTTCTTTTTCTTCAAATAGACCCAGATCCCGTACAAATCTGAAAACAGCAAATCATGAAATTTCGAAAAAACATCCCGGTCGTTTAACAAGAAAACATTGAAATTCTTCAAAGCTTTGCGCGAGCAGATTTCTGTTTTGTTTAGTTCATAGACCAGTTTGTTGAGAAGATGAAAGTATTTCATTAAGTGATGAGTTACATTAATTGAACTAATTGCAAAAAGGAAATCATCTTTGGGATCAGTCATTCGGGCGACCATCTGTGGATTATTTTGAGTATAACTAGTTAGCATCCGTAGACCTGAGACACCAGCACCCCGAAAATCACTTCGAGGGTCAATATTTTGAAAACCGACCTCCTGCCAGCGTGGATTTGAGATTTCATCTCCCATTGGAATTTTGAAAAGAGCTTCCCAGAGCGATCTTATGATCTTCAGATGAGATTCTTTGGTAGAATCAAAGGCTACATTTAACTCGGATTTTAGAGAATAAAATGCTCTCAGTTCCTTTTGTGTGAGATGCGATCTGCGATCATTCAGACAAATCCCAAAACATTTTTCAACAATCGTTTTATTTTTGACATGTGTAAGAGGCTCTTGAAATTCTACGCTTTCGCTCTTCGTTGATTTAATTTCTTCACGCTTGATAAACGGAATTGACTCAGCTTCTTCGTCATCATCTTCTGTAAATGTAATTATCGACTCTGAACCTGCTTGATAAGGCTTTTCAATGTCGTTTGGTCGGTGCACAACGCTTTGCATTTCTTGTTCTTCCATCTGGATCTGAAGGGAGAAAAAAAACACTAAAAATTTATTGCTTTGAAATCTTGAATGATTAAATTTCCTTTCAACCGTTTTCAGAAAATTCCTCTCTCTTCTTTCCAAAATAAAGAATGGATAGAGCTCTAAGTTAAGCAAGTATCATGAATAACCTAAAAACTAAGGAAAAGTCCTACTCTTTTAGATTTGTGAAGTCTTTCTCAAACTCTCGATAAATTGGTATTTACTAAAATCAATTAAGATCGTATTACTCTTGAATTTGAGGAGAATAGCTATTCTGTTCAAAGGAATCAAGGGTAGTATCACATAAGTGTCGAATTTTGCTTTAAAACAAAATTATCTTGACTTCTTCAAGGTTAATGTATTAATCAAACGAAAATGTGTGATAGGTAAGCAATCAAAGCAGATCATTTGCATTTGTTAAGAATTCATACATTATTAATCTAACATTATTGTTCATTATGGCTAGCAGGACAACCACAATAAATAATTTTCACAAAAATTGTAACATAAACTTAGCATCTGCACTTTGATCCACCCGCAGTTTGTTGATCCGCTTCCTCAGTCGTGGGATTTTGAAGTTTCTGGCCACCTGTAGTCACAGTCTGAGCCGCAGGGGTGGGCTTGTCCGTTGGCGTGGTATCTTCTCCAAACTGATTTTTAATCTGTCTAGCTAAATCGTAGAAAGCTTCTTGAACATTAATTCCTTCTTTTGCACTTGTTTCAAAGAATTTGATACCATATTGGTCCGCAATTCTTTGTCCCTCCGACTTCTCGACTTGTCGATCATTCACATCACATTTATTTGCAATCAGAAGAGTGACGACATTTTCAGCTGCATTCGTTTTTATTTGCTTCATCCAGTTATCAATGTTTTGGAATGATTTTCTGTCGTTTACAGAATAGACCAGGATAATACCAACCGCTCCTTTGTAATAAGTCTGTACGATTGATCGATATTTTTCTTGTCCAGCAGTATCCCAAATTTGCAGTTTAACACGCTTTCCTTCGACGTCCAACGTTTTAATTTTGAAATCTATACCTATCTCAAGTGCTCAGTAGGAAAGGTCATAGAAAAAGTGTACCTATTGTTGCAATGTGAGTTCCAGAAACTGTATTCTCACAAAATCTAGTCAGCAAGCATGTTTTGCCAACAGCCGAGTCTCCGATTATCAATATTTTGACCATGTAATCGTAAGAATTTGGTTTGGCCATTTTGTGTTCGATGCTGTGCTGAATATAATAACGCTGCTCAATTCAGGTATTTATTTTAGAATTGATACCGAATTTTCATATATCATATTTTAAACAATAAGTGTATACATTCGTGCCTTGAAAAAAATTCTGTTGCAAAATAACGTTCGGAATTTCAGTAATCCAAATTAAATTTGTTTTTCTCTCAGCCTCAAAGACAAACTTGTTTCTGAGATGGTAGACAGGTTGATATTAAAGCATTTCATCATATCTAAAATCACACTGTCATTATTAGACCAAAGAAAGTTTCTGTCCCTGCTACAAGAGAGCTAACTCGTTTAAGAGTAGCAATGCTTGGAGATTGTTCCGTTGGAAAATCTTCAATTGCAACAAGATTTTGTTGTGATACTTTCGACAAAGCCTACAACACAACCATAGCTGTTGATTACAAAAACAAGATTTTACCTGTGAAGGATCAGCAAATAAGCGTATTTTATAAGCTTCCAAGCAAAATGACCGATTAATTTCGCTTTAGTTGAACCTATGGGATTTCTCAGGACTTCAGCAATTCTTTGAGGTTCGAAATGAATTCTATAAAGAGGCAAACGCAATACTACTCATTTTTGATCTTTGCTCAAAGAAGAGTTTCGATGGATTGGATAATTGGATAAGAGAGGCCAATAAATACGGAGCTAATAAAGAGGCTGTTGTTTTCGTAGTTGGAAATAAAGTAAGAATTATATGAATACTCAGCATCTTACAGATGACCTTTATTAGAGTGATGAGACCTATAAACGAGTAGTAGGAGAATCTGACGCTAAGGGCTGGGCAACGTCAAGAGGATACGCTTATTGGGAAGTCTCTGCAGCAAAAGGTATAATAATAATTCGGTTTCTTGTATATGTAACCACAAAATTCAGGTGACAATATTGATAAGATGTTTCAAGAACTAATTGGAAAATGCCTCAAGAGATAGTCCCCTCAACTCTCAAGTTAATTTCAGCTTTATTAATCATTAAGAGAGATATACTTTACTTCATTATGTATGATTTTATTCTATATCAGTTATCAATTTCCTCCCAAAAGGGAAAAACTTCAATACTATCTTTTTAATAGTCAACGACCAAAGTTTAAACGATGTTGGACAGAATCTTCATTTTAGTTTTTCAGAGTTTGTAGCTAATTTGATTTGGTCAGTAGGAGGAGCATTTCTTTATCGAAATAGAGCTGGCTCTTGTTGTTTGAAAATTGCAAAGCATTCTGATGAGTTATAATTAATAAAATTATATGTTCAAAAAAAAATTTTAATTTCTGAAAGAACTTTGAGTCATGGCATAATGGCGCTGCATGCAACATGCCTAAGGTTTTTGGTAGAGTTCCATTACAAATTATCTTGAGATCATTTTCTCGGGTGATTTGATATTCTCAGTTAGAATAAAAGGAGATTTTTTAGTAATCGAGTTTTTGAGTGACAAAAATTTCTTTGCTTAGTCTGCAAACGAAAAGGAAGGAAAAATGGGTGTATGTAAAACAAACAAGTTTGACTACTCGATTTTGTTTTTGTGTAACACAAACTGGCAGTGAAATCCTTTCAAATTCTGAGAAGGTAAAACAAAAAATAATGTATTTTCAAGATTTGGAGGCTAGAGGTATCTATTCTAAACGTAGCTTTTCAAAACAAGACATTTGAAACCAGGGTATCAAATGATTTCCATAATTTAGATAATGAATAGTAGAGATGGACAAATAATGCTGAGTATGAGAGATATCTCATCAAAAGATAACGAAAATATTGAATTTGATAAAACTACTGTATTCTGAGATTCAATATATAGATATATTCCAGAAGGCTTGCATTTTTGGAAATTTAGCTATCCGATTTCCCAAACTTTCCTGGCGAATTGAGGCTGAATGAAGTTCAAGTATATGTAGAAATGTAGTTTGAGGAAATCAGATGCACTAGCTCAATCACTTTGAATATTAACAATCATTTAAAAAGAAGATCACTTGCTTTTAGTAGATACAGCGACTACAGCTAATACTATTCGAATTGCAACTACTGTTCTGCATAAGTAAATTCAATAAACTATGGATACGGATTTGAATAGTATTACTAAGCTGAAGATTAATACTACGCATTTGTTTTCAGCCCGGTTTCTTTTACTTCTACCTTTTTTCAAAATATAAGGATGTCTGTAGCATTTGAGAGTAATCATCAGAAATCACTACAAATCACTATTACGAAGGAAATTGCATAAGTAGTGAAAATTTTCAAAATTACGAAATGCAGCGCCTAAATAATTCCGAATGTCTTCTTCGGCAAAGGTAACTGAAGATGACAACCCCCCATTCCAATCAAGCAAATCATATGCTTCAAGCAACTAACATCCGACACATCAACTGATTTATCGCAGTTTACTAAATGAAAGTTAGTCCTTCACATTGTATGCTTTTGAAAAATTAGACTCGCAGAGTATTTATTTCAACGACATGTAGGCTACATACATATTGGACAAAATGCCTTTTTTTTGAAAGAAAAAGTCTTCTTATTATCTATCAATATGAGGATTGAAAATCAAACCGGGAAAGTGCGCTTCGAAATTATTTAGAAAATATTTTACTCTTTTATTATTATCTATTGTTAGAAAATCCGACGTTTTCTCTCTCAAAATGAGCGCAATATTCTCCCAGGCACTAAGCGGTCTGAAATCGAATCCTCAACCTACAGTAACCCAAAAGCTCTTAGTAAGCAAAGAAAAGGCACCAAAATCGATACCTAGATCGACTCTAGCAAGCGAAAAGACAGATATTTTCTCGAGAATCAAACAGAGCGATAAGAAGAAACCTGTCAGGCTCCTCAACCAAAAGATCAAATCTGAGAGAGAAAGAGATATCGATATCTCTAAAATACATAGAAAAACAATCACAAAAGATTTGACCAGCCGACTAAAAAGAAGCAGAGAAGAAAGAAAAGAAAGTGACGACGAGCAGGAAGAAGGCGACGAGTGGAAGCACGATTTATACTCAGATGCGCAAACTGTTGATAATTCTGGTGCTTCAACAATTTTTATTCGAAATTTGCCTGATTCCGTGGATTCCGATAATCTTAAAGTTTTGCTGAAAGAAACCTCGAGCATTGTCGGAATTTCGGTAAAATCCTATCTAATCTCTTTGTTAAACGTAATGTTTGATAATAGCTCGAAAGAGGCACTGCCGAAGTTACTTTCTCAAGCAAAACAGCAGCACAGAAAGCTCTAAGTATTTTCGTTGTTTTAGTTGTTGATCTCTAATCATGTACCCAAAAAAAAGATAACGTAAGTGGCAAGGTTTACAAAGGAAACACTTTGAAAGCTGCCTTGGTCAGTGAATTAAATGCTGGAATGGCCAAAGTTAGAGAACATCCAAAAACTACCGAAGATTTGAGCCATAGAATCGTTAAGAAAAAAGAATCCTATTCAAGCAAAATGGCTGCTGACACCACTGAGAAGACAGGAAAGGGTAGTTCAGTGTCTATCCTTGACAGAATCAAGAAGAAACGTTGATTAGATTCCAATTCGAATGCTTTGTGTAAAACATAACAAGATCGAAAATTATTTTGTTGAACTTCGAAAAAGATAATTGTGTAACCTTCCCCTTTAGAGAGAGAGAAGTAGATAGTAATGATAATTTTTGTCGGATCTACTCATTCAAGCAAATATCGTTCAAGTAAATTACACCCGGCCAATGTTGTTTTGAAAAATAGAATTGTAAGATAGGCAGGTTTGAAAATTAATGAAATTTTGATTTCATAAATTGATTCTCTCCCTAGCTTTCTAGGTTGAATCTGTTTTGGGTAAATTTATCGAAGAGGATTAGGTAGGCCTAGGATTAGAGATAGAAAACATATAGACTCGACTGCAATTTCGGACTTCCTACGAGACATCGAGTTTTGTTTGAACTTTAGTTATTGTTATTGACAAAACCAACTTCTTTAATTTTTCTGAAATATCTTTTATAATGCCAATTTCTAAAAAGCATTATCTTCCAAAAATGAATCATAAATTGATTCAACTCATGAAATCAATTGAAAGTTGCTGAGGTTCGATCTTTCGAGTTTTCCTTTTCATTCAACGCTTTTTCATCTAACACGATAAATGAGATTTAGTTTCTCATTCCCTCTCTCACATAAGAAAATAATTCAGCTTAATTATATCCAAAGGAAGCGTCTTTTCGGCAATACTATCCATCCAACCTTTACTTATAGAAATAATTTAGATATCGTAATCGAGTAGATGGAATCAATAAAACATTTACGAGTTACCATCTCATAATAATAATACAGAAATGAGTTTCCAGCTCAGCTATTATTAAGAAATCCCCTAACAAGTTTGATGATGCTCATCATATATAGTTTCGAATTGTGACGAGGAATATGTGTGAAAAAAAAAAATTCTCAAAAATTATTAGCTTTTATTAGTCCTCGTTGACCAGGTATTTTTCTTTATATTACCTTGATCTTTTCTTTTAGAGAAAAATATAGCTTCATTATCTCTAGACCATTATCTTCCCTCATCAATTCCATCTTAATCATGGCTTCCTATTTAAGTAAGTTTACTTTTATCTTCGCATCTGGCATCTTCGTCATCTTCATAACGCAGTCTAAGATGACGATGCTTTGCTTTTTGGGAAACTTTCTTGCTTTGCGGATCCTTTTTCTGGTCGGTCTTTTCTAATTCATTAGTGGTCTTCTTCTCTAAACAACGAGTGTCAGCGTTTTTATTCGCACTGGGAGGTTTTGATGCATTTCTTCTTTTTTCATTCGAGTTATTATTATTTTCGCTTTTCAAAGAATTATTTTTTTCGCGTGGCCTGCCTGGTTTTTCTTGAGAGTGCTTATTCGCTGCGTCTTCTTGATTCTGCTCGACTCTCCTCGGAGTAACATGGCTCTCGATTGCTTTTTCTTTTGATGGTTTTGATTCTTTTGAGGTTTGCATGTTGGGTGAAGACCTTCCAACCATCAATTCTACCTTCTCTTTCGAGAAGGATCGTAATTTTTGTTGCTGATTCAGGTTGCTGCTGTTAACTTTTCCATGTGAATGATTCAAGCGTTTTGAGTTTTCACGACTTCGTGATCTTCTCTTGCCAACACTTATGTATTTATTTTCAGAACTACTGGAACTTCGCTGAGCATCATTTTCAGCATCAGCCTTAAATTCTCTATGGCGAGTTTCAGATACACAATTGGAGTTTTTTCCCTTTATGCGTGCAGAAGTTCTTATTTGATCTTCATAAACCTTTTCGCTTTTCTTTGCAGTTTCTCCATATTTCGCAGTTTTCACATCGCCTTTACGTATCTCAGCTTTGCTGCTATCTCGGCCTCCTGCACCTGGAGACTTTTTTGATTTTATGATAGGGTCTAGTTTCTTCTGTTGTTTTTCTATCTTTTTCTCTGGGACGATTTCCATTTTATCAGGCTCCTTATTACTCGGTTTCATCAGCTCAACACTTGAATTGGAAATATCAAGCTCCTCCATTTCTCTCTTTGTTTCAGTAGCTTCAGACTCTTCAATATGAATAATCCTCTTTCTTGAAGAATCTCTAGAGATCAAGCTTAACAGCATGGATGAAATCAAAGGAGGTTCGCCAATTTTGGATTGAGAGGATGAGAACTTTAGACACAAAAGTTCAGTAAATTCGTCAACATTCCTGTCTTGTTGCTTAATTTTTGGAGGGTTTTTCAATTTTCGGATCTCTTTTCTAGTTGATTTCTTTATGTTGTTTCCTTTCAAATTTTTTCCGACTATGATTGGCAGAACTCATGATTAATTATATATTGAGTGCGTTGATATACCTTTCTGAGTTTCAATTCCACTGATATCGATTGATAGTTCATCATCCTTTGCTTTCGTGGCATATTCTTTCTTCGTAGGAGAAAATGGGAACGAAGTTTCAGCCTCTGTTATTAAGTTAGTATCAAGCCTATGTTGTGATATTTTGATATCTCCAACAAAGGATAGATGATTGCTTGCAAGCTTTCCGAGAAAATTTTCAAGAAAAAGCTCTTTTTTCAACAGTCCTCTAAAAATTGACCTTGTATTATCCTTATGTCTGGCTTTGATATAAGGATCCAAATTTGCCTGCAATATATGTCAACTTAATGGGTAGAGGGCGTGGAATGATACCTTAAGATAGTACCTCTCTCCTTCGTAAAATAGTGGGAAATCACACAGTCGTTCACAAACATTTTCCGCATCCTCTAGGGAAGCAAACCGTGCGAGACAGCAATCTACTCCTTTAATTGTCGTTTTTGGACCAAGAAATAAAAGGGTCTCATTTTCTTGCTTGCAAAGGTCTTCAAGGTTCTCCTTTTTAACAAAGTGAGGGATACTCCGAAAAATCACAGCGAACCAAGAATCGCGGTTGAAATTGTATTCTTTAATCCAATATACTCGGACACCTTTACCAAGTGGCCGAGCCATCCTTGAGTCTCGGAACATGCATTTGAGAAATTCTCCAGCCGCCTTGTGCTGTATTTCGAAGGATAATTTGAGGGACCATTCTGTGTTAAAGAATACAAAGCTCAAATTGTTTAGCTTCAAATATTGGCTACATTGGAAGTCATAAAATTGTGCTTTGAATTCTTCCTTACTCATTGTTTTGCTGACATTAGTGATGATAAACCTGGCCGTGCTGCCTATTGCAAACATGATACTCTCATAGTTAGGATCCAAAATATAGCAGCTTTCGTCAACAAGTACTTTAGCGGCTTCTCTCAACGTTGGTGCTGAATTTCTTGGAATATCTTCAGACATAGAATAGCATGCAGAGCTGTCACCTGATGTACCTGATTCCAAAGTAGTGTGAAGCTGATATTCGTAATGTCTTATCTCATTCAAGCAAAGCAAACAGGATTGGATCTGGTCAATACTTAGGAATAGCATCTCCTCTATTTTAAAATTGTCCAGGTGAAGCAAATGTATTAATTCCCTTCGAAGAGCCGCAGTATAGCAGACTTCTAGAGAATTATTAGATATCATTGCGATAAATTAAAATTTCTATTATAATAAACCTGTATCACTAAATTATAACACCAAATTTATTAGCTAATGTGTAGTAGTACTATCAACGATTTCATGGGACTTCGAATAATTACTCTGTCTGGAATAATTTGTACTAAAATTGTTGCCTCGACATGAGATGGAAAATGTCAGTATAGATAGTCATTTGTTTTGATGTTTTGTTCCGATTCAATCAGAATTTTCTCATGTACAGTTTCGTAAGAAGGGATATTGGAATAGAATGCAATAGAAGGACTCATTAATTCAGCAAGTAGATATCTGATCTCAAAAACACAGAGAGAAAGAAAAAATTTGCTTCTTTAAAAACTGTAGAATTCTCGTAAACATCACCTTCGTAATTGCACGAATATCATCTTTTGAGGTACATTATCAGAGAACAAAGGATCAGAAATGAATTTAGTTTCTCGATCAATGGAATGCTAAAGAACAAACGAGATAATTTCGTTGAAAGCATTAATATGTTTAATTAAATTTTCGCATTGCAAGTCTTCAAGCGCTCGCAATTTTCCAAAATTTCATTCATTCAACTACGTTTGAAAATTATGCTTTTTGTAAACAAAACATTATCGCTTTGACTTCCTTCTCTTTATAATTTGACTTTTTCCACCTAATTAATAGAGTTAAACAATACTTCTGAGCTTAATATAGAAATACATGATTGTATGCTGATCTGAAAATTATGAGGTGGGTTAACTCATCTGAACATAGCAATTCGACTATCATATTTCAATCTGGAAAAATTGAAAGCTTTTAAATCCCTAATGATTGGGTTCTTAATTGCTAACAAGTAGGCTATATTCTTACTCACAGCAATTTATAGCGAAAAAATGGATATTCGGAAGGAGTTTATCAATAATCAAAATCCAACAGTTTAGATGAATGAATGAACAGAACGATTAAAGCCATACTGATTTCACTGTTCTTAAACGAACAAAAAATTGCACACAATTCCTTTAAGAAATTCTGTTATGTAGAGAAGATAGATTACCGTAGCACGAAGTCTATTCAGGGTTTTCCTGGTCGTACAAACACGGTAATTATGTAATCGTCTTGAACTCCGTATTCTCCCACGAGATTAGGATTTTTCAATTCTTTGCCTTCGTAGAAAAGTCGCACTTGCCCCAATGTCAAAGGACTTTGAGTATATTTTTCAATGAATTTCTGTTTTAAAGATTCCACTGTGATGTTCGACTGAATCTGTTCTTCAATGTCAGCTATTCCCGCGGCGCGCAATTTAACCTAGAAAATGAACCAACAAAAAAATAAAATAAAATCAGTCATTGGTAAATCAAACAATGCAAGAATTACCTTCAGGTTTGTTATTTTGATATTTTCCTTATCAATCTTTGTTTCTTTTTTGATTTCATAAGCCAGAGGAGGATTGATGCAGAAGATCGGCACCTCATATTTACTTCCTATAAACCCAAAAGCTTATTAGCTCCAATTTTTGTATATATTACTACCTTGAGAGTCGTAGACCACCTGCAGCGTTTTGTCGACGAGTTTTAATCCCACTGCTGACAATATTGCCATGCCGTCCGCTTAAGATAACAATAATGGTTTATTTAGGCACCCTAAGGACATAAATACTTTCATCAGCTTCACATGCACTTTTTAGTGCTTGCCACATATGCCTTGAGCCTTCAACTCGCGTGTCTAATAATCGTTAGAGAGCATCTAGATACCTGTATACCCCAATATTCTTGTCTTTTCCGCTGTAACTCTTGCTCAGAGACTGTCGATTTGTAAGCATAAGTCTGCTTAATGCCAGTGCCCACTTTTTTATCCTCTGTTGAAAAGAGAAGTTAAATGCAAAATGGATAGATAGAAGAGCCGTACTGATAATTGGGAAGAACACAGCATATTTGTGATTTATATTAAGTGGACTATCAATAGAAAGGTATGGCATCAGCCGATGACTCATTCTGTCATGTGTTGCTGTTGATGTCGATGGTACGGGATTTGCGACTTGTCCCACGTTCGCAGTTGATTTGCCACAGCCCATTAAAATAAAAAAGTTCCAATAATATTTAAATTGTTTTTTATTAAATTGCTCATATTTATTGAATTATGCGTTTCAAGAGCTAATTTTGAGCCGTCTGTTGTGAAGAAATTCGTAGCTTTGAGGCACTAATGACCTTTACATAACTTGGTAAGCTTTAAATAAGCTTAGTGTAAAGAGTGAACCTTCTGTTTTCTTGAGATAAATAATATACCTCCCAATCTACCCAGCATATTTGCACACTTAATCGTGTAGAATGCATGTTAGTGTTGAGTAGCAGAAGTAGATCACTATACGTGGCTAAACTTATGAAAACTTACCTAGTTCATTTGAACCAGGGCAGTAAACCGCAAATTTAAATTTTACCAAATTTCAACCTAAGAGTGATTCGTTAACTTTAATATTTTCCAAACTAAAAGATTAAATGGACGATTTTCAAATAACCCTAAAAGGTATACTGCTACCATCCTGAGATCAATTTATGATTGACACTCAAAAGGAGCCTTCGCTTTTTATTTTGAATATTTTATTTTGAAAGGAGTTTTTTTTCGTAGAGAAAGCGGTAATCAGAACAGGTAAAAATTATAGTATGACTATAGAAACTTAATTCGATCAATGATATAATTTCAACGATCAAGTCGAGCTAAGTTTTTATTCTTGGTCTCCACCGATTTCTTCTTCAGGTTCGTCGACTGGGTAAGCATCATCCAAGTTCTTTTGAACACCAGTGAGCCATTTCTTGGAAGCGAGCTTTCTGGCTTTGCGTTCAGCCTTCTGTTCCTTGGTGAGGGTTCTCTTTTGCTTAAGAG
>ENA-UOTX01000605-UOTX01000605.1-compost-metagenome-genome-assembly--contig:-NODE-605-length-35930-cov-15.556941_pt1 | contig 35930 bp, 22 predicted proteins | sample MGYA00238143_ERZ746982 | MGnify/ENA primary metagenome ERZ746982 (study PRJEB28758, sample SAMN06268862) | compost metagenome | isolation source: single cell | place: USA: California, Emeryville, Joint... | reverse complement strand
ATGAATTATAAAATCACCTTACTCCATAAAGGGAACTAGATTAAGACTCTCTGCTTATCCACTAAGTACAAGAGATACAAACGTAGCTTTCTTGGGAGGTTTACCAATAAAGCGATAGGAATTATGGTCACCTATAAATGGATCGATGACGATATTTATAAATACTGATTTACTAAACAATGGTAGGTCGCCTTGCAGGACTTTCAAGATTAATTTCTTTCAGTGTCAATATTTCACCTTTCAAGCTTTTTGATCGGTTCATCATTGACACTTCCAACAGAGGTATTAAATTTGAATCTTATTTCCACATAGCGGTTAAAAATTTAACAAATAAAGCTTGACTCACTTGATTCAAACATGAGCATGACAAATCGTCTCCTTTACCAGCAACTCAAGAACATCATCCGTTCCCTCAAAGAGAAAGAGCTGGAGCAAGCGTTAAGAACCTACGAGCAATTAACAAAAACCGAATTTGACAAAACCTGCAAAATGATTTCATACAAATGGTAACATTCTTAATCCGCATACAGCACGCATAACTCTCGCTAGTTACGAAGCAAGTATCATGTGCAAAGGAAAAAAAGCCAATGGTATTTTGCACTGTATTTGACTGTATGTTAATTCTTTTGGCAGGGTATGGAAGAAACGAGCAAGAAGCCACAGCGAATTGCATTAAAAACGTATTTGAGTTTCTACTTGAGGAAGAATCAAACATAACATTGATCATGCAATCTCTGAAGAAAGGTAGACTGCAAGTTTCTTGGATTTAAGCTTATAATCTAAAACTTGTTTCAGATCATAATAACTCGACGAATGTCAGTATTCCAAACGAATTAGAGGGCCCAAGCAGTTCAGGTCCGGTCCAAAAAGTCGGGATTAATCATCGGGTTCCAACAAAGCAGTTAGATAATTCAATAGCTCTGAATCTTTCGATTCATCAGAATTGCGACAACAGTTTCGATATGCGAGGAGACATCGAGGCTTTGAGCAAAAATATTGGCAATATCTCAATGATTAATAATTCGAGGCATATTGATAATCATAATACGAGTCATCTGGAAATGGATGACATTCTATTGAAAATGATGTTTGATAATGCAGAAAGGACAAAAAATCTAAAGGATTATAATATATCTTCTCAAGCTACAGCCCAAAACCCTCAGTCAAGCTACAGCAACCCGTTTGGACCTAACTTTAGGAAAAATGAGCCTAATCAAATGGAAAAACGAGCTCCAGAGCAGAAGAAAATTCTCAGTGAGAACATAAACTTGCAGAACCAGGACGTAAATAGTTATAGCAGCAGGACCCAAAATGTGAATGAGGTCGCTAATACCCTTATGAGCTACTCGAGCAGAGGAAAATATGACAACAAAGAGAATGCTGGGTATGATAATAGAGATTCCAAAGGGCATTCGCATGTAATGCATCCAAATTCATATAGTCGTTCAACGAGCGTTGAAACCGAGCGCCTGAAGCGCATTACCCAAGCAGAAAGCAGAACTAAAGGTCATCACTGTACTTGCTCCGCAGCAGAAGAACTCGCGCAAGCGAAAATCAGAATCGAATACCTTGAAAATAAAGTCAAAGCTCTTGAAGAGGAAAATAAGGTGCTTTTTTCATATTAGCAAGCAAATAGTGACCTTCTAATTACTTAGAAATTAAGGCAAAACTCTATTGAGAGTAAACTGAAAGACGTTGTTGGTTACAAAAGTACTGACGTGTTCACGAACATGTCCACGCAATTCAACTCCTTAAATAGAATCTCCTCGGAAAAACCTGAGATTCCTCAAGGCCAGACCTTCCACTCCGAGAATACTGACGTCACTTGCGAGAACATTGAAAAAATGACTTCTACTTTGCATCAGCTTCAGAATTATAAGTTAAAGGTTGCTCCGTTCTCAGAATTTGAGGAGAAACCAAGGAGCCAATCCGTTGAGGCTTATTCTAAGAGAAAAGCCGCGTCTTACACAGGTAGTCTCGCATGAGCCGTTGATTTGCTTAAATCTGATATTAGATGTGTCGGGAGAGCAGAATAGTAGACAGGAAGTGAAGAAGATGGTACCTAGACTAAAAATCGACATGGTGCCAAGTCACCACCTCAAAAACCAAAAAGCGAATACTAATTCCCTCTCGAATTTACACATGCAGAGCAGCGCTTCATTAGCCAGTTCGAAAAGCACGTCAAAATTGTCTACAAGACACCTTGGATCAGCGACTCTCTCCCAGAATTCGGCTTCTCATTTGATGAGTCAGGTGGCTCACCTACTTGAATCAGGATCACAGAAAATTCTAAAAAATAAATAGCAGGGATGTTCGAAAAAAGAATTTTCTACCCGAAAAGATCTTGCATTAACCTCTATATATTTTGGTTCTCTAACTTTTAAATTTAGTTTGGACAGTTTTGTTATATGTAGATAGTTTTCAGAGAGCTTCTTTAAGAAACCAAAATCTACAAAAGAGAGCATGCTTCTAGTATTCAATTTATTAATGTATTTATTTTAATAAATCACAACAACATACATGACAAATTCCTTTTTTTCCTCGATTAATTGCGATTAAGAAATATCACTTGAGAGTAAAACAGCATGTTTGATTATTTGAAATTGAAAATATATATTCTTTCATTAGCTTACTCTATATGTATATATGGATATAGATATATCATAACCAGCAATATCAATTATCACCATAGCATAATTTAGAAATTCCAACAATAAAATCTGCAAATTGAAAGCAAAACCATAAATATTACTCTCCTTGCGGAGAGAGTTAATTCCAAATATTATTAACTCAACCCTAAAAATTTCAGATAAATCCCTCCTTAGTCGATGGGGAAGGCAGAGCTGAGAATGATAGTTAATTTAAGATCCCTGAAAGCTCACTTCTCCTTGGAAGACGTGAGCAGAAAGTGAGATCTTTGCATTTAACTAAGAGTATAGGGGTATACGTTAATTAGAGGCTCATTTTTCTTCGAAGACTGAGTTTTTGTTCATATCCCTTGAGTTGGGCTTTGAGAAGTTCATTTTGGGCTTTTAAGGACTGCAATTCAAGTTCGAAATCGCTTTGGAGCCAGTTGTTCAGAAGTTCTTGAGCACTAGGCCTCTCATCTGGGTTTGGAGATAGCATCTGTCGGATAACGCTCTTTAGGGAGTCAGAAGAGGTGGTGAGGTTGTCAAGTCGAGAAAGCTTTCCAGACCGAATATCTCGCCATTCGGGACCGTTCTTCGGTAACTCTTGTCCTAAAAAAGGGCGTTTAGTCAGTTTCGAAAAGGGTGTGGGGGAGATTACCGGTTATTAACTCGTATATTGTCATTCCAAGCGAAAATATATCAGCTTTAGTCAAATCGGGCAGGTTTTCAGTGTAGTCTTTGAGTAGCTCAGGTGCCAAGTATCTTGAGTCGCCTTCGTTGATGTCTTCACCGACCTTCCTTTCAGCGATTCGAGAGAGACCAAGGTCAGCGATCTTGTATTTGTTCGTTCTTGAATGAAGGATGTTTTCTAGTAGAAGATAGGTGAGTTAGAATTCCCGCTGAGTAACTTCAAAATTACCAGGCTTAATGTCAAGGTGAACTATTCTTTGCTTGTGCAAGTGATTCAAACCCATGCAAACATCTCGGAGGATATGCCGAAGATTCTCGTCGCTGAAAGGTTTGTTCTCATTCTCCAAGTTTCTCAGATTACTTGGGCAATACTCCATCTAAAAGGAGATATGGTTACTTCGCGCGTGATTCAAGTTGAGCTTACCACAATAAATATCGTCTCGTTTTCTATCCAAACGTTATAGTATCTCACTATGTTCGGATTGCTGTCGTCCATGCTGCTTAGTGAAGCAAGTGCCTGTACTTCATTAATCGCTTGGTTCATGTATGAAACGCCTACAAGTTGTTGGTTATCAAAAGGAAATACTTTAGCTAGAAATGTACCTTTTTTCTTATATATGATCGATTTGACTGCATAGGCCAATCCATCGATCTTATTCACACACTTGTACACCGTGCCAAAATGCCCGCTACCGATCACCTTTCCATTTGAAGTCAAAAATCATCCATATGAGCTATATTTACCTCAATATTCTTGTAATCTGACTGCAATCGGGATGAGAGGACTGTACTTGGCTCACTCTGATTATTTGCATTCAACGATCTCATGAGATCGGCGTCTACCTGAGAGAGGTTCGAGTAAAGCTGCTCACTAACTTCTGAGGCCTGCTCACCCTTTTTGAGCAATCCCTTTTTTGAACTTGCCACTTGAGTTGGTGACGACCCCTCATTGAAAAGCTTTCTGCGACACTTTTTCGAGTTTACCCTCAACTCTAATTTGGAAGCACAACCACTACTCTGAGGCTCTTCAGCCTCGGATATTCTTTCAAACCCGCTTGTTTGTCTCATATTCATTCCCATATCTGATTCTTTTTTTGAATCATCTGCAAAGATGTCCCTTACGAAAGCTGCAATATTATGAGAACTTTTCGTTGCGCTTGCCTGAATAGCACTCGTGTCTGTTTTAACAAACTTTGTTGTTTTAAATTTCTCAAAGTCCAGCTCCTCCACTTCGCTGGCCTGATTCTCGTCAATTGCTTTGTTCTGCAGAGGATAATTGTAGAGGGTGGTCTCATTGCTTTTCTTAGGAATTGGTGTTCCAAGAAACTTTTTATCCTCAGATATAATCTTATTTCGAGAGTTGTGAGCCTGAAACAAGCGAAGAGGGTTCAACTTTTCAGGTTTTGGGGTTGCGCCTTTGGAAAATTTACCACGGAAGATCAGGTCATCTTTATGCCACCGCCTGAATGAATAATTCAAGTTATTCTCTCCTCTTACACAAAAAATTTACTGAATTAGAGTGTCATTTTTGCAAGACGGTTTCGCAAAAAATTGAAACTTCTCTTCTGATAGTTGAAAGCCTTGAAAACTTGGTATATTAGAAGGGTTGCTCCAAGCCGGGTCTTGTAATATATAGTTTCTTTGCACCTCGGTCTCGTTACCATACTGGTTGAACAGTGATTGACCGGGCTGCAACAGTTCTAAGTCCATTGATTCCTTTATGCTGTTGTTTGTTGTGTAGAAGCTGTTGATATGAGCACTCCAGGTGCTTGCCGCTTTGGACTCGAGCAAGTTTTTGTGTTTTTGGAACAATGGACTGATGTCTGATTGATTGCTATGGGCTGGTTGAAGGCATAGCTCTGCGTTTTTGCGAAACTGATCAGTTGATGCCGGAGAAAACATTATTCTTATGGGAAATATGATATTGATTTGAATTTTCTGATGTATTTGATGGTTTGAATAACAATTTGCGATAAAAGAGATCTCTTGATCTTTGAGATTGCAAAACGAATGTAATTAGCGTTTGATTTCGCGGAGTTCTTTTTTTTCAAATTTGAATTTAAATTTGTTGATTTTATGATATGAAATCATCCGCTCTTACTTTGAATTTGAAAATGAAACCTATTAACTGGTCAATAACTCTTCTGACAGATGAAATTCATTGGTTCTATCAAAATAATAACAATTCTAATTGATCACTGATGTGAAAATAAGTAAAATCAGCATTACTTTGTCTACTGGCAAGTAAGTTACTTTCTGGACCTGACATAACTAACTTACTCGATGTAAAATCGTTACAATCCTTTGTCAGTGTCGATCTCCTAAATAAGAAAATTCAATACACTGAAAATTTACGTCCTACTGGTTGATTTGCTTTGCTATAAAGATGTAATGAATATCGGCAAGGGAAATGTCATGTATACACATATCAACTGCTCAATAGATAAGGAGAGAAATGAATGGAACTCCTATCGAACAAGAAGCATTAGAAAGCTATGATTAACTGGAAGGCAACTTATATCGCGATATTCATATTTTCCTAGAACCTCATTCCAGAGAATCCTGAGAGATCCTCTTCTCTATCATCCTATATATAAGTTTGGGCCTAAGAGGACTATATTCGCATTTTTTTGGAGTTAGTTAGCTGCCTATTCATTTAACTAGAGCTCTCTTTTTTGATCCTAAGGAAAGGAAGTTTGTATGTAGATATGCTCAAATAGTTTAATGTATGGGATTAGATTTAAAATCGCAGAGGTCGTTAAATTTATTGGAACGCAGCAGAGATTATAATATATGATAATTATTTTTTTAATTTTCTCGATAGGCAGTTTCAGTATAATTCTCTCAAAATTTTAGAGGCCTGTTTATGCAGCAATTTTCAATCAAGCTGCTTGTTTTTGTGTCACTCGAAAATGTTCAGTATACACGCGCCTAGGTGAGAGAATAATGTATTAACAAAATTATTTCATTAACCAAAGTTTAGTGCAAAGAAGGGTCTTGAATTTTGTAAAAGGTATCGTGAAAGCTCGAAATACATATTTCTATAAAGAAAAATTGAAAGGTTTCAGGTACTTCTGTCATTAATAATGTCGCTATAAGATTCTGTTAAACTCAACTCTTTGTGTTTATATAGTATAGTAATGCATGTGGAATGAAAAAGCTGTTAAACTGCAAAATATTGTTAGTTAAAATAAAACTCTATGAAATTGCATTGAGAATAAAATCTTAGCGTGCAAGTAGAACTAAACTAAAAGGAATCATTCTGAACTATTTTTCAACTAACAACGAGAAAAGTAGAGCAAATCTTGTAACTAATTCACCTGATTGATATAGATTCAATTCAAATGTATAATCTACTTTTGGATCAAACCATTTGGCTTTGAATTGTACAATCACTTAAATAAAAATAGAGTTCCTCTCGCGTAAGAAATTGAATACACATGAAGTGTTTAGGAAGTTCAGTTCAAATAAGTGCTATTCGAATGTACGTACCTTTCCCAGGTAACTATTAGTGTATCAGTAAGTCACTCCAATTGAAAAAATAAGACTATACTAGTTCAAAACTTCTTTCACAATTAATAAGTTGATGAAGATTAATTAATACTCGATCAAAGTAATATGCTACCTTCTCCCTCTTCGAAAAACTTATCAAATATGAAATATTGCACTAAATTTTTCAAACCTTGTTGGTGATAGAAAATAGAATGAGAATGCTATATTTTGTAAATGATCCACAGCTTCTCAGTACTAAAAAAATGCTCGCTTCATGTCTCTATCTGTGAATCACCTTTACATCCCATATCCTTTGGATTCGTAAAGCAGTATATTAAAAATTGCAGTGAAATTTTACAGTGGCGCAAAAGTAAAAAGTTTAGTAATTTAGACATTTGAAATGAAAGTTTGTGTAATCAGACACATTGATAGTAGTGATTAGTGATTTAACAAGAAATTTTGAAATTAAATCTTTGCTGGTATTACGTACATAGCAAGATTATTACTTTAGAATCACATTTCTAAGATGTTACTTCTGGGGTGTTGTTATTGAAATTCATATAGTAAGTGAATTACCCGAATAACTAATTTTCATATAATTAAATACATTAATTAGAGTCAGTTTGAATTTGAGTTATTTTTTTGAACTAAAATCAAAAGTTGTTTAGAGATACAATAGATGATTCTATTAAGCGGACTTTAGCAAGAAAGAAGCCTCAACAATGAGTTTGAAAATGAAACCAGATTATTACAATAGCTCTTCGATGATAAAAAAACGATGGTTCCTACGAAAAACAGAGGCAATTCTACTTGCAATAGTTCTTCCCAATAGATTCGAATTGAAGATGAATCTCGTTGAAGGAATGAATTTTACAGAATACCTGGAATGATTTCAAATCGCTTTCAAATTCAGAGCAAATTAGGTCTTAAACATTTGCTTCCGGGATGTGGAGTTCTGGCTAGGATCACCCAAAAAAATAACAATGCGAGTTGCTCCAAATTTGAAAGGTTTTGTTGTTGTTGTTTTGAGATTAGAGAAAAATTTTTTGGAATTGAATAAAAATTATATTATATATCGCAATGAGAAATTATTAAATGCGTAAATTTCATAGATTTGAATCTTTGAAATAAGAAATTTCAATAATAAATTGAGCTCCAAAGGCCAACTTTTAAGAAACAATGAACTTATCTCGTGTTGAGAAGATATTAGTTATAGAAATCTCATAATGGTGGTGCAAGTCTCACTGGACTAAAAAAAGAAATCATGGAAATACAGATAATATTGAGAGTATGCATTCCTGCGAAAATAGGGAGATCAGATCAATAAAAACTGAGTAATGCTAACCATTAGAAGCCATGCATAATGAAATAAGCAAAAAGCTCACATCTATTTTTGAATGCTTTGAATTTTGAGCATCCATCAGAAACAAAAAATTCCTAGTTGGAGCATCTGATATACTTCCTCGACTGTCTCGGAGCTCGTGATTTATCTCCTTCCTTAGTGTCTGAGATATTTTCTTCCTTTGTTTTCGTTGTATCAATAGTTTCGTTATTTTTCTAAAAACAAAAATGATTTTAGGCTTTAATATTTGGATTGCTCGCTGTTGTCACCAGCCTGAACCTGCCCAATTTATCTCCTTCGATTCTGAATAGTTTTGCAACAGTTAGTTAGTCAAATTATACATAGAATTTGATGCCACGGAAAAATACATGCTCGAAGAAAACATGCTAATCTTCCCTTTCATTTTATCTGCCTGCTTTCTAAAACAATTCCATTTAACAGCACTTTTTGGTTCGTTATCAATCTTCATGTTTCTTTGTTGTGAATGAAATTAGTCCCATGTATATTGTAACCTGTCACTTCAAAAAGATACGAATTTACATATAGTCAACGATCTAAAATAAAACACAGAATAACGACCGACGCGGATAATATCTGCTTTCCCTTCCTAGCCGAGTACGATGATGAACAAGATAACTAATTTTCCCTTGCTTTATTCCCCTATATATTCATATTATTCTTTTCCAATTTGATTTCATATTTTAGTAAAGTTAACATTGAAAGCATTTATTAACTAACAAAAGGAAAAACAATCCAATGCATAATTGCTGCCTACATAACCTCTTTACATCATATCATTGCTTGATGATATTTATTATCCTATTGCAAAATGGCTAGAAATTAAATTATGTGCAGATCAATACTCATCAAACACAAAAAATCTTAATTGATTTGAAAATCAAAATTTTATAATTGATAATTAAGTATGAATGAAAACTGCAATCAAAAATTGCACGACTGAATATTTCGATATGAGATCATGATGACTGTGGAATTTTTCAATTCACAAGACTACCACCACGATCTTTCAAGCTTGTACGAACGATTGCCATCAAACCTGGAACTGGAAAGACGCGACAATCAAATATCCAAAATTTGATGACACGTGACCCTCTGCTATGAACTCTGGAATTACGCGATTGCAGTGCCGTTCATTTCAAAACGCAATGTGGGCAGCATTTTTATTATTGAATTAAATTTCAAATTCGAAACCCGTTGCAGCAAATCTGCACATTATCATCAATGGTAGGGGATCAAACCAATGCGATGACCAAATTAGAAGATTTCCTCAGCGCTCAAGTCATTGAAAACGATAGTACAGTTATTTACACCCAGTACTCGCTCTCAGGAGGGTTTTCTTTTGACTACAGGTTTGCCTCTTCGGATGGCGACCTTCGCAGACAGACAAGCAAGGGAAATCTTCTGGTTGCTGCTATTACATTCCCGTTCTCGAAATCGAACGCCTCAACGCTGATTCTTCTGTTTTGAAGCTAATCATGCAGCTTGTTTTTGAAAACAATCCATGGTGATCTGGTGATCTTTCAAAGCAAGCAGTCTGGTGGGAGCTGTGTTCTATCTATAAGACCCAAGCTCTAACTCTATCAGTGAACGAGCAGTAATGAGCTGAGGAAAATTTTCCGATCTATATGTCTAAACCTCATGTGAATGAGGGAAAAGCCACTTTCCATTTGTTTAGTATGTATTTCGAGAATTCGGTGAAGAGTTGCTTGTTTCTGTTGGGTTAGAGTGGCGGTCTGACCACAAGCCATTATCAGATATTCATTAAGTTTGTTGTAAGAGGTATCTTTGAAAAATCATAGTCTAAGGAAATGGTATTTAAGGAAGCAAGGGAGCTAATATAAAAAGGAGTTTGTGTAACAGGTAAAATTGAGAAATAAATGTCACCAATAATAAGATTCAAAAGTGTCAGGTCAAAAGAAAAATATCAATGCATAATTATTTTGAGGCAGAGGATGTTATTAGATTATCACCAATAGTGTGTTCAAACAAACAGTAATCACAATCAAAATGAAATTTTCAATGAACCTATAGTTAATTCAACACTAAAAGTTTCGAAATCCACTCATAAAAAAGAGATGGAATATACAGTACTTTCATGATAAACTAACAAATCTTTCTCATCAATGTTGAATTCTAATTCTCCTTCAACAAATACAAGAAATTAACTATTTCTTGGCAATAAAATTTACTTAGAATTCAATGAATTTTGACAATAATGATTAGGAAAAAACACATTGTCGTCTATTTCGTCATAGTTTCTAAAGAGTTCTTAAATAACTGAAGTTTCACTACGAAAAACTACTTTTCCATTCAAAAAATACTTTAGTCTTATTACTATAACACATGAAGAAACAATTTAAGTGATAAGCATTATTGGATAACTCTACTGTATATAGTATTTTCTCATTAGATACTTTGACATGTGTAGTATTAACAGCCTCTAGATTGGTTAACTTAATTAAAAAAAAACCTCTTTTTTCCCTGTTTTTGGATGCTTTCAAGAGGTTGAGGACCAAGCAATCACAATCCCTTAAGAGAGGCAAATCGTAGCTATCACAAACTATACAAAATTTGCCAAAATCTTCGGAGTTTGATTTTCTCTTGAAGATGAATGACTGCAGCTGCATTCTGTTCTTAGATTGTTATTAATATTTATTTTATTGAAAATTGCACTAAGCTGGATGCGGCACTGCTGAAAATTAGAGCGAAGGAATCTCCATGGCAGTCTTTTTGATAACAGCGAAAAAAATTTATGTTATAAAAAGGGTTTTTTTAGTTTTTGCGAGAAAAGGTTTTTCTGGTTTTTGCGAGAAAAGGTTTTTCTTGCATCAAGAATTAGAATCTTCCACAATCTATAATTAGACATCTATTTCATGACAATAGCTTGAAGGCGATAAGAGTTTTCTCGCTGCTTGCAGCGGGTCACCCTAAGTGATGCTCTATATTTTCATAATACATTTTCTGGAATTTGCCGTTAAATTGGACTCTTTTTAATATCAAAGAGCTGTCATCCTCATGATTTCCCAAGTTCTCTGTAAGCTCTCATATGCTTTTCTTGAGCTTTCAGACAGGTCCGCTTTTAAAATGAGAAAAAAAAATCGTGAGTCATTTTTAGAATAACAGCTAAACTGAGACTATAAATTACGAAAAATAAATAAGATAAAAAAAATGTTTGCCGCGATCAAAAAAACCACCTACTTCTCTAAATATCTCACTCCACGAAACATTATGCTTGGACTCGGGCTCTACGGATATCACGAATATAACAAGTACGCGATGAAGGTAGAATTCTGACATTTGAATTCATCCAAATCTAATTTTCATCGAACTTAGGCAAGTGCCTGTGGTATTGTTGCTTATGTAGGAGAAAAGCCAATTGCAACTGAAGTTGCTCTTCACGGCATCGACCTTTTACAGAATCGAGGCTACGATTCGGCAGGTGAGAATGATAATTTGAATTAATTCAGAAAATCTTCTGTAGGCATCTGCACGATTCAAGATGGGAAATTCATCATCACAAAGTTTGCAACAGATCATGTCAAGAAACAAGACGCCATTGAAGAACTTAAGAAATTTGCACCTGAAAAACATAAAGGAGCTTATACATGCATCGGACATACCCGATGGGCTACTTGCGGATCAAAAACTGATTTTAATGCTCATCCTCACACTGATTATGTACCTATAATTTAATTTTCAAGCGTAACATCTGCTTGCAGAAAGAAAGAATTGCGTTGGTGCACAACGGAACAATTGAGAACATTGAAGAGCTTAGAGAGGAAATCAAAGAGCATGATATCGAGCTTAAATCTGAGACCGACACCGAGGTGAATAGTTTTCCTTAGCGTGATGGATGTACTGACAATGATATCATAGATGATTGCTCAAATGATTGGAATCCATCTCGATAAAGGCTATAAATTCTACGATGCTGTCAAGCAAACACTTGAGAATAAAATCAGAGGCACATGGGGACTATGTATTCTGCATAAGGATGAACCAAACAGAATTATTGTTGCGAGAAAGGGCAGCCCGATTCAAATTGGGTTACATCAGAACGCTATTTTCGTCGCTTCAGAGGTAAATTTGATGCTGGAATGAAAGGAACAACTATTGTACTAACAGAACTTAGCATTTGAAAAATACACTGAGAATTTTATGAAAATGGCTGATGGAGAAATGATTTATGTCGATTTGAAAAATAAGAATGAATTCTACAAGAATGTTCAAGAAAGGTACATTGATTCGAAGATTTTTCAAGTTATCAACCTCTCTTCACTGATAGAATTCAAATAATTACTGCTGTGAATCCTGAAACCTCGCCAAGATTCCCTTTCAAGCATTTTTACGACCAAGAAGTTATGGAGCAGCCTGATGCTTTAATGAAATGCCTCAACTTTGGTGGAAGACTGGCTGGAGAAAAAGGTTTGCTAGATTGCTCTGAATGTATGCAATAATGGTTGATTTTTCATGGTAGGTTGCACCAAATTGGGAGGACTTGATTCAAAGAAAGAGCTGCTTATGGGAATGAAACACGTATACATCATTGGATGTGGAACTTCTTACTACGCTGGGTTATTCGCTAAGAGAATTTTCCATATGCTTAACAGTTTCGAAACTGTAAAATAATCGATTAAAAGCGTCGTTCTAATTTGAATTTCACATCACAGATCCAAGTTATCGAAGGCTCAGAGTTTTCAGAAATTGAGATATCCCCTAAAGACTCCGGAGTTATTCTCATCACCCAATCTGGGCAGACCGCCGATGTCTATAGAGCAGTATGAAAAAGATTTAGTCATTCTAATCTAATAACACATAATAATTTAGTTGGAAATCGCAAGAAGCAAGGGCATGCCTGCTTTGGGCGTTGTGAATTCTGTCGGATCTCAGATCGCGACTGAAGTCGACTGCGGAGTCTATCTGAACGCAGGTCGTGAGGTCGCTGTGCCTTCAACGAAAACATTCACGTGTTCTATCCTCGCATTGATATTGATTGGTATTTGGTTCTCTCATCATCGTGGCGAGAAAGCCAAATTGAGCAGCAGAGAAGAAATGGTAATGCTTCTTCACGCACTTCCGACTGTTGTTGGTAATTGATTATATTTTCCTTGATTTAAACGTTGAAATCACTCAGGCAAAACACTGATTGATGTCGAAGGACCAGCCGAAAAGATCGCAGAAATCTTAAAAGATGAAAAGGATCTGTATCTCCTTGCCAAAGGACCTGCAGCTGCCATTGCGAAGTAAGGAATTCTCTTGGTTTTCTTTTTTAAATAAGCGATTTCATGAAAAGAGAGGGAGCTTTAAAACTCAAAGAAATCTCCTATATCCATGCAGAAAGCTTCGTTAGCGGTGAAATCAAGCATGGACCTATCGCTTTAATCGACAGCGGAAATCCAGGTGCAACAAAAGGTAGTTTCAATTACATACATAGTCCAATAATTGATTCTTTCTTAGTACTTCTAATCATCTTAAATGATAGCACCTACGCCGATATGCAACACGCACTCACCGAAGTTAAAGCGAATCATGCTCATACTATCGTGATAACTGATTGCCCAGAAAAATTGCCTAAATCAAAGACATCCACACCCTTAGTGGATACTTTAATAACGTTACCTTCTCTTGGAGTCCTCACACCTCTGCTTGCAGTTCTACCTCTGCAAAAGATCGGCTATAAGTTGGCATTGCTGAGAGGCTTGAACCCTGATAAGCCTCGCAACCTTGCCAAGACAGTCACTGTGCACTAGAAGCTCAGAAAGTACGTTTGAATATGTCAAAATTGATTGCAATAATAATAGTTAATATGCTATAAGTTAATGATATGATACATTTGGAATAACAAAGGAAAATTTACCTGAAATCGTAAGCCCTTCATATTTTTCAAAAGTTGCATCAAAGAGAGATTAAAAAAAAAAAGAAAATAACCAAAATGAATACCCGTATAAAAAAGTCTTGTTGTATTAGAGTTGAATTATCATCAGGAGTGTTTATTGGTCAGTAACAGCAAAGATTAACTTGCTATGAGAAAATGCAAACAGTAGATTCCGGATTGGACCGATATATTTGAAATGCATGTGTGAAAAGTTCGAAGCGTGGTTGGTTTGAAAAAAAAAGTTCCGCATCCGGGACTCGAACCCGGGTCCCCAGGGTGAGAGCCTGATATCCTAACCAGCTAGACTAATGCGGATTTCCAAGACTTCTTATCAAAGAATTCCTTATAAATCTCCCGCTGCTGATACACATATACATCACAATGCTAATCTTTACAAACAAATGGATTTCTAAATCTTCGTTTTTATGAGAAATGATTTGCTGTAAGAAGAGAAGATTAGCACGAACCCATTGCGGGTAATAAGAGTCAGCAAGAGTACATATTGACATGAGAAATTTCATTTGATAGAATGTACTGTTTAAGATATTTTTTCTTTCTCATGAAGGAGTCATGAAAAATATACAAACGGCAGGATTTATACACATAATATTTGCATCTTATTCACTTGCATATAGCTTGTATCGTATATAATCTCAATAATAGTAAGGAATCATAACAGCTCACTTCCCTTTGAAACATGGAGAACTATTAGATGTCTTTTTTTGCATCGTGAGTGGCCAGTAGAAATCGTTGGAGTGTAGTGCGTCCCTGAAACTTTGCACATCGTTTTTGGATTTTTCTTGTAGATTCACAGCATTCGAAGAGAAATAGGGAATAGGGACATGGGGATTATATGGAATTTTTTCAGTCTTATTCTCTTCGGTCCGCTTCGGAGATTCTTTGTCAGACAATATAATTATCTCCATCTTTGAAGCAAAGTTTTTGTCTTTTGAGGCTTCTTTGCCTGGGCTCAAGGTACTTGGTTCTGGTGCTGGTTGATCTTTCTTATCAATGAACAGCTTCTTCTTAATTTTCCCACCATAGTTATCTTCAACAGTCTTTTGTGCTTGCTTTTTTGTCCCAGAACCTTTTTCTTGTTTAATCGCATTGGGTGAGACCGATAGGTCTCTCTTTTTTTTAGGACTTGCTTTAGTAAATTTTTTTCGCGTCACAATCTCCGCTGACGGTAGGTTTGCTTTTAGCTGGTTCAATGCACTTTCATTCCCATCTGCAAGCTTTTTACGTCTTTCTGATGTGGAAGTTAATTGATTGAGCTTTTGGCTATAATCTCCGAAATCGTCGTGGGTTGTATGCTTGACCTCGCTGACGAAAGATTTCAGTTTCTTCCTAACTAGCTCGTATAAACTTTTCGTTTCTTTTCCTTTCGTCAACTTCTGAACGTGATTGCAAGGCTGAGCAATTTCAATATCTTGATTAATATGCCCAATTATTTGTTCAAGCAATTTGCTTTGAGCTTCTAGATCTGCTGAGCCATTCAACTCATTCAGGGCCTGTGGAAACCAATGATTTATGGCATAAAACTCAATTTCTTTTTGGAAGTCGTCAAATACATTGATAACTTCATCAAATATTCTACTAATCTCGTTTTTATAGGAAGAGATCATCTGAATAAGCTTTGCACCCTCTTCTTCACTAACAACTAGAGATTTTTGTGATGCTTGCTTGAATTTTTCGTATGCAGCTTCACTTCGAGAAACAAACTCCATGTAATCAATGATATCTTTTGTGGAATGGTCATGCTCTGTAAGTTTTTTAAAGCATAGTGAGCATAAAAATCTGTGCTTGCAGCTCTTGTTGATGCAAACACAGAGAATCGGCTCACTAGTGTGTCCAGGTTTAGAACATTTGAGATTCATGATGGTCTAATTGTAATCCAAATAAGAAATAGTATTATAGACTCAAATGATTAATCGCTGCTTATAAACTGTGTAAAGTGCCGTTATAATATCTAGGTTCATAATTTTATATTCACCCAAAATATAGTAGTTATTGAAAGGAATATTTCCTCACATTTCATTGCTAGCACTCTCAGGGAGCAAGCTTATCCCTTTTTGTGATTAGTCCCTTCTACGAATTCATTTGTTCATCGAATTAAATAAGATATCTCGTGTGAAGAGTCGAACAAAATGCATACCAAAAGCCTCTATAAATTAAAATTGATTCTATACTAGCGAATTTTTCACAGAGATCCAAAGTTGCTAGTATTGGAAATTTCGTGCAGAAAAAGGAATTAACACCGGATTCATTGAATTTGTTAACAATTCAGGGTTCATACTGATTTCAATATGGAATTTTCTCAAAATATCAAATCTTTGATTGAGAAATTAAGCGAGCCAAGTAAATTGAGGTTAAGTGTCCTTCAAGCGAACCCAAAAGTCTAACAAAACGTAACATTGCATTACTTTTTAAGAGATTCAAAATCGAATTGTTTTCTTTGAACTCTTTTCAGGTTGATATCCTCTTGCTTTGCTTAGAGCATTTTACCAACAATCGAGGGTTTGGTTTAGCTACCTATATGATTAATTTGATTAATCTGATTAAATAAAAATTGCAGTGTAAATGTTATGATATTAATGTTTTTTTAAATTTCAAATGTGAATATCTTATAAACTTCAAATAATGTTAATGCTTGTACTTTGAAAGTTAAATGAAAAGAGAACCTCTACCTTCGATAGATTATTATTGCCTGTCTACCAAATACAAAAATGAAGAAATCTGAGAGAAATGCGTCTCGTGCTATGATTTTGGTCACTCCAACCAGCTTGCTTCGCTGAATATTCTTCAGCACTTAAGGGTCAATTAAGTATTACAATCCTGACTGGGCCAACATACTAACCGATAGAACGATGAGCCTCTCTTATTTTTTTTTTTAAAGTTTAAATTGATTAATTTTTCAGCTTTTTTAGAATAATATATAAATTTCCAGATCTCCAGACTTACAGCAGAAATTTAATACTCAGTCAGAGTAAAATTATTAAATCACCAAGATTTACGTGAAAACAACACAACAAAGAGCAGCTACTCTTCTATAGTAATTACAAAGGTATGATAGGGCAGTGCTATTTAAACAGGTGTGTTTGATAGTTCCAATTTTGAAAGCACGTATTTAATCTTATATAATCTGATGTAAAGAAATTTATGCTGCAAAAAGAAAGTTTAAAAAAAGTTCCGCATCCGGGACTCGAACCCGGGTCTCCAGGGTGAAAGCCTGATATCCTAACCAGCTAGACTAATGCGGATTTTCAAAACTCTAATTGCCGAATTCGACCTTATTTCACATCTTTGGAGGACACCTTTGGTGTTTGAATTGAAAGTTTCAAGCGGAAGCAAGTCAGTCTAAAACAACAATGAAAAAAGGTATCAGGAACACTAGCAACACCAAGATCGTTCATGAGGAACTTTCATGCTCGAATCTCACATTCATTTTGAGACATAGCTGCCTGATTTATCTCTTAGCAATGAAAATCCATCGATCGCGGCGACGTACCAACAGGCAGCACCCGAATCGGTTCTCCGTCATTAACATCATTCAGTTGAAGCAAAACAAATCAGCTCAAGATGAACCTTAAGAAGACATTCCTGATTAGAATAAGGTTTGTAAAGTACGATACAACCAATCTACAGACAACTCCTGAATAGGTAGTTCTTAATGAGATCAAAACTTATTCACAGACTGAAGCAAGAGCTCTCATCAGCTGCTACAAACAGCGAAGCTCAAATTTTTCGGAAAAAATTCTAATTTTTCAATTTCTACAAAAGGAATTAATGCGTTCCTGAAAAGTATGCTTAAAACAGTTGATTCTACTACATCTATTGACTAATAGTCGTCTACTACCCCTATCGAAAGAGAGCTTCCAATCACAAACCCTGTTTTAAGGTGCTCTTTGTTTTAAAATTTAATTAAAAATACATTTGATCTCTGTCTTTTGGATAAAATTTAAAAGATAAGAGTCCAATCCAAAAATAAATTGTCAATTCCCCTTTCTGTTCTCAACTGGATGTGATCAAAACTCTCAAAAATCTGCTCTATTTACCCTTCACCATGAAACATTCACGCACATATCGATTTTTTATGGTTAATCCTATTGAGTAGTAGTACTACTCTACTGAAAAAAAAGTGCATAAAGCTTGTTTATTGTATTTTGAGCTACTCAGGCTGGATCATTAAAAATTAGGTTAGTTTTAACCAGATTTAGAGACAACCGTCCGTCCACGTACAACTCTATAAATCGTGAAGAAACCAGCATCAGGATGTCTCACACAAACGCATCCTCAAATCTCCCATTAGAAACCAAGCCATTAATCGCTCTATCGAAACTTCCGCTGACACAAAATGACTCAAATGAGGATCAACCGATGCAGCCGCCTCTGAAGACATATAACTTCGCCCGAAGTGCTTCCGCCGCGAATGTCTCGAAACGACTAGCCAATATTTTGGAGCCGAAGGAAGGGCTTAAATCCAGTTCCAGCGGAATTTTAGTCAAAACTAATAATATTTCTGTTTTCCATTCGCCGGCTCAGGTATCGTCTCCGCAAAATCAGAGCGTCAGACAACGAATCGGCAAAGTGAAGCCTGTGACACCGGGCCACGCGACAACGCAAGAAGACGACGAAATGATGAAAAATATTGATTTCAGTAAATTAGCTAAAAGCAGCCTTATGCCAAAAGAGTTTAGCGATCGAAGAGGTAAAAAGAATACTGACTTTACGTCGTAACCTGGCTCATAGGTTCTCAAGAAAGCAATTTGGACCTCAAAAATCACCTGGAGCTGACTCATCCAAAATCTAATCCATTAGAAGAAAGTCGTCAAGAGAGAGCAAAACAAATAAATTTAGCATACAAAATTCAGCACCCAATGCGCGGCGGCCGATCAAATCTGAATGCTTCAAACTCTTCAGCTCACCGAGCGTATTCGCATTCTCCATCAAACAATCAAAATCACGCTACACAGAATTTTTCTTCTCCTATGAATAAGGTGTTAGGGAGCACCGCGAGCTATACACCGAGTAGTCGAATAGCTGCGAGCACATTTAGCAGTACAATGGAGAAAAATGCAACTCCTAATCCCAATCACAAAGGGCAATCTTTTAGTGAAATCGCTCAGATTGAGAAAGGCATGTTGTTTCTCAGAATGACCAAGAACTCTACAAATAATTCGTTAAAAGGGAGTCTTCCAAGTACCAAAAACGAGATTTTTAGTATGGAACGTGCTGACAATAGCGGGGTTAATAATAGCTCGCAACCCATTCAGACAACTGCTTGGGAGGTGAGTCAAACCCAGCGCAGAAAGAGCGAATACCTTGAAAATAAAATTGACAAGCTGCTGGCGAATAAATCTACAGAATCTCAAAATTTTTCTGAGATTAGCTCATTTTTTGACAGTTTTGTTGCAAATATACAGGATCAAGGGATCCTCGAGGGTTCTAAGCTTAAGAGTACCCTGCGCAAGATTAAGTTAGCCTATGAAATTTATTTACAGAACTATACAACCTCCCAAAACAAGAAGATTGCGGAAGCGCAGGAATATCAGGCCAAGCTTGAGAGAGATCTGCAGAAAGCTCGCTCTACACTTATGGATATGAGGGTCGAGATCGAAAATCTTCGCAAAGAGAATGAAAAATTGGTGTCACAGAACAAAATGTGTCGCGCTAACCTATCTCCATCAAGTGCTCTAACAAACACGAGCAAACCTGTAAGCACCGAGGACACTCCGACAACTAAACAGCAAATCGAAAGTTTAAAATCCATGATTGCAGAGCAGCAGAGTACCATTCAGCTGATGAAGCAGAAAGAGGGAAAATTAGTCAAACTGGTACTTGCTTGCAAAAAAAGAGGATTGGATATCGAGCATATATATAACGAAGAGATAAAAGGCTGTCAAGACTCACCATCTCGGGATAATGAAGAAATATCCCCAGTGGGCAAAGGCAACAATTTGATACCGTCTCAAAATCAGCCAACTCCGCCTATTGTCCAGCAGAAACAGCCGGAAAACAGCCAGAACAGCCCTCTGATCGTTGGTGGAGGTACTCAGATGGATTGTGTTTCAGTGACTGATTCAGGTATTTATTTTTTATGTTTTTTAAGCCCTTAATTTACCATGATAATAGAATTATATGAGATGGAGCAATATGAGATCGCCAACCAAGAGTTGGCTAACTATAAAGCAAAAGCAACGGCTATTGACCCTGACTTAAAAAACAAATTAAAGCTCGATTTCACGCAGCTTGGGATCGCAAAAAATAAAGGTCCTAGAGAGTTCATCATCCAAAAATAGACGACTAATTTGGCGTAGCAACTGACGGCTGCAAATAAATTGTGGGAGGGAAATTAGGCTAGCTTAATCCGCTGAAAATTCATTTTGAAAACCATATTTTTTTTCATGAATTGTGTGTAGAATTGAATATTTGTATTTACCATTAATTTGAAATCTTTAGTGAATAAGATAAGGTAAGTTTATCTTTATTGTTTTAAATTCATAGATCTTTGATTCTATCAGTGCTTCTGGCACCCATGGGCTAATACCCATGCCATGACCGAGAAAATCTTTTTCTTTTGGTAAGTAACAGTTTAGATATCAGGCGAATAGATTGGTCAGTCCTCTAAATATCATCTATTAGAGAGTGTGTTCAACCTTGTATGCTAACAACATCTGCAATCTAATAGCGTTTTGGAATACTTAAAACTATTTGACGATATTGTGGGATTAAGAAGAAATTTTTCAATTCTGTTCAGAAAGAAACAAAGTCGCTAATTGGCTTAGCTGCCAGTGTCATCAAAAAAACAATGCATTTCTTGCAATTCAGTACCCACGACAAGAAACTAATAGGGTCATTGCACCTTCTCATCATTAATAGCGTGAGATTAGTGGTTGTACTTTTCGAAAATGAGTATAAGATTCGGGCATCATTCTGGTATATATGTTTGCAATGGGAGAATCAAATTAACTACAATAAGTTTTTAACTTTAACTCACAACAATGGGCTGGGAGTGGCGCTCCTTTATGCTATTAGATGGATCGAAGAAAGAAGCTTTGGACAAACAAGAAGCTCTAACCTTCGCTGGGAAAAAGAAAGTTGAGGAGAGATCCGATTTATACCTATTTCTTTCGAACATCGACAGCGACAAGAAAGCGAACTACGGGATCAAGTTCCGGGACGTAAGGGAAAAGGCCGGAGTTTTTCAATCGAACCGGCTTGAACTCAAAATACTATATTCAAGAGACAAAGAAGGCCGCGAAGATTGGAGCAAAGTTGTGAGTGATAAACTGTCTCAGAAATGTGATCTATTTAAAATCACTCGTCAAACAGATGCTTCGCCATTGGAAGAATCCAAAGCTGGTGAAGCGAAATCTGATACTTTTACGATTTACTACAAAAATATCTTGCAAGCATTGGATGAAGTTTTCTTACAGAAAACAGTGCCAGGAGGTGACGAGTACTTTCTGAAGGCGATTGCAGGGTTGAAGTCCTGCACTTCAATGACTTTTTATTTTGTGCCTAAAAAGCGAGTCCAGGCGATGTCAGATAGCGGCTTCGCAAGCATAGAAAAGGCCTTTGGAGGCATTGTAAAATTAGAAGCGAAATCCCTTGATGACCAGATCATTTGTACGCCTTCAAAGGATTGTTATTTTCGTTCCATTTGCATAGAGAGCGGAGACTATATCAGGTTGGAAGACATTGCAGACCTGAAAAAGAAACAAAACGAATATGAAGAGACCATTGTTGCAGGATACCCCGGGTTTTTGTTGCAACTCTGATCAGCTTTCTCCTTGTGATTAGGTTTATGGTGTTGCATGATGAGGTTTATACTTGAAAAACACTTTATTAACATTTTTGTAACCAAATAATCCATTGATTGTTTTACGTGTTGCTTGTGTTAACTTCATAAAAAATTTCTAATTTTTGCTGGAATTCCTTTAACTTTCAAAAGCATTCGAGGTGATAGGCTTGTAACAGGAGCTATCGAATTAGTTGATTTGCACATATTAGACTACGATTGAGACAGGAATATATAATAATTAAACTGTTTTCATTCGGTGCTTGCAGACAATATTGAAAAAAAGTGTTTGTGTTTTTTTGGTTCTTTTAATGATGTAACAATCTTCCGTACTCTATTAATGGAGCTGCTGGGCTTAGTGAGGGCAATAACAGCGGGTCAAATAAACTATACTAGTTGGTATTATCACGAGATTCTCATAACTTACAATTCGATCGTAAATATATAAATGACTTTGAATTTTATGTCGGTAATATTTTGGAAGCTTAGCTCGCTCGCTAAATTTTAGCATCTGCTCACTCATAGAAATGAATCAAATTGAGTATTTCCACAATGCGAAATTTGGATACATGGCCGAATTAAGTTTTAACGGCAATTGGCTAAAAAACGGATACTGCTCCATTACCGAAACTCCACAAAAACTAGCAAAAAAAAAAAAGCATATAAGCATGCGGAGTTCAACTAAGCATATGGATTCTATCATTTCAGTTCAATATTCGTGTCTGCTACTCAATAGTAGAAAAATTTCCCAGTAGACAGGATGAATGATATTTCAGTCCAACCTTCGATTCTTGAAGAAAACAAGTTTCTTTTCTTCTAATTTATGCAGCATCAGCTCATTTGAGTGAAATTCTTGGGGGGTTATACAATCTGCGTTAAATAGTCAGCACCGTTTGGCCTAATTGCGTTCAGTTCGAAAATAACTCATATACAGGCAAACTACATATTCGTTTTCAAGTTATAAAATTGATTTACACAAGTATTTAAAAACAGATGGCAACTCTCTCATTCGACCAAGAAAGTTCGAAGAACTTCTCCTATTCTTCATCTGAAGAACTATACGCTATTGTCAACAGTTACATCTCTCGAAAAACTGCTGAGGAACTTGATCTTGTTGAAAAAAGAGGAGGTAACGTCTAACATCCAGGCAAAAAATTTGAAATTTGAGCAATCCTAGGCGATATCTATTTTGAAAAAGGCCTCCAAACCGATTTTAAGTCCGGAATTACCTCAAATTCAATTTCGAGAAGAGTCGCTCTATTCGGCAATAATAGTCGTCAAGCAAAACTAGCAAAAGGTATGGCGTATCCTCAGGTTCCCTTTGCGATTAATGCAAATTTTCCGACTTAAACAGGTTTAATGTGCCATGTTAAAGAGGCTTGCGAAGACCTTTTGATCAGAATTTTGATTTGTGTTTGCATTGGCATGCTTCTTGTGCACTTGATCTTCGACAGAGATAACATCGAATCAGCCGTGCTTGATAGTGTTTCGATTGTCATCGCAGTCGTTCTTTGCGTCAGTGTGGGTTCTTTCAACAACTATCAGAAGGAAAAGCAATATCTTTCCCTTTACAAAGTCTCTGAAAATAATAAATATGTAATATCAGAAGTTTAGAGATCTTCAAGACTGATGAATGTCATTTAGGTCCTCGTGCAAAGAAATGGGGCTTTGGCAACTCTTCACAGCAACGAGTTAGTCGCTGGTGATGTGGTTATGATTAACGAGGGTATGGAGATCCCTGCTGATGGCTGGGTTATCCAAAGCCACGATATCAAGGCTGATGAGTCTCTTATCACTGGAGAAAATGACTCTATTTCTAAGGAGTCTTTCGATAAGGCGCTTAAAATGAAATATGGCAGCAAATTGGGAGATCAAGGAGTCTCATATAGAGAAGTCCCTTCACCAGTTGTCCTTGCTGGATCAAAGGTTGGTGTTCATGGAGAACCGTGTTTGAAAATTTTTTTATAGATCTTAAGTGGCAGCGGAAAGTTCGTCGTGTTACAAGTCGGCAAGAACAGCTCTTTGGGCAGAATGGGCGATCTTATCCTCGGTGAAAACGACCCAACTCCACTCCAAGAAAAGCTCAATGACGTTGCTGAGTCTATCGGTACTTACGGCACATTCGCTGCAGTTTCCATTGTGCTCATCCTCTTCACCAAATTCGCGTTAACAAGATGGTATGAAGGCAGCTTTAATCTTACAGTCCATGGTAGTGAATTGGTCAGCTACCTCATTATCGGAGTAATTTATTGCATGAAAAGCTTAAACTAATCCTTTTTCAGTTGTCAACTGCTGTTGCCAGTATCCCTGAAGGTCTTCCACTTGCCGTCACCATTGCTTTGGCCTATTCCGCAAAGAAAATGCTCAGAGACAGCAATCTCGTGAGAAAACTCGATGCCTGTGAAACAATGGGAGGAGCTGATGCCATCTGCTCGGATAAAACCGGCACATTGACCCAAAACAAAATGTCAGTCGACTGCATGTACCTTCCTTCGCTTCATTCAGGTTTCCCAGTAATTTGATCTCATTTCTTTCGTTATTTATTAATCCCGCTAGGTGAATGCTAAGAACACAAGCGTCCAAAATCTTTTCCCTCAGAAGCTCGGCACCTTCTTAGCCGTCAATTTCGCTTGCAATAATAACTCTAATCTGGAACCTCCTTCAGGATCAAAGACGAATATTGCTCTCCTTGAGCTTTTGAAAGACAAGAAAATTGACTTCAACGACCTCAGAAGAAAATACATTAACGACGACACCGTCGTGTTCGATTTCTCTTCCACCAGAAAGAGAAGTGGAATCATCATCGACTTAGAGGGCAGAGTCCTCCTTGAGAAAGGTGCTGCTGAGCTCATCCTTGCTTCATGCTCCCATATGCATCTCTCAAGTGTAAAACAAAAATTACCTTTACTCTGGATTGATTATCGATTGCCAATTAGGGAGTGATTGTCGAGATCGATGAGAACCAAAGAGAAAGACTTAACCAACTTATTGAAGGTATGAGCAGCAAGGCTTTGAGAGTCCTCGCTTTCGCTTACAAGCCAGTGGAAGCCAGTGAAGGTAAAAGATTGTTTAAAAACTCAGTATTTAAGAGTTTCATATAGACCTTGAGTCAAAGGACCATCACAACGTCTACGAAGTTGAAAAATCTGGGCTTATTCTCTCAGGCTTTGTTGGAATCAAAGATCCTTTGAGAGATGGTGTCGAAGAGACCATCAGAAAATGCAGAAAAGCCGGCATCAAAGTGCGAATGATCACTGGTGACAATAAACTCACTGCCAAGGAAATCGCTCGTGAATGCGGAATCCTCGATGACAAGAGCATCGTGATGGAGGGAGAAGAATTCATGAATAGCATTGGAGGAGTCGTCTGCAAAAAATGCAGAACCGCTGTCTGCGACTGTCCTCGCTCTAAGGCCGTTGCCGAAGAGCAAGACCGCGAAGTGAGAGTCGATACCATCGCCTACCCTGCTGAATTCGATCGCATTTACAAAAACCTTGACGTCCTCGCCAGAGCTCGCCCTCAAGACAAATACGCCTTTGTCGTCGGACTCAAAGAAAGAGGCTTCGTCGTCGCTGTTACCGGTGACGGTGCTAATGACGCGCCAGCGCTCCTCAAGGCCGATGTTGGATTCGCCATGGGCAACTCAGGAACTGAAATCGCTAAGGAGTCTTCAGATATTGTTATCATGGACGACAACTTCAAGTCTATTGTGAAGTCCGTCGTTTGGGGCAGAAACGTTTACGATAACATTCAAAAGTTCTTACAATTCCAACTGACCATCAACGTCTCAGCTGTCCTTCTCATCATGATTGGCTCCGCAGTGTTGAGCAGCCCTGTCTTCACACCTGTTCAGCTCCTCTGGATCAACTTGGTTATGGATACTCTCGCTTCTTTGGCTCTTGCTGCCGAAGACCCTGAGGACAGTGTGCTTGATCGCCTCCCACACAAGAGAACTGATAAAATCATCACTCCAGTAATCATAGACCTTCTTTACAATCCGAGACTAATTGCTTATATAATATTAGACCATGACCAAACACATTCTTGGGCAAAGCTTCTACCAGATCACTGTTCTCTGCATTATCATCTTCTGTGGTGACCGCTTCATCCCTGAGAACCTTCCTGATGTCAAGGATATTAACGGAAACTCCATCATCTACAGCAACGGAACTGATTACATCAGATCCGGAAGAGTTAAGCACCCATTCTCACTCCAAGACGACTACCATCCTCTTGAAAATGTAACACCTTGAACCCGAAATAAACCTTTTAATCTTATGTGAACTAGACATACGGACCCTCCAGACATTTCACCGTTGTTTTCAACACCTTTGTCTTCCTTCAAGTTTTCGGATTCTTCGCAGCAAGAAAGATTGATGATAGCATCAATATCTTCAAAGGTTTGCCTCATATCGTGTCTTTGATGAGCTGACACATAATCTCGCTTAGGTGTGTCCAAGAGCTACCTCTTCCTCCTTATCGTAGTGTTCGTCAGCGTTGCCCAAGTCCTCTTCGTTGAATACGGAGGAAAAGCTATCGCTTGCAGTACTTACGGATTGAGCCAAACCCAATGGCTCATCTGCTTGGCGTTCGCTGCTGGTGGTTTGGTTATGAACTTCCTGCTCAAGCTGATCCCTGATTGCGGATTTAGCGTAATATACTTTGAAAAACACGGGTTTTAACGTGATTAATAGCTCCAATTGGAAAATTCAAAGGACGAAGATGAGGAAACTAGCGCTGGATCAGAAGACAGAACTCCTTTCAGATACGAATCAGACTTGTAAGAAATAACAAAATATTTCTCCATTCTAATAATTTTTTTCAAATCACAGCCAAATGGAAATTGCATAAACTGTCTGGATACCATTCGAATGAATCTATTTTCTTATCAACGTGTTTTATGAACGAATAGCGCAAGAGCTATATTATAGTTACATAACAGCTCTTTAAAGCAGAATTCATATTAGAAGTTGGTTTTCAATAAACCCCATGGATATTTACTCGTTGAACGATCCTTCACAAATTTTCTGCTTAATCTTTTTCTCAAATTAGTGTCTTTAAATTCATTGCATCATATCAAATTAGAATGCCTATGGACTAGTTATAGTAATGCCCTATTTATCTTGAATGTGTTTTGCTTTATATATATATCTATACCTGTGTGCTTATTTATTATCAATGTGTTTTTCTTTGCCACATCAGAGGCATCGAATTACATAGAAATTTCCCATGAAATCGCCCTTTCTTTAGTTTCAAGGGTAACCCAGACAGCTTGAGGGAATAATAAAGGCCCTTTTCTGGTAGTCTGTTCTGAATGTATGGAAATCCGATAACGAATATAATTAATAGAAATTATTGGAATAAATCTGATCTCAAAGGTATCCAACAAATGGAGGAAAGCATGGCTGAAGAAATGATCGTGTTGATTGCTGGAGACGGCAAAAAATTCGAGGTAACCACCTAACTCACATTTCAGATCCAAAGCATCATACATACTCATAGGTTCCGAAAGCATTGTTTGCAAAAAGAGCAAGGTTTATTGACTCATACCTAAAAGGTTATTAATTCTTGTGGATAGCGTATCAAAGCTTCATTATCATAGATTTTGACACAAGGGAAGTTGAACTAAAACCTATAGGTGACACCGCATTCAGTTCCACAGCTTTGGAAAAGATGGTTCAATGGGTGAACACATTCCCTGATGAGATCAAGAAATTGCCAAAAAAACCGCTTGTGGACTTTGTAAATTGGGAGCTTTACACTGAGAAGAAGCAATCAAAACAAATAGCGGAGTTCTTTGCTTCAATGACAGATTTTTATGAATATGTTGATTTGTTCAAAGCCGCAAAATACGCCGAGGTGGCAGATCTCAGGGAAATAATAGCAGCGAAGATTGCGTATCAAATCAGTACTTCTATCTTAGAGATTATCTTTCAATAACACTGGGATTTATCGCCTATTAGTTGTTGATCGTGAATCTGCTGAAGATTTATTACGCCATTTCGGCCTGGTGACACAATACGAAGATTTCTTTACTGTAGATCAGGAGAAAGAATTTAGAGACAAGGAGTTTGCTCTACCAGAAAAAGTGTTGCAAGTCGATAGTAAGAAGCCTTTCGAGGACGCAGCTGTCGAAGAAGAAGACGATGAAACCATTGCGACTTAAAGCTTAGAAATAATTTAATATACCTGTATATCTGATCCACAGCCAAAACGCTCAGATGATGCCACAAAGCCTGAGTTCATAGAGTAATTAATTTGTAAGTTTAAGCATTGATATTGCCCTTGTATGTAGTTGTTCCCAAAATATATCTGATATGTAATAGTTACTACTGGTCACGTAATAAGCCATTGAAAAGGTCTCTACATTGATAACTTATCAATTATGCATGTGCAATGGAGGAAGATTTGAAATTTATTTGTTTCGAAATATCTGTCAACGTACATTGTGACGCAAAATCCACACATGTAGGGATCTGATTATATAACATCAAGGCATCAAACACAATTTATCAAAATTCATAAATAAGGCTGTTGTGAAACAACTACAATAATCAGATACCATACGTTACAACAAACTCTGAGGTTTTTTTAGAAAAAGTCTCTCATTCTCTGACTTGAGTACGTGCTTTGCTTCTTTGGAGGTTGATGTGATATCATCGAGCGTAATTGCGCAACTCTTTCCAAAAATTCTTCTCTTTCTCTCACATTATCAGCTCCCTTGAAGCGAACAAGGACTTTCTTTGCGGCGTCTCTTGCGTTTCCTGTGAGAAGCGCATCCTCATCTTCGTTCCAGGCCACATCAGTTTCACCTTCAAGATATCTAATCAGGTTTCCTCTATTCATTGAGCAGCAATAGAACAAATCAATAACTCTGTCAGAAGTCACATTGTATCTTTCTGCTTGAAGCTCAAGCCATGCCTCTTGGCCGAGACTTTCTTCATCTACGACCTTCTTTTGATTTCCTTTAGCCTGCACTCTAGAGTAGTCTGCAAAGCCCATAGAAGCTTGAGTCACAGCGTTTTCTTTGTTCATTTTTCGAGGAAGGGCTTGGTCGATTTGATGCATATTATCATATTCCTTTCTCTTTGGCTGGGCTTTCTGTCCTGGAACATTGCGTGAGATCTCGCTCATTCCTGATCGTTTGTTGTCTTGAGTTTTTCTTTCTGGTACTTTAACAGGTCTCTTTTCCTCCACTTCTTCAATATCATCATCAATGTCCTCGACATCCATTTCCTGTTGGTTGAATTGAACTCCAGGGACGTGTCCGAACTTGATGCTAATTTGTGTCCTGACACCATTCGCAGTTTTGTTGCCACCTTCTGACATTTTAGGTTCGGCCTCGGCCTTTTTCTCGTTCGCTTTATTTTTCGTAGATTTTGAAGGCTTAGACTTGCTCTTGGTAGCGCCATTGTTTGATTGATTATTGCCTGTGTCCATCTCGATAGCGTCCATCTTTTTCACTAAAGCTATCTTTCCTTTTGCTTCTTGCACTTGAACCGTTTTAAAAGTAATATGGCCTTTCTCTCCATTCTCAGCAATCCATTGGCGCATTCGGTTGAGGTCATCTTCCGTTACATTTCGAAGCTGGTTGCGGTATCTCTCTCTAAGAGAGTCGATTGACCTCTTCTTGTCCAAAAGGCCTTCTTTTTCAACAGCTCTTTGCCAGAAGAGTCTCGAGAGAGAATTGATGCCGGCTCTCTCTTTCACGTAGTCAAGGATTTTAACGTCTTCTGCCACAGTGTATTTGCCTCTAATTTCTTGAGTAGTTGCGCCTTCATTTTGTTCTTGCTTGGCTTCTTCGGGCTGGGTTTCCTCTCTATTGCCGTTTTCCTCGACCATTTGGTTCTCCTTAAGTTCTTTGTTCTTCTGGATAACATCAAACAGACTAGCTGCCGGCTTTCTATCAGATGCAGGTTTTCTCTCAGACGCTGGCTTCTTTTCAGAGCCAGGCAACTTAGAGTGGACACTACCGTTTCCAACTGATCTTTTCCCCTCAGTGACGACTTCCATTCCATTTGCCTGATGAGGGACACTTCGGCGTCCTGAATGCATCACGCGTTCTTCTTCGTCTTCAGTCTCTCTTCCCTTGCTTTTGATACCACTGATAGGACTTCTCACTGGCTGTGGCTCTTGAGTAAGGAACTGAGAGCCATCAAGCTGGGATTCAGTAGGTAATGCTGCCATTCTGGTAAGCTCCTTCAAGGAGATGAAGGCTGTGTCCATCTTATGTAATGATCTCGTTTCGCGCTCTCTTTCACTGTTTTCTTTGCCTATTGGGGTCTTGTTGGCACTCTTTTTGGCTGAAACAGCTGGATTCTCTGCACGGAAAGGACTCGAGGACGAAGCAATTTGGAAAACTCTTGCTGGACTGGCACCAACAGTCTGCTTCTCACCGCTTTGGTTTACTCTCATTGGGGATTTGCTCTGTCCGTTTTTCATGTTGCTATTTGAAAATCTGGGTGATTGGTTGTGGACTACCTCTTCAGTCGCGAATTTTGGTACTGAAAAGCTCAGTTGTCGGGATGGAGTGGGAGTGTTGCTCTTGTTGGAGGATGTGGGGGTTTTCTTTGGATCTCTTGATCCGAAAATTTTTTCCAAAGATCCTTGCATTTTGTTTTTTTAAATATTCGTTGAGTTGTGTCAATATTTGTGAATACAATAGCTTTCCCGCCAAGTAAATTTGAAAATGAATTTGCAATGTGATAACCTCAAAAAATTGAAGAAGCAAGTACATGAAGTTAGGAATGTATTCGAAACCTTATACTCAATGTTAAGTCGATTCTTACCATGGAACTTTTGAAATTATGATAATTATATCGGTTATCACTCTTGCAGAAATATATACCCTTCAACGGAGTGATGCTAATGAGAAATCCGAGGTGAAGTTCTTTGAATAATTAAATTATTTCTAAATTCTCTCGTGATTGTCATAACATGCCGTTTTTCTTCACAGTTTCATTATCAACTTATTCAAATGAGTTAAATTTTCAATAATTTTCAAATTTGTGTTTGAATGAGTTGTAATAAAAGATTCGTCTTAGATATTGATACTCTTGACTTTCGAAAAAATACCGGTAGAAATGAGTTATCTTTTATATACTAGCTTAAATGAATTACATTGAAATATAAGCTCCAACAACAATAATATCGAGTTTGGCTATCCAATAAATTACAATACAAAACTGCAAATGATGCCTGAAAATAAGATCAAATTTCATAATTCTTTGTCTGATTTTCCACACATCAAGAAGAAGAAACTATACTGAAAAATTTCTCATAACAGCAAGAAATTCAAAAAATCCACACGAAAGTTTACTCTGACTTCCCTTTTTGGGTTAGCACTTTCAAACCGAGCCATCTATCGTTCACATTACTCGAGCTATTAACTTTTAGCTCGTTTAATAAATCCGACACAAGCTTTGGTTTTTGACTCGCGTCAAAAACAACCTTCTTAGTAGCACCTGACAGATCAGTCGTCTCTACCTTATCCGTAATTACTGTAGTAGGACCTGGATTCGCCATCACCATTGGATTAGAAATCATCGCTCCATTTGAGTTTTGACTATTGCTCTCAGCAACTCTTTCCTGAGAAACAACTGGGAAATTAGCTGATTGAGTGTTGTTCACAACTTGCATAGGAATTTGATGAGGATTCGTTTGAGGATAAATAAAACTTTGTCCATTGATATTCATCATAGGCTGACTTCCCAAAGCGTTAGCTCCGGCAGGAAGCATATACACTACAGGCTGTTGAACTTGCGAAAATCCTGAGATTTGTTGAGGTTGTATTACAGTAAAGCCTCCATTTTGAGGCGGTAGGATTTGAGGATATCCACCCAGTTGCTGAGAGTTAGGGGGCATAGTTATAAACTGCGGAGGCTGTATGATCATAGGCTGAGGCTGCTGCGGTTGCATCTGCAGTTGTTGAGAAGGATTATTTCCATCAAATGGCGCGATGTAATAAGGCTGATTATTGCACTGATTGGGAGGACCCATCATTACTACCACCTGAGTGCCATATTGCTGTGGATACGGTTTACCCATGGTAACAACTCCTGGTTGCTGCGGATAGTACATCGAGTTCTGGACGGGGTTCGTGATGAGTTGCATTTGACTGTTATAAGGAGTCAGGTGGACCTGTTGCTGTCCCTGGTTCTGTTGTCCCATGCTCGCATTTTGAGGATTCACTATTACATAACCTCCATATTGGTTTGCGCTCGTATTGTTTGCCGAAATTGGTAGCACTTGCTGTTGAGGCACGTTGGAATTTGGAGCGTTTGAGATAACTTGTGTCATAGGAGAGCTGATGCTTATACTGTTGCTGTTGTTCGTAATATTCACAATGTTCGGATGGTTCTGTAAATTAGCGCTAGGGTTTCCATTTCCCATAGTGTTAAGAATTTGATTGTTTTGTGCAATAACATTATCGAGCTGTTGCATATCAAGCGAACCTGTTGTTGTTTCATTGCCCTGATGCAATTTTTTATACGGAGGAAAATCCTCTCTCTCACTATTGACGCTTTTTCGTCCTTCTAACAATTGATTTCGCAACTTTTCAAGCGTATCAGCGGACCCAGTATCTGTTTTGTGCAGATTGAATGATTGACTAGCATTATCTTGGTGAGCAATAGAAACCATTGGCCCTGAAGTTGACTTCCCAGCATTGTTTTCACCTGGAGTCATACGTTTTTTAATCAGCATTTTTTTGGTCCTTCCTTCTCTCTTAAACACTTGAACAATCGATTTCGCTGACGAATAATTAATCTCGAGTTTCTTTGCAGCCTGCAACATCAATAATATTTTAGAAAAGGAAATATAGTTTAAGGTAGCCTTACATGTTTTATCTTTTCTCCTTTGTTTTCAATGGCATCAATCAGCTTCAATCGAATGTCATTTGGAATATTATGGTATTTTTTCTTTGAGCTTTCATTATTTGTCTCTTTCTGTTCAATCTCCTGCGTTTTCTCGCTGTTAGTTTGTAAGGAAACCGTATTTGCTGGAGAACTCTCCTCTTTATTAGTACCAGGTTCACTTTCGCTGGATTTTAGCTGTGAATCGACATTCGGAAGGCTAGTGTGAGCTTCTGTTAGAGTAACTGAGTCAATTTTGTCTTCAGAGGTTCGATGATCCATGTGTGTTGATGTTGCAATCAACTTTTAATACTTTCGATGTGCAATTCGTCAATTATCAATTGATTATTTTCAGGAATCGTGTAGAACAAGTTAAAAAGAACAAAATCTGAATTCGGTCAGCGGTGAGCTGAAGAATTTAATTTAATCCGTGAATTCAAAAATTCGATAATTTGAAAGACAGAATTAGATTGATTAGATTTCAAAACTTTCAAAGTAAGGGTCATCAATGACCTTTGGTCAAGTTGATGATGTACTCGTTTTCTGAAGGGAGACTTCCATTGAAAAACGATTTAAACTCATAGAGCTAATAAATTTCAGCGGAACAAAGTTGAGAGTCATTTTCATGAGAAATTTCACTATCAAAAGCTCTCAATGCATGGGATTCAGAATCAAAAAGAGGCTAGTCACATAAAAGGCAGATTTCCAAGCAACTCTATGAGTTCTGAGATAGATATAGTTTAGAAAGAAAGAGAAAGTACTACATTTTGGACTTTCTAAATTTGTTGAAGTTGAGACGATTATAAATTAAATTTCTGAAAGCAAAGTTTTAGATTTTTCGAGAAAAGGTTAAATGGAGAAAAAATTAAAGTAACGACTGAAGAAAAGGACAAAAACACATTTTTAGTTCTTCCCTTGAAGGATAAGTGATTAGATCTGAAAATTATAGTACTGAGGCTTTATTTGGGCGCTAGACTGCGGTTTTCAATCCTTTTCAGTTCCTATCCATCAATTAGCACTTATTTACTTAGTCCAATTAGCCACAACATCATTTTACTCTATCAATTATAGTGTTTTAGACGTATGATTGGAGCTCACTTTCAAGATAGATGTTTAACTCCTCTAAACACCTTATGATTAGAATAATTCTTAAAGCAACATCTTCTTTTCATACAGCATTTATAAACTGTCTCATAGACACGTTTCACGAAGAATAATATCGATCAGAATGAATACTTACAAGTTACTTCCCCTATAGCCACCCAGGCTTCTGATTAGAGCTTGAAGTAATAGTGATACTGACCTCGTGTTTGAATTGCACTGCTGGAGAGACTTTATTCCAAGTAAAGTTTCCTTTCCAAATTACATTTCTACTTTCATGATTTGTAATTATGAGAGTTTTAGTTCTCATGTTGATAAAAAACCCTGCCGTAACTTGAGGACCCGGGTATTGACCTTTTTTCCCAATGCTTTCCAGGAACCTATTCGAGAAATCAATGCTTTGAATGAACTCGCTATCTCCCATTATGAATCCTGGAGCTTCAATACCCGCATACACACAGCACATAAGAGGATCAAACAATAACGTGTAGTAATATTCTCCTTTCTCCATAATCAGATCACCGAGGCACCAACTCATGCTTTCATTTACAGGCTGATAGACAGTTTTATCATTATTCTTCAGTTTATGCGTCGTATTTGAAGGAGGGAGCCATTTCCACTCTACGGCTTTGCTGTTCATTATGGCCAGCTTCTGCTTTTCTCCTTCGACTTGCACATAGACTTTGCAACCATTTGGAATTGCTTCAAGGTCGAAGACAAGAGGGATTCCTTCATCGTCAAGATATAAGATGTCTTCGTTTAGGTCAATTTTTAATAATCTTTTGATCATTTTCTCAATGGAGCTCTGAGGGGTACTTTTATAGAAAGCAATTTTCTGTTCGAAACTTTTGTAGTATACTGAGATCGTCTTTTTACCTTCATCAGTGGAATCGATCTCCTTGGCCTTGTTTCCTTTAGATTTTTCGTTGTTGGTGGTTTTAGTTCTCGATTTCTTCCCAAAAATAAAGGAAACAAGAACGGCGATGATCAAGATTAAGGAAAAATGGTAGATGTATGAGATAATTCCACCACCTGCTACCGCATTTGAAATGGTTGTGGTCTCGTTGAACACCATAAATCTATTACGGTATTTATATTCTATCAGACTATCCAATTTATTCACACAAAATTTTGATTCGCTAGAGTGTAACGATATCATAATCCTGGTCTCAATGAACATTAAGAAAGTTATAGATGCCCTCAAAGAGCGCCAATTTCATTGTTTTTCCATAACAGCCTTTTTCTCAGAATCTTTGTTTTCCCTCTCGTTGTGACTCCGAAATTTTTTGGAAAAGCAGCTAGAAAGACAGTTTGATCCCTTCCTTTCTAAACTCCGAAAGCAATGATTAGTTGTTGATCAAGGATAAAGTTCTAATCACACTTCAGCTTATCTCTTATGTGGTGGGTTTGATAGCAAAAGTTACATTTGATACAGTTTGAAGGACAAAACTATCCTAACAACTAAATTTTTATTTGGCTCCAAAAATAAAACTATGTCTGATACTGCCAGTACACCTCTAAAAATATCCCTTGGTAGGTCTAGCACAACCACTCCAGATGCCATAGGGGAAGTCAGCACAGAGTTTTCGAATCGCGATCCAGCCACCCCAAAAAAAGTTAACAAGCTAAATCCATTGCAGACCTACGCTATATACACAAAAATCAAACCACTGGACTTATCGCCGCTTTGTCGAGGATCTCTATCCCATCGTAGTTTTACTCCTACTAATAACAAGCCCCTTCGAAGCTGCACTCCGAAAGTAATCACTTCTGATAATAATATATGTAACTCTATCACAATCTAGACTGAAAGAAAATCATCAGAGACATGGACACGCAGTCCCATGGCAAAGACAGCTCGTCTCGAAGAAAACGTTCGTGTGAGCCAGTTGTATCGATCTCGAGGACACAACCTGCAAGAAGTAAAAACAGAGAGCATTCGCTTAGGGAACGAGCTCAAAAGCATCGAGAACAGAGTGAAGAAGTTGGAGCGGGATGAGAGCTATTCACAAAGAAAACTAAAGTTAGCAAAGTTGGAATGCGAAAAGATTACCCAAATCAGAGAGCGACGCAAAAAGGAGTTAGAACTTAACACAAAAATGAAGAATGAAGCAGCAAAGGAATT
>ENA-UOTX01000604-UOTX01000604.1-compost-metagenome-genome-assembly--contig:-NODE-604-length-36094-cov-11.517700_pt1 | contig 36094 bp, 28 predicted proteins | sample MGYA00238143_ERZ746982 | MGnify/ENA primary metagenome ERZ746982 (study PRJEB28758, sample SAMN06268862) | compost metagenome | isolation source: single cell | place: USA: California, Emeryville, Joint... | reverse complement strand
ATGGAGCTCTAACCCTGATGAGCCACTATTATATGTCAAGTATGATGGGAGACTCCTCAATATCCTAGATACTGAGAGGAAAACTTTCATTTTGAAGAGTCCGATTCAAATTGACTTAATGGGTAAGCACAGCAGAGTCTTATTTTTATTTTTTCTCTTCTTCCAATTGGTAAAAGACGATTAACCGTATAATTTTACTTTTTGAACTGATATAATTTTAATGATTCTTGTCTGATTTGACATTCACATCTTTTAGACACTACGTCCTGGATTGATGTATGCCAGATCGATGGAAATATGTTAGCTTCGGGTGGTAGAGATAACACTATCAAGATATTTGACAAACGAGGATCAAAGATTGTCCAAACTTTTGTTGGTATTCACACACGTAATATTTTTTACTTGTTAAAGTATTATTTCTGATTTTATTCATTGTTCTTAGACTGGATCAATTGTGTGAGATGGAGTCCGTGCGGTGATTTGATTGCGAGCGCTTCAGCCGATAATACAGTAGCATTATTGGACTTCAAGACTGGAAAAAAGCTATATACTGGAAAGACCTCAGACGGGGGTAAATTTTAACTGTTTGATTAATAAAAGCTGCTCTCATCTACCTCTTAGAGCCTGCTCTGTCTGTCTGCTTTATTTGAGAAAGAATTAAAGCCAATAATCACACGAGGAGAAAGCAGCTACAAGAAACAATTCAAAATAACTTACGACAGCGATTATATTCTGTATTTCTTGTATAGCATGATATTGTCCTGCAATCTTCCAATCTGGCAACAAATGATTCGTAAGAGAAAACTGAGAACTCATCAAACCAGAAAAATATAAAATCACTCTCTTAGAAAATTTGCAAACCAGCTTTCCAATAATGAGGAAAAATTCACCACATAGTGGACATTCAATTCATTTGATTACAACAAGCCAAAAGAGAATAAACTTGTTTAAGAGACGAGAGAGTATTTGAGCTTCGAAGATTCAGCAATACACTTAAAGTTAAAGGGTGCTTCTTCAGTAATTAGGATGTTTTTTAAATTTCGAAACATTTTTCGAACTTTTCATCTAAGTATAAGGCAATTTGAGTATTATTAAATGAAATGTGATGAAAATTCGTACCTGAGTAAAATAAGGATCAAAGGTTCAAAACAATTTTTTGTTGCTTATTTGCTTCCTAAAGTTACTTTGATGGCTTTGGTATCAGTTGAAATCAGATTCGAGAATCATCAATTTCATTTGCGAATGTAGTATAACAAACCAAAGGACATTTTACACTGTATCGAACAAAATTTGTGAATATAATTCGGAACAAGCAAATTCAATTTCACTTAACAGACCGTAGATAGGAATATAAAAACGAAAGTAATATTTTGAGGTATGCTCGAAGAGCCTTCGATATTGTAGGAGATCTGCATTGAATATTTCGGATTCATCTGAGATTATTCTACAATAATGTCAATAAAATCAAAAAAAGGCCGCCGTCTTAACCATTAACTAAATACTCACGTCGTACCTCCGAATTAATGAAGGTGTCACCAAGCTTAAAAACCAAAAATAAAGTTTTTTGTCTCGATAACTCTTATTCTCAGAGTAAATACACATCATCAAGAGGCGAAATTAATGCGATGAGATTCAAAACGTCTTTTACTTTATTCGGCAGGGTTACCGTTCAAAAGCTTGAAAAATTGAAAGAAGAACATTGATTGAAGAATTCTAACACTAATATGCCAAGGCTCCTATGACGGATGCTCATGGAAAATCGATGCAATAAGCTTTCGTGATTCCTTAGAGGGCTTTATATAAAGTGCCACACATCCTCACTAGCGTATTATCAAAGAAAAATCATGAAAAATGGAAGGTCATGACTTTCTTTTTCAAATTTAGGGTGAAACTGCTATGAAAATAATGAACAGCAACTCGACCACATTCTGAAGACCACAAACTACTGATTACCGCTTCTACTAAGTTTCGGATCTTAAATATCTCTCTTTTTCAAGAAAATTTAATCATATTGGTCAGATTAATTCGTCATGAATACACTAGCGCCAACAAAGATCCACATTAGGGAGTTAATTTGCTCTTATAATCTTATCATCTCGTTTAGAATATAGTAAAGGAGATGTGACATATAACCCACGAAGGAGTTTGCTTGGGGCAATTTCAGTTCAAGGAAAGATAGCCTATCATCTTTACAATTTCACCACCTCGAAGGCTGGCAATTTTGTTCAACTTATCAGGAAATCGAAATGGAACGCCCAAATAGCACTAAATGCAGGAACCACCATGTCTGATCTAATTAAGGCACCTCAAAAAATCTTCCTCTTTTTTTTTTCCCTTCTCCTCCAGCCAAGAGATTCTAATTCGGGGCGACTTCCTTTGATAATAATCGTATCTCAATGCTCATAATCAAATTGTGCAAAATTATTGGCCTATGTACACGTTAAGTGTTTAGTTTAATAGATTTGGGCTTTGGATTGATTTATCTCCTCTTTGACGAGGAGTTTGCCTTTCACCATTTTGAAAAATTGTATACATACGTAGAGTTAACAGTCGCAGCTACCATTGTAAATGAATCTTCCATAGTAGCTCTTTATTCCTTGTATATATTTTTTGTCACCTTACCATATCATACCTCGTATTCAAAGCATGATTATCGTAACATCATGATCGGAGATACCGAGTATAAGCCCTTAACCTGAAGAATGTGATTCAATAATATCGCTTATCACTTCTTCGCTTTAAAATGTCTGGTCAATTTCTGAGGAATCGAATGGAACACAATGGCTCGTGTGTATTAAATTATTTGAGACATCGAATAAAATTGCGATCGACATTGGCATTAATTCATTAATTCATAATGCTGACGATTCTCGGGACAGATACGGTGAAAGAATTTCAATTTTCATAACAGAATAGTCTATTGAGTATTCAAAGGAAAAAATAGCATTATTCACGCTTATTTATAATTATAGGACTTCATTTCTCTGCTCATAATGAATGCTATGATTCATATATTTGAAGATCTCATTTAAATAATCAATGTGTTTCAAAGAAGCTAGTTATGTTGAAGCTTTGGACAGTTTTTCTAACCCGCGAGAAGCTCTTAGTCGTAATACTAAGTTAAATTAGCAGATGTGTGCAAAATTCCTTTGAGGCCATTCACGATGATTCCTAGTGGGATTGGTTTAAGACCTTTAGCCAGCAAGTTCTTGGGAACGATTGAATCGCCGTCCAACGTTTTTGCAATGTTTAATACGCCAATGCTCTCAAACACATCCTCCCAACCTCAATTACATGTTCGAATTTAATCAGTTTTTCATCAAGCGCTCGGATCAGGCACACGAAAGCCAATTTTCTTGGAAATAACATCTTTAATCGCCAGAAATTTCAAGAAATGTTTTCTTATCCAACAGAAAAAGCCTACAAATCCGAAAATCCCGGAAGAACCTCAGGTTTTGAAGCTTTAATTGATTTCTGAACCAAATTAATTTTTTAGGCACTTTGTCCTCATTAATTATTTTAATAAGTCAACCAGATTACTGCATGAAAGCGAATCCTCCTTCAACAACAAGAGAAATGGCTCGTACTCCCGACAGAGTGCCATACTACCAACCGTACGCATTCTCCTTATTCTGGCACTAAATTAGCTTAATTTCAAGGAGGTACTGCCCTCAACAATACGGATCTTACCGAGTCGAAGCTGGAAGACTCAGTCCAGCGGTTAAAAGGCCAGAGCAAGAGAGCCCAGACCATAGTAGCTATAAAACACCCATCCGCAGCTATAGGGCAGAGGATCTCCTGAAATCAAACGAGAAATCGTACAGGTATTGCAGCAGCCCGGGCTCGGACAATGATCCGGGAAACTATAAAAGCAGCTTCATTAGCAATCAAGGCGAAAACGATGAAATCATTGGGCTCCGGAGCAAAGTATCGGAGTTACATAAAGAAAACGACTCTCTACGAAACAGTCTGAAGGACAGTGCTCAGCAAGATCGATCAACGCGCGGAAGTTGGTCGAGCTCGTCGTACAACAGCCAAATCGAAGAGAAAGTAAAGGCGCTGGAAAAAGAACTACAGTCACTCAAATCCCAGAATGAAGCTTTAGTCAATGAGAATAAATACCTCCAAGAAAAAGCGGGTCTCAGTGGCAATGACCTCCAAAGCAAAGATTTAGAACTTCAACTTCAAACAGTGACAAACGAAAAAGCTGGATTGATGCGAGAGGTGCAAAAACTTCAACAAGACCTGAGACGAGCACGGTCTCAAAGTCTGAGTTTCACCACTCCGTCAGCGAATACGAGCGAAATTGAATCCTTTAAGAAAAATATTAATCAGAAAATCTCAGAAATTTCAGAACTTAAACAAAAGCTCTTGGAAGCTAATAAATATAAATTTGAATGTGAACGGCTAAGGACCGAGCTCACCAGAGTCAAAGAGAATCTGGAAAAGAAAACAGCTCAAGTCGAGGATCTATCCTTTAAAGTCAAAGATCTCCGAAATAAGGAAATTGAGAATAAAGAGCTCAAAAAGAGATATTTTTTGATGAGGACCGCTTGTCAGATGTTCCAACCAAAAATTCAGAGTCTAAACAGCCAGCTCGAGCAAATGGGGAAACTTGTCCAAGTTGATGAGGTGCTGGATGTAGAGATAGAAATTAGGAAGTTGCTCGACGAGAGAGACATCTTAGTGATTCAGAATCAGCGATTACGAGCGCCTCTTGATAAGGCATTTCAAGCTTTTGAGGACCTAAAACAGCAGATAGCTAAGCGGATTGAAGAGTTTGATAATATTAGACAGGCACTGAACTACAAGCCTGAGGAGCTGATGAAGATTAAAGAAGGGAATGAGGCGGAAGACGCTGAAAAACTGAAAACCTTGCAAGCAAAAGCTGCTGAATTAGCGGAATCTCAGGTCAAACTACGAGAATACGATGGCGTAAAAGCGGATCTTGACCAAATGGCAAAAGAGCTCAAGAGCGTGCAGGATAGATTTAAGAGAGTCCCAAGCCAAGCTGTTGGAGTATAAATTTCCAACAAAATATAATTGCTTCACGCAAATTTTTTTTTGATTGCTGAATACGATGTTTTTTTAAACCGTATTCATTACTTTTAAAACAAAAATATTTAACTCGGCGAGAGTTCTACTGAATAAGAACTATATAGTATGCCGTCCTTTTTTTTTTTGGTCCATCATAAAAGCTGAATGCTATTAGCAAATATTCATGAGTTGCATTTTATTTGCTCTTCATAAATTCAAAAAAATTTAAAAACATTCAAATTTACCCTCAGCTTCAAGTTAAGCCACCAATATAATGAGAAGTTCAAATCTAATGGAAGTCATTACAAAACCCGTTGAATTTTCATATTAACAGTCCTTTTCCAGGATTTTCTCGATTCTGTATCCAGAGATTTCAACGCTGAGAAGAAATGGATTGAAAACTACGCCAAGATTCTGAAAGAGCGAGCCTCAATTGAAGACACTTATGCTCGATCACTTGAGAAAACGCTCAATGATGTTAACAAGCTTCAAACACAAGGGTAACATTTACGATTGGTGGGGAAATGAGCTTGCAATTTTTGATAGCGTTGTGAGCGAGTTTTTAGATTGCTATAAGCAGTACCAGACAACTAAAATCGAGCAGAGCAAAGCATTACGAGACTCGCTTCGTGATGACATTGTCGGATCATTATCGAATTTTGTGAGTCGGAAAGCCAATGATCTATCAGAAAAAATCAAACTTGCGAGAGAAAGGGACCAGAAAGTCAAGCAGTCTATGGATGACATCGAAAAGGTCAGTCGATAGAGAGCGACTCAACGATATTTAACTTTGCTCGGATAGGCTAAAGGAAGATATATCTCGTTGAAGCGAAAAGCAGAGGATCCTGAGCAAGCTGATGTTAAACAACTTCAAAAATCGATCATTTTACAAGGAGAATCTCCTAGAAAAGACAATACCAGGTACATTGCTATTATTGCCATGGAATGGTTGTATCTCAAGCAAAACATTAGCATCGAGTCGCAAATAGAGGAAGCTGAAAGCAACCTCAAGACTGTAATAACAGCTTACAATGAAGTCCTGCCTGAGTTCCATCAGTCCATTGTATCTCTAACTACTGATCGCTTCTAATTTAAACACTTTTTTGACGAAAGGAAAATCTGAAAACTTTTATGAAAGAGATCAACGTTGGAAAGGCCACGCAGCTTAGAGATTCCTTAATGAAGCTTATCGTTTACGAGATCTCTTCACTGAGAAACATCCAATATGATATTGATAAAATCCCTAAGGTAAACTCAGAGTGGCTTAGCATTCCGTAATAAATAATTCAATAGCGATTGGAAGAAGCTGGAGATTTGGAGAGTTTAGCAGAAGGAGACCCATTCCCTTCTACCAAAATGCAGATTAAATTCAGCGAAATTGACTATGAAGAGTTTATTAAACTCGTCGGGCAAAAAGCGTCTGAGTTTAAACACAAAGAAATTGTCTATGAGAATACGAAGAGCGACGTGCAGTTCACATGGAAGACGATCACTACGTTTATTTCTTCAACAATAGACAAAAACGTATTGAAATTCTCTCTCTCTGTGCTTGATAAATTAACAATCCAATGTAGAATGAGCAAAAGGAAGCAGCTCGCCAAAAGAAAATTGATGGATTATTAGCGCTGATGCTGAACAGCTCACAAAATCAAACTGAATTGATTAACCAAGAGGTAGATCCACCTACCTTTCGTTGATATTTAAGCTAATTTATTAAATAGTTCACAGGAGCCTTCAACGACAAAGCCGCGAGGAAAGCTTTTGTCCAACAGTTCCAGCATGTGATATTAAACAAAACGGTCATTCTTTCTCCATTCGACATTCTCGAGGACCAAATGAAAAAAGTTCTCTCGTTCTTCTATACTGAGGTAGCCACTGACTTTATTCTTCAATAATGTTAAATCTCCATTTTTGAAACAGATTGAGAAGAATAAAGACTGGTTTGTGGGTTTCGAAATGTATGATTTGATAAGGAAGAAAAATGATCAAATTCAGGATCAGATTTGCGACTTAAAGGCCTCACTGAGAAAATTAACGGAGCAGAAGCAGCAGCAAAGTGAAGAAAGCGAGCAGAAAGAGGAAAAGGAAGAAAAGGAAGAAAAAGAGGACCAAGAGGTCCTGAATTTAGCTGAAAACATCGATAAATTGAAAAAATCGCATAGTTTACTCAACTCATTGATAAAATCACTCCAGTCCCACAAAATATTCCAAAACATGAGTTTCTGCACAATTTATGTTGTGGAGTGCGTGAAAGAAACGCTTTCGAACCCTAAAAAGGTGGCATTAGTGGGACCAGGACCTGAAGGACAACGAATCTTCTTGATTCAAACGATTATGTCTCATTTCGAAGACATGTATGCTTGTCTGAGGTCATATCAAAAAGGCCTCGAGATCCTTAAATATATTGCCCAAAACTATGAAATTAGCGAAAAAGAGTTCCCTCAATTACTGGTAATTTGTTAGTTTTCGCAAGGTAAATTGATAATCTATCTCAAATAGAAATCCTTTGAAGAGATGACACAGCGACTGATTCAAAATTCATCAACGAAGGAAAATTTCCAGTCTTGGGTCAGTGATATGGAAGAAAAGATAAGGGTATGTGATTGAATGAGATTTGAGAATTGAGGCTTGACGTATTTCTTTATTAGGGAATTGAGAATTCGAAACCAACAAGAGAAAAAGGTTCCAATTTCATTTTCGGCTCGAATCGACCGACTGCAACGAACTCTGAAGCCAATAGCTCATTGAATACAATTCCTTCAAAGTCAGATTCTTAAATGTATTTAATCCCTTGTAATTGCACTCATTGAAAGTTTAAGTTTTTCTTATTGTATTTGTGAAGTTCTTTTAATATCATGGATGAATGACTTTATAATGATGGGAGAATTTTCAAAATATTTTATGTCAAGTGAAAAATTTATTAGTGAGAGACAAGTGAGAATGATTGTATATTTAGCGAGTTTGGCCTTAACGAATAGGTCATCTAAGATTATTTTTATATCGATCACCAAAAACTGTTCTCTGCAATTGAAGATTGTCAGACTTGTTTTTCAGTGTAATATTAATGAGAAAAACCCTTCAAATAAATTTTATTTTAGAGGCGCTCTCTTTACCAAGCCGACTCCTAGGCTAGCAGGTATTACTGAAAGAAAATAATATGAATTTGCATAAGTTTGATAGGAAAGTGAACCACTAGTGATTCTGAGTCTCTTAGAACCTTTTTCGCTGTACTCTCTATGCCAGGTAGTATTGAAATTAGGATATTGGTACAGATAGATGAAAACCGCCAATTTTTTTGAAGTACAAAACATGTTGGCAATACAAAATCTTGCCTCAACTTCGCCGTAGAGATTAGAAATTTTGATAGTACCTTTACAATACATATCTGCTTCCTCTTCCCTCTGATAAGTGGAAATTTCTTTAACTAATTTCTAAAAGCTCCAACTTGCATGACATTAGTAGATAATAGCATCTAACAGCCATGATAGTTAGGTCTCTCACATTCAAAAGGATATCTGCTCTCAATTTCAGTCAGATTGACGAAAGTATGTCATCATATATCACTCAAAATGCGGAAAATGAGAATATTTTCTCATAAAAAATGCTTTTAATTTTATACCAAGGTGATCCCTATTGCGCATATCTCACTACCAGATTTTCACTGGTCCTCACAATAAATTCACTAGTTTGAATACATAATTCTTTGAGAGATTTGATAATTTCAAAATATCCTCATTTGTAAGGGAGCAATCAATATTATTGAGGATCAAGCTAGACCGAAATCCATCTCGGATAGGCAGGTGAGACGTGTGGCATCATTTGCACAGTAATTGAAATATTTTTCTGATGGAAAAACACCCTGGTAAAATAATAATAAGTAACTGTCAGATTCTGGCCAAATTTGCCATAAAATCGCCATTTAATTATTTTTACTTATAACCTCTACCATTACTACTTAGCACTATTACAAGCTATCTTCTTCTAACTATGAATGCGCTTCACTACCCTCCAAATGAACAGCAAGTCGAATTTTTACTATGAGGCCAAAAAACGACTTACCCCATAATCAGCGTTCCTGTCAAGAGAGCCGTTCACTCTCGCACGTAAGGCAGCCAAGCCTTGAGCAATTCAATGATATGCAGTTCCTTCAATGACTGCTCTTCTTGTGGATGCAACTAACAAGACTAAAGTGGTCTGAAGTTTTAATTATCTCATTTTTCTTTTAGCTGACTTATCGATGCAACCGGAGACAACCTGTTATTTTTCAAAGCTCCTTTCCGAAATTATAAGCTACCCGACAGCTTTTTGAGGCAAAATTCGGGCTAGCAGAAATTATTAAAATAAAAAAGCCTTAAAAAATCAAAAATTACAATTATTTCAAACTGAATAATCTCAGTTAAGTCAATAACGATCTTCGAAACGCAAAGAAATTAAAAAATTTCGATATTGTCAAATTATGCAGAACCTCGATTTTAATGCCACTTGAAATGTACAGTATTCTAAGAATTTGGATCCCTTCTGAAAAAAATTTTCAATTTCGGTTGTTCTTCTCTACTTGCCCGAAGCGCAACTCCCTAATTCTAAACAAAACTCGTTAAACTCTCAAGCTAGGTTGTTTTTCACAGTGTATTATGCAAAGAACACTTTTCCTAACGAAAATAGTAGAGATCCATTTATTTCCATCCTGTCAGCAGGATATTCTTAAGCTAACCTGAATAAAAAACAGTTTAAATTGATTTATTCAGAGAAACGCAACTGCAGTCTACACTATCGAAGGTTAAGTATTGATCTGAGGAATGGAATATTAAATAACATCTTAATGAAATAACGTAGCATTATAAAGCACGTTTATTTATAATTTATTAATCAGTTCAGTTCAAACTCCCTTAAATATGATTCCAAAGAGTTTGCCAACGTTCAATGAGAACGACCAAAACACCAAAGAAACCTCGGCGCTTTCTCAGAAATGCGTTGCTCCCAACGATAAGAGGTTCGATGAAGAATTCCCTCCGTTAACCTCACAAGAGGGAGACCAAAATACCACCCAAAACTCTGCTGTGAATTTATTCGATCTTGCACCTCTGAGCGTCTTCTGCGGCGGTAAAAAGAACCTTCCTCCCAGACCGCTCTCAGGAAAGAACACAAAAAAGCAAGCTTCGGAATTTTCTGGCAAGGAAGGGAATCAGAAATCTCAAAATCGAGATATTCTTCCTCGTGATGACGCTAATCAAAGCACAAGTAGCAAAGGAATTCAAGAGTCTCAGAGTCCCGTTGAACGTCTCTATGCTCACGTTAAAAAGAAATCTGCGGATTCCTCACATGGACATAGCAAAAAGAATTCTATCGACAGTCCGATCGACGAGCAGGCCCGAAACGCCAAGAACTCACGAGACGGAAAAACTCTCAAGAAGAGCATCCATAAGGCCTCTGGCTCGAATCCAGGCTGCCTGAACAACTCGAATTCCAGCCATGTTTCTCCAGTTCAAACAGCCTCTCACACTAGAAACAACAGCGCTAAAAACACCGAAAAACCAAAGAAAGAACCTGAAGACCTTGAGAAAAAGACCGAAGTTAATACAGTAACTGACAAAAGCAAAGCCGTCCAAAACAATGAACGTAGCTTCATCACATAGTTATTTAGTTTTTCTAAAAAAATTTCTCTCGATTAGAAAAAAACCCATTAGAAGTCAAAGAGAACCCTTCAGACTTTTTCGAGTTTTACAAGTCGGAATTTTTTGACCAGGCAACTCCATTTGGGTTACCTAATTCGAAAGTTGCAAATGCACTCAGCTTTGACCCAGAAATTGAGGAATTGAATATTCCTCAACTGAGCGGCAAGGAAACTCAAGAGGATGAAGATGTGCAGCAAGAAGAGGAAGAGGATCCGCAGCCTTGGCTGATCCCGAACATTAGCAAAGATAGTCATTCGAACCTAAACGAAATGACCATCAGTAGCGCTAACCGGGCCAGTCAATCCCAAAACATGTCAAACTCGGTGGCGAAGCGTTCGAACGGGTCCTTTGTGAGCAATGAATCAACTTTCGATTCAGATCAGTTTATGAACTATGACCTCATAAATACTAGTCTGAGTGGCCAAAGCACCAGTTTTTACAACTCGAAATCGAACGAGCACAGCACCCCGACTAAAATAGACTCGTTTAGAAGAGGGCAGCAACAGGACGTAAGATAAAACGTTTTGAAATTTAATTAATCGTGGTCTGGTGTTCTGGTTTAGGTGTATAATGGAGCTCAAATGCAATACATTCCTTGGATGAATCAGCCTTTCAATGACCCTAGGAATCAATTTGGATTTATGCCATTGAGCTTAAATCAAAGCGCCTTTCAATTTAACCCTAGCTACAACGGGAACGACAGAACTTCAGCCTGGGACGACCTATTTAGCAGTAACTGGAGCACTCCACAAGGCCAGAGCCAACAACAGTTCATGAACCAGAGCTTCAACGTCTTCAATGCTAATGGCTATATGGTATTCTTACTCGTTCCATTAACCGTTCTCTAATGCCTCATAGGACCAAATGCAGCCGACCTATCAAGGTAGTCAGAGCATGAACCTTCCGAATTACCAAAACGCTGGCGGTATCAACAGCAATTCTCTTGCCTACAAGCAAAGGCAGAACCCGAACTACCAGAAAATAAAGGGCAGAAATCAAAAGCGGATCCCAGAAAACGACGAGAGCTCTCAGTTTTATGACATCGTTCTCGATAGAGTAGCACTTATCCCTTGGATTACTTGGAAGACTAAACTTATCTCCTAGCTCAAATATGACAACAGAACCACCCTAATGATCAAGAACATCCCAAATAAGTATGACCAGCCTCTCTTATTGCAGACGATCAATAAGAACCATCACGACAAGTTTGATTTCTTCTACTTGCCCATTGACTTTAAGGTACATCTTTTTTCTTAGCACTATATTTATAATTCCATAAATTACAGAACAAGTGCAATGTTGGGTACGCATTCATCAACTTCATAGACCCTATCTATATCAAGGAGTTCTATGAAGAGTTCGACGGCAAGAAGTGGACTAAATTTAACAGCGAGAAGGTATGAACGCTTTCTCAAGTACTCCGAGGTCTCATCTAATTTACAGATCTGCAGAATTAAATATGGAAGAATCCAAGGGTTGAATGCCTTAATCCAGCATTTCGAAGCATCAAGCGTCATGAACCAGCAGGTATCACGGATGTTTTTGGATCTTAGACTAATTCTGTGTTTCAAACAAAGGATAAGAAGCTGAAGCCTCTCATACTCACAAAGAATAGCAAGAACGCCGCCAAGAATAGCAATATGTTCCCGAAGCAAAATCTTCAGAATATTGAGCAGCTCGTCCGGCAGCAGGTACCTTTTCCCTTGTAACAAACCGTATACTAATCCTTTGTCTTTAGAAAGCGACTCTGAGCGATGAAGAGATCACAGAGAAAAATTAAATTTCTCGCATCCTAAGTTCAGCACCATCGCTAAGCCGAGACGTCGAAAAATAATTATCTGTTAATAATACCGCTAAATACTACAACCCTCAATTTTTCCACTGATATTGCTTCGAACTAAAGCTGATTAACTTTGAATTAGCTGCAAGAGAACATATTGCCACCACTCCCGCTATTCTAGACTCGCCTCAGAAGGCCGCTGTTTGAAGAGGAGAGAATCCCAAGCAAGGCTATCTCAATTTATAATCGTTTTCGAACTTATTTCTTTAGCTAATTTTTAAAATGTCATTTTGTTCTCTTTTCCATTAATCACCGAAGCTATTTTGGATAATTGTATAGTTTTGAGAAAAAAATTTTGTATTTTTTCCATGATTTTTCGATTGTATCGGCTTAAGTTTCCTTAAACCTTTTGGTGTTGAAACTTCCAATGTCATTCTACCTAAATCTACAATGAATGAACCGAAAACTAAACTTTGATAAATAATAGATCAGCAGGACTAATAGCTAAATCTGCCTCTGATGCCTACAGCTTAACAAAGAGTTATAAATGGAGGATTTCACGAGATTATTTGACTTTTAGGAGGATAGTGTTGACACGTACACGTATCGAATATCGAGAGCAATCAATTATCATCAATTATGGAATATTACGTTCAAGTACAGGCAGGATACTAGTTATTATTTTTGTATTCTTGACAAGCAAGCTCAAAATCTCCAAACGCTTCTAAGTAACCGATCGCCGTAGCCCTTGTACATTGGAACTTCAGGATAAAGCTATTGATGTCTTGCTCTCTCACAACCGTCGATATTTTCATCGACGAAGTATAACCTGGATTCTGCGAAAGGCTCTCCTTCATTCCACCATAGCCCGAATTCATGGAGTTCGATTTGCCAAGGTTTGAATCGCCATTTTTATTTGAGCTCGAATTGTTCATCGAAGCTCTGTTCCATGGATCACTGCTTTCCTTATTTTCGAATGGATTCGAATTTTTTTTCGTTGGTTCTTCTTTGAGAAGGTCTTGACTAAGCATGAGCAGAGCACTGTAATTTTCTCGCATACTTTCACAGTTCTGCATGAGGGGTCCTAAGGAATTGATAACAGGGACCTGGATGCTGTTGTACAACTGGATGAGATCAGAGTTGTTAGAGACGTCTTGACTGATATTGGGTGTCAGCGGATTATTATATTTGAATCGAACAAATTGCAGAGGGTCCTTAGACTGAGAGTTATGGTTTAGGTGTTGTTGGCCTTGAAACATGTTGAATCCTGATTCAGGTGGTTATTAGGTTGATGGTTTTTTTTGTCTGGTAACTTTTCCGGGGATATCGGAATTCGATTCGTAATATTTTTTGACTGAGCTTTCAATTTGCTTTGATTAAAACTATCAAATTGAAACTGAGTGAGATTCATATCGTTTGATACATTAAAATGATGTGTGCTCTTTTTTCAGAGAATTTGTTGAATCCAAAAGCATCGTGTGATTTATTATTAAGTTATTGAGGTTTCTATGCGATTATTCTTGATCTAACTGAGTAATAGAGTCATAACTTTTTAGAATATTAGAGAATGATCGAGATCTCATGACTATTTTTGCTGTTAGTCTATTACTCTTGAGAAGTGCATAATCTCATTATGTACTGCGTCAACTAATGTTAATTTTCACAATCAAGAGGTTATTTTTAGGGGGAAAATCATCTTTTGCGCTAATTCATTATACAGCTTTTGGCCGGGATCTCAGATCTATCTTCATTGAGAAAGTTTTCATATGAAACAAGCAGAAAATATCGCCTGATTGGGATCTAAGGTAAGAAAATATCAAATCTGTAACTGGAATGAGGGTTACCTTTTCCCTCGAATGAGGCAATCGTTTTGCCAGTTCCAAAATCCAGAACCTTTACAATCCCCTCACTGGCTGCTGTGGCGATCATTTTCCCATCTAAACTCCAAGATACGCAAAAAATTGAGCCTAGAAATATTCTGCTTTAGCATCGGTCAAAACGAAAATTACAACCTTCATGTAATTTATTTCCAATAGTTCTGGTCATTTTGCCGCTTCGATGATCATATATTTGAACGTATTTCATCCATGCTGATGCTACTAGATTACCGTTTGGCTGACAAACGTCAATCCACCACAATGAATCTGTTGAATCATTCAAAATTAAAATAATCGATTATTGTTATGACCGGCTTCCTTAAATTTAGCGGGGGTTTTATTAATAGGAGTTTGTTTTTCAGCGTCTAATGCGTTAAGCTTGCTTCCCTCATATTTTACATAGAGGACGGGAGTCGTTGAAGTCGAATGCCATCTACATCGGTGAGAATCTCCGAAGCCTGAACAATGTTTATGAAACTTAGTGCATATACTGTTACGAGGAGTCTCAAAGTCGTGGTATATAGTTGAATTTTGACTATCCAGAGAAGATAGCACAAGAACAGCCTTATCATCAAGAGAAGCAATATTTCTCCCTTCGTTGTCAATATCGAAACTCGGAATCCTGCCTACAAATCAGCACAATCAATAGATTTCAGAACAGTGCATGGAAAAGAGAGAAATACCTGTATGTTTTGGATTCCATTTCGATTTTTTTAGAAGTGATGTGTTTCCATCATTATCAATTTGGAAAAGATGATATCCAGTCTCCCTGGTGACTGGGAGAAGAGCCATCATCTGTCTTCTGCTGTTATATGTGAAATCTCCAAAGCTGGTCTCTAAAGTAATTAATCGAATATACGTTCGTTACATAGCATAAAACTTGATAGTAGATAGTTGAGCCAACAGCTTTTCCTCAACAGACAGACGATATTCTTAGAAATTACCTCCAACTACTTCCTCAAATGAAAAAGTGGTGACAGGTCCTCTGTCAGATAGATTAGTCACTTCAAAATTCGATACACGGTCGTAATATTGATGACTTATAGAGACAAGAAGATTTGTTGCAGGGATATGCTTTACATGTGTCCATTTACAAGCTTTAGGAAATTTGATTAACTGGGAAAGGGCAAAATTGAAGAATTACCTTCACCTTTGTCCTTTGTTAACTTGATACCATTGAACGAATAGCGCTCTTTCTGATCTTGTATGTCAAAAATTGTGATCGTATTTGGTTCGATCGTGCACCAAGCAATAAGGCTTTGTTCTTTAAAAGAAGTACCTATTGAGAGAGAGAAAAATTAGGATGATGGATGACAGCAATTCCAATTAGTTCATTAAATAATGAAAGACCAATTCAACAAATGCAAATGTACCGCTGGTAACACCTTCTACTGCTAGTTTTGAAGTAGCGAACTCTTTGTTTTGTCCGAAAGTTTTCCTAGGTGCAGTTGTCTGGGAACAGGACTTTTCTTGCATAGAAATAAAATTTTGATAAAAGAATTGTCGGGCTCATTGAAATTCAGTTTATGAGTAATAATGCAAAATAATATTGTACTATCTCAACTTCAATTTTGATGCTAAGTAGGATTAAGCTGTTGTGTGGAGATACAGACTGTTAGATTTCATATTGCTTCATATTATTTATATTCACAGAAGCTGAGAGTACAGAGGTAGTTGTATCTTTTTAACTAATCCAAAGTAATCAATTTTTTTTTTTATAAGCCCACTCTGAGAGCAGTTTTTTAACTCCATCCAGCTTCCCTCAGCGACGTATCATCATTTAGCATAACCTCACTAATGTTTTACATGAAGATTGGAATGAAGGTCAGACAGAACTATTGGCTAATCCAAGGTGTTAGCTTTTCTCATTCGAGTTTCTCGATCCAAATGTTATCTCAGCCTATATAATTTTTTTCGCATCAATAACCACTATTGACGTCATATTAGTCGCGATATTACATTGCAATTTCCTCATTTCTCTTTCCAGTTTCAAAAAGTAAGAAAAAAGGCATTCTATTTTTCAAAGTGGTGTGAGCAATCGAGAAGATTTTCAGAGTGTTTTTTTTGGTTTTTTTTTTTTGGTAACTCTCATGCACACTTACTTGATAATGAATGAGCTTGAATAAATAGAAATTAATAAAACTCCCAATAAAAGGCATCAGCAAAATTAAAGTTATGCAATTGAATCAACCTCTTGATCAGCCCTCAGCTCTTGAACTCGACAAGGTACTCAGGCATCCCAAGAAGGATCTGATATTTTATATAGAGTGGCGTGCAAGAACATGTAAATGGCCATGATGGGATGGCCGATTCCAGTTCAACAAGAAAATGCACTGATAGCATTAGTCCCTTGAAGGAGTAACTGAACTTCCCTTTTTCCCTAATAACCCTCTATTAAGAGCTTCTTCTAAGCAGGAGATAACTGAGCAGCTTCCTAAAAATGTTCATAATTCGGAAATTAATTACAATTCAGCTCTCAAACAGATTGAAGACAGGAAAACTCAAGCAAATTCGCTCACCTATGAACAGGAATTTTCCAAGATAAGTCATAACAGGGTGAAAAGCAATTTGGGAGTGCAAAGAGCAGAGGATAATTCAAATAATGGGAAGAAGTGCATTCTCTCCACAATAAACTCCAAAAATCATTCAAATAATACCCAAACTCGAGGATTAAGTTTACCTTCAGACCGCCGAGCGACTCAGCAGCATACAGAATGTCCAGAAGCGTCAAAGCAAACACAAATCAGTCGCAGAAACTATGAAATAAGGCAAGCAGCGCAGGAGAAACCAGTACGCAATGAGGCGGGTGCAGGACTTAACAAATCAGAACAAAAAGAGCAGAAAGCTACCTATTCCATCAATACAGAAAGCGGCGCCATTTTGAATAGTCATTCATTGCTTTCAGAGCGCAGTAGACCTCTGAGTCTCACTCATTCGAAGCAGGCGCTCTTAGTTAAGATGACAAACAGGATGGCCTCAGAACTGGAGAGAAAAGCCAAACGATTTGCTGAGCCATTGAAGCTTCATGTGAGCGAATTTAGCACTTCTCCAAGAGATATCTTAGATGAATCAAAGATCTCAAACCGTGGTTCATCTCTGCAAAATAAGCCTTCACAAAATCTTAGAACGTTAGATGTTTATGCCGCTCTTAAGAGCGATGTGAAAGCCTGGAGGACCTACCATGAGAAGCATTCTAATTTGATCAATAACGGCCTAAGGACTCTGAAAAATGACAGACCAAACACGAACAAGAGTTTCAGTTATCCACAAAGCGAGGCGGTGACTCCGAAATCTAAGCTACCTGATGTGAGAAACGAGTCTATAGCAAAAACTGCAAGTTCTAAAAAGCCTAATAGTAAAATGAGTCTTAATCTCACCATGGACGTCCATTCTGATGTGAAAAAAGAAACGACTGACCATACTCAAAATTTGCCAAGTTTCAGAAGATTGACTTCAAGAGCAAGATCCTCATCGTAAAGAAATTGCTCTTTGGAATTTTATTTCATTTTGTTAAATAGGCGGCAGCAACAGCCACAAGAGACAACTATTGACTCGAGCTTTGGCAAAGGAGGAACTTCGTTTGGAAGGTCAGAAAGGCAGTCGGTTTTTGACATTAAAAAGTAAACTCTCAACTGTCCATTGACTTAATTACATTAATAGCCTTACGCCTGGACCGGCCTATGACCTAGCATCTCATAAGGGCATCGCATCGGGACGCACAGCCCCGAAGATCAACCTTGTCTCATATGACCGATCTGAATTTCTCGCTCCCAATACGTTCTCACCTTCTCCTCAGAGATACTACCAAAACAGAGAGTTTGAGAGAGATGCCTTCAAATCATCAGGGTCCCCAGTTTTTGGATACGAGAGAAACTCCACAAAAAAACAGGTTCATCATGATTACTTCTACATAAACTAATTCAATCGTCGCAGGCCTGGGATGAGCATTTGAAGAAGGTCGCTGAGAAAAAGAGAAAAGAAAGCCCTAGGGTTCCTTATTACGATCCACTTCTTGACACTCAGCAAAATAAGCCAGGATCCTTTCCAAAGGTATAGCAGTGCCACCAAACCAACATTTCTCAAATATTTGATATTTTTAATTTAGGATCATCATCGAGAGCTATTTAAAATCGATAAGGATATTCCTGGACCAGGCAACTACAACACAAAGGTGGCGAATCAAACGCCGGCTCAAATATCATTTGGAAGAGCAAAAAGGAAGACTGACGCAGTGAAATATTTTTCTCTTCTTCTAAAATGTCTAATATGAAAATTTGTTGATAGACAAATTTCCCTGGTATGAGTGCGAGAATAAGAAAGGAGTTTCAAATTGTCGTTGGAATCTAAAATTATTTTAGAGAGTGTTTTTGTAAATGGTGACCTAATTTGAGTTTTAATCTGATAATGACTCATTGAGTTGATAAGAGTTTGCTGCTTATCTTCATGAAAAGGATTTTTTTATTGCATAGTATTTATTAGTTTCGTTCTTCTATCCAAACTTTTTGGTTACATTAACCAATTTAAGTTTCATTATTAAATAAATCGAACTTTAAAAAAACCGTAAAAAACAAAGGCGATGAAGAAATTCAAAACAAAGAAGGAAGTTAAGCAGTACAAAATCTTCCTCAGCACGATGAATTCGATTGCTGGCCAAGCCATCGTCGAGACCATCAGAAATGATTACATCAATGACGAAAACCCTCACATCATTTACGGAACATTAGACCCCGAGAGCAATGCAGAGGTTCCATCTGGTGCCAAAGAAGTGATCAATGTGAGAGCTTTATCTTATTCCTTCAGGCTTAACCGCTCTCTCTAGAACAAGGATGTAGTCGCCTTGACCAAAGCGCTTCTTAGCAGCAATTTCATTATTTATGATATCGAAAGAGCTCCACTGGATGAAATTGAATACGCAATCAAAGGTAGCTGAGACTCCGTGTGCATCCCGTCTTATTCTTTCTTTTAAACCCAAAGCGATTCGTACAGCTGATAATGACAGCGAGAGAACCTTTATTTTGGTGTCTTCTGTCATGACATGGTCGGCAACTCCACCCAAGCAGAAGGTATATGCAAATTTTATTTTGAATGTATATTGACCCTATTGTTGGAAGTCTGACGAGGTGGTTAAATCAAAAAAAGACGATCTTGACATGATAGTGAATGAAGAACATCCAGAGGGCAGTCCTATCACGCAGCAGCTCTCAGAGGTATTGAAAAGTGCGATGGTTCTTCTCATCTAATAAATTCACAGCGAAATATCCTTGCTTACACTGAAGATGAGTATCCTAAGCGAAGACCAGCGCCGAAATACTACCATTATTATACCCTCGAAAACCTCTGCTTGGAAGCAGGCACTAAGAAGAATTTATCGACTTATATCGTATGTTCTGGTATTCAATATGGACATGGAGAGACCTATTTCCATCATTTTTTCACCGTAAGAACCCAATTGCCCTGTTCAATTAGCTCACTGGTTTTTCAAAGAGATCCTGGATTCAACAGCCCGGGTATTTGGCCATTATCGGCGAAGGAAATAACATGTTGCCGACTATCCACGTGAGAGACTTGGCAGAATTTGTACATTTCATCATCGAGAAGAAACCTACATCGAGATATCTTCTCGCGGTGGACAAGGGCAACACTCAAAAGGAAATTGTCCAGAGCATCTGCAACTACCTTGGAGACGGTGTCGTCAAGCACATCGACCCTCTCGATGCAATTGACGAGCCATACTATGATCTTTTCAGTGTTGATTTACAGCTCAGAACGTCCAATGCTTGGGAAAAACATAAACAGCAAGAAGATGATAATTCTGTGAATGCTTCCTCAGGAGCGGACTTCGATAGTCCGATGAGTATTATTCCTCGCTTCGACTTCGAATGGAGATCAAGAGAGGGTTTCGTGTTTAACTTCGAAAAAGTTGTAAAGGAGTTTTTCGAATACCGCCAGCTGAGAAGAGTGAAAATATTCATGAACGGGCACCCTGCCTCCGGGAAATCACATTTCTCGAACATTCTTAGCAAGCTGTACAATCTACCAGTCATCCGTATCGGAGAACTGGTCGCACAAGTGATGAACCAGGTAATATTTTTTGCATTTAGATCGGAAGTGTACTTATAATGGTAGACCGATGAGTTTTCCATGAGAATTCGATCAATTATGACTGAGATCAGACAGAAAATGATTGATGAAGCACAGGCGGCCTTTGATATAGAGAAGAAAAAGAACAAGAAAAAGATGGCTGATGTGGAATTTGACCCTTCAAAGGTTCTTCCTATGAGAATCGCGAGTTTGTAATAAACTTAACCGCTTAGATTCAACCAAGAGTCCCAGATGACCTTCTCTACCAAATGTTCAAATGGCGTCTCACTCAAAATGATGCCAAGTTTAGAGGATACATTCTCGATGGCTACCCAAGGACCTATGTTGATGCGAAAGGCGTTTTCATGAGTAAATAATTGTTAATAAGCGCTAATCGTAACTCTGTAACAAAGGCAAAGAGCAGCAGCAAGGAGATCAGAGTATGCAAGACCAATTTGTCCTCGAAAGCGACATCGCACCTGATATGATGATCCAACTGGAAGCATCTGACGATTATTTGAAGACTAAAGTCAAAACATACATCCCAGAGACTGAAATCCATCAAACTCACTATACTGAGGAGGGGATGAATCGTCGTCTTCACAATTATAAAAAAGCAAATATCCCCGAGGCTGGAAACCCCGTTCTAGAAACTTTTTTCAATGAGAATCATATTCCAGTGGAAAGGTTGAATATCGAAGGGCAATCAGAAGAACAGATTTTGGAGACCATTCAGGAGTATATTTTAGCGGTACATCCTCTCTTGTGAGGATTGAACTAACACGTTGCTTAGGAAGGGCCAATAAAAAATTATGACTACACTCACGCATTGCAAAAAATGAAAGAGGACAGAGAAAAAGAGAAAGAAGAGGCCAAAAGACGTGAGGAAGAAGAGGAGAGAAAACGTCTTGAACAACAAAAGGAAGAGGAAGAAAAGAGAGTAGCTGAAGAGAAGGCTAAACAAAGACTCGAAGCATTGAAGGAAGAGGAAACAAAACTGTTGGATATTAGATCACAGCCACTCAGGTACGTCGTTTGAAAGCAAATATTTTTTACTAATGAAACTCATTTGATTAGACAATATTTAGCCGATATGGTCGTTCCAGGACTGACGGAAGGTATTATTGAGGTCTGCAAGGTCCAACCTGCTGATCCAGTGGAGTTTTTGGTACTTTTATTCTAATCGCTTTTGTTATAGCTGGTAAATAGGCTGATTTCTTGGCGAAAAGAAGTGAAAAGATGAGAAATCAAGATAAGGACAAGAAATCTGAACAATCAGAGGAAAAACCTCAAGCAGCTCCTTCGAAGAGCGGAGAGCTTTCAAGAGAGCAAGATGAAGACGCTGACGAAGATGATGATAATGGATATTAGTCTTGAATTTGTTTTGCAGTTCCTCCGCTTTTAGTTCTTTCCATATTTTCTTAAAATGAGAGCCAATCACTTTATGAGAATTACATAACATTACTTGGATAAAGAAGCTGAAAACAGCATGCAGTCAATTTAGAGGAATAGATAGCTGAACCATTGATAAATAGTTTAGTTTGCTTGCTAAATGCAGGGAGAAGAGTTATATTTCCAAAAAAAAATTTAAAAAATTTACCTTCTGATTCAGGCAAGTCAAAATAAATGCTTTGTCGGGTTATTCAATAAAGTAGCTAAAGATATAAAAATTAATTAATTACTTGAAATCCAAAATCAATACACATAAATGGCAAGTAACGATGAAACTTCGACGCTTTTGGGCCAAGGACCACCAAAGAATGATATCGCAATAACGACTGGTGTAGATGACGGGATCGATGTAGCGCAACGCCGGCAAACTTATGGTAAAAAACTGAGGGTGGTTGCGTCGAATACTGTTGTGCATCTAATTTGGATGATCAGTTTCTTCATTGTGTTTGGAAAAACTGATAGCACGACCTGTACGGGCACTCTCTATCACTTTGGGGAGCTGGCGAGGTGGTTTTTACTCGGTTTTGTTGTGTGGGATATCGTGGAGATGACAACGATGAAATACTTACAGAAATATTCACACCGCTACAATTCACCTCCAAAAATTTACAATATCTTAGAGTTAGCCTATTTGGCAATATCTCTCTTGTTCTGGATATATTCAATCGTGGCATTAAACGAGAGAGAAGGATGTGAAGGACAGTCTCTAACAACGTTGGTGTGGATTTGGGTGTTTTTGTATGCAATATTGCCTTGCATCTATGTTAGCTGCTTGTGTCTTGGAGCTATAATAATTGACTCTTATTGAAGAAGGGAGAAGGAGGAAGTGGAAGAAATGGATTCGAATGAACAAGAGAAACAAAGAGCTTTTTGGTTGTAAACTATTTTTTCTTATATACTTATGAGCAAATCTCCTATCATCTATCAAGATCAGAGCGTGGCACTCTTACATATCTTTAGTTGTTACAATATGTATGTGTTTCTCTCTTGTCCTCAAAGAACCTTGCTTTCCACTTTAAATAAGAAAAATTTAAAAAACCACTTTAATTAGGCGTTTTAAAACGTTATAATCGTTGACTTAATAAGTATCCTTGTGAGAGTAATTTAGATGGACTCCTGAGAATAAAGCAAGAAAGCAAGGAAAGATGGCCATCAATTGCATTTCTGAAGAATATCTTTTGAACAGATAACAAATTCCAGAGCTTCGCATTGCAAGTTTGCGACTTGCATTTTTGCTGGTAATAGTTTAAATAGTCACATTATTATGAATACATATATGGTATAGAAAGATTGCAAGGCGCCACCAATTACTGAGGCCCAAGGGCGAAATTCTCTGATCTATTGTTTTACATTATCTATAAAATTCACTTCCGAAAGTGAAGTGATAAGTACTTATCTGGAAATGAGACGCCACTGATAAACCAGTTCAGTCTCATAACACACCCTTTGAATCTGCTTGAAAGTGGTTATCGTATTCCTACTACTACTCTGAAGAGAGTTATTCAGTAGTTACAAGTAGTTACAGAACGAAATTAATCTTTCGTTTTCAACTCACTGCCAAATTTACTTTATAAATCTTCGAAAAGAATTAATGGAACTTGACAAAATTATTTAAATATTTTTTGACATAATCCATTTCGAAAATTAAGTGAAAATCACAACCAATTCTCTTGTCGTCGAATTCCTCAGGGTCCAATACAAATAACTATAAATTCACGCCAATGGCAACCACAGAGATAGGAAAAGACATTAAACTTGAAGTCCCATTAGGCGAGATTGATTTTCGGAAACGCAAACAAACCTACCACACTCTGCTGCTATCGTCTCAGTTCTTTCTCACTAATCATTTGGTATGGATGATTGCTTACCTCGTAGTATTCAACAAAACGGATAAATCGTCTTGCGCAGGTCCGCTCTACAATTTTGTTGAATTCGGAAGATGGGTTTTACTGGGACTGTTCGTCTTTGATGCAGTCGTCGTGACAGCTCTGAAATACTTGCATAATCACCCCGATCCTCAGCATGATGAACCTCCAAATATTTTCAATATTTTCAGCATAGTAGAAACAGTAATTACTTTTGGCTTTTGGGTGGGCTCGATTTTTGCGATTTCTGAGAGAGAAGGATGTACAGATAACTCCTTGTCAGCGATGATGTGGGCGTATGTAATCTGCTATGCATTTCTGCCTTGCGGAGTATCGCTGTGCTATTGCAATCTTCTTTCGGGTTCTCGCAGCCCTACTACCCTCTATAATGTAGAGCAAGTGAATGTTTCACAATCAATAATGTAGAAATTCTTCAACTGTAATTTGTTTGAATTTTCATAATTAATGAGAACTATTATACAGAATGTAATCATGCCAATATCCCTCGTTGCTTTCCTATAATTGTAATACAGAGTTCATGACTACTACAATTAGATGAACATTTTCCTTAAGAGCATTCATAAAAATAACAATGAAGGGATTGGTATTAAATCACTCCCTTTCAGAATATAAAACGATTAACCTCAAGGAATTTCGTTGAAAGAGTCTCATCTAGCCATTGGCGAAGATTCTGCGCTTTTGATAGCAATATCCAGCCTTGTAGTCTGCGACCCATGACCGTGCAAAAGCAGAAGTCCTACCAGCTCTTTGTGGTGTTGCCATTCTGTGGTGTGATTCATTAAAGTATTTCATCAACCTAACTACGAGAGATGTTCTTTAAAAAAATACCAAGGCTCACATAATAGCATCTCGAAGTCCTCCTCTCGTTTAAGAATTTTAGCAATGTCATCGTCACATTCCTCAAGACATTCAAAACTTTGTAATTTCAATGTTTGTGATAGTCTTACTATTAAATAAAATATCATGGGTGATTGTGCTGAATATATAAAAATTATCCGATTAAGTTACAGTGGACCATCTATCACTAATTTGTACTACCCGCTATTCTTCATAAATGTACATAGAAAAGCCAAAACAACTGTCAAAGGACGAAAATATTAGCACGAATAACCTCACAACTGGAAAAAAATTAGCGACTACTCTTGAGGACTTTGAAATAATCAACAAAATAGGAAAAGGCTACTTCGGCACTGTCTACAAAGTGCGAAGGAAAGCGGACAACAACATCTATGCGCTGAAGCAGATATCAATTTCCCACCTCAATCAACAGACGCGAAATTCAGCCATCAATGAGGTTCAAATCCTCGCCAGCCTCCGAAATCCATATATTGTCAAATACTACGAGTCATTTATCGATAGGACGTACCTTAACATTATTATGGAGTACTGCGAAAACGGCGACCTTGATACTTTCATTAAACGGCATGTAAACCGGTCGATTCCTGAGAAGAAAATATGGAAAATCATGATACAGGTTCTGATTGGCCTTCATTACATAAATAAAAAGAACGTGATCCATAGAGATCTTAAAACCATGAATATTTTCCTCACTAAAGACGAGGACATCAGGATCGGCGACATGGGGCTGGCGAAAGTGTTAGATTACGCAGGAAAAACCGCACATGGGGTCGTTGGATCGCCTTATTTCATCTCTCCTGAGATATGCGAGAGAAAACCTTACAATGAGAAAACGGATATTTGGTCATTGGGTTGTATTTTGCATGAGCTTTGCACGCTGAGACATACATTTGAAGCGACTTCAGAAGCAGCGCTTTTAGTGAAAATCGTTAAGTCAATGCATAAACCAATCCCTGAGCATTATTCTCGAGAGCTGGAGGAGATAATAAATGGTTGTTTATGCAAAGATCCGCAAATGAGATACTCAACTCTCAATCTTCTATCAATGAAAGGTATATATACATTATTTATATATGAGCCCAAACTGAATTTTCATTAGTCGTGATGCAGAAAGCAAAGTCCTTTGATATTGATCTCGAAGTGATCATAGGCGCTGATCTAAAGAGCGCAGAAAAGAAACTGGGTGAAATTCCAAGTGAGAATTTGACTAATTTACAATGTGTTAAGAGGATAATACGCCACTGAAAATATCAAAGACTGGTTCACAAGGATTTGCTGAGGAAGCACAGGCTTTAGGTAATAATTGGTTGAGCTGAGGAATTAATTTGTCGGACCAATCAGCAGAAAGAGAAGAAGACAACAGCGCCCCCACACCTAGGCATATAAAGAAGAAAGTTACGTTTGCGACACCAAGAAACTCCAAAGAGGGGATTCAACAAAAAGGATTAAATTTTCACTCATCCTCTGATCTTGCTATTAAAGAAAATTTGAGCGACAAGGCAGTGAGTCCTTCGAATGCGCTCTTCAAGCTTTATTTTGAGAATAAACAAAGTATGATTAATTTTAACAAATAACTGAAATATCTTATAAACAGATGCAAACGATACTCAAAAGAGTAAGGATGCTCCTGAACTCAAATTCCTTGCGGGTGTCAAGAGTACTTTAGAGACCAAAGCAGGACAAGCAGAAAATACAGAGGTCATGTCTTCAGGGAAGTCTAGTGGTTTCAAAGCTTTAGCTTCGTTAGCCATTGCCCGTGCAAACAGTGATGAACCTGAGAAGACGCCAAAGCCAGGCATTGGAGCAGTAAAGACAACTCAAACCTCTCACCTGACGAATCGACAAAGTCTTCCTGACCATTTGCAAATGTTTAGTTCTACTGCTCGTCTGTCAGAGAAGAGCCAAATAAGAAATGTAATTTTTCATCACTTTGGTACTAGTTTATACTCTACCCTCCTTTAGACAACAATTTTCAATAAAGAAAGGCCTCTAGTCGACTCATTGTCACCTAGTGAAAAACAGTCTGCATTCAATAGCACAGCTTCAACTCTGAGACTGCCTTCACTGCAGTCTAATACACTGCAAAAGCACAGATCCCATAATAATAAGAGTGTTGATCAGTTTTATGAGAGTGGGAGTCAAACTCCTAAGGTTTCCTCTCTCGCACAAAGTCAGAGGCTGCCACACAAAGAAGATAATAATAAGATCAATCATTTGAGATTTTCAGAAACATACTCAACATTCGATAAAAGGATCACACCGCTCTCTAATTATGGTGCAGAGGGACCGAAAAATGGAGATGGCTCTACTTTCAGAAAGAATAAAAAACCCATTGAGCAGGCTGGCTTGGTATCACCATTGGTGGCTAAACGAAAGAGAATTCAGATGACCTCTGTGCCCAAGCTAGAGAGAGACTTGGATGAAATGCTGCCCGAGAGAGAATTTTCAACGGCAAGGCTCAGTGCTGGATCTGCCCTAAAGGACTCGACGCATGCCATGAAAAGATCTCAGTTACAGCAGCTATATGATGAAGGAACAATCGAATGCAAAGATATACTTGGAGAACAAAAGTTTAGAAATGCTATGGGTTATTTCCGTGAGAAATTAAAGGTTATCAATAAAATGAATGAATCATATCTAATCTAAAGTACAATAGGGGAGTCAGAAAATCACAGAAGAAAGTCAAAAGGAAACTACGGAGTTTATTAGTAAACATTTGAGAGGGATTCCCAATTTCGACAAAGTATGACCTTTGGTTGAATTCTTTAATAAATATATTCTTCCGAAATAGGGTATCTCCATGATATACCGCCTGCTGCGACAAGAAATGGAGTTGGAGCGACTAAATGGAGCTGCGAATATACAATGATAGCAATTTTTTAATAGTAAATTGATTTTCTAAAATAGTGTCTGCCAAATTTCAGGGCTTTTTTTTTTTAAACATAAAGCAAATTTATTCATATTTGGGTTAATTCAATGTGTTATTTGTTAAAAGTTCAACAGTATCAAAGTAACTAACATCTTTCGCTGTCATTTTTGCTGATATTCCTTCTGGGTATCGAGAAAACCGCTGGTACTGATATCAAATTTAAACCCAAGGAATAATTTTGGTTTTTGGAAATAAGAACACTATCATAAGATTATGCAGAGACAAAATTCCTCGGACAAGAACAATCGATGGACAATCACCGGTCTAAGGAATAATGTAGGCTATTTTCATTATATATCCTAAAGAAAATTTCCAATACAGTCTTTATAGATATGATCCGAAGCTAATTCAGTAGAAGAGCGCCAAACATTCTATATTTAATGATATCATTTGACCAGAGCATCTCAAGCTTGCTTATAGCTGGGTATTCTGATAGTATCGAGAGGAAATTGGCCAATTGGCTTTTCAGTAATTTTGGACTAAAGCTGATTTAACTACAATAACCTTTATTTTAATAACAAGCAAATTCTTAAAGTCTACTGATTGGGAAGATTCCTCCAAAACGGCTTATTCTCTATAGTCGACACTTCATTCGGTATTGAAGCATCTCAAGAGGCTCAAGAGGCATACTGCGAGATAATACAATATAGGCTGATCTTCGAAATCACCAAAAGCGCTATTTGTCCTCAATTTTGCAGAGGATCTCATCGCATTAGATCAATAGCTACTGGTTGAATAAACCATTGCTTGTACAATGGAATAATTTCGACACGGGTGAAATTTCAAACGCAAAATTCAGTTCAAATAGATAATTCGGATTCTTTTTCTTTAGGGCTATTCGCTAATGATCTATTGCTGAAATTCAGTAATTTGAAACGCTTTTGTCCGCTTGCAGTACTCACTTACTTGGGTATAAATATTCCTGTAAGATGAATGAAATAATATTTTTGTTGAAGATGAAAAACAAGTTTGCTCTATTTCTAATAATCACAGCGTTGACGTTCATCTTAGCGTCAGGTGCATTACGAAAGAAGAGTCGTATGACTAGTTTCGCTTTGAAGCGTCAAGGCTCTGGAGGAGATGGAGGGAGGGGAGGCCACGGTGGCTTGATCTTAGGTCGTGGAGGAAACGGAGGTGATGGTGGTAGAGGAGGGATCGATCAGTCTGGAAATGAAGGAGCTGGGGGTCGTGGTGGCAGAGGAGGAAACGGTGGTTTGGTTGCTGGCGATGGCGGGGATGGTGGATCCGGTGGAAGAGGAGGTAGCGGAGGAAATGGTGGTTTAGTCCTAGGCAATGGTGGTAGGGGAGGAAATGGAGGTAGAGGAGGGGGCGGTGGATTGCTTATTGGCAATGGTGGAAGCGGAGGAGACGGTGGTGATGGCGGGAATGCCGGTTTGCTTATTGGTGAAGGCGGAAGTGGAGGAAAAGGCGGCAAAGCAGGAAACGGTGGTTTGATCTCAAAGAGTCGAGGCACTGATCTCTTAGGACTGTCAAGCCTTGTATAAGATTAAGGAAATTTATATGGCATTAAAAATCTTCATATTGAGAGAGAGAATCGCTTAATACATATCTCCTGATATGTCTCAATGTGCAAGAAGATCCAACGAATACTCATAAATCATAATTTGACCTCTATTTTATAATCTAAAACTTTTTCATACAATATTTACTCTCTCTTCAACTTCGTTTTGTTTGTACTAACATCGAAATCATCGAGATATTAGACTAGAGAGAGGAATATCTATTTATGGCAGCCATCAGGTGGTAGAATCTTTCTAACCTGGCTTTGAAATATTCGATGTTTTGTACTCTTTAGTGAATCGGAACTTTTGTTTACTTCTCTGACAATTAAAAATATATGAATACCAGGACAGTTCACTTAGGAATATCACTTTGTTCAAAATCTCTATGAACAAGATACAAATTTCAATAGAAGATTTTCTTCTAACACTTATTCAGAGTTAACTTGCAGAAGCAAAGATGTACGGGACGCGCCTTCCCCGAATTCATAACTGTCAACACTATTCAAGGTATTTCTTACATCATCAATCGACTCCAGACGAATCTCTCTATTAGAAGTATTTTCTTGTCCCAGCACTCTTTTGTCTCTTAGCACATTGTAAAATAAGATCGGTTGCATCAGCATCTCCAAGCAGGATATCACCATTAATATTCTGACAAGCACAACACTGAATGCACTGGGTGTTGAGTCACCGCTACTGCTGACAATGGTTAGGTAAAAGCAGACTATTGAAAAAACTGTCGAGTCTATACACAGCCAGAGAAGCACCAAATTATTCAGGTAGTGTCTCTCTTTGTAGTTCACTGGAATCGGATCTCTTGACTTCGCATTGTTGCTTTTCAATATCTGAAGCTTGTCTTTAATCATGAGCTCCGACCCTTCGATCTTTGAGTTGATCCACTTCGACAAGTCTCGGTGAGTTTTGATTTTTTGGACTTGTTCAATGATGGCATTTTCATTAGGAAAATAATCCTCCACCACTCTAATTCGAATGTTTATCTCCTCGGAAATGATCTGGTTGATCTTTGTATAAGTCGATGTCTCTTTGTAGTAATTGATCAGACGAATGCGCTGGAAGATGAGGGTTACGATCACGAAATTTTTCAAAAATTTGTAGACACTGAATGACTCGCCGTAGTTAAAAGTGATTCCACCAAACTCGAAGCCAAATGTCATTAATGTATACATCAAAAAAAATATGAGGGTAAATATAAAGGATTTCTTCAGGCAAAGGTTAACGAATTTCTCCTGTTGATCTTTAGGTACGACCGGGTAGCCCAATCTCACAAGTAGTTCCCACTTAGAACCATAGAGATTCTGGATAAACATAAGCACGAAGAAGTTCGAGCAGTCGCAGACCGTATCAATGATCTTTGCGATAAAACTGTAGAAGTCATCTTCGCTACTTCTGCAATTGCTGATAAGAACTGCAAAGAAGGCACCAGACAGTTTGAAGTAGAAAATGCCATACATGACATAGATGTATAACAGCGTTTTTTTCCATGAGGAAGAGCTCCTGTATCCTCCAAAGATTGACCTTTCGAATTCTATAGGAAAGAAAAATCGGCGATACTGCCATGAAACAAAGCTTTTGCGTAGAATGAGGGCAGCTGTTATTATTATTAAATAGATTCCAGAAAATTGGAGTAATTGGACTGTGATTTCCATACCAGAGGTATTAGTTACAACGTTCGGAGGGCATAGGATGTTTTTGTAGGTTTCAGGATCTGAAAGTTGCATCAACTTGTGAAATCTGTTCTTACTTTCTGGTTTAAAGTTTCTATTATAGTCTGTGTGATAGATGATCTTGATTTTTATTCATGAAATTAATTTGGAGACGAAAAGCTTTGAAATTTGCCTAGAACGCCTGTTTTGCTATAGCAATTTCGTTGGTTTCTGGATGAAACAGAATCATAAAACTGCTATCTTCGAAATAACTGTAGAGCAGGACTAACTATTGTGATCGGATTTTGAGTTGTGGGGTTTTTGTGATTAGAGGCTAATGAACACATATAAACGATATATAGATATATATGCATTCGATGTATACATATATAAAATGACGGTATTCTAAACAAACCACCACAACTAGATCAAGGTTTCTTCAATAATTTTCATGTAAATTTGTTAACAGCCTCCTCCTCTCTTCCTTCTTCCTTAAAAAAAATTGTGGGAAGAGTTCCAATAAATCAATTTATAAAAGCCTTGCTTCCAAAGTTTACATTGCGTGACCTTCTTTAATTTGGTTGAACTAAATTGCAAAACATATGAGAAAACAAAAAATCAATAATCATTGTTACCTGGATGGACTAATTCATCATGAGACACAAGGGAAAGTGGTCCTTGTTGATGGCCTCTTCTGGCGAGATAGTTTGACATGAAGATGATGAGACCGATTAAGACGAGAGCACCGATAATAATAGCGATAATCCAAATGAGACCATTTCCTTTCGGTGCCATCTTTCCTTTGAATGCGAAGAAGACTTCGCTGTCAGTGTGGTCTTGACCATTCATTGAAATGGTAACTGATGTTTGCTTCACATAGACAGAGGCGATTTTCTCAGAAAGCGATGGCGTCGTGCAAGTGATTCTATCATTGGCTACGATATCAGCCTTGGTTTCGCCGAGGTTGCCGAACTTGCAAGTGATAGATGTTTGGTGAATCGCAGTCTTATCGAGTACGGTCGATGCTCCAGCAATAGCTATTTCGAAGAAAGAGGATCAAAACTCTGGTAAAACATAGCAAAAGCTTACCTGAGGCGAAATTTTGAGTTTTATCTGACCAGATGGTGACTTTTGTGGTCACATCAACGTTGCCTTCGGCAGGATCGATTTTGATGATTTTTGGGTTCTTATAGTATGTGAAAGTATGGTCGGTCGTGGTGAAAGGATCTAGAAGAAAGAGTTAGCCACGAGAGCTTAGGCAGAGAGTTACCGAAAGCATCGTCAGAATAAGCTATGGCGAAAGGCACGATGTATGGCAACTGAGCATTTCCTGGGATATTTGCTGCAGGTGACTTGCAGTGAATTGTCTTCGAATCGACAGTGGTTCCATAGGTGATGGAATTCTGTCCAGCAATACCGAAGCGACATCTGGCAACCATGCCTGGGATGAATCCATAACCCTCAACAGTTATCTAAAAGTAATATGATGGTTAGTTAGACCAGCCAGAATGAGTTCGTTTACTGGAGTGTCTCCTCTAGTGACACCACTATTAGGAACAACATTCAAGATATTGAAAACCGTGATGTTAGTGAAGTTGGTTGGTTCGGTGAAATGGTAGCCATTAAACGAAATCTGGATGTACTGCGTGGTCGACTGGGTCGCAGGGTCGAAATCTAACTCCCAGAATTGACATTTCATGAGGTTGCTTCCCTTAAGCAAGTATCCTTTTCCGATAGTGTTTCCGATCTTGCAGGTGGCGTTGAGATTGGGTAAGTCTGACTTGGCTTCTGAGACTTGGACTTGGAGTGTGGCTCCAGTCTTAGGGAAAACTCTTGGTGCCACACTTGTGATGTTGGGTTGCTTGTAATAAGTGAAGCCTCCAAACACTTGATTGAAATCGATTCCATTAAGAGTATAGAAAAGATTCACGTTGCCAGTGTAATTGTTGCCGTTTTTAGCCTTAGGAAGAGGGCATCTGTTGAAAGAAAGGAAAAAAAGGTTAAGTCGCTGCTAATCATTTATAACTCTTACTGGATATGGGTCCAATTGACATTCGTCGCAGGAGAGTTAATTCCGTCCACCAAGCAGGCAATTCCAGTCGCGTTCGAGAAGCCGCTTCCTTGGATAGTGATATATCCACCTGTTTTGAGAGTAGATCATTAATATAGAGTGATAATAAATTGTTTAAGGGTTACCTCCTGTGGAAGGTCCAGCCAATGGATAAACTCTGTCAATTTGATAGAATTTGAACTTTGATCCTGTGTCAATCGTGTCTCTACCGTTGTAAGAAATTCCAATAGACGCCATTGTGCCTGAGCCCCAGCCACCTGGCGCTGTGCACATAATTGCACTGCTGTTCTTAAAGTAAATTGGAGTTCTTAGCCTTCGGCCGAGCTCGGCGGAGTCAAAGATACAGACGAATTCATTAGGATGGTCAGAGAGATCCATGAAACCGACACCTGTAATCGTAATAATTGTTCCTCCGACTGAAGGTCCTGAGGTAGGGGCGATACTCAGGATCTTTGGTGGGACAATGAATGCAAACTCTGTGCCACTGTATCTCCAATCAAAGCCATTCAAAGAAAATTCGAGTTTCACTTTCGCATTAGGGATATCATACAAAGGTGTCACGCAGCGGATCTTAACACTAGAGATGTACTCAGCAACCACCTCTTTCGTGCCGAATCTGCATCTTGGGACACAGAGGTAATCAGGAAGCGTGAAGAAATCAGAACCTTCAATTTCAATCATAGTTCCACCAGTGTACCAACCACTGTGAGGCTCGACGCGGCGGATCGTTGGCTCCTTATAGTAATAGAATTCTTCTCGACTGTTCAAGTAGTTGAAGGTATTTTCGACCACAGTTTCGTTGTTTCCGCTCTGATATTGAACCTTCTTAGAGAAGAGCACATAAGCGAAACCACCTTGAGTGGTATTTGCGTTTGGACTTGGTGGCGCTGAGACCTGGAATCGGTTGCTCACGTACATAAGGTCTCTGGTGAGTGGAGCAGTGCAGGTTGTGTCCCACAAGAAGGAAAGCTGTCCGAAATCAGTGTCTTCAAAGCCTTCGGTATCTATTTGGACGTACTTAGAGCCGTTGGCAGGCGCGCATCTTGGCGCCATGTCTAAGAGCTTCAGTTCTCCTTTGACAGTGAGTGGGATGTTGCCAACATACTCGCCGCCATTGATCGATACTGATACTCCTCCGGGTCCTGACTCATTGAGCACAGGGGCGGGACAGGCAACTGAATAGTTTTTAGCTGTTTCACCGGCCTTAGGGTAAGGGTAGGCCACAATCATTCCTGGTACATAGTAAGGATGGGCGTTCACGGTGAACCTACAAGTCGAATTAATCTTCTGGAGGTAGTCCTGAGGGTTGATGTTTGGAGGGATTTTAAGGTCAATTGGCATTCTCACAGTCTCTGGAGCGTTTGCGTGGAAAGCAACGGGAGGAGCAGTACCCGCAGTCGTAGTGTTGTTGCTGCCGCCAATGACTGGAACAACGCTTATTGTTGGCTCTTGATAATATTGTGCGCTGACGTTGTTGTCAGTGTACTCGTTGCCGAAGATGTTCACTTCGACTTCAAAAGGATCAAAGCCGACAGCAGTGCCGTTTTTATGTTTTAACTCACTTTGTGGGGGAACAGCGATCTTGATATGGTTTGCGTCCACAAAAGTAGCGCCAATAATGCAGGGAGTCTTACCGGCGCAAGTAAGTGGATCTTCTTCTGTTCCAAGTCGTACCTTGAGCGTTCCGGTGTTTGCAAAACCATAACCAGTGATCGTGACATCTGGATTACCTTTGACTGGGATCAGCGAAGGATCGATCGAGAGGATGAACGCGTCGAAGAAAGTGTAATTGACTGATTGGGTAGTGTATTCGTTTCCATCGAAAGTCACCGAGACGTTTGCGACACCTGGCTTCGAGACAGGAGGAATATTGCAGGCAACTGCAGTAGAGTTGACAAACTTAGCGCCTGTGGTAACGGCTCCGTCTGCCAGTCTAAATTTACACGCCAATTTCGCACAGTCAGTTTCTGGGCAAGCGAAGTTTTTGCCAGTGACAACGACTGTGGCATTGCGTTGTTTCAAAGGACCGAACTTAGGGTCGATGGAGGTGACAACTGGTGACTGGTAGAAGTCGAAGGTTTTTCCACTAGGAGAAACAGGATGCCAGTTTCTGCCTTCATTGGGAGAGACTTCGATTTTGACACCTTTGAGGGGTTGGTCAACTGCAGGCGTTCTGCATTTAATGCTATTATCATCGACATAATAGGCTCTTCTCGTGTCGATCACATTGCCATCGGCGTCTCTGTATCTGCAGAGATAGGACACAACCTCTTTCTTCAAGACACCGGTACTATCATTTCGAGAGTGAAGGAAATCATCACCGTAGATAGTAATTTGACTGTTTCCTGTGTTCGGGAATCTTTCAGGTTGGAAGCCACTGAAGACCGGAACCTTGTAATAGCTGAATCTAGTTGCCCAAGCATCCGGATCTACGCGAGTGTATTGCTGTCCGTTGAGTGAGACATCAACCTCAACGTCGTTAGGACAGCGAACTGGTGGGGACATGGCAGTGATATTGTTTCCACCACCATATGTTCCTTTGACTTCGTTGGTCGAGAATCGCACTGTGAGGTTGCAGTAGAAAGAGAAGTTATTTCCCACGACAGTGACTTGAGTGCCTCCTTCAAGCGGTCCCCAGTGCGGTGTGACCATGAGCTCAGTTGGTTGCGTGTAGTAGGTGAAGATGCGGTTAGTAGGAACCATGTCAACTCCATTGAAAGTGACTCTTACTGGCAGAGACACGGTGTTGTTGACGTTCACTCCGAAGTTGTTCAACACGCTTGGAGAGTCGCAATAGAGCAGCTTATCATCCATAACGGTAGCGTCCATCCAGATATCCTCACCGAAGATACAGTAGACTTTGTGAGGAGCTGTGTAAATGAAGTTCTGTCCAGTTACAGCGATTTGAGTGAATCCAGTGGTTGGTCCGCAGGTTGGTGACATATCGAAGATAATAGGTTGCTCGTAGTACAAGTACTTGAGGTTGCTTCCAGACCACTTATCAGCGTCCGTCGACAGACGGAAGTCAACATAGGTTGGCTTTTCTCCTCTGGGCGCGAGACACCAAATTCGATTACCATCGATGTAATGGCCTGTGGAGTAACGACCACCGAAATCGCAAGTGATGTTGCTGGTGTTCTCGAAATTGGCTCCGTAGACAGTACAGTTCGTACCACCTTCCAGAGGCCCGACGTTTGGTATCAACTGGAACACGTATGGAGGGGCATAGAATTCGAAGAGGATACCGTTGCTTGTCCATTCTTG
>ENA-UOTX01000603-UOTX01000603.1-compost-metagenome-genome-assembly--contig:-NODE-603-length-36117-cov-10.499528_pt1 | contig 36117 bp, 25 predicted proteins | sample MGYA00238143_ERZ746982 | MGnify/ENA primary metagenome ERZ746982 (study PRJEB28758, sample SAMN06268862) | compost metagenome | isolation source: single cell | place: USA: California, Emeryville, Joint... | reverse complement strand
TTTTAACATACAGTAGAATGACGATTAGTCAGCAAAGAAGTCATTTAAATACCATTGAAACTGTCTCTCTTTTTTTGGGTAATATAATAATTTGCAAAACTACATCGAAAATTGAATTGAAAACATGTATAAGATAGCCCCTCTTAAGCAGCTTCCATTAAGTGTGAAGTAATTTTCTATAAAATTTGATAACAAAGCCGAAGCATCGTGTAAATATACCTACAGAACAAGTAATGATAAAGCTTAATTTATTTGATAATAATCGGAAAACTGTGCATTTTGGAAATGCACAAAGTCTTACTGTAGCACATCTACAGGCCTCAAAATCGCTCTGAAGACTGCGTTTTTGAGTAATGGATCTTTTTTCGCAAGTTCAAAAGCTTTCTTTTTCTTTGGATCATTCTTCCACCTCTTAATCTCCAAAGCCGTATTTTCCCAGAACTTTTCAACTAATGTATGGATTGTCTGTCCCCAGTTGAAAAATATCAGCTTGAGAGCAGCATAACTACAGATTACATAAAAAAAAAATAAAAATTTAAACTTGATAATCGGACATTTAAAAAGTTACTCGATATCAGTTTTCATCCTTGCTCTAATCTCTTCCTTTGAATATAAGCTGTTTATGACTTCATCTTCGTTAGCAAAATACGAAGCAGCTCCTATTGTTAATATTAGTCCGCTGTAGAACAACAATGAAGGGTACTTGGAGCAAATATCGGATCCGCTGGAGCAACAAGTCGAACGTTGTTTTCGTTGCCTTCGATGAACACGTTCTCAAGTTGCTCTGTGTATAAATCCATGATTCCTTGGTATATGATTGAGGATATGAATTTCAGATTCCTATTTGAAGTTAATAATAACTGAGGGATGTGGTAAAACGAATACTCCAAGAAAACAGGATGAAGATCCTTTGGTTGTTTAAACACATTCACAAATACTGTTGCAGGATTCAAAAGCATTTTATGAATCAAAATTCTGACGAATATTATCATCGTTATCACCATCATTGCCTGCTTATTTCCTTCTTCTCCCCTAATGCTATTGGAACCCATCAAATTCATTTATGAGTTAGAATGCAAGTGTTTACATTAGCTTGCTAAACTTTGGACTGAACCTTAGCCGTCTCAACTCGAAAAGAGAGAGAAAACCCGAAGGAATCAGCACTTTATTCATCGAAAAATTGCCTAAATAGTTTTATTATCAGTCGAAATCTGAGTTCCTTTCTTACCCAGGTAAAGTAAAAATGCTTCTGGCATCGCTGTTGCTTGAGGATTGTAATCTGGACTTGAACCGTCAAATTCTGCGGCTGCTGTTGTTCTGTCAAAGATTTCCTGAATAAATTTGACGATTTCAGTCTAATTTAGTTAGTTTGTTATTAGATCAGAAGGAAATTAATCCCACTTCAATATTGAATCTTGTATCGTCAATCTCTTTCTTGGTGACATTTGGCTTTTGAACTGCTTGATATATTAAATTCTTCTCGTCTCTCCACTATTTTAGGAAAATATGAGCAATTCTGAACCCAATACTTTATTTCGATCTACCTTTATCATATTATCTTCAATTTCAGGAATGAAATGCTGAACCAGCAGCTATTCATGAGAATGTAAGAATTTTGCTTCCAAAGAATCAAAATATTACATCTTCTGTTCGTTCTTTGATTTCTGCTAAGCTAGTCCTTATTTCTTCCACTCGTTGCATCACTTCAGTTTCAGCATATATATCAAGCAGCGTCGGATATGCGATCGCCCAGAGATATTTTCTGAGTCTTCTTTTGATGTGGGAACTAGTTGAGATATAATCGTAAAAACAATTAATTTTAGAAGTCCATACGTATCAATGGAGATTCGCCGTTTCTTATGTTGCACTGGTCCCAGTTCTCGATCTCGCGGATAAATTTCAATTCCAAACCCTGAAGGCGTGGGAACTCTATTCCCTTTATACATACCCATAAGTTGCTTGATTTGTGCGAGCTCATATTTCTGAGCTGCCACTTGCTGTTTCAGTAATTCTACCTCATCATTATCTGAAGTTTTATCCTTTTCCTTCTCAATCTGAGTTGTTCGAGCACTGGAGTGCGTCTTAGACGCGTTACCCATCATCGAGTTGGTTCTAGTTTTATTTGGAGAGTAGCTATGTCCAAGAGTCGGCTGCCAAAAGGAATCTTGCAGCCTTTGCACAACGAAAAGTGATGGATGAGCCACAGGGCCGGACTTCTCGCTATTTCTTTTAGCGGATCCTGTCATCCCAAATTTGTATTTCGTTTCAGATGGAAGTGACTCAAGCTCCTTTACGTTCGCACGCGAAGCCACCCATTCAACATTTTGGCTCTGATCCTCCACTTTATTAAGCGAGTTTCTCCTCGATCTAGGCCTTTGCATTTTAGGTTGTAGTGCAGGAGAAAAAATCTCAGATGATCGTTCAGGTTGGTACTTGGTGTGAACGTGAGAGCGGTCTGTGGTAAAGCCGACTTTTTGTTTCTCGGGTACCCACGTTGAATCAGGATGACTGTCATTATTGTCTGGTAAATTATCCAGGCTAGCCTGTCTGCGACCTAGTGGCGCTAGCCTCAGATGAGGGTCGAGGGATTTTCTGGGACCTCGTTTGGGGTCTGTCCCATGCCACTTCGAATTTATTTTCTTCACTTGTGCTGTTTCAAGCAACGTTAACGAACGACTTCTTTGGTTGTGCCCAGGAGGAAATTTTTTCAAATGTTGGAAATTATATTCCATACTTCTTTCGTTATACTTTAGTGAAGGGATATTTGTAATTGAATTTGAAACCACAGCTTTCTGAGGAGGAGGAGAGTTAATTATTTTATTTTGTTGCCGGCCCTGATAAGCCATTCTTTTTGCGTGCCGTACTGGTGGTAGAGTATTTTTCGTAGGTCTGCCCAATACATTATCTCCATAGACCAAGAGTTCCTTCTGCTGATAGAGATTTGAAATTACAGGGTCATGTGCAGGCAGCTCGCCTGACGCTCTGTTCGCGCCATTCCCAAACAACAAGTTCTTTTTCCGGGCAACATTGTTCTCTTTTATTCCGCGATAAGTATCGCTCATTCTTAATGAACTTGAATTTTCAGCCATATCAACGAAAACCCCTTGTCCTTTAGCTGAAGTCTCCTTCGGAATTTTCTCTCCAACAAATCCACTGAATTCGAGACTATTTTTACGAGACCTTCCTTCATTTGCTTCGCTAATACGGTTCAATTGCTTATCTATTTCAAAATAATCATAATCATTTTTTGTTTCATCTTCATCGCTTTCTTCTTCTGGCACAATATCTTGACTTTCCACTAAAATCATCTCATAGCTTGTAGGATCAGCTATTGCATCACAATCATAGGCATCACATCTATGAATCCGATTCAAAGAGAGTTAGTAACTGATAGTAGGTACCTTTCATAAATTTCTATGTCTTCATCTCTTTTTCTCTTCTCGCGATCAACAATATACTGTCGAAAAACACCCTTTTGATGCTGCCTCAAATTGTTAAATTTTATTATCTTCTGTTTCCTTTTTCCATTCAAAAGCGATTCTTTGGGCACTTCCTTTGGACTTTCATCGTTGACTTTTGTCTCGGGGTCGTTCATTTGATTTTTTTCAAACTTATTTGCTTTTTGTATGGCTTGTATCCTTTTAGTACTAACAGTGGGAACCCCTCGATCTTTGTTCAAACTGGTTAAGATGACTGGCTTGGATTTTTGAGAACTCGCAAACTTTGGATTGTTTCGTGGCATTAATGGGACAAAGTACAGTTTTGAACTCTGACTTTGCGAATTGCTTCGGATGTTTTTGCCTCTAAACTCATATCCCTCTTCTTCCGGCTCCTCTAAAAGAGATCTATAATATGGCACTTTCTGCGCGAATTTCAAACTGTATCGACTGTTATCGTCATGATGCTCTTGTTTTTCTTTGATGTCATTTTTTGAGTATTTATTACTGGGATAGTATACATCGTCTACAGACCCTTTTCGTTGCACTTGCGCCATATTTTCATCGTCAGTCTCGGCAAGTAAATTTTTCCATGATCTGTTCACCGCTGCATTCATCACTTCTCTTGGTCCAGAAACATGATGCATTCGTTGCAACGTGCCAGTTTGACTTTGCTTTATTTTCTTCTTGGCGCGGTCTTCAAGCTGTATATCCTCCCCGAATTGCGAATCGTTAATGTCATTTTGACTTCTCGACAAATTCATATGATCCTTTTTTGTAAGTGGTTTCATTTTGTCGTTTTCTAAATCACTTTGAGGGCTTTTTATGAGGAATTGGTCATGGCGATCCCTATGAGTACTCGTCCCATGCGGAATCTCATCTGGTTCAAGCATGCTTTCATGATCTCTGTCGTTCATTTATTTCGTGAGGAACCTTTCCTTAGTATTGAAATAAATATGATAAATCTTTTAATAAGAGTTTAACAAATAAACGAATTTTAAAATTCATTAAACCAGATGATCAATGTTCAGTCTATTGATTCAAACGCCTCCTAATCCTAAATAATTTCGCGTTGTGGAAAAACCGTCTACGCTGATAAAATCAGACCATACACCCGAATGTTTGAAATATATTTAGGTTTAAGGAAGAGTGTCAATCAATCTTTGCTGAAAGAGAGTTTTCGAATAACAAAAGTCTAAAAATCTCTTCACTTTCTATGAATCACAAGCAATACTTAATTCTATGTATGCATGATATAACGGAAGTAATATGTAACAGATTTAAAGTTATTAGAGTAACTGCTCGCATCGTTTAGTTATGTTATCGGACAATCGACACAAGCGCATTGACTTTTAATTTCTATAATTAAATATGTATATTAGATGTATAATTCTTTAAGGATTTCAAAAGCTTTATCCAACTCTATCTGCATTTTTCTTTGGCGACTTTGCTTATTGATAATCCTATTGTTATCGAAATCTTCCACGACCTCGGCTCCGTGTTGATCCACAAACTCGGTTATCTATTTCAGAAAAAAACGTTTAGAGGGTTAAACTTAGCACGTCTAAAAACCTTTTCTCTGAGTACATTTCTGATTCGAAGTAAATCTTCAAGTCTGTCTTTGTAAAGCAATAAATACATCCAAGCGACGACTCTGCGGAAATTTTTGATCAAGACGTCATAGCAGAGAATCATTGCTGTTTTTCAAATAAATAAGTTTAGACTTGTAGTGAATGAAATTGATACTGTAGCTATAAAATGGCCAGATCACGAAGAATATCATCGAGTAAGTAAGTCCCGTGTTATGTGGGACGCGGAAAATTCGAGTAAGCAAACAATAGAAAGCAAAAGTCCAAACAAACGAAGCCACAGGAAATGCTACGAAGGAAGTAACCAATTTCTGGCTTGCCATCACATCAGTCGCTTTGACCTTTACAAGAGATTTCTTCAATGCCTGATGAGAAAATGTAAACTCAAAAAAATCAAGCTGCCTGAAATATTACTTTTATCCTCTCTTTTTCAGCGACATAGCTTGCGACAATACCAATGGGACCATTCAAGAAAAAGCCTGGTAAACCCTATAAAGGTATTAGCTTCTTTAAATTTCTAGAGAGACTTACGAAAACTAAAGAAATTGCAAAGAACACAAGTGACTTAAGAAATTTGGGGAAGAAAGCGCTTCTCTTTGAGGCTATTGTTCTCAGCTAAGGAATTCAGATGAAGCAGCTGCTTTTCGGAAAAAAGTTCGATTTACTTGTCCATCGCTGAGAGCCAGTGTTTTCAATTGGCTACGATACTCTTTGATCGCTTTCATCAACTGCTCGATATCTGGGTGGTCCTTGAATTTGTTGTAACCCTCGGTCATTCTTCTGTTGAGGATGAACTCTTCTTTGGGAGTTAATTGGTAACCATCAGGCACATATAAGCTCTTGGCGGTATAAACTGCAACAAGATCACTATACGAAGGCGCACGAATAGTCACGCCTCTCATCATCTATTTTACAAAAAAAATCTCTGTCAAAATACAGTAAATATAGGCGACATACCTTTTCAATGTTGCTTAGTAGCTTAGTGATAGCTTCTTTTTTGTGAATTTGATATTCGTGCGCAAGGTCCGGAGGAATGTCGTATGACTGACCGAACTCTACAAGAGCTTTGCTTCTGAATTCATGTCCCTATATAATTTAGGAAGCGCTTTAGGCTGATGTCCTTGAACGAGGTAATTTCTAACTCTGTAATAGTTGAGTCCACATGGCACTATTTTCACTGGAATATGATATGCATTCATTGCTCCCAAACCCATTATACAAACGCCAGCTTTCAATGGAAGCATCTCTGTTCTATCATGTGATCCTCCCTAATTACAAAAGATCAGACCTTAAGCAGGGTTTATTTTTAGTTGAACCTCAGGAAATATCCCAAGGCACACGCCTTGATGCAGGGCGTTCCAAGCCGAAGAATACAATTGGGATTGATCGAGTTTGGGGATAATCTTTAGCACTTCTGTGAGGTTGTGTGCTATTGTGTGAAACCTTACCAAGTAGCTTGACTGCACTGATAGTTTTTCGAATGGTTTTGGGTAGCTCACAATTACTTCTGTATCATTTATTACTTGCTTCACCACGAAATCATCGGAAAACTAATAATAAATAAACTCCGTATCTTTTTCAATCCAATAGTATACTTGCTTAATTTTTAAGGTGTCTCCAATTTTCAACATCGTAAATTTCGTTTCAGATCCCTATCAATCAAAAATCAACTTATTTTTCACATCAGAAGTTCTTACGATAATGAGTTCGTTCTTGATATGCAAAATTGATCCTACTCCGGGAATTTTATGATCCTATTTTCACAAAAAGAAATCTTCAGTTTCAGAGCGAAATAAATAGTGTTGCTACCTGAGGCCTATCGACTGGGATCACCTGCATATGCCGAGCAAACCTTCCAATCACAGGTTTTTCAAAGGTCTAAAACATGCAGAGTCAGGGAGTTTTTTCTCATTTCAATAGTAAGTTTGTTACGGATGCTGCCATAACGAAATTTACTCTTCGCGGAACAAAAGCCATCAAGAGCTATAAAATATAATAAATAGGAAAGAAAGAATGTAAAACAAATTTTATTATTTACGAGAGCATCAATGAATTGGTTTCCGTGATTCCCACATAAGATTACAGCTCCATCCTTTCGTAATCGAATTAACCCAAATGACTCTAAAGAAATAATGATACTTTTGGGAAATTCTCCAATCCAATGATAGTCAGTTCTTTGAAGAAGAGATGAGCAAATAGCCTTTGAATGAATTAAGGTCCAATTTTCAATGAGTTTACTGAAGAGATACCTAAACAGGAGCTTGATAACGGAATAGACTAACTCCATTTATTATTTCAATACAGGAAATTTCGATAATTATTGATGATTTCTGGAATCCTATATTTTAATAGGATGAGCCCTCTGAAAGAATAATCAGTGAGTTATGTTATTCTAATTGGAAAAATCAAGTACCCTCTCAAATTTGGATTCGAATATTCCAGAAACAATAAAATCAACGAAATGACCGAAAAATGCTTGGTTTCGTAGTTAAAACAGAGTTGGTAGAGGGTATATATTGGATGCTTATGAAATAAAGGTAGGGATAATAGTGATTGGAGATCTATGAATCAGTAGGGCTAACCCAAAAAAAATCGAATTTAGATGGAATAAGGATTCTTAATTTATATTTTGATAAGTTTTCTCAGTAATATTAGGCCTAATTTCACATAACAGCGCTTCTCTTGTAAAATGAGATACACATCCAAACAAATAGGTAGCGCTGTATAATAGATGCATGTCTATATGATATAGACAGACACACAGATTCTTTTTTTTTTTAATTCCACCAAATTTGAGACAGAATATTTAATTTCAGACTCTCACACGGAAACCATTCTTTTTTTTCAATTGAGTTTGAGAGAAATCTCCAAGTTATCAATGCTATTACAACTAAAAGGACAAAACTTAAGGCATGAATCGACGTGAGAACGCTAACCTGTAGAGATCAGCCTTGAAGTGGTATTAAAATTTGAAAAAACAAAAACAGAATCTGGATTCTACTGGTAATGTTGTGGAGTAATTGCAACAACGAGTGGACCGAGGAGCTTGTAATCAACTTAGCGGTTAACTCATCAATGCTTCAGATCTCACAGTGGCTTAAGTCTGGTACTGACTTGCAACAATACAACAATTACTGACTATTCTGAGAGGAAGCTGAGTGAAGGAAAATAACTGAGGAGATAGAAAATTTATAATATAATTTCAATTCCTGCATAACGTTGAACCGTGAAACTCTATCTCATGCGAGTTGCATGACCGAAAACTTTATCAGCCAATTTAGGATATGAGAACATTTGATTTGCCATTGAAAGTTAGAAACTCATATGAATTTTGATTAAATTAGCAACACAGTCGGAAAAAAAAAAATGCACCTAAGAAATTACGAAATGGAAATTAACAAATTATATGTGAATAAACTCACATCTTATTTAAGTGTAACCTGGAATTCCTCGATAGTTGTTTCCTTGAGCACGAGGATTTAGTTGAACTAACTTCCTCTCAGGTTTGACCATCGAACGTACAGCCTTCTGCAACTCCTTCCCACCGCGATTAGTTTCGCTATTCAAACTGTCTAAATTATTTGGACAGCTTCCTACTGGTTGAATTGAAAAATCACAATTTAACGATAACTTCCTTAACGTCCCAGGAGGCTTGTTTATCGAATTAGAAAATAGCACCCGACCTCTATGCACTGATGGAGGCCGTATTCTATTCACTATTGGTTTAATTTCAACCGCACCTTTCGCTCTCTCTACTATCACTGGCGGCTTCCTTGCTTTGAATTCCTCAATGAGGTTAGTAATGATCCTAAATCTCAGCTCTTTTTTTGAGCTTTCATTCGAGTTCATTGGTGATTTTGTAGGAGATTGTAGTACCGACGGGGCTTCTTTCATGGGTGATTGTAGCCCAGGTACTTGTATCATTTCGGGACGCTTCTTTGGAGACGGCGTGCGGAATCTCCTTTCTCTTACAGGCAGTGGGTTTCGCATTTTAACTTGATAAAAATCACTAAAGGTTTGCTTGAATTGTGGTTTTTGAACGGGCCTTTCCATTGAAACACTGGAGTTTGCATTGAACGTATTGTTGGCAAGAGATGTATCCACACTAACTTCTCTACGATGATGTTGTTGCGATTTTATTATCTCTCTTATGCTTATCAGATTATCCATCTCATCCATTAATGAAGCTCTGCTGCTATTATCAACCAAACTAAGATGTTTCAGATCGTTTAGTGCCCTTTGTTCTAATTCGCTTTCGAAAGCATGACGGTTCGACCGTCGGGATTTGTAATTTTCTTGCATACTGGAATTCAAGGCTGGAATGTTCAATTTTCCAATCTGAGGTTTGGGTTTAGGTTGCAGAAGCTTCGATTCGGTGCTTTCGTTAACAGGGTCGGAAGATTGACAGCTCGAGACATGGATTTGAAAAGTATGTTGTATTAGTGGCAGCTTAGCCAGCGTAGCCATCACTCAAGCGCTCTATCTTAAAAATTGAATAAATGTTTATAATAAAATTTAAAATAAATCTTTCTGTCTGAACTCTATCTTACGCTTGCTTTACGAGGCAAGTAATCGTCTTATCACTGAGAAAGACAGCAACAGAATCATAGTTTGTTGAGAATACTGCAGATTTGCTTTTAAAAAGACGGACTTTGAATCAAACAAAGCTAGTGAGTGAAACATGAGTAGATACATATGTGCCTTCTAAATAGAATCAGCACATGGGTAATTTGCAGCAATTCCTCAACCACTTAACAAATTACTTGGCAAAGATGTGCTTTTTTGAAAATTGTGATTTCAAACGATTTAGATAAGGGACTCAAGAACAATCTTGATCCATTTTCTAAATTTAAATAAATTTTAAAAAGTTCTCAAAAATTATTCTTGAGTGGATAAGTTAAACAGTACTTTCTTTATTACCTGACTGATTGGGAACTCATACAATGGAGAGGGTCACATATTGCTGTTAAAGTAATACTAGTCAGAGCACAGTTTAGTTGAGATTCTAGTGGAACAAACAATTAGTTGATGATTTAATCTTCATCTGAAAAAATGTCCACTCTCACACTCACAACTATTCTATTCATGTATATTCAAGAGATTATATTGAGTTTTTCTTATTGAGAAAATGCATTCCAGACCCTGAACTTCATTTTCTAATAGATATCTTAAAACCATAAAAGGATTTTCCATTTATTCAAATTTTTTCACTATATGCATACTCCAAATGCTATGTTCCGGATTTTCAACAAATAGATTGTCTCTGGCCATTTGATTGAATATGAAGCGCTCTCATGGAGCTTATTAAAGCAACACCTTGGCTTATTAAACATCTCCCGCTTTTGTAAAGTTCAAAAATTTGGATTTCCAAGGGACGATCCAACATAATCCTAAAATTCAGTTCCATACACATCTTTTACGACACTGGAAATAAATAGCTCTGAGTCAATTTCATTTTATCGCCTTTTCTGTCTGACTACCATCTATCAGTTATTCAAAGATAGAGATGCCTGAAATAGTCTAAGGAACTTTACAGTCCTAAGGCGATTTGATAAGTCATTAAATTTAAATTCAGCTCGACAACGGGCTTTTTTGGCTAATCATTATTAAAATATTTTTCATGAGTGTGTGTGTGATGGAAAATATCAAAAATTGAAGTTACATGAAGGAATCTTCCTTTTGAGTATTCATTATTTCTCCACTTCTATTCAAGAGAAACCTCTATCAGCTTCGGTCAACAAACTTCTGAAGTTAGCATATTCTGATCTGCTCTCAGCATTATTTGAGGCAAGTAAATTTTCGATTTTGGACGAGTTCATGAAAATTAAATTTGATAGGAAATTGGCACTTTTGTAAAATTTAGGAGTGAGAACCGAAAATTGACCCAGGAGTCGACAACTGAACTTCAATTTGAGAAATATGGATCATCGGCCAGGTCCTCGTTCTTTCAATCAAGAAACTCAATATATTCTCACTCACCGAATAGCAAATCATCTAATTATTCCTTCAATTATCGAGTTAATATTGTGCTCGGGAACTCCTTTTTCTCAAAGTCCAACTTCTTCTTCGAGACAGAGTGATAAAACCACCATTCACAGCCATCTTAGGGGCTCAATTTATTCGCCATGGCTGCTTTTTCTCCTCTTTTAAATTATCAAGCTCTCATTAACAGATTTCGAAGTCAATTTCGAATTTTAAAGAATTTTTGCTTCCATATGAACCCTCATTTGAATGTATTTAACAGTCTTCTTTCTGCTATGATTAGGCTTATTTAAAACTATTTACTCAGATGCATTTTTTTTTTTTCCTGAAATTATAACTGTTTACTTTCTCATTTTATACGACGACTGTTCCAACTCAACACTTCTCGAGTAGCGCATTAGTTAAATAGTCACTATTACCTCCTCAATTCATCGCCTACTTTCTCGACATTGCATTATTAGCCGCCAACCTTCCCTCCTGATCACTTTACTATCCCAGTTATTAACTCAGGATACCACATTTATTAATCACAAATCCTAACGGTCTAATTATTTACTTTTATCTCTTTCTCAAAACCAGCAAATACTCGCGATGCTCACTCAAATCAACGAGATCAAGCAAAGTTTTGCTCTTGACCAAGAATTTGTCAAGAAGTACGGAAGCTCTCTTGTGTTTCCAAAGGAGGACGTTCTTCCTCTTTTCGAAGAATATACATCTAAGGCAAACCTTGCTAAGGACATGCATATGGGGAGCAAACCTGAATCAGGGACGGATAAGCTGCACCAATTCTTCGACGAAACCCAAAAACTTCTGATGAAACTACAGAAGTTCTCTTCGTCTTATTTGATTAAGGACGCAACCTTTATAGAAGCAATGCTACAAGTGTTCCGAGAGAGAAAAGTAATTATTTCTAAGGTATTGCGAAGTTCTAACGAATAAATTCTAGGTCTTTAGAGACATAATCATTGAAAACCTGCAAAATTGTAAGGGAGGCGAGAAGGTTCAAGAGTTCGAGAAATTAGTCCCTATGAACTTGCAATCCTTGAGCACCCAAACAACAAGGTCCATTTTCGATGAGCTGAAAGACCAGACCATCAGAAGGTTAGAAGCGAAGGTGCAGAATCTCAAGTTGATAATCGCTGGACTCGTAATAGATTATTTCACGAGGGTTATTCATGATAATTCATGGTAGGTTACTTCAGCTGAGAGTTTTCTCTCTCGAATTCAAAGAGAAGAAACGGAGGCGTTGAAAAGCAAATTCAAGAAGAAAGAACTAACATATGGCGATGAGCTTCTTGAGAAAATATTGCAGAAGTTAGAAGACACGAACCTCTATGGTTGCACTGAGAGTGAAGACCTCAATCAAGCAGTTCTCAAAAACTTAGAGAAATTTGTATCAGATAATGAACTCACCTCAGAAAGGAAAAATGAGCCTACTTCTAATGCAACGCGACCCTTAAATCCACCATCTGATCTCAAAACAGAAGACCAACAAAATCACGTCCTTGCTCATGGTAATTTCGAAACTAGCCAGTTACTTGTTGCAGAAGTCGTCATCAGCGATAGAGAAAGTGATCTCTTGCAGCGAAAAAAAGAAACGCTGATAAAGAGCCTTTTATCCGGATTTAAGCACAATGAATCTGCAGATGTCATTTCACCGGCCAAAAAATCACAGCACAAATGCGAAAGTCAGAGTGAAAGGAAAAATCTGAGAAGTCCAAATTCGAAAGATACCAACGCAATGAAACCCTATTCTTCGAGATCCTATGACAGTCACAAAGGAATAGCAGCTTTAATTGCAAAATTCGGTGACTTGAAAAACCAACAGAGCCCTTCGAAGTTTGCTGACTCGAATGAGTCTTTTTGCAATACAAAGACACCTTCAAAACAATATTTTGCTTTCGGTGGTTCAGAACCTCCTCAACTAACTCGATCGATCTCACCCAACTCTTATTCATCTTCACGAAATACGAGTCCAAGCCTTTCTCCTTCAGAAGGCAAGTATCATTCCCGCTCAGCCTTGGATATTGGGACCGAACAGACATCGATTAGCCCGAATACTGACTCAAATTATTTCGCACAAAAGCAGGAAATTTTGCCAGAGCACCTCATGCCTATCGCTATCACGAAAACAACTAACTATGGGTCTTTTGAATTGATATCTGAGCAGGAAACTGCTGGGATTGTACAAAACCAAGGGGAAGGTAATGAAAATAGCAATAGAGATTCTCAAGGCGAAATGAAGGAACCTTTTTCGTCTCGATTTGGTCAAGAAGATACCTCTCCAGCACCTAATCATAATTCTCCTGCAACTAACAGATCGGAAGCTGAGCAACCTGAGGACAACCAAACTTCCTATCCTCTTAGCGATGTGAAATCCGAAAACACATTCATTGTGCAGTGCCAAAACCGCCTGGGCTCATTTTCAGCTGCAGCTAACGTGGAAAACTTGGCAAACATTGTTCATCACCAAACTCAAAACCTCACAACGAATGGCAACGACAAAGAAAACAATGTGATCAAGGAAAATAAAAAGCTTTTCAAGGTCATCTTCAACAAAGATCTGCGAGTAGGGTCTCACACTCCCAATAGCACGAAGAAAACCCCGAAGAAATATTATTCTCCTTCAAAGACTCAAATGACCGACGAAAGCAACACAAGCTTTCGAAAAGAAATGCACTCTACGAAGAAAGAACAAAAGAAAATATACTCAAAAGGATTAAGCACAACATCTCTCTTAGAGACCAGCCACCCTCTAAATCAAAGCAGGAACTCATCCAATAATTACTCCACCTGCGGTCTAACACAATCAAGTTTCCTTTTTGAACGAGGGCTGAAAATCAAAACCGATGACCGGATCACAATATCAGATTTTACTCAAAATATAAACCAACTTCCATTGTCCCCTGAATTCGGAAACCCAGCTAAAAACTATTTCCCAAAATCATCTACTACGACTGAGCACGTTAACACTTCAACTGAGAGAGTGAACACTTCGACTGAGAGAGTTAACACTTCCACATCAAGACAAACGATTTCTTCTCGTATCAATAAATTCGAAAAAGATAAATCTGCTGTATTGGCCACCAGTCTCAAGGTGCATGTGAAAAACTATCTCCCAAGGTTCCTGCAAAATGAGATTAAGCCTCTTCTCAAAAAAAATAAATAGTGATAAATATTTAATCTAGATCTGTCCATCCGCCTCAATCTACACTTGTTTCAATTGCTATGTTCATTGCTTGCCAAAATATATCGTGATATCGCTCTAATCATTTTGTTTTTAGTGCGAGTTTGTCTCTCAATTTGTAAATTGCTTTTAGAAATTCGTTGTTACTAATTCTTAAAATTAACTCTGTTTGTTATGGCATATCATGAGTAAGATGCTATAATCCTAAGAAGATGGAGAGGCTATACTTAATAGGTAGAATTAGGCTATGCAAACTGCTTTTTTGGATAGAGGTACGCCTTTTGCTATCACCATTTATGGTTGATTTTCTGTTTCATTTTTAGTTTCTTCCTGGGCTTCGTTTTTAGTCTCCTCTGCAGTTTCTTTTTTATGTTCCTCCTTAGGTTCTTCTTTCTTTTCTGGCCTGGTGAATTGGATCTCCCAATCTGATTTAATTTTCAAATTAAGTCCTTTAATATGAATGATCTTTGCTGTTTGGTCTTTCAAGTCGACTTTATGGTCATTGAGGTTGTATTCATGCGTATTTGCAATAGTCCATTTCGTGATCTCCTCAGTAGTACCGCAAATAGTAATTGTTGAGATGTAGTTGTCTTGCACGTTGTCAGGAATCTGCTCCTCATCGGTTTTCTTGTTCGTTAACTTCATGTCCTTAAACTCGAATTCTCTTCTCACATAATGCTTATTTTGGTAGTCCCAAGTTTCTGTATCATCAAAATAAAAAGTGCCTTTCGCGGTCTCTTCCTTTCCAAGCGTGATGAAAAGATGCAATGGCTTAGTTAAGACGTCTTCACTGGAAAGGATTTCTCCTGAAAGGTCAGCAAGAGTTAGGATGGATCCGGCTCTGATGAAGTATCCGATGCTTTCAAGCCCTGTTTTGAAAGGTTCGTTGTTGTTTTCGAGATATCCGCCGTTATAAGTGAACCATTCTTCGTCCCGTAAATCTGGATGAATTTCAACGTATCTTCTGTATTTCTCGACTATTGGGATGACAAGCAAGGAACCTCCTATAAAGAACTGAAGATCCTCTTTCAAGAGAGATTCGGTGATCTTCTTGTGTTTCGTTTCGAGCCAGACTGTTCTCGTAATAGGGTAGCCGGTACGTACGTACTCTTCAAAAGTGGTATACCAGTAATACAACCATCGGTATCTCTCTTGGATGGCTTTGATAATTTGGTCTCGGTAGAGAGGTTCATAGACGTAAGGCTCACGGCGCTTGGTGTCGCTGTTTGAGTGAGCTCTGAAGTATGGCATAAACAAGCCGTATTGGTACCATCTCAAAGCAACCTCTGGGGCTGGATCTCCCATGAAGCCACCGATATCGCTTCCATTGAATGAGATTCCGCAGAGACTAGTGTTCAAAGCTAAGGGGATCTGAGCAGAAAGGTCAACGAACTTGCTGCCACAATCTGCGCTCCAAACGGTGGCATATTTCTGAGTGCCAGCAAAGAATGATCTTGTCAGGATGAAAGGACGGTATTTCTTAGGGTGGTCACGTTGGATCAATCCTTTGAATGTTCCTTTTGTTTGCAAATGGCCATAAACGTTATGGACGTAGAGATGATCCACGTCTCTTTCCTCACCGTTTTTGTGGAACTTGTGCTTGTTGCGTGGGTTCATAGACTGCTCCCAAATAGGGTCAAACACAGCAGGCTCGTTCATATCGTTCCAAGCATGTACATCGCGAGTAGCATGGGTATAGTGGTCATAGCTGTACAGAGAAGCCCAAAAATCCTGAGCTTCTTCATTAATGAAATCAAGCCACCCGGATTTGCCTGGCCAACAGTAATTTATCATAGTCTCACCTTCAGGAGTTCGAACTAATAAGCCTCTTTCTTTGGCTTTGGCGAAAGGAGCATAAGTCTCATCTTCTTTGAGGTGCGGGTCATTGATAGTGATGATTCTTCGCTTGTTAGCACGAACGCGCTTGATGAGTGCAGCAGGATCTGGGTATCTTTCTTTGCTCCACGTGAAGTATTTGAAATCTTCAGTGTGGTCAATATCCAGCGTAATAGAATCACAAGGGATTTTGAATTCCCTGAGTTTCGTGTTTACCTCATCGACTTCCTTCTCGCTCATGTAGCTGTACCGACATTGATGGAATCCGAGAGCCCAGAAAGGAGGAAGATATGCGAAACCGGTGACTTGAGAGAGGCGATAGAAGTATTCATGGAAATTATCTGCTGCCATCACGTACATTTGCAAATCACCTGCCTGGTTAAGCCAGGTGAGGTCAGAATAACCCTTGGTTGACTTTTCAACCTCAACGTATGTTTCTGATGCATTTGCTTGGAAAACACCAACTGTGCTTCGAGTCTCCTCATTTTGAAGACTCAGAACGACGGGCATTGACCCATAAAGCCCGAGAGGCGAGAAAGGCTTGTATTTTGGGTTATCTCTGGCCCATAATCTGTATGGCTCTTTTGGAACCCCCTTAGCATTTGTATCTTCAAGATAAGGATGATCAGCTCTCTCAGCGAGTCCCCACAGATGATGAGTAGGGAGCCGTATGTCGAAAAGCAAATGTTCTCCAAACGAAAACTTCTCCTCGCGGTTGAGTTGGAAGATTTCTTTCCCAGTCTGATCCGTCATCGTGAGTCTAAAAGGTTTCAGGTCAATGACGACAGAGTATTTCGATTTCACAGGCGATTTTTCGTAGTCAGCAGTATCAGCGAATTGGAAAGTGTAGCGAGACTTATCGTGTTTCGCAATGTGAGGATAGAAAGGAGTGAGCTTAGGTTTCGCTTCTATGTCGTGGTAGTTAAACCCGCTTTTGTTGTTGGGATTATTGATAGACACATTGAGGATACCCTCGTTGAATAACTCAAATGATCCTGAGTGTTTAAGTCCGTTCTCGTTTACCAAAGAGAATCTCACGAGCGAACCTTCGATTTTGATGGTTTCTTCGATAAGTTGCAAGTTGGTTTTATGCGCTGCTTTCTTGGAGAGGATCTGTTGAGCCCACAGAGAAATTGTGGGTGCGTACTCGCGAGGCTTTGTGTTGGCCTGAGTAGGTGGTACCTTAGTTCGGATGACAGTACTAAAGAGCATCTATTAAAATATTAGCAAATTATTAAATATGTTGCATATCTTTGATTAACAATAACGAAGAGAGAGAGAAAAAGAAAAAAAAAACATAATTCATTTGTACAATTTCTTTTCTTTCTGAGTTAGCTAAATGCCAAGTAATTTTTTTTTATATAAAGGTGTACTCTGTGTGAACGAAAAGTAGAACCCTTCAGAAGAAATAAAGGTGTTATATGCTTTGGAAATGGTCATGAATATTTATATTGTTAATTCAAATCTGAATGCTCGTGCTCATACTTACAAGCTCCTCTATATTAATTTGAATTATTGAAAAGAAATCTCTCGCTACTGAAGATCTAACATTCGAGAATACAAAGTATCTAGTTATATATAATACATCGACGTGCATTAGATGAAAAACGTGAATTCATTTCATTACTATCAAGAACATTTTCGAATTCAAGAGCAGTGCGTTTGTTTTGTAATGTACATTCACAAAAACGAGCAATCTGCTATCAGCTGAAAAACATCTCGAGTTTAGTTGTCCTATTGAACGTAGCTAAACTTTTGTTTGAACTGTTGAGAATATCAGATATGAGGCGTGCCTTCTACCAAATGGGAAAAAGAGTATGAAATGGCTCTGATTGATTTGGCTGTTTTCCGATGGAATTAGTGCTATTATTAATTTCTTCAAACCGATAAGGTTGATTGCGAAAATAGGAAAACCATCTGATGTGAAGATACTCTCAAGCTTCTCTATATTAGTCAATTCACATCAATATTGTAGCAGAATTATAACGAAGTTTTTCATTGCTTGCTATCAGGATAAATTAATTTTTCAAAGAATTCCTCTATACAATACAAAACCAAAACTTGAACGGCTCAGAACAATCACATCAGAAAAACATTTGAGATTTTAAATTTCTTGCCTGAAATTGAACGATATTCAGAAGGACACCAAGAAATGTTGTATAGAAGCAATGCTAATGAATCTCCAGCTGTCCACTGAGATGGATGACTTTCTTTGTAAAAAATTTTCAATTTTGCATCACATCGCATTCCAGATCACTAATTAAAATAAAGATTTTCTCAGGATATAGTCGCAAAGAAAAATAGAAACACTATGATAAAAGCAGTTTCAAGGTCTCTTTTCAACCAAATCGGAAAGAGAGCGTTCTCCACTTCGCATCCTCCAATAGAACTTACACTTCACGATTATCATGCCAATACTATCAAAGCGAAAATGGTTGAAAACTGCGGTAATTGTGTCGAATTCTATTCGAATCTGAACGCATTCTCAATTGCTAGGATACTTGATGCCTTATGAATATGAAGGCACCGGCTATGAGCAAGAAATGCTCTACACCAGAAAGCACGCAACTATTACAGACCTCTCTCATTACCTCCAGTTAAGGTAATTATTTCTGATCACCTGCTCTGATCATAGTTTCAAGGGTCTCAGGTGATAAAGCAGCTGATTTTCTTAAACTCGCAACGATTTCAAATATTGACGGTAAATCTCACTCGCTCAGCATGTTTTTCACACTTTTCATAGAATTCAAAGAGAACCAGGCTAATTTCTCAATGGCTCTGACTGAAGAAGGATTTCTCCTAGATAAACTCATCATTACTAAATTTTCAGATTATTAGTAAGTTCGATCTCTGCTTTCTTTGCAATGATATAATCTATGCATGAAGTCATTTAACCGTTGGGCCGACCTCTGAGCAACCAATTCTGGAACATTTCCAAAAGATTCAGGAAAAAAATTTTGGTGATGAAGATTTGAGTGTCCAACCTCTTGAAGAGTACGATCTCCTGGCCGCTTCAGGCCCTCGTGCAGCAGAGCTCGTGAAAAAAGCGATTGATATCGAAATCTCAGAATTCAAGTTCATGGAGCATATCAATGTGTTCGAAGAAGAGTTAGGCATTCCATACTCTGTCCTTAGGGGATGTGCGAATGGTAAGGCTAATATCTGGACTCTCTTTGCTTAGCAGTCGGAAATTCGCATAGGAGAAGAATGTTTTGAATTTTCTGCCAAAGAGGAACACTTTGAAAAACTCTTCGAGTTTTTATTCGAAAACGAGGAGATGAAGCTGTCGGGTTTCAAAGCTTGGGAATCACTTAGATTAGAAGTTGGATATTTTGATTTATTGCCTGAAGAAGTCGGAAAATATACGCCAGAAGAACTAGGAATGGGCTGGCTTATTCAATTTGCATTAAAAGGCAGAGATTCATCGGTGAGTTCATTTCCCAGTTTGCTTTCTTTAACTTTTTTGTCATAGACATTGAAATTTTTAGGGTATGATGCTTTAAAAAAGCAAGTGAAGCCCAGGACTAAAAGAATTGGCTTTGAAATTGGAAGCAAAGAAAACATCGAGAAAGGAGCGAAAATCTCAACAGGTGGCAAAGAGGTTGGATGGGTAACACATGTTACCTATAGCCCACATTTGCAAAAAACTATTGGAGCAGCTTTGGTCACAGACACTTCTCTTTCGGTATATTCATTGATCCTATTTTTTCGTTGTCTCATTGCTATATCTCATTACAAAGCAGGTTACAGAGGCATTCGTAGGTGAGAAAAAAGCTAAAATAACACAGAAACTCAAATTTATGGAACCAAATTATCCTAAAAGAGGTTAACTTTTTTGTATTTTATGGAAACCTTAGTCTAAAATTGCTCAAATCAATTAGAATAAATAGATAAAATGGCCTTCTCTCGAATTTAAGCAGAGAGAAGTAGAAATCTGTTAGCCCAATGAAACTTTTTATTCAAAATAGCTTGTCTAAGCGAATTTCACATTGATTCTATTGCGAGATCCAATGAATTAATAAGAGTAAAACGACAACCTCACGTTCAGTCACCGTTTCAGCAATTAAATCCGCCAAATTCTGCGTTCTATATTTAGATATACCTTTATCACTTGTTGTGACTTCAAATTAGAGGTTGTTGATATTGGATTTTGATGAAGATAGAGAAATCCAAATAGTCGAAGAAATAGAAATATTAGTAGGAAATTCAAAGCCACCAAGCAATTGTCCAACAACAACAACCTGTACTTCTCAGTCTGATATCCGCAGAATTTCTATCAAAGTATGAATGTAAACATATATTTATCTATGAATTCTCCAACGCCTCCCACGATGGGCACATAAATTATAATAGTGCATTGCTCATGAGCAATTTAATTTTGCCGCTTTTGAATTTATATAAAAAATTGAATTATTGAAGTATTTTAAAATAATAAAGATACGCAATGGAATCAACATCACAATCTCCTGTCAAACTCACGCTCAATGATTATCATACCAATACTGCCAAGGCAAAAATGGTTGAACATAATGGTAAATAGCATAGAAATTTAACAAAGAGCCTAGACGTTCCTTCTTTCTTATAGGATTCTTAATGCCTTATGAATATGAGAAAACTGGCTATGAGCAAGAAATGCTCTACACCAGGACGAACGCAACGCTCGCTGACCTCTCTTATTACCTTCATCTGAGGTAATTATCACTTTTTTGCTCTCTCTAAACAGAGTATGAAGAGTCTCAGGAGCCAAAGCTGCTGAATTCCTCAAGCTCGCAACGAATGCGAATGTTGATGGTAAGTCTGATCAAATTAGCTTCTCTAAGAGATCGTAGACTTTAAGGAAAATACTGCTAATTTGGCTATGATCTTGACTGAAGAGGGATTTCTCCTTGATAAAGCTTTCATCACCAAATTCCCAGATTATTAGTGAGTCTAAATTTAATTTCTCAAGTTGCTCAAACTTATTCCTGAAGTCACTTGACCTTAGGACCAACTTCTAACCAGCAAGTTCTGAGCCATTTCCAACAAATCCGAGAAAAAAGATTCAACGGAGAAGACCTCGTCTTCTCTGATGGCTACGACTGTCTTATTGTTTCAGGCCCTCGCTCAGGCGAGGTCGTTAAAAATGCGATCAATCCAGAGATCGCAGAACTCAAGTTCATGGAACACCGAAAAATTGGTGAAGAAGTAGTAGGTGTTCCTTTCTCTGTATATAAAGGATGCGGAAATGGTAAAAAAAATTTATGTTCTCTTTGTAAATTACTCTAAAAATATTAAGGCGAGGAGGTATTCGACTTTTCTGTCGAAAAGAAATACACCGAAAAACTTTGGGAGCTCTTATCCAAAAATGAAGAGGTGAAGCTGATGGGATTCAAGGGGTGGGAAACACTCAGAATGGAAGTTGGATATTACGATTTACGACCTGAAGAAATCGGAAAATACACTCCAGAAGAACTGGGAATGGGCTGGCTCGTACAATTCGCTCTAAAGGACAGAGACCCAGCGGTTATTTAAGAAATCTCCGATTTTCTTTAACTTCCCTTTTTTAGACCTTGAATTTCATTGGTTATGAAGCTTTGTCAAAGAAGCCAGAACCAAAAACTAAAAGAATTGGTTTTGAAATCGAAGGACAAGAGGCAATCGAAAAAGGAGCCAAGTTAACAACTGAAGGCAAAGAGCTCGGAGTGGTGACTCATGTTAGCTACAGTCCACACCTGAAGAAAACTGTTGGAGTGGCTTTGGCTACAGATCTTTCTCTTCCAGTAATTTTGCTCCCTTTTATGGTGGACTCATTCTAATATAAAAAGCTGGACAAAGAGACCTTCGTGGGTGAGAAACAAGTCAAAGTGCTTCAAAAAATTCAATTTATGCCCCCGAACTATCCTAAATGGGGTAAGTAGTTGCTCGTTTATGATAAATTTAATATAATCGCTGAGTGATTCAAACTTTCTATGGGAAAAATTTAAACTAAGCTTAGACATGAAATCTTAGTCTCTTCATCAAAATGAGACCATTTTGAATGTTCTCTATCAGGTCAAAAATTTTTTATTCAAATGAGGCTCTGAATGAGAATAGAACCTCGAAACCACAAAATTAGGAAATTAGAGGAACTTCATAACAAAATATGTAATTGTTCGATTCTCGCACTTTGCAAATCTTTGATGAGATATGAACGAAAAAGATTTTGGAAATGCAAAGCCATAATGCGTAGGTTTGAAGAAAAGCAAGTTCAATTCGATTGTAGTTCATCGAACTATGTTAAAATCAAACAAAGAAGCTTTAAAGACTGAAGGTTAGTAACTAAGTGAGAATAAGATCAGTATTTCAGACTTTATCAAGTGATGATTTTTTCCCACCTCGTAAACTACCCCCCATTTAGTAACGTTAACTATTTGAAATATTCGTAGTCCTTTGAAACAACGCTGTGCTTAAGCTTAACTTGAATTCAAATGCAGTCAATTCAATAATTTTGATTGAAAGTTAATTCTGTGTGCGTTTATAGTTTCTTCTTTACTCTGGGTTTGATTTCTTAATTAAAAGTTGTAATTTTCATTTTCTTTGCTTTTCAATATGAATTCTCCCTCTATCAATACCTCGCACCTTTTTTTATTCTAGTTGCTTTTGTGGTCAATAAGATTTTCTTTCTATTACTCAAATTTCATTGTGATATGACTGTATGGAATACAAGTTACTCTACTGCAAGTATGTTTTACCAATTTACCCAAGTGACCTTGAACTTTCAACTTTCACTGAACATCAACATACAAATTCTAAATGCTCTTACGATTTCGTGAGAAAATTTTGTTTCGAAAAATTATTTAAAATATCATTATTATTATTTTTTTTAGCTATCTTGATTGTATGGATTAACTTTTTGAAAATTAGAATTCAGCATCTCAGTACCTTGTTGCATTTTATTTTGATTAGCATTGCAAAAAAACTAACTTCGACTCCTACTACCATGAGAATAATCTCTTTGTACAATAATCTCCTCATGAAACACCCTCTCAAAACAAAAATAATCACAGCTGGTAAATCCTTTTCTCTAACAATTTTGCTTACATTTACAAGGATTAACTTTTGCTGCAGGAGATATTACCTGCCAACTCTTCATCGAAAAAGACAAAGAAGGGAAACCTCCAAAATTTGATTGGTACCGCGTTTTTCGAATGACAGCAGCCGGTTCATTCATCCTAACTCCGTTTCTACATATTTGGTATACAACTGGAGTGACTAAATTTATGCAATTACTCCCGAAACTTTCTCCAACAGCCAAAGTGTTTACAGCAATGGCTTTCGATCAGACTGCTATTACAATCCCAATCTCATACATTTTAATCCTCGGCATCGAGTATATGGAAATCCCTAATTTCATCAGAGCGCATCAAAATACTATTAACATTCTTCCTGAAGTCCTCATCAACAATTGGCTTTTCTGGCCTCTCGTGATGCAGATCAATTTTAGTCTGGTTCCTCCACATTATCGAGTATTATTCTCGAACGTGCTGGGATACTTTTGGAATATTTACCTATCTTACGCTGCTAACAAAGATATCAGTATTCCCAATTCAATTTTGAACTGAGTTTGTTAATGTTTCCTATCTTCTCTACATCCATATCGATGATCTACATCAGTGAGAATGCAATCATAGTTATATTTACTTTTCCGTTTACAATTTTGTCATTTTTGCTTGAAATCACTGAATAGCAAAGAGATCTATTCTCATTACTTCATTAAAAATTTGTATGCATTCTAGAAGTATCGATGATTCACTAAGAGATTCTTTATCTCAGCTCCTCTTAGTTTCTTCAGTATACAATTTAACCGAGTGTCTGGGTGACCATGCTGCCGTCAAGATCAGCCTCTTCAATGGTCTTATCAAGGTCGGTGAGTGGACGTGGTGGGAATCCAGAAATAAGCTTAAAGTCACCATCCACAGGAGCAGCACTATTAATTGTCAAAGAATCATCATCAACTTCTTTTCAATATATATTATTCTAAATACCTCATCACATAGTCAAAGAGCGCGAAGACTTTAGTGCTCAGATTGACTTCAAGATTCACAACCTTTCCGTCATGGAATTTGATTCTAACCATTCCCGTTGGTTTTGATTTATCAACCTAACGTTGTTGTGAGTTTTTCACTAATCAATGCCGAATCTACCTTAGGTTTTTCAGCTGCATCGGGATTCGATGGTCCCAATGGTTGAGTCTGTCCCTTTGACATAACAGTTCCTGTGCCTGAAAACTCCACATACTTTGGAGGAGGTGGCTTTTCGTAATTCTCTGATCTTCTGTCTTCTAGCCCGACATCGAGTCCCTCTGGATGCTCTTTAGCAAGAGATTGTGGTACTCGACTAGGAGAAAAGTAAGGAAACTGAACAGAAAATCCATGACTACCCTTGATTCAACTCAGCCATAAAAGCCTTCGCCTCTGGAGTGCCATAATCATAGAAATCCTTATCATCGATCATGTATCCGTTTTTGAATAGTGTGATCTTGAGATTAGTCGCGGGTTTTCCAGAATGTCCTTTTGCCATGTTTTTCTTAGCATTTCTATCAGGAATTAGTATCATAACAGCGAGGATGAGTACTCTTCAGCCTTTTTCACAATAGAATCTACGTCATCTGGGTGCTCAATGGCCAAACCGCTAATTTCTGTGCTAACGAACATTGATTCTGACAAAAATGATGTACCTTTTCTCTCCTCCGGCATAAGTGTCTGGGACTCTCTTATCGCCACTCTTTTTATCTTTGTCATCTAAACACAAGAAGGTGAGATCGCTTTAGGTGGCTTGATACCTTTCTTAGAGTCTGCAAGGGAACGAATATTCATTCTGCGAAAAATTCGATTGATATTGGATTTAGAAAATAAATATACGAAATTTTAAAGGATATTCATTAAACGCTATACAGAAAAAGTTGAAGTCTGATTGAGTCATTAGTTTTTCCTTTCCAAAAAACGATTGCTTGAAATAAAATCGAGAATGTTTAAGATGGTAATCTCAGAATTGAGACGCTTCAGTTGCTTCTAGTTTCAACCGAGCATATTGATGTTGATGGGATACATTCAAATAAAGAAAAAACAAATATTATTTCTTACAGCGATTCCTCTCAGCTTTTCTAATAGATCTAATAGATGAGATAAAATACTTTCGGAGGGTATCTTTGATCAAATGCTTGATGATATAATTTTTTTCTTAATAATAATAAATGAAAATCTCACCTCATTCCACCGTTGATAAATATTTTCTATTGAATAGATACTTTAAACTCTCACTTTATAGATATTTTCTGAAAGGTAACTAAGCTGATACAGGTTGTTGGACATCAACTTCCAATAACCCTTCCTTTCTATTTTTATCAGGTGGATTCTGCTCGAAATACATGAAATCAAGCAGCATTATCGACGACATAAGTAAGGCTTTATCCTCTTCAGTGGCGTCAGGAGGATACACCATGCTGAAGCTACCAGCATCAGACAAGATGGTTTTGACGCAGCCTTGGGATCTCTTCTCAAGCGATCCAATTTTTTCTCCTTTCTCGTTCTGGAGATCAAACGAAACTAATTGGCACGGATCACAAGGGCATTTCTGACAGCAAGTTCCCAGCTGGCAGCAAGAGCCTCGAAGATAATATTTAATTTTATCTTCCGCATCATAGATGTTCAATCCGAGATCGCAGCAAAGGAATGGGTGCTTTGCCTTTCCTAATTTTTTTTGAGCTCCTCTTTCAACGAAATTCACAGTCATTTCAGGACGATTGCAGCAACAGCATGTGAATTTGCAGTCTCTCTGAAGGAATAAGAATTCGCTTTCATCAATTTCCATGGAAATGGGGTCCTTATTTCTGATCTGCATGGTGAATGGCTGACAATGCGCAGGGAGGCAGTTTCTTGAGCACCATGTAGCTTTCTCGTGAGCTCTGAAAATTGGATGTCCCGTTTTGTCTCCATTGCCATCGATTGCGAAGATATTGTAATGTTTATTTCTTTCGCAGCCTGTAACAGCCTCCAAAACGTCGAATCGATGCTTGACGAAGATGCCTGGCTGTTCTCTCAATTTATCAAGACCCCATTTTCCCTGATAGATGATCATACCAGGCATCATAAGTTGAGGGTTCATCATCATTTGTGGATTTGCCATCATTTGTGGTGGCATTCCCATTCCCATAGGCGGCTGGTTACCTACGAGCATTGGTTGGCCTGGATATCCAGGCTGAGGGTATTGATCCACCTGTTGATAAGGTTGTTGCATCTCTATTTTAATTTTGTAAATTAAACTCACTAATCCAGCCCCCTTATGTTCAATTTCGTAATTAGCAGTGCCTTGTAAGTGTTCGCAATTGATAACCTTCTGTAAATTTCAAACAACTTTTGTAGATTAAACTATGGCTAGGAACAAACTTGCTTGCTTTGAGCCCTCTTTAAGACTTTAAGACCTGAATGATGCAAATTAGAGGAAGGTGAGAAATTTCCAGATCATCTATATGATACCGAAGAAGTTGGATTATGCTCTTTTCGGGATATAGAGAAAATTAGCTAAACTGCATCAGTAATCATCATGATTCATTTTCATTTGAATGGTTGAGCTATGGGGGTTATTTTTTAAAAAATGATATTGCTTTGTAAATGAACAACAGCAATTAGTAAAGTCATTCAATCTTCTTCGCATAGGCGATATTCTCGAAAATTTGATGAAATAAATGCTTAAAAAATTGTTTCTAGGTCGGCTAACGAGTTTCAAATCTTGAGCTAGTATTAACACTTGGAACTTGAAAAATCAAAACTTCTAGGCGAACCTCTCAAGTACAATCATAAAGAAATTAATTTCATCAAAAAACGAGCCCATTATCGAAATTCCAAGAGAAAAAATGAACATAGAAGGAGAAAAAGCTGTTGAATTTGCCTTCAATTGTAATGGTGATTTGGATGACCTGGATTTTAGGGAACCTTTGCATTCACAGTACGATACTTTTGGCGATTCGATTGATAATACACAGCTACTAATCGATACCGAATCTGATTCAATAAAGGCTCTTAAAATCAGACATATTGAAGCACCACCTCTACAGACTCGGCAGCAAGACGCTGAAATGTCCTTAGAAGCCCAAATTGAAGAGAGGAACCGAAATAATGCCCCCAAAAAGACCAAAACAGTTTTGGTTATGGAACTTGATCCAGATTCTGCCGCGAGAGAGAAATTTCAAGAAACATGCCTGCTCTATCTTAATCTTTACAAGTTTTTCATTCTTCCAACAGCTGCAATCGAATGCGGCAAAAATTCAGAGAAATTAATGGATATTGAGATCAGAAAAAAGAACCCCCATGAACAAACGTTCGAAATTGGATCAAATCCACAGGGAAGCAGCCAAATTCGACTCTACGACCAGTTTGTAAGCCCTTCACAGGCAAAAATAGTGTACAAGGATTTTTACCTCCCTTACTTTACATTTTTACTTTGCCTTAACAAAACGTGTTTTTCTCGATACAATCGAACGAGCCTCTCCAAAAAGCTTCCTTCCGAAATTCATCGACTCATCCTCGACTTTGTTGGACCAAGAACGCCATTTTTCATAGAAGATAACGGCAGTCAGGAAGGAACATTTGAATTGGTGTCATCACGTAAGCCAGCGAAGTTATTTAGCGGCCAAGAAATCCAAATATCTCCAGATACAAGAATAGCTTTCTTACAGGTGTCGAGCAGGGGAGGAGGTATTGATGACAAGACTCATAACAAGATTAAGAAACTAATCAAGTATGACCACGTATGGGTAGCAGGATATGGCTGCGCAGCTAATGGTGATGGCTGGTGCAACGAAATCCGAAATTTTAATAAAGATCATTATGAAGAAACGAGAGATTTTCAATGGAATAGCGATTTTGATTTGCCTGTTTCGTTTTTGAAGATGGAGGTGCGGACCAAAGCCGGGAAAATTCAAAGGGTTTTGATCCTACCACATGAGAAAATAAACTTTATAGTGGGAAGAGACAATGATGCCGATGTTAGAGTGGCAAGTGTTCATTGCTCGCGCAATCATTGTGCAATTAACTACTCTAATCAAACCCATAAATGGACAATTATTGATGGGTTTGGAGGGAAAAGTAGTTTAGCAGGAACCTGGAACAGTTTACAAACAATAAAAGAAAGAAAAGAAAAAATAAAATCAAAACCAGTTCCTATCACTGATGGGTCATTGTTCAAACTGGGAGCAAATTATTTCAGGTTTAGCTATAAAAAAATAAGATATTGTTAAGCACGAGATACGAGAAAGAAAGTTGTAAGTTGCTGTCCTTGGTGTATATTGAGGTCATTTATAATTTTCCCATTGTCATTTTATTTTCGTGTGAGCTTTCGTAAAGCGAAGTTGGCTATCAAGGCGCAAATTTTCGTATACAACTGAAATAAAATAATCTTGGAACAATCATTCATTATTTCTTTATTTGTATTTATTGTAGATCGATCGGATCTGTTTGTGTGACTTCTGGTTTAAACAGAGCCAAAAAACGATATCACAATCATCATTTTGGTTTGGTTAAGAATATTCTACCTCTGGTCTCAGTAGAAGCTTGCAATTTTCCTCCAAAAAATTGAACAAGTGAAAAAATATTAATTCAGACATGAATGATTGACTGAAGATAATGAAGATAATGAAGAAAATTGCGCTTTCATAGTTTACTTCAAAAATATAAGGAATTTCTTATTATGTACTGATAAATCCAGCAGACTCTGTGTTTGAATGCGTTAATAGAAATAATGATAATTTCCTGATTTCGCTGCGAAATTTACTTTATTGCAATTTCTTTTTTCCAATTTGTCCATTACGCTTTAGTACTTGTTGATTTTAATGTTTTTTTTTTGGTAATTCTAATCTTCTCTCTAAATATTTCTAAGAACAATATGACCTGAAAGTCTGTTAATTCAAGACTGATCTGTAGTGTTTTTGTTTCTGATTATGTAATTATGAAACTTTTTGCAAGACTCTTAAATTTGTTCTCAAAGCATAAATCCAAACAGACCTCCCGACACACCTCAAACAAACCAAAAATTCCGCAATTATGTCGAAATTCGGCGCAAAGCAAAGCAACTCAATACACAGGTTTATTTATAAATGTTAAGTGAGCCATCAGAGGTTCCCACGAGGATACTCTTCGCATGAAGTCCAAACCTATAATTAATAGCATTCAACTTTTAAAGCTCAAGAAAATTATTTACTTGACAGCTGAGATATAGTTGGATCCACTAGGGTTGGCAATATTGAATTTGGTGAAATTTTCATAGTTCGTGGCGTTATGCAAAGAAAGGGAAGGACCACCAACAGCGAAATATCTTCCTGAAGGATCATAAGCAATAGTGTGGGCTTTGAAATCAGCTTTGTCTTCATGAAGCACAGCAAGAGGTGTTAAATATCTGAGGTCCCAAATTCTGGCTTTCTGGTCCTTCTCGCCGAGAGTTGCGAAGTGATATCCATTTTCGGAGAATGCAATTTGTCTGATACTTCCCTAAAAGCAAAAAAAAAAAATTAGTGCCAATCACTGCATCTGACTTACTCCAGCGGTAGCATCGATCTCTCCGATAATCTCATTGGCTGCGATATTCCAAAGCTTGACGATACCGTTGGTTTGTGCGAATGCAACAAACTGGGCATCAGGATGGATTTTCAGAGCGCTATTAAATAATGTGTAAGATTTATCGAATATGGATGAGCTCACCTTATTTGGGCTTTAGCGAGTTCATGGCGGGCGAGGGTTTTTCCCTAGGACAGATTAGCGGGTCGATAGTCACAGCAATTTACTGCTTCGAAATCGTGGAGGGTGTAGTGTCCGCTACGCGAACCAACGACGACTAATGGTGAGACGACATGGAAGCTGCAACCAGTGATCGCATCTTTGTGATCCTTGATCTCGTATAAAGTCGTGGCCTTGCCGCCCTTGTCTTCATAGGAGAAAACAACAGCCTTGCTGTCAGCGCCGCCTGATACCGCGATGAGTTTTTCATCGGTGGATAATGGACTGATCGAAATGTCGTGGACTGCACCAGAGTGATGCTCGATTGCCTTTGAGAACTATCATTAGAAAGACAGGGTTATTTTGATTGATTGAGAAATATTCTAGCGTACCTTCTTCTTCGATCTATCATATACTTTGAGTGCGCCGTCTAGACCTCCAAGAAGTACGTGGTTGTCAGAAGGAGAAACTTCCAAGCAATTGATGGCTATGGATTTCTTTCCTTTAGTGAAAGCGTCCAAAGTATCATGTAATTTGAAGTTATTAATCATCTATTCCAAAGAGGTTACCGCAAAATTCAAGCTAATGCTATATTTACTTCTGCTGTAGCATATTCAGGGAAAGGATTTGGATTTTTCTTTCTCTGTTTTCTGGCGGTGTTCAACTCCACTCCAACATTCGTAATCTCATTGACCAGTTTCTCAGGGAGACTTGAGGTGCCAGCTCCATTGTTAGATGTGTCAGCAAACCCTTTCTCTTTGAGGTTTTGCATCTCTTGAGCAAGCTGAGCAACTTGTCTATTTAATCCGGTTAATCGATTTCAAATAATCGAAAAATTGATACTGTCTGGCTTCGTCACGCTCCTTAACAACTCTCGCAATTACACGGCAAGCTGCGTCATGCTGGTACAATGCGTGGGACAGTTCCTTGCGAGTGGTGTCGAGATGTTGCTTCAGAGTAAACATTTCGGCAACGAGGGAATCCCATTCGCTTTGCAGAATGCTGATGAGGCCAGGGATGGAGTTAGCATTGATAGGTCTAGGCTTAATGACAGTGTTGACTAGTAAAATACAGAGGGAAAAGTTAGAACGTTGCTGAAAAAAGAGAAAGGAGGGATTACGTTTGACTTCGATCAAATCATCTTTGGACATGGGTTCGCCTGTGATTGGGCAGATCGAGCTAGTTTCAAGGAATTTCTCAATGACTCTCTTTTCGAAGATATGCCCTCCTTTCTTCGAGACGACTGGGTTCTGGAGAGGCTCTCCACTCAATGCGCAATTATTCACTGACATTTAAGATATTTTTGTGTTTTTTTAGAGGGATTTCAAATTCTATTAAGAAATCTTATTTTAATTTTGACAAACCTCAAAAGCTGGTTCCTGTCTCCAAGCTCAAATAATCGACGAGTTTGATACATTTAAAGGCTGATCTGAAACTTAAATCGCTTAGAAAAAATGATTTGGCAGATAATGAAATTTCTCTGAAAAAATAAGAATACTGTATTGGCAATTATAATTGCAGACCCACTCTATGATGTTCTAAAAAATTTTAGCAACTTCTGATTATTGAGTTAGTTAGCAATACTTCACAAGTGTATTAGCAAATGTTTTGCTATCGTCTGGCTGATATCATAGAGTGTCATTTCGAAATCAAGGAGCCGCCTCTTCATGTGTTTGTTTAATGAATAAGGTAAACTGTTTTTATTAGTGGGATAAAGCGAGAAGCTAAACTTAAAATATCGGTAGAAACTCAGAGGGCGATGATTAGTTGCTTAGCGATGCTTTCGAACTTCGATAACAACGAGAAAGTATATCTCAGCTGTCGATGTCTACATCTTGAATAATTTCCTTTTCTCACACTATCACCTCGAAAAAAAGACGTCCGTTCGATTAGAAAGGATCATGACTGCTCAAACAATCATCAGTCCAACTTCTATAAGTAGCTTGTTCAAAAAAGATTTCCAACGAGAAATCTTATTTCTAATGTGAAAATTGGGACTGATTGGCTGTTTTCATAATGAGACTACTGCGCTTTGAAATTTTTCACATGAGATATAATAATCAGTCAGCAATTTGTATATGACAGTTAGAACTTATAAGCTTTTATCTTCTCAGTACAAATTTGAAATTCAATTAAAAGCAAAAAACTACCATACCGATTCCTTTATCCAAAATCCAGCAAAACAATGAGCCGTCACGAAAGAAGCTTTCACAGTTTTGACAAAAGCATCGAATTGAGTAACTTCACTTTTCCATCTCAGAGCTCATAACCATATTTCCTCCAGACAAAAACGATATTATTCCCAAACTCCAGAATCAAATCGATTGCTTGACCACTGACTTCGATACACTGCAATCCTGCAAGAAAATACTAAATTCAGATCGTACCTCACTCATCTACTCTTCTCGGTGTGCTAAATCTGTATATTCAGGAGATATGAACGAAGTGGCAAAAAATAAACTGAATTTGCTCCTTGAAAACATTTCTCTGAGAATAACATCCGAACTTGAAGAACATGCTGAGATTATTAAGCGATTGATGCTTGTTCGAGAAATAGACCAGGAAGAGCAAAAAGCAATTGATGGTTTGAATGCAAGATACAGCCGACTTGCAATGCAGATTGAGAAGGTAATGTGATTAACAAATCTTGATTACTAAATTTTTCCCTTTGTATTCAGATTATCAGCAGTCACTCAGGATTCGCCTCTGTCAGAAGCAAAGGTCACACAGTTAGAGGAACAGTTAGTTTTAAAAGTAAGAGTTTTACAACGCCATATCTGATGCGTTGCTATCGATAAGGCCAAACCCCATCAAAATCAGCGATGAGTACCAGTACAACTCAAATCGCGAAAGAAAAAAGCTATATGAAGAGTACAGTGAGTGCTCAGATGAATCGTTCGACCACAGCTAAAGCAGATTCAAATCGTGAGGATCACAAAAGAACTGCTCTACCGCCACATTCGAAGCACATTTCACTGTCTAATCAGCAGAGTCCCCATTCAAAGGTAATGTTTAAATAGTTTGTGTTATTTCATAGAGCTTCATTGTAGAAGATAAGCAAGGAATTCATGGCCGAAATGAATTCTGCATGGGTTGAAGGGTTGATCAAGCAGATTCAAGATGACTCATCAACACAGCACCCTGCTGATACAAAAACTTTAAAGTCACTTGCTAAAACAAAAAGTTCCTCCACACTGGCTGAGGATGCTCTTATTACAAACACCAGCATTACCAAAGCATCGCATTCTACTATGGATAAAACAACAAATCGCTCTCTATTTGAGTTCCCAGCTGGTAATAATTAAAAACTTGAATCAATCCAATAATACATTCAAAAGGAACTGATATTATTAAAAGAGAGATTGAAGGCTTGAAAAATTTGTACCTAGACCTAAAAAACAAATTCGAGATCCACAACCATCCAGGATTTGGTAACATTATAATGCGAAGTTTGGGCTAATTGCTGACTTGCTTTGGGGTTTAGAGGTTGATTTCGAAAAAATAAAATACGAAAATTCCAAGCTTATCGCCGAGAATAAAATCATTCAGAAGGACCATGCTGAGTTAATGCATACAGTCCACCAACTCAGTATGAAACAATTAAAACGATTTTGACTAATATTCACTTAATCATTTTTTAAAGAGAAAGGATATGACGAAGTGATACGAGAAAATCAAGAGTTGAAAAAGGAATTAAAACGTCTCAAAAGACATATCCGCTCTACAAACCAACAAGTTGAGAATTCTCAAGATATTAGTAGCGTCTCCAAGAGAAATGAAGACCAAGAAAACCGTAGAACTGAAAATATTAAAGTCGCACCTGAGATAAACCAAGCTGAAAAACCTTCAACAAAAGTTGGTAGATTTCTCATCTCAGGAAGAAAAGAAGAAACTAATGTTGTCGAGGAAGATGATGAATTGTAAGCAAATATTTATCTTTATGTTATAGTTAATTTTTCTGCAGGGCTGCAAGCTGGGTCAGAAGAAGATTATGAGAGAAGAGCCGAAATGACGGTGTACTAGCTGAATAAATTTTGACCCGATATGATTTCTTCTTGAAATAACCAAACTACTATTTATTTATTTTTGTGCCAAAATTTTTATTGGATTCATTTTGCTGATAGCAGTCGCATGATGCATTATTTTCTCTGCAAAACCAATCTTAAGAGAATTGTAGTAACTACTGAATCATTACTCATCAATGAGCAATCTCATCCTACAAAAAAAGTTCATGATACACATCTGCAGTTAACGCTATTAATTTTGAGTCTCGAAGAAGATTATCTTTCTATTTAGTAGAGAAATGCCTTTTCGGAATGGTCTAACAATATTCTAAATCGATTTTCTCATTAAAAGATATCGTATCCAATTGAATTTTATTATTCTCATTTAATCGATCCTGAAGGCAACACTAATCTCAGCAAATGAGCGACCAGAAAAAAACGTTATCTACTTTTACCGAAGATCTTTTCTCTAACAAGAAAAAGCTGCTCACCTACGCTGGTCTCACCGTTGGAGCGATCTCTCTATTTGCTATTGGAAGACATTATTTCCAGAAGGTAACTATCATTCTTTCAATTCGCTAATCATTACAAAGAACGCCCGATCCAAACTGCAAAAACTCAATCAATTGAGACAAATCATTTTCGAGGAGCGACTGAAATCTAAAGAAATTGTCGAATTAGAACAAACTATCACTGAAGCTAGAAACAAATCGACCGCTATCGTCGAATTGCACACAGATGAAGAAATCGTCATCCCTGCGAAAAAGGGTGATGCTCTAGTTTCCTTCGTGTTTAGCTATATGGAGAATCTTAATAAAAAATACTCAGGCGGACCTAAGCCTGCTAACCCCTTCTTACCTCCATTTGAAACTGGGCTCTTCATCACAGACTTATCTCCAGACTACCGTCTCTTATTCAACAAATTCGCCGTCGTGAAAAGACATGTGCTCATCGTAACCAGCGCGTTTGAAGAACAGAACTCTCCTCTGAACCGGAAAGATTTCGCACAAGGTTACAAGGTTCTCTTAGCTGTGAATGGATTTTGCTTTTATAACTCAGGCCCATGCTCTGGAGCAAGCCAGCCTCATAAACATTTGCAAGTGATGTCGAAATTCAAGGAAGATAACACCGGTATCATGACGCTTATCAATAACGAAGCGCGACAACATGAAGGGCCTTTTAAATGGTCAGTATTTGAGTTCGCTCATTTGATTGCTCCTTTACCGGTGTTCGATCGAAATGAGAATTATGATGAGATTGGCGCGAAACTTGAAGGGCTATATCTGGAGATGATTAAGGCATTGGGAATTAATACTAAGCTCGACAGCTACAATTTTATCATGAATGAGAATTGGATGATGATTGTGAAACGTGCTAGAGAATATACTTTCGAAAATATCAGTGTGAATTCTCTTGGATTCCTAGGTAATGTTTCATCAGGTGAAATTTTGTTGATTAGATAATTTTATAGGCCGTTTCTTACTTAAAGGAGAAGAACAAAAAAAGATTATCAAGGAGAAAACACCGTTTGAAATTTTGGAGTCTATTACTGCAACCAAATGAATAGGTTAAAGTAAATTTGAAAGAACTTACTCTGAGAAAAAATGTGTGATGAGAACTATAAAAAATCATTTACATATTCTATCTGTGTAGTTCTCTCTCTCTGTCGAAAAACAGTTAAGACTAAGGTTTCAATGCTGCAATAAAATCAAGAATTAGATTCAATTAAACAAATTCCATAATCAGAAATATCTCCTTTGCTCTTTTTGAGGTCATGGAGATACTCATGATTTCAGACGCTCTTTTTTCTTAAAATCATCTCCTTAAAAGCAAAATCAAAAGTTCTATCTTAAAATCCTTCGAATCGAAATATCATTTTCGAAAATTAAAATATTATTCTTGTATACTTGTGTCAAGAGAAATTCAAGCACCAAATGAGCGAGCAAAAGAACAACTTTTTGGATTTCAACAAGGAAGCTCTTCTCGACAAGAAAAAAATACTCGCCTATACTGGGATCACCGTTGGCGCAATCTCTCTCCTTGCTATTGGAAGATATTTTTTCAAAAAAGTAACTATAGATATTTCTATAAAACTAAGTACCTATACCAACAGGACCGATTGAGAAAAAATAATGAATTAAAGCAACGTAATCTCGAAGAACGGCTCAAATCCAAAGAGATCGTTGACTTGAAACTCACCATCATAGAAGGAATGCGAAATGCTGATGCACTTAGAGAAACAAATGCATGGGAACAGATTATCGTGCCCGCAATGAAGAATCATACCTTAGTTAATTTTGTATTCACCATTGCGGAGAATCAAAAGAACAAACCCATTGCTCAAAATAGCCAACCCAA
>ENA-UOTX01000602-UOTX01000602.1-compost-metagenome-genome-assembly--contig:-NODE-602-length-36167-cov-11.801718_pt1 | contig 36167 bp, 17 predicted proteins | sample MGYA00238143_ERZ746982 | MGnify/ENA primary metagenome ERZ746982 (study PRJEB28758, sample SAMN06268862) | compost metagenome | isolation source: single cell | place: USA: California, Emeryville, Joint... | reverse complement strand
TCTCTATCAAACCATGATCAGGTATTATTCCAAACAGAACGACATATTTTTCAAGGACGTATAAAGACTCCTTAAGCTTATACACGAGATTATATATCGATAACTCATCCACCAAACATTCATAATTAGCAACCAATGAACCTGACCAGTTGTTCTCTATTATTTTTAATATCCAGACTTTGTTTATTATCTCTATCTCTCTAAGTTAATAAAATTAATTCCAACTATCTCGCTGAGCTTACTTATCATATAAATAGATGGTGGATCACACTATTGATAAAATTGGACCCCAACTTGCCAAAGAAAGAGAAACATATTACTCAACTGTCTATGAGAGAACTCATGCCACCGAAGAAAAGCCCAGTCGGTTTGAAGAATACATGCTATCTCAGCTTAATCCTCCAAAACCTACCGAAACAACAACATACAAACGCAAAAGACAGAAATCGAAACAATATGTCATTACACCCGATCCAGATACATACGTAGGCTCTCCCAATAAACCCAATGATTCGGTGCAGCTGCAATTTAAATCTTGGAGCCGTACTCACTCGAGAAATACGTCCACACAAGTCAGCTCGCGGCAGCCTTTTAATAGTGGTACAGCTACTCCACAGCAAATCAATTCAGGAGAAATTCAAATTTCAAGAAGACATCAGACTTTTATCTCCCCTTTCCCCTCTCCCAGAGTATCAACAACACTGAATTCACCTACAAATATTAGTGCAAAAAAAGTGGCTAATGGGATTCATCACCAAAGAGCTAATTCTGGTGTGACCACAGTTCCGAGTTCCAGCAAACGTAACTCGAAGCCTGATGTCCTGCCACTACAAACTCCATCTCCAGAAAAGAAAAATAGCAGCATTGCCTTCCATTTTCCTCCTCAATCGACAGGCAAATTTACAACGTTGTCTGATGTGCCAACAACAACTAATGGAGTAAGCATTAATAACCTCGAAGATTCAGAAGTTGAAAGGGTAGGAAATTGGTTATGCCTTAACTTTTCTAACTAATATATCTTTTGAATTTTCCAGCATATGGCCTTCGTAAGAAACATCGAGTATGCCATAAAACACGGGGAACCAATCAAAGAGCCTATTGATGAGAAAATACGCCAACGCTTGGAAACACCGGCCCAAGAAGAGTTATTCTTGCATTTAAAGAGGACGCTGTTTCAATCTGAAACTGCTAGAAAGATTTCGAGGCCTAATACAAGGAATAATACCTCAAGAACTAAATCCATAAGCAATGTAACTCCTTCTGCTCAGTCAAAGCATATGGAGTACGCACTTCAAAGCATTACTGAAAAAGCGAGAATGAAAACTCCTGAAAAATGTGTAAAGAAGGAGAGAAGTAACAGCGAGCAAGTAACGTTATTCTTTCATATCCATACTCACATAATCCAGAAAAACGGTGAACTGAAAGGATTTCCTGATTGGATCAAGCAACGTGAGGAGTTCAAAAAAGCGTATTCGATGAAAGTCAGCGATGTCAAGTCAATTGTGCCATTGGCCTGCGAAAAAAAGTAATTAGCTCGTCCTCGTTTCTGATTAGATATCATGTGTTTTTTTAATAGTCCCTTTGATCGAACCCACGATGATAAAATCCTTATTTCAAATTGGATTGGTCGAGTTGCAATGTTCCGAAGCCTCCCTAGTCAGATTCACCATGAAATTGCAGGGAAGCTCTCAGTAACCTATTACAACCCGAATGACATAAGTACAATTACGTTCGAATAACACCAATATATAACTATTTTTCAAGTCTGCAAGCAAGGCCAGCCAGGAGACTGTCTTTATATTATCTACGAAGGAATTGTAAATTTAAGTTATTCCCACTGAAAAATTAATCTCTTTGCAAGGTTGACGTCTACGTCAATGGAAATCAAGTCGCCACTTACAAAGATGGAGAGGCTGTGGGTCGCCAAGCTCTGGAAACTGCTGCTCCGAGGTGACAAATGCTAACTTTCATTAATTTATCTGAATAAAACAGAAATGCCACACTCATATCCAAAGTCAAATCTTCAATATTAACACTCGGCAGATCCGACTACCAATCCATAATGCTCAAATTCATAAATCAGGAGAAACAAGAATACCTAAGTTTCCTTAGAACCTGCAAGTTCTTTAAAGATCTCAGCGAATCGAAGCTCGCGCTCATAGCGACGAATTTAGTTGGCAAATTTTTCTACCAAGGCGATGGTAACTGACCTTTGAGTTGATAATATTTTGTTAACTAACCAACCTTTGGTAGTTTTTTACAAGAAAGGAGACAAACCTGAGACTTTCTACATAGTTAAAGAAGGGAAAGCTTCAATTGAAACTAACGTCGAGTTAGAGAAAGCAAATAAGTGGCCAGTGGTAAAACAATTTCTCGGAATGAACGGGTTTAAATTTACTTTTTTGAAGGGGTTAAAAGAATGGAGGGTAAAGAAAACCGTCCGAACAGTTGTTTATACATCAACTGTTGAAGCGGGAGGGTGGTTTGGTGAGATCGAGATCATTCGGAAAATTCCCAGAATCAATAAAGTTACCGCGATCACCGATTGCCACATTCTCTATATCAATGCAAACAAATTCTTCGATAGTAAGAGACAATCATTAACGCTTCGATAGAAATAACAACACATTATCATTAGTGTTCGATAATGAAGAGCTGAGACGACTCAAAGTCTTCGCTGAAAATAAACCTGTAATGAATATTGATGTGATGCAGGATTCGCTGTTCGGCGAGGAGAACACTCGTCGTCAGATGGTAACTGCATTTGATGATTGCTGTTGTTATATTCGTTAACGCTAGGCCAATATCATGATTGATGCTATCAACAGCACAATGAAAAATAAAACCCCTACACAATTGGAAAGAGTAACAAGACTTATGAGACATAATGCGCTAATATGATTTTTTTTTTTCTTAGTACCACCAGAAGAGGGTTGTTCCTCAAATTAAAACAGCAAAGGGCAAACTCCAAAGCTATCTCAAAAAAACCACAGTCAAAGTCGAAACTGTAAGAATATTATTTATTGATCATCCGCTTACCCTTCGTTAGGGTGAAGAAATTGTCAAGACTATTGTTGGATAGTACAATTGTGTTTAGTAGCTTATTGCTAAAAGAAAGCATTTTTTTTTCTCTCCCAAGGATTGTTATTACAAAAGATTAAGCTGATCTTTGCAGATCATCAAGCAATTTTTTGCCACTAATATTTTTTTTAAATATCACATCGCTCTTACATATTCGACATTTTTGGTTTTTCATTCTTACTTTATTAACTTTTTTGGATTCAAATCTAACCTATAACCTATAACTCATACATGCCAACAGATCTCGAAATATGTCTGGCTGAAAGTTGTATGGATCCCTTGATCTCCAGCCAAGTTTCTGGAATCTCATTTTTTAATACTGGAGTTCAGTTCTGTATTCTGATATCAAGAGAATTTGTTTTGAAAACGACTTAATTTTTTTTTTGATTAGGCACTTTTTTAGGTGTTTTGGCAAAAATCTTGGAATTCACAAACACATATTTTTTAACTTATGAACTTTGCTAAAAATACCTAGTCAATAGACTCAAATATCGTAAGGAACAAAGAACCAATTAGAGCATTTTAGATGGGAAAGAGCCCGAAAAGAGGAGTGCCACAATTTCACAACAAAATTTGGGACTAATTACGATAATATTTTCCATTTACTTCTATTTATCAAACATCTTCGATTTGGTCAGTGGAATTATGCCTTGAAACAGGCAAATTTCAGATAACAATTTCAGAATTGATAGAGTCAGTAACTGAAATTCCGAGTGTTTTCTGATCTCAAAAAAAAAAAGGTAGTAGTCGTTTCTACCTTTCAAAAGGAACTTATTTAACAAGCGTTAGTCTAAAATCTAAAACCTAATAAAAATAGAGCTCGATAAACAATTTTAACATTCACTTTACTATTTGATGGTAGTTAAACAAGCTCAGAAGCTCCTTGAGCCTCGAGGAAGAAAAGCTTTATTTGATTCCTTTCTGAATAAACTAAATGAGTCGATGGGTTTGAACCCCATCACTATTGTAGCTGTCTCTGTGGCATTATCACAAGGAATGAATCAAATCTCTGATCTTCCTACCAATTATCTCTACAAAGAAGACTATGGATTTGGCCCTGTCGCAGTCTCCTTCATCGTTTGTTTCACGTCTCTCCCGTGGATCATAAAACCGCTTTGGGGAGCAATCTCAGATAACGTCACCTTCTTCGGATATCGGCGGAAATCCTACCTCATCCTTTGGAGCATCCTTCAATTCTGCTTTTATGTCTCTCTTGCAACATGGGTCCGCAACAAGTGGCTTGGAATTCTGATCCTGATGCTGATTCAAGTGTGCATTGCCTTTAATAACGTCATTGGTGAAGCCCTTTTGGTCGAAGCAGCGCAAAATATCCAAGATCACGCGCTAGTAAGTGAAGAACAAAAGCAGGCTGAAGCCTCGAAAAATGTCTCAATGTTCTTTGGAGTCAGATATTTTGGAATCCTTACAACGGCCTACCTCGGAGGACTCCTGCTTGAATATATTAGCAAGTATACGGTGTTCTTAATCGCTGGATTCCTACCTTGTCTGATATTATTCACAACTTTTGTTTTCATGCCTGAGAAACGCAAAACAAGCAATCCCAGTGACCGAGTGCCGTACCATGATATCCCTGATGACACAAATCATTTGAACACGACCAACTCTATCGAAACAGACCAAACTAGAGATCAAAGCACGGAGGAAGAGACGGAGGAAGACGCCGAACTTCATAGTGAATTGCATATATCTGGAAGAGAAAACGTCTCTAACTGGCATCGCGTTGTGCAATTCGTGAAGAAGCCGGTCATATTCCGTCCCATACTATTCTTGCTCTTGTTCATGATCACCCCGACCTGTTCTAGCGCGATGTTTTACTTCTACACCAATGAACTCAAGTTTAGTCCAGATTTCATGGGTAAACTCAAATTTGCCAACTCTTTTGCAAGTCTTTCGGGCGTCTTTATCTTCAACCGGTACTTGAAGAATGTGCCTTTCCAAAAAATTTTGTTTTGGTCTACAATCATTTGTGTTACTCTTGGGTCAACTCAGATTATACTCGTGAACAGATGGAATACCTATCTAGGCATCCCCGATAAACTATTCTCGGTTGGAGACAGTCTAATCATCCAAACCTTTGGAGAGATAAACTACATGCCCGTGCTGGTCCTCGCTTGCAGAATCTGCCCAAAAAACCTCGAGGGAACAATGTATGCCTTGTTAATGTCAACGATAAACCTAGGAGGGATGTTTTCCTCTCAACTTGGAGGTGCGCTGGCGTACTTGCTGGGTGTTAATGAAAATAATTTCAGTAATCTATGGGCATTGATCTTGATTGCGAACATCACAATGCTGCTTCCGCTGCCGTTCCTTAGGTTGGTCAAATTTGATGATATTGTGCAAGAGACGGAGAAGGCGGCAAGTGTTAAACGGAGAAAACAGTACGATTCATTGGCTTAAATTTGCTAGAGGGTTACGTTCGAGAGCGAAAATAAAATTTTTCAAATTTCTAAGTCATGTTTCTTGCCTATGAGTCTTCAGAGAAATTAGATATTATTTATGATGTAAAAGGTTTTTGTGGTGGTCTCTGTAAATAATAAATGTTATTCTTCCTCAAATTTTCACATTTTCATTTTAATCGTATCCAATCGAGATCACGATAATTAGATAAAGTTTGCGTTTATTACAGGTATATGAAATGAAATATCTTGTGCTATCTGAGGAATTAATACTATATATATATCGACAATTCATAGCTCTAAACACATATTAACAATTCTCTAAAAAGTTTCGTTACCCTCAGAATTTATTCAATGGCGCTCAGATAATAGTTCCTTAGTGAATGGAAAAAACTTAGTTGTTGGCTTATGAGTATTGCAAGCTTTCATTACTTCCTCACACTACAAGACATAGTGAATGGACCTTTATATATGAATGAAATCTTGACTATTGAATTTGAAATTTTAATTTCTTTTCACAGATTTCCTTTATAGTGGAGCTGAAACAATCTTCAAAGAATGAATTTTCGCATCTATCTAAGTCCTCTAATTCTTTGCCATGTTTGATCTCTTTCTCGACAGATACTGCTAACTAATCTTCACAAACTATCAATGATCTCCTTCCGGCAAAAAGAGCAAAAAGAGAATTTTCTTTTCAGTTGTAATTGAATTCTGATAAGAAGCTATGAGTTCATCATTAGATAGTTATCTACGCTTTCTTATGTGAATATGCGAAATACAAAAAAATTGAATGATAATAAAGTTAGAGATATTCTTTTCCTATGGGTTGTTCCTAAATTAGACTGGAGAAACTGCAATGTAATTAATCCTTGCACAAAACTCTTTTTAATCATTCAGTTGGCAAAGAAGGGCAGCTCCTCTTAGAACCCATGTTTCTGGTGGGAAATCTTGTTGTTGGGTTGGTAAGTCCTACGAATAGTTTGTTAGCTATCCTATAACTTAAATTTTTCATTTACCACAGCGACGATGAAGTTTGTCGAATGTCCAGTCGTTGAGAGAGTACCTGCTCTTACAGATGTTTTGTAAACAGGGCATCTAAAAGTTTTATTATAGCTGAGAGTAAATGTAAAAAGATTACTCATAATCCTGTGGTCGTCGTTCATAGTTTTTCACGGGATTGAAATAGATAACTGGCATGTAGCAGTGCATCTCACCCTAATAAAAGAGAGATAAGACTTTTAGTTCAACCAGCTGATGATCTTACCGGTATTTGGTCAATCATGGTCTTCTTCTTTCGATCCCAGCTTGCTCCTTCGAGGTAAAGCCCATACACATAAACACCATCCTACAAGCGAGCGGAGATAAGCGACTACTCATAAACTTGTAGAGAATTACCATTGGACGATTATTGATATTCTCTTGGTCTTGTTCAAGGACTTTAAACGCGAAGTTCAAGGTATCAATAGCCTCAGAGTGCTTTCTTGCATGTGTTTGCAGGACACCGGTTAAAAATCCTTGTGGGAAGAAGAATCCTGAGATCCAGAAGGCTAGAGGACCGGCAGGATTAGTGCTCGTGAGCCAATTTCTCATGAATTTGATTCTCAAATTCAGATCTTTGATCCAGGAACCGAGAGGTTTGAGTGATGGGTAAGCGCTGTCTGCCCAAAGCTTAGGAACCTTTGAAAAGATTATTTGAGTTTAAGATGGCATTTAGAAATGTTACTTGATTGTTCAAGAGGCTCGAATACATAGCATCAAGCTCCTGCGACATCGTCATGAGTCCCAGAATCGAGTCATGCAAATTGTCAAGAGAAGTTCTCATCACATCAAGTAATCTGTTGAATTTGGTCATCTCTTGCAGCAGGACCGTCGAAAGCGATGGAATAAGGCCTTTTTCGTCTTCAATGAACAACTCCTTATTTGCGCCTTCTTCTATCTTCGAAAGATTTGGTGGAAGATCAGCTTTAATTGATTTGCAGAGCTCTAGCACAGTTTCATCGCTGCTCTTTCCTGAGGCCCTATTATATATAAATTAAATGATATAATTTTCTTTTCCTTGATTCATAGAATTACGCTGTCGCCACTCTTGGCTGGATGGAGAGAATCGTTGCGATCATTTTGTCGGATTCTTGACTCTGGAAAACAATATTTGCATTTTCATGCATTCCGAAGACTTCAGGGTCATCTTTGTCAGGGAGCGACTGAATATATTGAAGGTAGCTTTCAACTGTGCCAATTGGAGGTGCGTAGTAGGCTTCGTTTTCTGAGAAGCTATTAATAGTTAGATAAGCTTTTGGTGTTAAAATTTATAAATTACTAGTATTTTTCTTCGAGAATTTCTGGAGAATAGAACCGTTTGAGGATATTAGCAAGGCATCTTCGATCCCAATTGTCCGTGACTCTTCCACCGTAGTTAATCTCACCAGTAACATATATCATCGCATCCCAAGGAACCATTTCCTGCTCATTGAGAAGCATCTTTAAGACCGTCATTGAGGTTTCCAAGTCACTATCATTGAACTCGTATCTGATGTTGAATCCTAGCGGACCGAACTTTCTCCTCTCCATAAGCACCGCATGGAAGAAGCACAAGCCGAACGTCAGCTTATGAAGTGCTTCTGGCTTTGTTGAGTCATTGAGCCACTCATCCTTGATGTCAGCGTAGGCTCTTTGCATATTGGCGATGATACCTCGAGGAGGCTCGGTTGTCAGCTTGACGCCATTTTGAAGGATGCTGACTGGGAAGTAAGGAGCAGGCATCGAAGTCAAGAAGAGTCTGAACTCTGGATTAACTTTTTCTTCATTGAGAGCTATTTCTTCCACGAGAATCTCAAGCGCTGGCATCCATGTCTTTGCAAGATGGCAGTTCTGCAAAAGAATCCAATTGCCAGTCAGTTTACCCATCTCGATCATTTCTGTAGCGTATTTATCTTGACCTTGTCCGAGTGAAATTGGGAATATTTTATGATTGGTCTCGGCGGCACAGTTCAAGATAGCACCAGTAGGATCAGCTCCTTGAGACAGCACGAAAATAACCGGAGTTTTACGATCAGAATCCGCGACTACACTCTCGACACTTGGAGTGATTGGCTTCGTGTAGAAGGGATCTAACTCTTGGAAGACATAGTTGCTGGCAGCGTACAAGAGTTTCTCTGATCTAAACATCTTGAGAATCACCATTTTTTCAAACAAATTAAGCTTGTCATTCCATTCTCCTGGAAGCTTCTCCTCTATAGGGTTGTACGAGCCCGCGTAGTCTCTCCATTGGTTCAGGTTGGCTTTGATGTCGTCGCACAATCCTTTGAAATTTTCAAAGTTTGTATCCATAAAGTAAGCCAAGTCCCACTCCTTCTCCTTCAGCATCAGTGGGTCCGGATTAGGAGGCATGTTGGTGCGGTCAAACACGCTTGGTCCTCTTAAGAATATATTCCATATCGCGCTCGACACTTTACCGAGGTTCCTCTGGATGCTTATCGCAATCAAGAAGGAGAATACTTGCTTATGAGCCTCAAAGAGACCTCTGCAAACGTTCATATAGATAGTTCGTGTGATATTCTCAATCAGAATTTGCAGTCTTTGGTCAAGGTCGCTCTCCGCTGCTGAGTTCTCCATAGCACTTCTGAATAGTCTCTTGATATATTGGAGAGAATACTGGTACATCGGGTCGATTAAACTAAGGTCCTTAATGACGAAATAAAGAATGGAGCCTCTGGTTGAAACGCTTCTGTAGAGAAGACGGGTTTGATCGATAGTCTTCTCAAGCTCGATACTCTCCTTAACTCTCACGGAAATTTCGGCGCTGGTCGTCTTCGAGTTTTTAAGCGTATCGATCAAATTCTGGTCGTCGAGAATGGTGTCTTCTGTCGAGTCGGAGAGACCTTTGAGGATTTTATCCTCGATTTCCTTTAATTCCTTTCTGTAACTTGCCATTTTAACGATATTCTCATCACGCGCGCTTTCGATTTCAGGTCTTTCGTTCTTCACGACATCTGCAAGCAACTGATCTTCTAGACCCTCAAACGTGACTGTGAAGTTGATGACTGTGACCTTGATAAACACGTCAGGCAAGTAATTAGGATTAGGGTCCTTGGTTGTCAGGAAAAGCTTGAATTCAGGATCGTAATCGATATCACCATCACCGAAGCGGATGAGGACTCTTCCATCGCTTGAGGTATAGAACTGCTTGTCATAAACGGCATTCAATGAAGGTTCTAATGTGTCGCCAACGTCCTGAATCAACACAGGGAAGCCGTTTTGTAAAGCACCTTTCATGATATTGGCAAAATTATTATCTGTGAATTTCAAAATTTTCAGGTTGGATTTTTCAAACGTTCTACGAATCCAATTGTTTGCTTGGAGTTGCGGGTCGATCATGAGAGGCCATCTGTAGCCTTGCATGCAAATAATTGAGTTTTCTAGCGATACATTGTCTGTGGGCAATCCGTTCATTGTCCACTCACGAAGAAGAATTGGATTGCCAATTACCTTAATGAAGTCGAAACCAGGCGATATTGGGATACCGTATTCTCCAATCTGCTGGATCCAAGACTTCACGAGGTCGTTACGGTAGGAACCTGTGAAAGGCCCATTATAAGATAGAATAGCAGTCGCAACAAAAGTGTCTCCAACCACATTAGACACTTCAACCTCGATATCTTTAACAGTTCTAGCCCAACGCTCACCTTCCTCGGCGAGCAACTCAGTCAATTGGCCAGCTCGGATCAATCTTGCATTTGTTCTATCCATTTCTTCCATGAGTTCTCTCATCTTGTCTTGCTTTTCTTGGAGCTGCTGCTTCAGATTTTCGACATGAGCTATGACTTGGGCAAGTTCAGCTTCCTTTTGGAACATTTGCGCACGTGCGATGTTCAACTTTTCCTCCATTTCCAATTTCTTCTTTCTCTTTGGTTCAACCTTCTTAGCGACCATTGAGTAAGTATACACGGCTCTCACCCAGATACAGAGCGGCTTGACTGCCTGGGATTTTTCGCCGACGATTTTCGGGTCGAAATCCTTCATTTTTAGATATTTGTTCAGTTTTAGAAGACGAGACTCTGGTAAGTTGTCTTTGTCGAGGTTGACGACGCTGTGGATGAATCCTCCCAGATCCTGAAGCATGAGCTTTGCCTGTCTCCATTCATACTCTTTATCTCCCTTATATTCTCCCAAGAGAAGTGCTACCGCTTCCAGCACGAGCTTAACAGCGGGAGGAGGACTAGCATAAGTTCTGACCTGGTTGATATCGTCCTTATTTTCTGCGATCTTCATAACGGCTTGCTCAGCTTCCTTCATTTCAGGTTCGACCTTGTCCAACTCAGCTTGCGCCTCGCTAGCGATAATACTAATCTCAGCTTCTTGCCGCTTAACCTCAAACGTTTCTTGCTCAACGATCATTTGCTGCTTATCTGCCTTGTCACTGTCCGCCTCGACCGCAATCAGAGCCAGTTCGGTTTGTTTCTGCTGTTCTTCAAGCTCTGGCTGCAGCTTCGTCAGTAAAACTTTGAGCTCAGCGACAAGTTTATTGGTTGCTTCGAGCCTCTTGAGACCCGTCGCAAGTCGATTCTTCGCAAACAGGAGACTTTGTTGTCTGTCAGCAAGGGACGTGGTGAACAAGTTGATAATATCGAGATACGATTTTGGAGTGGTGTAGACCTTACGTTTAAGCTCTAGTTCAAATTGAGCGGCCTTGGTTTCAGCAGAGAGATGGATCTCTGGGAACATTTCGGTCAAGCCTTTTCTCACTAACTCGTTAGGAAGCGGAACATCATAGAGCAGCCTTGTGGAGACTGAGAGTAGAGCATCTCTTGGCCATGCTGAGAACCAATCCAAGGTACAGCAATCAACTAACGAAGGGAATTTTCTGCATCGCACTCTGAGAGCGTCTCCGACTGGGGACATGCAAAGGATGATGTGTAATCGATCGCGGACTCTATCGATGAAGCGGCGGTAGATACCTTCATCAGAGTCATTGACTTTGGGGAGCACATCTCGTAGATCACTTATAATTTTCTCTTTTTCTTCCTAAAGAATTATAAGAACAAAATGATTAGCATTTGGTGATGGAAATTGATTGTGTTACATTAAGGAACAGATTGGGTATCTCTCCCGAATTCAGGAGGTTATTGATGTCCTCAAGGAAGCTCTCGGTCACAATCTGAGTATCCGTGAACAAGAAAGAGATCATGTGACCTTGAACTCCGCATAGCATCATTAATTTCTTCATATCTTCCTTAAATGCGTCTCCTTTATAGTCCTTTGTGAGTTGGATTTGGAACAGCTTGTATTTCAGCAAATACGTCGACAGTTTTGTGAGACTTTGCTTTCCGGAACCTCCAACACCGATCAACATTGCATTACCTCTTGGTTGACGGAGAATTCTTGAGATCCGAAGGATATGCTCAATGGCATCTTCGAAAAACACAAGTTTCAGTGGACTTGAGTGCTCGGTATTGTAGTCGTCTTGCTTATCATCCAACACTTTCAGAAGCTTGTTCTTGTCAGTGATTTCCACATAGAATCTCTCATCGTCATCAAGGCCAAGGAGATCACCGAAATAGATCTTGTTCTTTTCGAAAAGCTCTTCGTAGTTCACTTTCATTGCTCCTCTGAAGCTTCTGTTCAAAATATCTTCAATCATCTTGTTAAACCACTGTCTGTCTTCGTTATTAATCAAACGATCATAGAAAACTCTCGAGACTTCATGAACCCATAGTCTGCATATCTGCTCTGGCTCTTTGAGCTTTTTGTAGCTCACCATCAGCATACCTTGGAACACTTTGGACACATCACGCAGATTGAAAGTATAGTGGAACTTTGATGGAATAGGCTTCTTTTCTTTCAGGATGGTTTCGTAGACTTCAATCGTCGATAGAACCAGCTGGTCGGATAACTTCTTGATTCCTTCTGTGAATCCAGCGTTAAGGAAGCCTGTAAGTATGCTTCTGAAAATCATTCTCAGAGTCTCACTTGATTGGGAAGCGAAAGCGACCATATTGAAATGGCGAGTAAATCGTCGCGTCATATCGCTTCTTCCACCTCCTGGCGGCGCTGCGCAGATACAGAGGTTCGTGCTTTGAATATGAATGAAGTTGAGCTTCTTGCGATCATAGAAACCGCCTTTATCGATGAGCTGTCTCAACAATTCGATTGGTGGTTGGGCACCGTACTGCTCCTTGGTAGGCATGTTAACATCATCAATAAATATGACGTTTCTGCGTTCTCCAATTGCACCCAGCACGTCTTTCTTGAGTTTCTGAAGCTTTCCTTCTATCGTTAACTGAGTGAGTAGTGATTGCGTCTGAGCCGAGAAAGTCAGTGGGACCGTGTCGACTTTTTTAGAGTCTTTTGAATTTCTGAGCAGGTTCTGAACAATAATGGACTTTCCAACACCAGTTTTACCTGTGACGAAAACAGGCTTATTTATATCGAGCAGCCAGGAGATAATCTGTGTGTATGCGATGGTGTCTGGAGTCGGTACGATGATATCAAAGTAGGCCATTTCGCTTGAGTAAATGAACTCAGGAGTTCTATCCTTCCAGGTTCTGAACAAAATTTTGCTTTCATTAGGCACGATCTCGAGGAAAACGCTATGAATTGTCTCCAAGTTGGGGTAGATGATGTGACTCAACTTGTTGCGGACATATTTATCGAGCAGTTCTTTGTACTTGCTATCAATTACACTGCCACAGAGTGACCACGTGAAGGAAAAGGCGAACACGTAGCTGATGTATTTCTTCTTATTATCAGGCTTTTCTTTCGTGCGGAACCCGAATGATTCGCTGATAAACGCATCAAGGAAGTTACAAAGTGTTTGAATCAGCTGTAAGTCAGTGGTTGTAACAGGCTCCTGCAGTTGCTCTCTGATCAGCTTCAGACAGTCTGGAACACAGTGATCGAAGAGATCAAAGAGCGTTTTTTGAAGCTCCTCGTCCATGAGAAGCTCTCCTTGACTGTTAGTTTTTTTCGATAGTTCTCTTTCATACCATGACAAGACGTATGGCTTCCATCCGAGATCATCAAAGGTAAGGTACACCATACCACAACGAGACACCGTCGCTGGAGACGCTTGAGAGAGGTCTTGGACTTCGAAGAGCATGCGCATGTCAGCTCTAAGTTTGATTCTCTGGCCGTTTGCTAAGCAAAGCATCATATTGTCATCAAGCACAGTGTTCATGTTTTCAATCCACAGCGCGTCGACGGGTCCATCAAATACGACCCATTTGAGATTCGCGTCTTCTCTGGATGCCAAGTCTCTCATAATCGATGATGCCAAACCGTCAGTCCATTCTCTAGTGTACTCATTGACCTCACCAAACAATTCTCCCATGTTAATACTCTTCGGGTTGAGAACATAATCCTCGACCTTTTGGTATCGCTTGTCAGGGTGTCCAGCCTCACGAAGCGCTGTCATTGCGGATTTGAGGGTTTTGAAGCATTGGGTTTTGCCAGAGCCTGTTCCTCCGACAAGCATGACTCCGAATCTCACATTGAAAGTTTCGAACAATTGAATCACTTTAGTGATAAATCCATCGACTTGCTGTAGACCGCTTTGATCAATCGAAGTTCGAATGGCGCTTTCGAGGTCGCCGTAATTAGTAATTGGGATCGTTACGTTCGGGAACAGATCCTGAATGATAGCTTGGAACAATGGGATATCGTCCTTCAGGAACTTCGGGATGTTGGAATCTCTCATAGCTCGAATGAGGACGACGTCCTCCGAGAGCGATTGGTCAGCCCTTTTAAGAGAACCTGCCATGACGAGCACAGATTTGACTGCTCTCATACCAAAGTCGTAATGGTCTTGCTGAGACAGCTGCTCGGAGGAGAGTTTGTACAATCGCACCATTTTCTGTGAGAGGCTCTCCGCGTTCTCGACGCTGAAACCTTCTGCGAACAACATAATCTTTGCAATCAAGCCGTAATCTGGAATCATCATAGACACTGGCCTGAAAAGCACCTTGAGATTGTCAGGAAGCTCCGTTCTTCCAGCATAACCAGGATTCATCGTGATGAAGACACCGCAAGACATCTTGATTTTCATGTTCTTGCCCATAAACTCGAAGTAGTCCTCGGTTCTTTCCTCACCCATGAGCAATTTCGCTCTTCGTATATCAAGCAATTGCTGTGCGATAACAGACAGCACTTCGACGTTAATACGATTGAACTCGTCGAGACAAGACCACGCACCTTGTTGAGCCAAACCTGAGAAGAGTCTTCCCATCATTTGATACTCGATCTGCTCGGAGCAATTGAACACAACACAAAAAGTTCCTAAACCTTTCGCAAGATCTTTTGTACTCTCAGTTTTTCCGGTTCCGGCGGGTCCTGCAGGAGCAGCTCCCAACTTGATATTCAGAGCACCGGTAATTGTCATCCAGCATCTATCTGTCAACGGTGTGATGACCAGACGTGAGGTGGCGCCCATGTACTCGTATCCATAGTCAAGTTCGGCATTGACCTGTCGGACTCTACAGATACCTGCCGCATTATCCCAATAGTATCTGAGCTGCTGCTGCCATAGGAAATCGGTGACTGAACTAACAGCGTTATCTCTAAGCTTCTCTATGATGTCTCTTGAGTGTACATCTGTCGTGATTAAAGCGACGATAATCATGTGTTTGACCGGTGGGAGATTCGTCTTAACGAGATCAGTGAGTTGAGCGAGGTTGTTTGAGTTCGTTTTGAACCAGTTTTCAAGGGCGTTTGGTTCATCATCCATGTCTTTGATGGACTCTTCTGTTGCGTAGCACCAGTTGATCTGAGAGCCAGTTGCCACGATTTGACCAGGGTGCTCGAGTACCCACTTCTTACGATCAGATTCTGTTGAGTTCAGGGCTTCTTTTAGTTTCGTCTTCAGAGTGTTGATCATGAAGTCTTGCAGTAGATTGAGCCAATTTTCAACGTTACCCCTATCATGCTTATAAGAACTGGGAACAATATAGTTGAATTTTACTTTGTGAAGAGCGGAGTTCCAAATTCCACGCGTTCTCCTTCAGAAGAGATCATCGCGGTGATTGTGGATCCTCTATTTTCTCCGAAATCCAACCGCTTGATGTTATCGAAACACTTTCTGAGGTGAGGCTGCACTGATTGTGGATCTGAGGCCTATTATTTGCAACAACAAAAAAAAGACATTATCAATTCATTGATTTTCATAATAGTCATGCTTACATTAGCGAGGATTTCGAGGAGTTCGTCATTCGAAAGGAAATAGAAACGAGGGAAGATATCTCTTTTCATTCTGAGGTAGTCTTCGAGCTCTTTCTGGATCTTGTCTAGCGCTTCATTAGCTTCTTTGAACTTCTTCAAAACCTCTGGATACGCCATGATTCTCTGAACAAGTCTTGCTCTAGCTGCGTTAGTCATCTGTTTTTTGAAGAACTTGTCAATGGCGTCGAACTGCTGAGCTTCTTTTTTAAGCGCGCCTTTGATATCGCTAGCTCGGAATATATTTTCGAGGTACATCCAGTTCTTTTGACAGGTGAGCCATTCGTCTAGAGTGTCCTGGATGAGTTGGAGATCTTTCAGAAGCTTTGTTGCGTGCTCTCTTTCTCTCTTGAGGTATCGTGAGCCTAGAATATTGATGGTGCTCGCCAAAGACTGATCGAGGAGGTCCTGAACTTCCTCAACATCGCCAATCACAAGCATTTCATCCTTGTGAGGTCTGGTGCCGAGCTCTTGCACTTTCCATTTATCTTCAATGGCCTTGATTTGCGCAGCAAGGTTCGCTTCTTGGGTAGCCTGCGTGCTGATTTCGTTAATTTCCTTTGATTTTTCCACAATATTCATGTCAAGAAGGTCTCTCAGCGTCAGATCCTCATCTTCAATGTCCAGATCTGGTTTTTCCAGCACAGCTTTAATTTCTTCGATATGATCCTTAGTCAAGCGAGGATTTCTCAGCGCTACAACGACAGGAACTGATTCCTTGAACTCGAAGACGAGTAGTCTGAGCTCGTCAAGTACAGGGTTCGGCTGAATTCTCTTTGCACACCTCTTGCAGATGTTATCGTAGTTTGTAGCGTTGTTCTTAATCTGTTCGGCATTGATGTCCTTGAACTTGCAGGTCATCCATTCTACCGTCATATCCTTCCACTCCTGCAGGGACTTCCACATCAACAATCTCATATCGATTTCTTGTTTCAATGACTTCACGTTATCAAATGAAGAAGTCGTCAGTCCGAGCGTTTGCTCCCATACGTTGTACTCTTTGGACAAATCTTCTTGCACCTTGAACTGCCTCTGAATATTCTCGAGTTGGGAGATGGCTTGGTCAATGGGAAGTTCTTTCGTAAGGAACTTTGGATCCATAACGTCAGCCTGAAGATCCGCGATTGCGATGTTCATCTTGGGGATACGACCATTGTCGCCTACCAGCTCCTTTCTGAACTTCTCGAGGTATTTCTCTTTTCTTTCTTCAGCGACCATGAGGACATTTTGTAGTTCAGCCTGGTATTTTCTGGTTTCCGTTTTCTTTTGCTTATCTTCTTTCTTCACTTCGATTTCGTTGGCATCGAGAACCGAGTAGATCATATCAGCTATATCTAATCTCTCTTTGTAGGAGGGGAACTCGCCATTGATCTGGTCCAGGGCTTTGCTCTGTTTCACGAAATCTTCGATGGTAACAGCGACTGATTTCATCACAATTGTCGAGTTATTGAGCCAAGTCTTAATCTCTTCTATTCTGTGTCTCAGCACTTCTGGCAAGATCTTCGAGATATCTCTCAGGATGTTTCCAGGATTAGGCAAAATTTTATCCTTGACCTCTCCACAAGTGATTCTGAGCAGTCCAATATCAGCAGTGTGCGGTAAGTTCTTTTCGAAATGCTCCTTTTGGTACTTGAGCAGACCGACCAAATTTCCAATTGTGTCAGCTGGTGTAACGAGTTTCTCTGACTTGAGAATATTGTAATCAAGCTGGATGTTCCTCCAGTAGTATTCAAGGAACGTGTTGAAGCTCTCTGTAAAGGAGTCAGCTTTGTTGAATGTCATCTCCAGCAGATTTCTAACAACCCTTCCGTAGTTGGCATAAGCATCGACATCGATCCAGTCCTGTGGGTCAAGGCATTTGGAGTCCGGTTCAGTCCAATTATCGCCGACTGTGTCATCCCATTCTTCAAGGACGTTCGCATAAGGGGTAAGCTCATCGTGTTTGGTCCATCGCTCGAAGACCTGCAAGTTTTTCATACCTTCTGCAATGCTCTTGAGGATCTTCGAGTTGATTGTGTCAAGGTTGGGAGTGATTGACAGCCAATACTGCGAGATGTTCTGCACTCTCAGAGCTTGGATTGGTCTATTTTCCCAATCAATCTTCCTTTTTTCGAGCTCGACGTCTGTGAGCTCTTCGTCGGTGTGAAACGGCTCCTCAATGCGTATGTGTCCAAGGACATTGAAATCTTCAATTTTGGAGTGTCCGTGCGGTGGAAGCGCGAAATGCTCGATTTCTTCCTCGTAAATGGCGTGGGATGGGATTGGCAGGCGGTCGAAATCCAGCTTCACCAAGAAAAGAGGCTCTTGATCTCGGTTTTGCCTGAACATCTGGCTCTCGCCTTTGTACACGAGAATTTCCAAATCAGTGTTAAGGAGGTTGAGCTGCTTAACGAGGTCATTGATTGATTCGTTGTATATCGTGCTCAGAGCATTCAACGCAAGGAAATCCAGAAGATACGAGAACCTGATGAACCTAGAACACTCTCTTCGTAGCTGTGAACGGCGTTCATAATCCATATTATCCGGGAAACCAAGATTTTCATAAGCAGACTCCTTCAACCGGAGTACGCCTCCTTGAGTAGCACCACCATCTTTTCTGGCATAGTCTTGCACTGCTGTTGAGGTTGGCTTCGCCTTTCTCAGCTCATCCAAGCAAAGCTTGAATCCTTCGCGGACATTCTCTCGCGCAAGCTTTGAAAATTCAAGAATTGACTCCTTGACGAACTCTCTTCTGTCTTTTTGCTGCTCATCAAAATGCTCCAAATCTTGGATCTCGACCTTCTTCGTTAGGTCAATGAATCTCAATTGCTCCATCTGACAGCAGATGCTTCTGAAGTTTCTCAGAGTTTTCGAGAGGATAGGATGCACGATGAACAGTTTTTCTTCCAGCGCCTTGGCGTTTTTCATGGTTTTGATCTTGTTCAGGTTTCTGCGCCACATTTTCAGAGTCTTCCATCTTCTAAAGTTCACAAAGAACGATAATGATTTAATCTTATCATAGGTTTCTCGTTCTTTGAGCCAGTATGCAAGGGAAATAAATTCGATGGGTTTGCCATTTTGGTAGTGACAGAGACCTTTGAAACTGATAGTGTAGTAGTCTTTGGGGTTCTCCTCTTTCAAGACCTTGTAATCGATGACTCTGAGGTCGTAAGGGTCGTCTTCAGCAACATCTGAGTTCTTATTTTTCAGAAGATACATGAACTCGTCGACGTTGGTGACATTCTTTAGAATGAGCTCGATGTACTTGTCGAGATTCGAAGGTGCTCTCTTAGGAGCTTCCAAGGTGTTCTGTTTCTGCAGCGCAGCGTTCCGCTCGAAAGCAAAGTCCTGCTGAGTTATTCTTCCAGGAGATCCTGCTCTTTCTCCATCGTTTCCTTCAGTAATAGTATTTCTCATCTCTGATTCCATCATGTTTGCGGTTCCTTTTATCACCTGCTGCCTTGCTGGTCTCGAAATCAAATAGCGAGGATCAATTGCATGTTTGCCGGCCATTTTGTCAATGACTGTCTTAGATTGTTGAAACTCTTCTCCTGATAGCGCAAGGTTCGGATTAATAGTCTGCTGCTGATTAAGGTGCGTCTCTGATCTCGGAGAAAAAAAGTTGGCAGAAGTCATCCCCTGCGATCTCAAACCATGAGTTGCTGTTTGTACCCGGAATGGTTTAAACTTTCCTTGCGGGGTCTGAATTGAGTTTGGAGACGGGACCATAACAAGTTTGTTGAGAGGATTAAGAGTTGCAAGGCTGTTCGTTGAAGTTGGACGGTACATAGTGACTCCTCGAGAGGTGGGACGATGATCTCCTTCTTCGAGTGCCAAAGGTGGCGACTTTTTTCGAAAACCTTGCTGGGACCTGGATTCCGTAATAACCGGATTTATTGGATCAAATTGACTGTATGGATCTCTGTTGCCGTTGGATTCGTAAATCGGAGGCTGCTGACCAAAATTCAGTTGGCTCAAGGGAATATTCTTATATTGGCCCATTGGTGATACCATATTGCTGCCGCCCATGTCATATTCAAGAGCTTTTGTTGAGGTTTGTGGCTTGGAAGGCCAGCCCGAATGCAAGATTGTTGACTGAGGTTGGAGAGTGGTTACCGTTAGCTTGTTCTTGAGGCTGTAAAGCTTTGCGGACAAGGGTCTCTCTTGTGACTTTGCGGTGACGGGTCGCTTAACAGAAGGCATCGTTCTGATGTTAAACCCTTTGTCGTATAATCGGTAGCGCAAGTCTGAATTAGAGGAAGTGATTGGTTGAGCTCCTCCGGCGTTCTTGTCTTCGAGGTCCTGCTCATTGTTGTCATTTTGCTTGTTGACCTGCGTCGAAGTTAGCTTTTTGTTGGAACTGCGATTCATTTTTAAAAAAAAAGAAAATATAAAGTTACTCTTCTAAAAATCAAAAAAGGGGTTAGTGCTATGTAAGTTATATTCTTAATTCAAAAGATTTTATTTGCCAGTTTCAAATCCGACACTCTCAATTTTTCTCTAACCTAATCTTCTATCATGCAAGTAGATGTTATATACGAAGAATTATTGTTTTCTTATAGAGCAGCTATCTGTAGTTACCATTACTCCTTTTATTTTTTGAAATGTATATGATATTCGACTTTCTCAAGGGTTCCAAAGACATATTTTGTAGCTTCTATGAAAATAGAGTTGGGAAACATCACAGGCTTTATTAATTGGTTATTTCAAAGCAATATTTTTTGAATCAGTGCCCTGAACGGTCTTGCCTACAAGATTTCATTAGATAATTAAGTTAGCGCTTCATATTTCCGTCGGGGTCACCTTCTTGCAAGAGCTTGCTTCGTAATTCCTTTGAAACTTTTATTATGGAACAAGACTCTTCGTGATTTCTCGACGATCAGGACTCTCATTCCAATTGAGTTTTTATGCTGATAATTTGCATTGCTGAGTGGGAAATTCTCGAATTGACCAAAGCAAGTGATCTCACACTCTGATGAACAGTGGCGATTCGCAGGGATACTCACTGATATCAAGCGCAGCGCCATTCGCACCAAGAGCAGAATGGTGCGAATTTTTCTGCCGTCGAATACCGTTGCATATCGATTGTACTGCCACTCTGTCATGACCGAACTCATTTCGCGAGGGACTGGTATTCTCATTATAACACCAGGCAATTGAGGTGTGATTTCTAAGTTTAGCCATTCAATATTATGTATTTTTTCTTTTCATAATTTCCCGAGCTGGTTTGCTCCAAAGTTTTCAATGTTATTCCTCAAGAGATCGATTAAGGTAATCCTTGAAGTCGACAATAGTAATTCGAGAAAAACGTTAACAATGCATATCTATGTCAAAAGAATACCAATTTCATCCATATAGTTGTCTCTATCCCATTGTTCTGCAACAAAAGAGAGTGCAAACATCTCATCTCTGAGATAGACTCAATTAGCTCTTTAAATCTTGCTCTATTGAATATTTTTATCAATGGTTGGTTACTACTGTTGATAGTTTGGTAAGATTTGCATACCTTTCCTTCAAAAATTTGGTAGGCTGATCACTCTCGCCATGCTAGCGGGATTTGCTGGGCTGAAAGTCGTTTTTAAATTCTTCTCTGATTCCCTGCAACCTTTTTTTGAGGGAGATTTAGGGCTGCCAGCGCGTCTACAAAACTTTCATCTTCTTTCTTCTTGGCTGCAGTGTTTTCTTTTTGCTTTTCTCTTTGAAGGTCGATTTCTTGAAGGCCTTGAATAGGCGTATTTTCCTCCGTGGTTCCTTTAACAGATAATTTTAGGAGTTGACAGAGAAGGAGTTACCTAAAAAGTTTGTCCAGGTCTGTGGTAATTGTATTTCATATCCAGTATCCTGTTTGTACTTGCCTTGCAAAAAGGAAATTATCTTCTTTTGTTCTTCAAGCTGCTTAAAAACGTTTTTGTCTACCATGATTTTTTGCAAAATTTAATCGAATTTATTTCGAATTTTTTTTTTTGAACTGTTAAAATGATATCTTTTAAGAAGCGAATCTGTTTTATTCTATCTCTCTCACTTGAAGAAAATACTGAAGGAGAGAAAGCTAGTCTGCTATGATAAGCTCTTCGAAGTTATGTAAAACTCTCACCTACAGGGAGTCTAAGGATTCCAAGACAATCTTAGGCTTCTAAATAGATAAGAGAGCTTGCTGAAAAGAAATAATTTTCGATCTTGATATATGATCTATTAATAATTAATTGAGGATAGATCTGCAATAAACCCTAAGAATCTGCTGAAAGTGCAACTTTCCTTCACAATCCAAGTTTTTTTTTTTAATATTTTGGTATTGAGTGACGGAACTCTTCTTAACATATAGTTAAATATTCGAAATATTAGCTTTCAGGCTGGAATGATTCTCTTCAATCTATGAGTCAGTTTTGCTCTAATGGACTTTATCATTTATATGCAGGCAAGACTTTCACACCCGAAAAATCTGAAACTCAATATCAATTTCATTTTCTGCGAGAGAAGCCATAAAGGCAGGTATTCTGAAATATCATTTCAGCTTTGTGAAAGCTCTGGAATCAATTAATTTCAGACTTTTCACCGAATAAATGAACAAGCAAAATTAAATTCAAAAATTAATGCTCAAACTGGTGTCTGCTATTAACTTTACTCAGCTTTATATTTGTTGAAGAGCTTATCCATACTATCTGCTATACGCTCAATCTATTAATTGCTTCAATTGACTCATTTAAAGATAGACCGATTTTGAAAACCTGGGTTTGTGAAAATATAAACCAAATTCCCATGCAAAACTCATTTTAGTGTACTTTGTTTATTTAACATTTCAGTTACTAAATTAACTCTTATCCAAAACTTCGTCTAATCTGTTGACTTGTTTTTTCCATTTTTATTTTGTTAACCGAAGTGATATTACAAAAACTTTTAAGATACCTAGGATATCATAATTGAGTGCCCACGTTAGAGCTTAAACTTTTTTAACAACACACATAATACCTGAATAACCAAAAGAATTTACCTAGTTTAGCGAGGAGATCTAATAAAATCAAACCATGATTACCAGTTTCAAATTAATAGATGTATATTGCTCAAGACCTAACCATACTTTGTTACTTTCATAAACCCCTACTCAATGTCGTTTCGAAGACTGCATCACCTTCTTCATGCTGCCGATAGGGCTTAGATGTCACTGAACTCGTTTTATGAGAATGTAGCAAATTGCCAGGACTACTATGGCGCAATTCTATTTGCTTTTCGATCTCATATCGCTCAAGGTGACCGCTAAACCAACCCAAGACTCAAAAAAGATTATTATCAGCCTATAGAACCTTGAACAGGCGGAATAAATTTTCCCTCGGACAACTCGTAGAGTCGTTCGTCTGTCTCGGTCCCAGATTAGCAAGGAAATAATACAGTCTTTTCAATTCAATATTTTTTTTAATTGAATTATTAACTTTGATTAATTTAGAAATTAAGTTTACTAATTTCATTCTGTATTGTAATCTCAATGAAATTACTAGATTTTAGTATAGTGATTTCGGAGATCCGACGACTATTAGAATTCTCTCTCCGATGAGACAGTAACTTCGATGTATAGTAGTCCGGTAGAGGATCAGAGATAAGAATAGTAATTTACATAAATACAATTTTTGCTGATTTGTCATCATTTCGAGATATTCTCAATAGTATGAAATGCTGTTGAAATGGTTGAGACCTTACAAATTACTATGCACTTGTAATCTTGAAATTTGTAGTGTTTCACCTTTACTTAGAATAAATTCTCTGCTCAGTTTTGAAACAGCATTGCAGTATCAATGATCGAGAAACATTGTTTTGGACTAGGAAGTGAAACAGTCCAAAGATGAAAAGTTTGTTGATGAGTTGAAATTGTTAATTTGAGTCTAGAATTAAAATCTACTGAATGGAAGAGGGCACTGCCTCAACAAGTATTGAACCGATAAGTACAGATTTCGTATACACTCCGGATATTGGGAGCAAATTGGAGGAAATTCTTCAGTTAGATTTTTCTACTATTGGCCATCACGCTTTTGTGTGATGGTGAGACTTACATCAATGGAACAAATTTTTTCTAGACCCATTCACGTGCCTGCAATCCTTTGGGTGGAAGGAAACCAGGCGAGCTGCTTGAAATTGACTCTAACTCAGCATTTAATCAAAAAGTTTTGAGTGATTTGTACAAATCGAATCCTTTTGGCATTAGGGCTTTTATCATAAAATTCATCGCTATAAACTTGATTAATCAATTTCCTTCAAATGGATCGAATTGGCTAATCGATAATTTACTAACTACACACATGTTAAATGTTGTCATTTTTCCATTAGAAAATAAGATTTAGAAGCAGTAATCTCCACATCAATGTCATCTTTCAAATGTCAGATTGCAAAAAGCTCAAATACATTAGACGACAAACAATTTTGACAAAAAGTTGCGCCGTGAGAGAGAGATAATAAGATAAATTACAACACCGACTGGAATAAGACTCTCAGATTTCGCTGTTAGAGGCAGTTTAATTGCGTCCCTATTGATAAAATTTTCATTTAATAAGTAGCTGTTACAATTGTTGTGCCCAAGGATGTTGATCCAAAAAAGGACTGTATACTTAGGTTCAAGAAAGACGATTCATAATATTAGCTTTTCGAAACATTTTTCTCTCAGAAACTCCTGCCATGAGCTTTAGCAAACGTGAAATTTTCCCCTGAATGTATCAAATTAAATTCGTTATTTAGATTCATTGATTTTGAGTGGCAAGCATGCTGAATTTATTTATGATCATAAAATTTTATATATTGATTGAGAAAAAATTGTTCTATAAAATCGCAGCAAAGGATTACAAATCACAATCTTTCATTGCACACTTCAGCTCTCTCAGTACTTCCTATCAATAAGCGTTTCTGCTATGCCGAACCACGTGAGAAAAGTAGTTACCGCACTCTATCATGAGGTAAATTCGATTCTTCGAACGCTTACGAATTTGTATTCTTAGCATGAATATGCCACTGTTATCGACATCTATGAAAACCTGCTGGTGATAAGGATCAAAGATAAGCTCACAGGGCACGCGTGGAAAAACGAATTCACTGATGCTCGCATTGAATCGATCACTCAGGAGGCAGGAAGCATGAAAAAATTCGAGATATTTGTAAGGATGCTAAATTCCGCATTCGAAGACTCCCACGAATCCGTTTATTTGGACATATTGACGTAGCTCTTTCCTTTGCTTCTCTCTCTAAAGTTGGCTAATAGTTATAAAGAACTTGAAACCTTGCAGTCGGTCAAAGTGAAACATCCCAGCTCTGCAGACTCGAAGAAGCTTCACAACAGACTGTATATCATTCTCACGCATCATGTAGACTCCCTAAGAGTGTCTTACCCGCTTTCGTTGCTTCCAGACGTAATCAATCAGTGTTAAATCCTGCAAGATGTTTAATGAATTATATATCCTTTAGGAGGATGAAGAAGCTGATACTGAAATGACAAAGGCTGAGGTAGCAAGAGGGAAAAATCATTCACATAACGGCTTAGCACATTCGAATTCGAACTGCGCAGGAAGTCGTTCTATGAGGGTGGATGCGCAGGCTTTTCTGGATATGAAACAAGAAAATTTGCATCTGAAAGAAAAATGCAAAATTCTCGAAGAAACACTCACAACAGTAATGATTTGCAAGTTTATTGGATGTGCTTAATGTGTTGCAGGTGGCAACGAAAGAACATATTTTTGGAGCCTCAGAAATAGAGATTCTTTTGAAAATTACGCTAGAGGTGAATCAAACTGTTGATTTTTTGCTCTAACTTTCAACGTTCATTCAGTCGTCATTAGAAAAGCTTTCAAAAGATTATTGCAGAGAAATTAAAAAGTTGAAAGATACCATTGAGGATTTGCAGAAAGAATTGGTTGACACAAAAGAAGAGTTGCGAAGAGCTTCAGCACCCCATAATAAAGTAATCTCAGACTCCGTCTCAAAGAGAAATAAACAATGACTTCATATAGGTATTGACAAGTACACGATCGAAATTCTTTCAAAACGGAGAAGATCAGGTTGGGTTATCCATGTCAAAAGGAATTATTTCTCATCATAATAAATACATTGATGATCTCAAGCAAGTATGGAAAACTCCTGTTAATGAATAAACAACGTTTTTGGTGTTTATATAGGAAATAGGCGAGCTAAAATCTTTAGATTACAGGCAAAAGAACAGGATCAGGCAGCTCGAGAAAGAGCTTGGAAACGCCTTAAAATCCATTGTAAAGTCTCAAACTATCGTGCTCATGAAGAGAAGCTCTTCGCAAAATAAACACGATGCTGATTCACCTCGCAATGGTATGACGCATTAAATTTTCAGATCATAATTATTTCACCTAGTTCAAGAAAATACAAAAAGAACGCAAATTTCTCCTCGCCACCCTAGTTGGAACAGCAGCAGCGTAATTGATGACAAAGAGCAATTTAGCCCAAAAGCAATCCGGAAAACTTCAGGAGTAAGTTGATACATAAAGTAGCCTTCTTCTCATCTTGCTTTAAGAAAAACTTTGCAGAAATTACTGGTTACAACGGCAGTCCGAATGGAAGTCCGTATCACAGAGAGTCAAATGTCCTCAGCATATTTGCAAAGAACACGCATAAAAATCCTAGCCCTTCCTTTTCAGAGCAAGCACAGACTCTAAACTCTCAACATCATCATGCAAGACCACCAACAACACGTAACCGAGTGCTCAGTCCTCATTTAGCTAATTTGGCTCCTTACAAAGATGTCCCTCGTAAGAGAACTATGTCCGCTGCAGTTGCTGACGTAAAGGACCTCATCCATAATGAAAATACGTTAATGCCTTTGAAACCTACAACTGTCCGAGTTAATGCTGACATGACTCCAAATGTCAAAAGATCCAACAGCTCGAGAGCGCTTTTCCAAACCCACAATCCAAAGAAAGACTATGCACCTCAAAAAACAAAAATAGAAGCAGTCACTTCCAATCCAGGATTCAAAAACTTCAAACTTAAACCCACTCCTCGCCACGAGGAGAAGCAGGCTCATCACAGCGACTCAGAAAGCTCGATTGATGTTAAAGACATCGATACATTGATAAAAAATTTTAAATAGGAATCATTTGATTATTACAACAGATTCTTTGAAGAAAGAATTAGCAAATTTCAATCATTATAAGCGTCAATATATTCGGTTTCGATTTATTTCATTTGAATTACATATTATCCATATCATATTCTAACTATATTCTCAATGGCAAAAATAAGTCCATATCTTTTGAAAAATGTTAATGTGAGTAAACTAATTTCTAAGAAATGAAAGTGAGGAGTTTTTCATGATATTATCTTTGATATTACAATTACCAGGCTGCTGAGTTACACCTGAAAGGTATCTTCTTATTCTACTTAACCTACCCTAGAGCTATAAAACTATATTATGCAAGGATCTACCACCTATCCTTAGCGTTCCGAGAGAAGTTACGCTACATTTGTTACAGGATTAATTTTTCATTTTGTCATGATTTGAATTTCATAAATTGTGAAGTAATAGAAGGATAAGCTGTATTGATTAAAGCACTCGAGCCCGAAATCCATTTATCTCTTATTTTGAGTACAAGCCATCATATCAAGGCTAATAAATTTTTTTTTATATGAATGGATTACAAGACATGCATTTATTGCTTTTTGGCATCTTCGGCTTCCTTGAGAAGCGCTTTTATCAATGCGTCAGTACCTTTATAGTTGTTATAATCAATATACAAAGCATCAATTTATAGCAGTACCGTCTTTGGCGGTTTCCCAGAACTTAGGGTCGAATCCAAGAGCAAGAAGCACAGATTGTCCTTCCTCACTGTTGAGAGCCTGAAAAATAATTTAGTAATGGTCAACAAAAAAAAAACGCTGCAAACCTCGTCCAAAGAGTCGAGAGCCTGTTGAAGTTGAGCACTTCTCAAATTTTCTTTAAATCCTTCCTCGTTTTGTTGGGATTCAGGTAAATGCCTATTTAATTAGCAACGGGCTTATCAAGAGTCTTATGATACTCTCTTAGTGCATGATAATAATCTGGGTCGTTGATTATCGAGTCGTTGAACTTATGATTGAAGATTTCACTGAGATAAGGAGCTAATAATATTAATCATCCGTATTGGACTGCGAATAGGCAGTTATTAATTACTTTGTCTTTTTCCTCCCTGAGCGGCAGCTTGAGAAAGCGCTTGGGAAAACATATTAGATAATTCCATGGCTCTTTGTGCCTGTGCTGTGTTTTGGACTAAAAACATCATTCACTTTCACACTCACTCATTGATTTGGCTCGTACCTGGTTGTTGTTGGACTGGCTGTTGGACGGGTTTTTCTTCCTCCATGGCATTTGAATTGATTATCTTATTAACTCTATCGCAAAGTTCTTGGTCTCTTTTCTCATCTTCTTCCTGCAGAAATTATCAGAATCAATGATGAAAATCTCTTGTACTTGCATATAGAAAAAGTATTTATCATCGAAGCTTTGGAATTCAAGCTTGTAAACTCTTCCTAAGGTCCGCATGTCATTTATGAGGAGAGAAAGAGATATTACCAGGGCCTTTTCTGAGCTTGTTGAACTTCGCATCTTCTGGGAACACGATAAGGTCCTGACAGAAAGGCAAGATTAATGAAAATTCAAAGGAATTTTAGATATTACGATCTCAGGAGTGCTCGCTTTGGCATCGTACCACTCGAAATGGATTTCTTCTTCCATGTTCTTGAGGCAATGAGTGAATAGGGTCTTATAGAAAGAAGCTTACAGAAGAAACTTTAATTTTTCCGAGACGTTTATCTGGAACGACCATCTTCGTGGTAGCGTCGAAATCCATTTTTCCTGCCTTAAATTCGACTTTGGGTCTCTTTTGAATCGTTGGTTAGTCCCATCACAGTGTAGTCGATTAGTATTTACCTGAGCCATGTTTTGGATTCGAGGAGAGAATTCTGAGCAAATACTTTAGAATTATTTCAATTTTATTTGAAATTAATAATCCGGAAAAAGATTTCAATCGAATGAAAATGAATCCAATTAATCTCAACAGAATAGACTCCTCATGGGCGACAGAGACCCATCTCACACCTAACTAAAACCAAAGCTAAAAACCCCAAGAAACGATTAATCAGAAAAATTAACTAACTAAGTATAGCATTTTTCTCCACGTCTTTTGCCTCGGTCCCAACTCATTTTTACAAGGGGGTTTCATTTTTTCTACTGAGAAAAAATGTTTCGCTCAAGTGGACAGCTTATTGTTTTAAATAATCAATCGATTTCTTTTAATGAAGGGAGAGATATCGAACAAATATATATTTCCATGAACTATTTATGACTGAAGACTCTATCAATCAATACATCACTATGGGTTTTCCCTATTAGAGCTTTGGTTTTCCCCAGCTAATTAACTTTTCAGCACCCTATTAAAAATTAAGATAAGGTCTTCCATATAAGCTTCGCTTTACCTTGACAGCTTCTCTTAATCCAACATTAGTACAAAGATCCAATTCTCTGTAGTAAATCTCTGATTTCATCTGTCCGTAAGCATCTCTGACATCACCCTTTGGTGCGAGCTCCTCAGCAAGTTTTCTGGCTTCAGCGACCATTTCCTTTTGAGGGACAATTTTATCAACAATGCCTGCTTTAAGGGCTTCTTCTGGCGAGAACTTCTTTCCGATGAGCAATAAATCTCTGTGAACATGAGGAGCGACTTTGCATCTATTGTTTTAAAGGCCGTTGAGAAAATAAAAAGTTGAAAAGAGCTACTGAACAACAGCATTCATTCCAGGAGTGATTGGGATTCCCAGATCAATTTCGTTCATGGTGACGTAACCCATGTCTTCTCTCATAATTCTAAAATCATGACACATTGCGAGCATACAGCCTCCGGCGATAGCGTAGCCATTCATGAGGGCAACCTATCAAGAGTCATGCGAGCAATTCCAGGTTTTTGTACTGTAGGGATTGGGAACGTGAGGATCTTGCCCAAGAGTCTGATGAATTCAAGCAAGAAGTTGTGGACGTCTTCTTTGTGGGTGCAGCCTGCCATGAATCTGTAATTTGTTAATAAAACGCACTCGGAAGTGGAGGTACTTCAAATCTAGACCACTTGAGAAGACTTTAGGATGGGAAGAGGTTGTCACAAGGCAAGCGGCGCCGGTCGATTGTAACACTTCGTCTAATTTCGCATCAATTTTACGAACAAAGTCAAATGAGAAGTTGTTAGTTTTCTTATTGAGGATAAGCCAGTAGATGTCTCCTATTAATCAGTTAGAAACAGCGGAAAGTTGGTTGTTCTCACCCTCTCTTTTCAAAACAACATCCTCGTTGAGATCTGCCTTTGAGTCGACCATTGATCTATATAGTTGCTTAACTTGCTTTATTTGATAAAATTTAAAACTCAATAGAGCGATATAAATATTGTATATAGATGATTTTTTCGTCATAGGCGTCACCTGTACCTGCTGCTCTAACAGTGATAAGACTTACAACTATCAGAAAATTTTTATATCAATAGAAATATCAGAACATGATTTTATCGTCAAATACGTCACCTTTTTTATGTGGTTTAGTATATTCTTTCAAGAATCACTGCGAACAGTCGTTTCGCCTCAGAATTTCATGTGCTTTACAGAAGAAAAAAAAATAAATTCCTTCAGACGCTTCGTTTCCAAAAGCTAATGGTGCAAAAAGCCAGAAAGCGTTTTATGTTATTTGAGTATAACCAATGGAGGTTTTCTGATTTCCAGTTTATAAGGGTAGCTGATCTTGAAAGATTTCTTTATTGATCAATAGGAAAGAGTCTGATTTAAAGTGGCACTCATTTGAGGTCATAATCAGGTCTTTTAATTGGTATAGGAGAAAAAATTTTTTCCTCTGAAAACTTGTATGAATTTCTTAGGAGAAAAAACATTATGGTTCATATTTCTTATGCCTTCGAGCTTTATTAACAATCAATCGCAATCTACAATAAGTTTTTTTAATTTCTCAAGCAGAAAAATAACAATAGCCTTCCTGCAACTTTGTAAAATTAATTTCATTCTATCTGCACTCAAACTCCCGATTATCATTTCTAAATGCAATGATATGGTCTGATAATAGTAATGCAAAGTCATCTCAATAATTTAAGTTTCAAGTTTTTTTTGAAACATTAATCCATATCATACGAGTAAAACCTTTCAATTAATTTACATGTCAAATATTTGAAACTATCTTTTGCCAAATGCGAACCCGTTCACAAAACTCAGCTATATGAAGAATCTGAGATTGATGTTATAGCATAGATTCTTTCAGAAAGCAAGCCACATCTTGTTTTATTTTGTTATGTGGTGGGTATATGAGAAAATCAATTAAAAAAATAAATCTTCTCAACTATGTAGACTCAGCTTTTATTTCTTGAAATATAAATTAATTTGCAATGAGTTATAAAAGTGATGCTTATCAAGGTGACGAAGAGCCCCAGAGAGCCTCCACGCCAGAGCTTTCTCTCTTGTAATTCTGCACAGATATAGTCAGCAGTGATCTCACAATTATTTTACAGAAAACCCATCTTGGACAAGGCATATCACACGGCTGTTAGAAATCCACAAGATCCAGACTTAGAGCAACTAGTCTGCGAGTAACGTTGCTTTGATAATCTTACTCTAACTCTAAATGCAGCTTCATTAATCTACTTGGAATCAACCACGCCTCTCAGTCCATACATGAAAACCTCGGGTTTCTCTTGGATTATCTTCAACTTAATCACAATGGTTCATTTTTCTATCATCACCTTGCATTAATTGCTATTCTATGAAGAAATATCGAGTCTCAGCGCCAAGCTCATATGCATTTTGATGTACAAGAATGAACTTATGCAGAGACATATTCTCAGCGTCAAATCTTTCCTTAAATTTGGACGGATCATTTACTTCAATGTCCCACCTACCTACGAAGAACGTACATTCAGAGAAATCGAGAGATGTAATATATATATTCCTTGCGTTTCCATATATAACAACGCATTATCGGGTATCAAGGTGCGATTTACTCTGAAAACAGTCCAGCAATGATTTGTTATTTATTTCCTGATTCTGAAGATTCCCCTCAGTACAAACCAGAAAAGATTATCGATTGCACCATAGATACTTCAAATCAGTTTATCGGGTTTCGAGTCAGCTCAGATGCTCTTGATAAACTGCTGCAAGAGCCTTCGCGCGAGGAGCTTCCTCCGATACTTGAGATTTCTAGCGTTGATGTAAATGATTTACAAATGAATCTCTTAATATCATGCTTTCACAGAACGAGAGCCAGAGGAAGTCACCAGCGTATTCAATTAGCAGCCAACCTCGTCTTCTTGCTGAAAATTCTGGAAAAAATACAATCAGCAAACGCAATTTTAGTAAAAAAAAAAAGAAAGCAGCCATTACTTACTTTAGCCTTCTTTTCTAATGAATAGTGACAAACGAAGTAGAGCACACCACACAAACCACAGAATCCTATACCCAAGCTAATGCTAAATATGACTCTGTCATAATGGGGAGAGGAGATAGCCGCAAGCCTTCCCTCACACTCAATGGTCCGTATGGCAGGTAATTCAAACGTGGACAAGCATTGTAAAACTTTTTTTCCTATTTAGCGCTCTTACTGAGGGTGATATCTCGAACAAAACCGAAAATATTTCCCCCGTCATTCAAAATACCCTTACAAGTAGCCCAACCCCTAAATTTTCCACAGAGAGCGTCCCCAAGAGAGGCGGGAGATCAAACAGCACTTTTGTTCATTCTAATTTTGCAAAGGATATGAACCAAAGCTTCGAAGGAAGACATCCGAGGCGACCCAGCCAACCCGCTGCGCATAGCAGAATTAGCGCATCAAGGAGAGACTCAACCCAAGCAAACTCACGAAATCAATCGGTTGATCTGTCCAATTCAAACAATAAATCATTTGATTCAACTAATCAAAAACAGCTAAAAAATTTTAAAATAACCAGTGGCCAAAGCTCCTGGACTCGTAAATCCTCCAGAACTCAGGAGATGTTAGGAGAGAGTCAGAGTCGCTCTCGTCCGTTTTCAGGGGTAGTTACTGAGAACTCCCTGCTGCATTCGACCTCGAAAATGAACTCAACTAATCGCAACAATACATCGTTATTTGTCCTCGAGGAGGAGAATATTCATGAAGATCAGCAATTAAATACCCCCTTATCGAAAGAAGTTTACCACTTGATTAGGAGGACAGAGAATGAAAAATACATAAATTATGTACAGAAACTGAAAGAGTATGAGAAACCTAAAATATCCGATCAAGCGTATATGAATCCCCTCGCTATCGACCTAAAGAAGCAGAAAATGTCCTCAACAAAAAAACACTTTGTGGAAGATTATAGCTATTATTTTGATCCCAAAGTGCAGGCTGAGCTACGGAAAGAGCAAAAAGAAGATTTCAAAGTCGTAAAACCCATAGATAAAATGCTTTATCTCAGGTTAGCTCCCAGAACAGTCAATAATTACAAATGGAAATACCAGCCAGCAAAATACCGGTTAGAGAAAGAGTCAGTGGTCATCCCCGAATTAGACTACAAGATTCAGCCTCCAAAGGCTCCTACAAAGCCAATTAAAAAAAGATTGGAAAGAACCTTAAAGGTAGAACAACTATGGGATAATTCTTTGAACGATGACAAGCGAGAAGCATATCTCGCCGATGAATTCCATTTAGATGTGACAAGCAACATTGACGATTATCTTGGAAATCTGAATGATCTACAAACCAATAACGAGAAAATTTTTGGTGCAAAATACTCATATTACAAAGATGTGCTTAAATATTACGATTCCAAGCATGAGGACGGGAATATAAGTCCGGAGGCCATCGAGTATGCTGATCAAGAGGTTAAGTACTTGCTTGATTGGAAGAAAGGGAAAGTAGAGTGCGGGCTTGATACTCTTGAAGAGCAGAAAAAACTCCCAAAAAAGAAGAAGGAGAAGGTCAAGGACAGCGTGACTCAGCAAGAAAACTATTTCCCAAAAGAACCCGCGGTTATCAAGAACACAGGGTTTATTGTGGCGAATACTGAAGACCCAGAGGAGTTTCTTTCGATTCAAAGACAGAACTCGATTAGAAAACCATCCAGGAGGAAGAAGACCCAGTACCCTCTTCTGGGTGACTCTCCGTTGGTTACCGATCAATCTCCGCTGAACTCACCCATAAAAACTAAAGGAGATACCTTCGAATTTAAAATAAGTCCCACCAGAATCCCATCATCGTAATTCAGTGCTGTATTTGTATGGATAGCGTCCTCTTACCTGTATGTATATTTAACATTGCGACTCGCAAAATTTTTGTATTGAATCTGCGTTATAACTATGAAACAAGTCGTATAAATCACTGAAAGTTGTTGCTATTCAATGTTTGTATATATGAGCTAAACACTTGTCACGAATATGTTCTCAGCATTTCTTTTGTAGATCTTTAAGGCCAACAGCACAACAACACGAAAGTCAATAATTTCAGCAGCAGCAGCCCTAACATAGAGCCAACTTAAGTAAATCCAACACTTTTGGATGCACGAATATGAACACATTTTTTAAAATAAAGTACGTATAAAATTAGAAAACCCTCGTTCAAGAGTACCTGGACAGAAAATACTTAATCACTCTATTGTAAACCATCTTCTGAAGCTCCTTCTCATTCAACCCGTTTCCTGAATTCGCCTTATTAATTGCCAAATTATTCATAAAATTTTGAAGTCTTTTGAAATTTTCCTTTGTAAGTGGTACTTTCCGATCAAACCGTCTACTAAATTTGCACCATAACATGATTGCAAGAACTATCATGAAATAATTGATTTATATGACATGACATTATTAATATGAGATTACTGAATGTCAGCAACGGCAAAACTTTTCCCACAGACTGACAAAGCATCTTGAGTTTTAAAATCATTGCCTGCCATAAATTATTGAGCAAAACTTCCTTTGGGACATGTCTCCGAATCGGTGGGTGCTGCTCCAGAGTTATTTTGCCATGGTACTCCTAAATAATTCGTTAACAAAAGGAAAACCGACCGCCGTACATTGGGATATACACGTCTGATCATCTCATCAAGGACAAGATTAATTTTGTAACTCTATAGCTATTAGTGAGGAGATCGCTAGGGCTAATTTACCTGTATTGGGATTAAAAATGACGTCTTGCATGAGGGACAAGTGTGGCAATATCGGCCAAAGTCCAAATTATAAACGCATCTTTTACAAACGCTAAAATTTCGCAATTAGCGCGCCATTTATTCTGAGAATATTTACTTGTGACCGCAAGGGAGAGAGATAGGCTGGACTAATAGATTGAAACATAGACTGCATTGGAAGCCCGTTGGCTTGGCAGTGATTTGTTGAGTATTTTGCTTTGCGAGTTGATGTTCTTTAATATTTTCCATAGTTACAGTTCCTTGAGTCTATTTGAATTAAGTTACTAATATTAGTCTCTCTAAGAGTTTAATTAATGCATGGGCTATATCTTTAGGCTTAGGCATCAGAATTGCATCCTTAATCTCTCGAATATTATTGATGGGCAACTCGTGGAAAGGAGACTGCTTTCACAAAAGAGAGAATCTGTCGTTTCATTGATAATTTTAGATTCTCATTATTTGTGCACTTCTGAATGCTAGCGTTATTGGTGGTGGTCACTATTTGTATATCGCGGTATATAACATCAGTTGATGATTATTTTCAGCACCTTGTCTACAGAAGAGCCTGATGGAAAAAAACTTTTTGAATTTTAGCAATTTTGAGTGTTGACAAATTTTCTAGAGAGTCAAAGCAATCAAATACCGCCAGGATAAGTTGATTTTATAAAATACAAAAGAGTAAGAGGGGCAACTAACAAAGGAAGATGACCAGGACCCTAACAACATTTTTTTGAATTCGATAGCTTGGGTTATATTGACATTTTTTGAAGAATCGAAACAGAAAGTTCGATACACTTTACAAGCAAAATGAGCAATACATTTAGAAAAAGCGTCAAAAGTCTTAACTGTATTTCCTGCTGATTTCTCTGATTGCATTTGCTGACCCATCGAACAGAAGACCAACTACTTTGGTGACGTCGACTTCATCTTTGGATAACTCGTACTGTATAGGTCTCCCAATATGCCTGGAAAGGATGTGGGGATGATTGTAGTCCAAGATTGCCCAAAATGTTGTTCCAAATACTCCTCCCCAGAATAGGCTATAGAAGAATGCCATTAAGTTGAATTTTACAAGATTTTCAACCAGAAATAATTTTTACTTACAGAGCAAACAAACAAAAAAGTAGCAAATCTTCCATTCTAATAGAAAAATTCCAAAAAATACATGATGGGAAACCATGAAAACAAAAGCACAGCTCAAGAATTTTGTCGTCTGCATAATGCACAAAGAGGAGATGGGATAAATCTTCTCTTATGGAAAGAAAGATTATGGGGTTTTGGGGTTTTGGGGTTTTGGGGTTTTGGGGTTTTGGGGTTTTGGGGTTTTGGGGGTTTGGGG
>ENA-UOTX01000601-UOTX01000601.1-compost-metagenome-genome-assembly--contig:-NODE-601-length-36186-cov-7.440832_pt1 | contig 36186 bp, 14 predicted proteins | sample MGYA00238143_ERZ746982 | MGnify/ENA primary metagenome ERZ746982 (study PRJEB28758, sample SAMN06268862) | compost metagenome | isolation source: single cell | place: USA: California, Emeryville, Joint... | reverse complement strand
CCTTGAGGTCGGAGACTGTTGCTGCAATAGTTCTTCAAAGCAGTTTGTAGGTTAGCTTTGATCGTGTTCATTCGGGAAGCTTCCAAAGACCCTCTGACGTAAAGAGGAACGAGAAGTTCATTCAATGGGACCAAAGTGTATCTCAAAGGCATTGGCTGACTGATAGCTTGTTGGGCCCAGGCGACACCGTCTCCATTAGCAACTGGCTTGGCACCAACAGAAATAATCTGATAGTTGGTCATAGCAGAATTATATTTGTTTGCCCACTCCTTTTGTTGACTTGTGCGGGTATCAATGCTCCCTGAGAAAGCTTTGATGGTGGCAGAGGCAGCAAAAGTTGTTGAAATTCCTTGTGAATTGAAGGTTTCGTAGGACTTTTCGCTAATCGTACTGATCATGCCGTATCTAGCTCCCATGTTAATTTCGGTGACAGCATGGGTTCCGTAGTTATCAATGAGTTTGAAGTATTGTTTCTCGTCATAGTTTAATGGAAGACTCATTAAAGCCTTAATGAAACTTTCGTGAAGTTTTGGAGGATCATAGGCGTTCATCTTGGCTTTGTATACATCGCAAACAGCAGAGGAATAAATGTGCTTATCGCTGGTTGTTGTCATGGTCTTCTCCACTGACTTGTAAGAAGTACTGGCCTTGAAGGAAGCACCGAAGAATCCAGCAGAAACGGAAACTTCGACTTCAAGAGATTTTTGATAGCTGGCCATGGAGTCAAGCTGAACGGAGTCAAAGTTAAGGGTGCAGGCATCGGTTCTTGCCATGGTGACGAAGTCAGGAACATCCCAGTTTCCATCAGTGGATTTCGCCTTTTGGTTGTAGGTGAGATCGAAAATTCTTTCGAATCTGAAGCCAGGATCAACACCTTGAGTGCTGTGTGGGTTTCCACGGTAAATGTCGTAACCAAAACTGAGGTAATCGACATTTGTGTGTTTTTCAGCTTGTGCAGCAGCAAAGAGAGCTACAAGCAAGCCTACAAAAAGCAACGTTGAGGTCTTTGTCATCAGAACTCCTAATGTCTAATTTATGATTATAAGAACAAACTCATGCTCCTGCAATTGAAGCAGTTTTAATTAAAAAAAAATAAAATAAAAATGGCTCAAGCATTGCCGCCTTTTCCAGCTTTTAATTTGCTAATTGTCAACTCCCGATTCTATATTGATAAAAATGCCCTTAATTACATAGTTAGCTGAACTTTCTGAAAGAAGAGTAAACTGCTTTCTGTCGGTGCTATGATGATAGAAACAGGAATCTGAGGGTTCTTTGAAGCATTGAGAGTAGAAGCCGTTGTGGCCAAAATCGGTGTTATTTCAAGTGGAATGAGGAATGAATGCTTCTTTTTCAGTCCAGCCAATTCAAACTCCGGAGAATATTAGATTGACGCTGTGTTTCACGTTACAGGATTATTTTTTTGTTTTTTGAATGAAAACGATTGTTTGAATCTTGATTCAGAATCGTTTGCTAGCTGATCTTGGATTGTCAGACTTTCAGTCTGCTATGTTCAGCGGAAATTTATTATGCACCCATAAAGGGCTTTTATACATTTATTGAGTTTAATAGGACCGGTTTCTGAGCTGATTGCAACTCAAAACCAACTTAGGAATAAGTGAATGAGTGTCAATTGACCCAAAAAGAATGCTTTGGCTGTGTGAGAGCTCAAACAAGTCTCCCTTTTATTCATGCATATGAAATTCATTTAAGCTATGTTTAGTTTGAAAAATGCCCTCAATTCTTGAAAATATCAGAATCACAGAAAGCATCATATGAAATGCCCTATATTGATTGCATTATTTTGTTGCCCTTCATCATCTGGACGCCTACAAATGAAATTCCAATCCGTAGCCACTTTTTAAAAATATTGGGATTAATTCTTTTTTAGCAAGGATTTAAATTAATAATGGCAAGCACCCACGATGGAGAAAATAAATACCTTGATTATTAAACCCTATGAACCCATTAATGATGCATTGCTCATGGAGATGGTTTCAAAAAACCTCTATTTTCCATATTCAGCGAAGATGTCTGTCCAAAGTGCCATCATCTATTACGGATGGTTCAGAATCGGATTTTTTCTGTTGGCCATCACAGCCTCTCTTGTAGCGATCTTTCAAATTGTGGGATTTGGAGTCTGCTCTGCTCTTTCAGCTTCCCTTTTCCTTTTGTCTATAGCCCTGGTTGCAGCATATGGATACATTATTCCTTTATATCTTACGGTGACTGATCATAACCTCCAAAAAACGAGAATTACCAACGAATTTCGAAATATTCAAGAGAGATTCATAATTCCCAAAAGAAGTTGCTTTTGGTTAGCCACAGTGAAAGCAAAAGATCAAAAAGAGAAGACTGTCGGATCCGTCTTGGTCGAGCCTTACGACACCCATAAAGATTATGCAAATATTGTTCGGAGTAAAGAGATCACTGGAGATATCGCTGAATTGAGGAGATTATCAGTGCATGAAGATTACAGAAGGCTTGGAATTGCCGAAAAGCTTGTTTCTGAGCTGAAAGAATTTAGTAAAAAATGCGGATATCAAGCGATCATGATATCATGTCCATCAAATCACTCCGTAGCGCTGGCTGCATATAAAAAATTTGGGTTTTTACCTCTGAAAAGGATTCCAGTTTTGATAGGACATATTCCTTACCTCTTCAATATCAATGTAAATAGGCTATGAGAAAACATGCTGCCTGTCGCTTTTAGAAGCTCTGTAATTCAATTTTACTCAGACTTGTTATATGTATTTTTTTCTTATATATATTTTATATGCACGGAAGGTCACCTACAGACTCGCACGATTAATTCCCAACAAATTTTCTGTCTTTTTCTAGTGTTTTTTAGCCTCATTTTATATTGAAAAAGGCACAGATTAAATTATACCCTTGCTTTGCATTGGCACTTGAGCTAGAAACACATGAGTCCTATCCTTAAACTTTCACGTGATTATTTTCAATTCATTTTTTTAGCACATCAGTAAGCAAATCAACTATCTGCCGGGTCAGTTTTAGGAAATTTTTTTGAAATATACCTACTGTCTCTCCGAAATATTCTTCAGGTTTTTTGAATCGAGATTGATTCTTGATCAGCATAATCTAAACCGCTTCAATAAATTTTCTTTATCCAAGAGTATTCTCATGCTTAACAAAAAAGAAGTCGTCCCTCCTACAATCAGGCTCGCTTTTAGCGATCTACGCCCTGTCAGCGAAGCTTCGTATTACAAAGTTTACGAAGCTACGCAAAAAAGAGACAATCAACGCTACATGATAAGAACTATCGACCTTGAATCACGTCTCTACAAGGAACACCGTGATATAGCTATCACCCTCTTTACCAAGGAGCTAGTCCGCCTTTGCTTAATCGATCCGGACTTCGTTCTGTATGAGTACATCGAGATATCTCAAACCAATGCTGCATTTGTTACGAAGCCCTACTTTTCCCTCAGTAATATAGCACAGAATAAACCTCCCACCGTGAATCTCGAGAAAATGATCTCCGATATCGCCGAAGACCTCGATTTTATCTCTTCCAAGATGAAAATCATCGATGCGCATGCTAGGCTAGAAAATATTTTCTGCATGGGAGATAGCCATCGTTACTTCCTGAGTGACTGGACCTCAAATGAAGAAGTCAAGAGGATGGATGATACGCAATTCCAGGACTTGACAACAAGAGAAACTGAAGAAATTTTCTCTCTTGCACTCAGCGCGCTGAAGAGTTGCGGAATTGCAAGCGACTCTCTTGAGTGTCTCGAAATTATTAAAGACAATAAATGCTATACGACGTGTGTAAATACCTTTGTGGATGGATTAAGACAGCCAAAAGAAATGAAAAAACTGTTGAAGCGGATGCTGGATCGAAATCCTTCTAAGAGGCCAACACTGAAGGAATTATCACAAAATATTCAAGGAGAGCAAGATCAAAAAGGTCTGATAGAGCCAGAGGCGAAGAAAATTCAAGAGAAATTTCCATTGAAGGTCGCGAGATATCAGATGATTCGGGATGTAGGTTGGACTTATGGTAAAGAAGTAAACATTGATGGAATTAGTTTTAAATCTACGAAGAACATTCAAATCATTGGTATTGGGTTTTATGCGCTTCTCTGGGAAGGAAAGCTTTCGGGTACTGTGTCTATAATACCAGGGCGCAGTATTTTTGGAAAGGAGATGTATTCACAGGAATTTGAAGTAACAGATACGTATACCGAAGGAAAGGAACGGATTGTAGTAATAAAGTTCAAGAAAAGTATTGAAATTAAGGCGGGTGCTCATTATTCTATCGTGAGCACAGTTAAGAAGTGTGGAACAAATACTTTGAGTGGAAGTAGCCAGAAAAAGATTATAGAAGGGGAAGGAGGAGTGACATTTGAGTTTGTTGACTTTGACGGTTGTAATAATGGCACAAATTGGAGCATGGGACAATTGCCTGAGATTTATTATTATTGCTGAGAGAGTTATCTTGCTAATTCAATGTGTTCATTTGGCTCTTGCCAAAATTCATAATTTGAGACAGTCATCATCAAATTTTTTCTTTCTATATTTTTCTAAATTTCAGAGAGCCAAATTCACTAAAACAACCCAACAGGTGTTATTCTTGCTGTGTATAGTATTACTTTACCGAAACTAAAGAAAGGTTTTGTAACTTTTGCTTTAAGTGTTATCAACATTATTGATAAAAAAATTTTATTCTCGAGGATTCTTCCTCACGACTCCTTTCCGTACTTTCATTTTTTATTGGTGGAGTGATTCTCTTAATTAAAATTACAATTGATTATTTCTCCAACAATTACACAAGTGTCTTTCACATCTTATTAATGTTCACAAGTTGGAAGCAGTAGTAATTATTCCTCATTCTCACACAGAGTGTTTGATTTTCCTTGTTGATTTAGAATTTTTAAGGCTGATAGCAACTAGAAATGAAAATTTTGTCTTAGCTTCCCACTTAAATTGCTGGAGAAAATCAAATTCAGATCGAAAGTATTCATGGCCAAGCCAATTCGAAGGTCTTGCCATTTCATGCTTGGCCTATCACGGAAAATAGATGAACCAATAATACCTAGCTGTGAGTACGATATTATCACTAACATCTGAGAATAAGAAAACAAATTCAATCAGTACTTCTGATAACTGTTAAATAACTACCATTTCTTCTTTTTCAAGCCAAAAGTTCTGAAAATCGCGATCGGCTTTCTTAAATATACATCATTGGAAGTGAAGCTTCTTTGACTGAATGAATATTGATTTTCCATTCATTGAGTTGGTGATTCATGCGATTTCTAGAAACTCAGTAAATGCTTACTGATTCTATGTAAAAAGCAGGCTTTACCAGAACGACCGTGATCGATAAAAACATAAATTTTTTCGAAGAGAATAGAATGAACGAAAGATCACCGACTTCATTGAGTGACTCCACTGAAACAGTACGAAATTCCGTATCTTATTCAAACCCAGTGAGTTTCGATCCGTCAAAGACTACCCTTTCTGAAATGAAAAAATTAGACGTTCAGAAGGAGCTTGAAGGACGGACTCGTAATTATACACCAAGCAACTCTCTCCAAGGAAACTCATCAACCCATTTTCCTACTGAACCGATAATTCTTGATAAGATAAATTCGAGAGTACACCAAGGAATAGAAGGCCAAATTGGGGCTCAACTACCAAATGGAATGCAACAAAGAAATGATCAACTAAACTATGACCCTTCTGCTATAACAATTTCAGATTTGAAAAAGCTAGAAGTTTCTAAATTACCGTTGCCAGAAGGAGAGCTTCCTATTGTAAATATCATTCAAAATCATAAATCTGATACATTGGATAATGAAAATGTTAAAATCAAGAAATCGAAAAAGCCGAAAAAATCGCAAAAATTGGAAAAAGCAATTGCTACGCGACTGAAATACGATCCAAATGGTATCGTACCAAATTATTGCTTCATACCAAATCAAATACAAGAACAAGGAATCAAAAAAGAAATAACAGATGAGATAAATGAGCTTGAAAAAAATCTGGAGGAGAATAAAGTCTCTTACACAGATCACAATCTACAAAATAAATATGTTAAGGAAGTTGAAGCGTTGGTTGACTTACCATTCATTTTCGAAAATAAAAACCTCAAAGAGAAGCTAGGAAATCGAATGGACTTGAAAGTTCTGAATAGCGACCCATTCATTCTCCAATTGTTTATGTCGAGTTTGCCACAAATAGAGAAATACTGTCTGAAGAATCCCGGCCCTGTGAATCGTTATGTTATTCTGAAATGCTTTGTTGAATCTTGTTTAGCTCAAAAGAAAGAACACGACGATGCTGAAATAATTGATGAAACCCACCGATTTTTGGTTAATATTGCCTGGGAAATGCATTCAAAGGATAAGATCGCTCTTGAAAAGAGCGACAAAATTGTCAGCAAATATCTCCTAACCTTCAAATTTGCTGATAACAACCTAAATACTCTAAACGGTAGTCTTCTTCACATTACAGAAGAGCAAATCTCTTTTATTCATGAATCCTCTTTGGATTATTTTACTGCGGAGAGTATCTTAGAAAACTTAAAATCTAAGGAGATCTCACGTTTCTCTCAATTGAACCCAGCTCATCTCACAAAAAGCAAAGAAGTTATGGCTTTACTACGTGACGCGATAGATACTGATCCAAAGCTCAAAATAACGTTGTTAAACTACATTCAAGAGTCAAGGGTGATATCAGGACCTAAGCATTCCCATGCTGCTTCCTCTAACGCAATCACGTTGTTAAATGGAATAGGTTATGATTTCAGCAACATGAACTTAAGCGGAATTCGTATTCCAGGAGCTATTTTGACAAACGGGCGTTTCGATAACGTCAACTTTCAGGAAGCTGATCTCTCGCATGTCATATTTAATTATGCCTCACTGCAGCAAGCCAATTTTGACGGTGCGGCTATGGAAAATGTTCAATTTGGAGAGCTACCTATTATCAGTGCCATTGGGCAAGGGGTTTTCGGAAAACCTAGGATAGGCTTCTCTGAAGATGGACTTTTTTTTGGAACTTATTTCAATGAGTGGTTTGATTTGTTCCAAATAAATTCGTCAGGAAAATTGGTTCGCATTTGGTCCTTTAATGAGAAATCAGGGACATTTTTTGTATTTACCAAAGATAAAAAATTAATCTTTGGCGGTCAACACAATGGCTGTAAGGTGTACGACATTCAAACCCTGAGACGCGTGTACCAGTCTCAGAAAATACATATTTTACGGATGGCATTAAGCCCCGATGGGAGCTATTTGGCCACTATTGATCTGAGAATGCTATTCGTATGTGGGAGTGTGAAAACTTTTCGCAAACGGATATTTTGGAGGGACATACCAAAACAATAACCAGCTGCGATTTTAGTCCTGACAGCAAGTGGCTTATTTCAGGAAGCGACGATAAGACCATTCGAATTTGGAAAAGAGAAGGTGACCGATGGTCGACTTCAAGACTGATACTTGAAAACACCAGTAATTTGGGCTGCACTTTCAGTCCTAATGGTAAGCAGTTCCTGTATCGCCATAGCCGCGAGATTCGGATCTGTGATTTCGCCACTTTTGAACTGAAATTCAAAGCGGATTGCCCTCCACTCTGTGGTGCTGGAGAAGAATCTGGCTATACGCTCAGTCCAACTGGAAATTATCTTATAGCTTGGGGTCAAACTCTGCAGCGCAGTAGTGAAGTCTCGGAAATTCGAGTCTGGGAGTTGTCTACAACAAAGTGTCAAATATTTAGAAATCCAGCAGCTCAGGGAATAATGATGTGTGAGTTTACTCCAGATGATCAATTCTTGTTTTTTATTGAAAAAGAAGGAAAGATCAAAGCGTGGAATTTTAGAGAGGTTGCTGTTTCGGGTGTGCAGCTGCTAAAGTTAAATGGTGCTATTTTGGGCAATCCTAAACAGTTATCATATCATAATGCAGTGTTGTTTTCGCAGAGAGAAGTGCCAATATCGCTGCCAGAGGAAGTCTTACAAAATTTTGATTTAAGACGACCTCTTCGTAGGATTGAATACAAAATTAACCTCGACTTCGGTAATGTTGCCGGAACTGGCATGCTAAAAAACTCTCATATCGATGATCCTTGAATAACGAAAATTGTTCGATTATTGAGCATGTGCAGCTGAAAGTATTCTGATTATATTGAGAGATAAATAATTATTACTTTAAGAACTTTAATGTGCATTTCCAGAGTTTAGTAAGAAAATGCTTGTTTATATAGGAATAAAATATGATTTATTCCACCTGTTTGTGCAAATAGCACAATAAAATGTTAAAATAATCAAGTTGTGATTCAGATTCCGATAGTTCCCAGTGAATTGCAGTCTTCTTTCTAGCTTATTATTATTTTCGAATTCTGAATCTTCAGCACTCCTGGGAGTAGAATCGCATCTATCGATCACGACATCGAGATTTTTCATTAACTCTGAAAAAGTTCATGATCCATATATCTTGCATATGACACTTTGCCCTAGTGGAGTTGGTTACGGAAAAGCGAAGCATTTAGGGAACGCGGACAATGTATTATCAAAACTTAAGGAGTCATTTACAATCATCAGACTTATATTGTCCAAATGGTAAAACAACAACGATTATGCATTTTAAAATTTAAGTAAAGGCATACCATTTGAGAGACACAAATGAAACAGATTATTTATAAATAAAATCCACTCGCTTTTAACTTCTTCTTGGAGTTAAATAGAACTAATAACTCTTAGTTCGACTCCTATGAGGGAGCAAAATTCCAATGTATTAGAACTTAAATTACTCAACAATCAAGTTTAAGAAATCAACAATTCCCAATATAAACTAATCCAAACCCCCATACGAAAACTTTCAATAAAATAACCTGAATCAACCTCCAAAATTTCTTAATTACCTAGCAGTGCTCCTAAAAGGGTTCTGTCCCGGTTTTCTTTTCGCAACAAAAGCTTCAAGCACCTGATTCATATTAGTCTTGTTACTCGCCATGCTTCCTTTCTCAGATAAATCAGGAGTATTCGTTCTCGCCAGCAAGACCTCAGGAGGATCAACAGTACTATCATTATTATTATGTACACCTTCCACTCTGCTAATCTCGAACCTGGTAGCGTCCTGAACGCCTTCGACCCTTACATTATCTAGCGGCGTTATACTCACATCCTCGATATACCCTGACTCATTCTGTGGCACTATCTTCGGTTTCTTGAAATCCGGTTCACTCATCTTATTATTCTTCTCATCAGTGATAACCGGCCGCTGTATTTTGCTTGCGTCTACAACCGGCATAACCGCCGCTGAAGTCCGCGCATTGGTGGATTCTCTGAATAACTTCCAGACGGTTCTGACTAGCAGCAGGAAACTCAACACGAAATTCATGAGCAGCATGACCAGGTTGGTCATAACAAAAATATTCCCGATAAGATGCCCAATTTCATACGTCCAAAGACCCTGTTCGACTATTATCGAAAACGCTAGCATAAGCGTCGAGATCATTACGACGCCGATGTCAAACAAAACGTGGATTACAAGTTTCACGCTATGGTTCCAAGGTCTCGCCGTGATCACAAAGATCATAAATGCAAAATTTATCATCACTCCGAGAACGGCTTGGATCAGAGGATACTGCCACATCGATGAATAGACCGCCCCGAGCAGGAGATTACGCAGAATAAACATTGGCATGTAGAATTTCCTGATGTGTTTAGTTTCTAAAAACTCCTCGTAGAGCACATCGAACCGTCCTCGCTTCCACACCTTTTTAGTGATTCTTCCGCCGACCATCCTCCACACTTTTTTACGATTCACATAGACGATAATAGCGCTGAGGTATATGAACCACATTGCAATGACTATCGATGAAAAAATCAGCGAGAATACTCCGAATACCTCCTGCAGTGAGGGAAACGTCATATTTAAGAAAATAAAGAACGATGATCTTAACGAAGCAGATAAAGTGACGACGATGGTGAGATTCCACCCGATAAATGTTTTTATTCGCTGAAAAGGCGCCTTGTGGATTTCGCTTGCGTCTCTGAGGAGTCGAAGGATTAGGAGCATGAATAGGTAGATAATCATTAGAATTATCAGGGTGAACAGGTCTCTTGCGGTATTATCGATGAAGTTAGCGTTATTGAAATACGCCTCGAGGTTCGAAGCGCTAGGGAGTGTGTTATTGACTGTGTGAGGGTCCAGGCCAAATAGTTCAAGCGTAAGTGGGAGTAAAAACGGGATTGGCGGCATGTACGAATTTTTGAATATCGTGACCATGTTGTCTGGAAATTCGAGGTTTACAGCTCGGTTTAGAAGAATTATTTCCAGGGAAGTCGAAGCTCCGAGGATCAGACTTCCTTCGTAAGTGGCTGTCATACTCAGCAGATAGAACGCTGCAGCAATTGGTCCGCCAATATTCGAGATGTCTGCCACGATTTGAGGGAACGTAACGTCCGTCCAGGTGAATTTCGAAAGAGTAAGGAAAACGTTTGAATTGTTGAGGTAGAAGCCGAGGTCTTGCACTGATGAGTTCATTGAGGCCAATTTTGCGGAGTTATATTCAACGGCTAGGTGAGCGCCAGGTGGAACCGTGGTAAGGAAGTTAAAGGTCAGATTAAAGGTTTGGTTATCTGAGCTTTTAGAGAGAGTATAAGTAAAATCGCTTGCAGCAAGTCCTTGAACGCTGATACTGAAGTAGCTCATTGAATCCTCAGTCAGCATATAGAAAAAGGCCTCATTAAATCCGATAATGGCTGTTTTATCACCAATTACACCGATTGGTTCCATATTAATAGGAGAAAGGCAGGTATTCTGTGAGAGAAGATAGCCTGATTGACATTGCGTGCATTGCGATGGACTGGTCGGGCAAAGTTGACATCCGTAGACAGAGCAAGCCGTACAGACCCCAGCGACAACAGCGTACCCATCAGGGCAAGTAGCGACACAAAAGAAAATCGGACCGGTAGAGGTAGGTAATACACGCCGCTTAATTAAACCAGTTGCACAAGCAGTGCATCCACCTGGGGTTTCAGTCACACAGGACGAGCAGCTAGTGTCGCAGTTAACACAGGTGAGGTTGACATTGAGGAAATACCCGCTACTGCATGAGGTGCAAAAATCTGGAGCCGAACAGCTTAAGCAATTTGGATCATTACAAGGCATACAGATGCCATTGACTGCGACGTAGCTGGTCGGACATGTGGTAATACACTGAAAAGTGCCATCACTTTGCTTGAGATACTGGTAGTATCCCGAATTACAGCTTGAGCAGCCAGTGGCTAACCCGTTAATGCACGTAGCACATGATGCGTGGCAAGTACCGCAAGTATTGCTCCCAGTCACATAGAAACCGTCATCACATAAGGAACATGTGCTCTGTGGGCTGCAGCGAATACAATGCGAATCCGTACATGCGATACATTGGGTCCCAACAGTCGCATATCTCAGCGGACAAGGGTATACACACTGAAACTTGCCGCCGCTGGGTAGATACTCATAGCGATCCGCAGGACAGCTCGTACAACTGGTGCTGCTTCCATCAGAGCAGGTCGCGCAACTCCAAAAGCACGGTAAACAGTCATGATCTGAAGAAAGGTAATATCCAGCAGTATTGCAACTTGTGCAATAACTTGGAGGTCCGCATGCTAAGCATTGTGGGTTTGTACACGGAGTGCATACTCCTGACACCGCGCAGTAAGCGCCCAGAGCAGGACATGACGCAACACATTGCATTCCGCCTCCTCCAGTGTATTGATACATATTTGTCACGCAACTGGTGCACTCATTATTTGCTTCGCCGCTACAGGTGTCGCAGGATGGGTCACACAAGAATGCAGTAATGACGAAACCATTTACACCCCAAGTTTCATCATAACCCTGTGAATTTAACCCATTTGTGAATTTAAAGGTGTAAGTAAGTCCGCTGTACACTGGCGGCGATGTTGTTACCGTCTTAGATATAGTGGCTACGTACGCAGTGCTACAAGGGGTGCCAATATATGTCACAAACGATGCACTTCGATCAAATTCCTCGAGAATGTTGTTATTGATGTAGAACCTAAAGTAATCGCCGAGATCCACAGTGGCAATCATATATAAGCTGAAGCTATAATCGAATCTGTAAGGAACTCTTGTATAAGTTCTGGTTGCTTCAAGCACGACGTTTTGGTCATGATTTCCTGAAAGCCATGTGCCGCCACAGCTGTACGGAGTATAGCCAGACCAGCCATTTGAGGAGGTTGTAAAAGAGGTCCAAGTGTCAGCGGCATCGGATGAGTAAATATTCGCCCAAATCAAGCAAAGTAGAAAAGTTAATACCATTGGGACACCTTCCTTTATTTAATTTCAGTTTGATTAATTCGAAGTCAACTTAATAAAGAAAACAGCAACTATCAACTTTTTATACCGATCAGATTAGTGCAAATTAATTGCTTTTTTGGAGCTCCAACAATAAAGGATATGAATTCTGATACTGAGCCTCGTGATTCGATCTGAATCTCTTAACAGACTGCTTCTGAGAAGAAAGTTCAGAAATTCTAAGAAATTATTAAGCTTGTAAATAAAAATTTGAATAATCTATTTTTATCGCAATGTGCTTGAATGTTACTTAAGCTAAGAAAATATTTGTGAAAAAATGCATGTTCTGCTGTTAGACTTAAAAGCAGGAGACTTGCAATTAGACTGTTCATACCTGGAGGTCATAGGAGATTATGGAATGGTAGCTCTATCGTTCCAGATAAAGTGTGGAACCGATGAAGAGAAGCTGCTTATGAGTTGTAGAATTCCTTTTTATAAGTATTTCATCACGATGGTTGTCTTGAAATAAAAAAATTCGTGTTTCAGAGGCTTAGAACTATTTACAGGCCATATAAGGAAAATATTTCATTGATTTCTGTTCATGAATAGAAATTGTAACCTCTTTTGAGGTCAATGTATACTCGTAATGAAATGCGAAGGATCTCAGAAAATGATGAATATTTCCTGTAGGTAGATATAAATTCTCATCTTCATTCTTCAGCATAGAATAAGAACTATGTACTTAATTTAAATTGATTCGAACGTTTAAGTTGTTGGAAGATCTATTACTTTCAAATTACTGAGGCTCCATGAGGATTTATGATTCCTTCATCACGGCAGGAAGCAAATTTAAGGTTTTGCAGTTCGTTAGTGAGGCTCAACAAAATGGTTGAATTCGAATTTTGAGCACCAAGCTCTTTTCTGATGATGTAGTGATTTTCTCAGGAATTTTCTTCGCAGCCGATAACATATACACGAATTTCCTCAAAGAAGCAGAGCAGAGAATCTTTATTTTCTGTTTATCATTATCGACAGGTTTTCTAATGAACAATTCCTGCAATCCGGATTCAAACAGATTTGAGATTCAAAATAACAAAGTGCAACCATTCTTAAGCTGACAATTTCTCAGAAGTAAATTGTAGATCTATTATGCCTCAAAGGATTTTCCCTTCAACTATCGATTTTAAATTTGTTTAGAGATTTAATTAGACAGTCTTGCCTTGGCTTTTAATGATGTCCGAAATTAAATTAAATGGTGGAGATATTGGTTGGTTCTCTCTTTATTTTTCCTGTTAACCTGAAAATTCACGTAAATGAAATTTTATATCATTCAAGGAGCACGAGTAATCGGAGATTTCACTTTGAAGATTATATCTTGCAGAAATCGAGATCAAACGTGAATTCCGGGGAATCCTTCAATTTTTTTCATTTTTCAGACCAGTAGAAAGTGATTATATGCAAGCTTCTTTCTTAATCTTTTGCTATTAGAGAGTGCCATAAAATTATTTCACGCATTTTTAACTGAAGTCTTTATAATTCCGAGTGGCTGGTGGTATACATCTGTTGGGAGTTGTTTCATTTTCAAAGTCGTCTGCAAAAAATGCAAAATGACTCGGCTCTCTGAGGTTGAGCTCTGCAGCAGCAGGTTTTCGAAGAATAACTCTCTCAGCATAAAATTCAAAAAAATAAGAATTTGTTCCATACTCCTTGTCCAAACTTACAAAGTTATTTTCTCACTGCATTTCTTAGTTCTGAAGAGCAGTGAGAAAGAGATATCTCAAATTCTGCTTGGTTTGTAAAAAATCAGCCATCTATCGACAGATCCAACATACAACAGCAACCTTTCGCTTTTCAAAAAAATCTTATCAGTGGGAACTTTTTTAGATAATTTTTTATCCTCCACTCAGACTTCAAGCTATTTCCAGTAGGTAGCCAGAGCACAAGGCAATTTGGGATTATATAACTGGTCATCCTCACTCAAGATAATTTTTTACAAAGGACACAATCAAGATCGCAGCTTTTAAAAAGGTCCACACTATTAAAATAGCAATGTGGCATGCGATCGTATATGATTGCATTTTTTCTCCAAATTTGCGAATTCTGCTTTACACTTACCATTAATGACCTTTAATTTCATATGAAGCACTCTATTTTTTGCCTACATTGCCGTCAGTGTTTCTCAAATTCAACTCTCCCTTGAAAAATGTAATCTAAACCATGTTCCTGTGCCCCAACTTTCCAAAATGAAAGATGCCTCAGAAAGCAATAAATTTGAGATTCTCAACTTATTTATTCATTCAATTTTTAACCGTTAGCAAAACGTGCACTACTTCGTACAACGGATTATGTACTAACGAAATATCACGAATAAAATTTCGAACGGCCTGCTTTTACAATACTTACAAAATTCAAAGAAATGAATCAGATTCTAACACACGCAGCTCTCACATTTTTAACACTCCATGCCGTCACAGCAACGTCCCTCCGATTAACTCGACGAAGTAAACTTCTTTCTTTTCTCTATGATCGAAAAAATCAATAACCTTTTCCAGCAACACCAGCAGAGATGTCAATTCTGCCAGTACAAGAAGACGCTGCTGAAGCATCCTTTACTTCCTTTGACAACCTAATAATGAAATCATACGACAGTATGAAATGAGACTCAATTACCAGAATTCTTAACCTTTATGCTTAGTTGATCCAAGCTATGACCCTTTTTCTGAGGAATTTCAGTTCCACTCGCTCTACCAGGCAAGTGCCAAAACAACTGGGTACGAAAACTTGGGTCGCTACCTCGCCGCGTTCGTTCCTAGTCTTTATCGAGGATATCTTACTATCCCTGCTCTCACTCAAGGGCTCGTAAAGACAATCGTTCAGCCTCAGACATTTGAAAACAAATATATGAGCTTGATCTCTGACGCCAACGTCTTCAAGAAGCTTCGGTTATACAGGAGTATTGGTTCAGCGAAACACTTCACGAGATATCAACTGATGAAGAATACAAATTATTGTGACCAGGTCGATGTGCTGAATTTGATATACCCTGAGAATCTTTACGAGCATTACAACGTTCTTCATACGTATTACCAGGGTAATTATATCTTTGCCTTTCGAAAAGAGGAATGTTGACATGATTATTAGGCTCGATTCAGGAAATGGCCACAAATGTATCTGATGCGTTCTATCTTCCTGAAGAATGGGATTTCCCGATAACGAATTTAGAAGAATTGATCTTGAAGCCAAATATCAGTATCATGTTTGGAAAGGAAATGCAATTCGACGTGCTTAGAAGTGCTGGGAAAAAAAGCACATGTAATAAACAATTCCTTATTATGTTTAAATCAATCTTCATGTAAACAGGTATCACCCAAAGTTACAGCTCGATTAATGGAGTTATCAATCTTGCTGTGAAAACAAAAATGGCAAATTACTTTGCGTAAATAATGAGCTTTCGTTTAAATGATGCTGATAATCAAATTGGATTGATCTTAGCGAATATAAAAAAAGGAATCTTCCAAAAACGTGCATTGACTACGATTCATTCTTCCCTGTATCCTACCGCCTCTTTGGTAGCATTTCTAATCATTATTTTCAAAGTTGATCGCTTTATCTTTCATCTAGATAAGAAAGAGTGCTTACAGTTTTTCGAAATTCTCAACTCTGAAGAATACGCGCAGGCCAAAGCCACATACCCTGTTCAATACTTAATTAAAGTCGGTTCTGGTACTCATCAGGGAAAGGGAGTTGATCTCTTGACAGAAGAGACTGAAGCCACCCTTCGTGGAAATTATTCTGATGGGGACCTCTGTGGAACGAACAAAGGCAATCTAATTGCCCAGAAATATATAAGCAACCCATTGCTTATCTACAATCAGCAGAAATTTGATTTCAGAGTCTATGTTTTGATCGCTGCGACGAACCCTCTAATAGCGTTTTACCATGATGGATTCGCAAGAGTTTCTTTGCAAACCTATAATCCAAACTCAACTGAGGTAATAACAAAACATTGAATAAGGCTAATGCAATACGATTTCTTGATAGAAACAAAATCATTTAACAAACTCACATTTATCCGATGATATCGTTAGCAATGCCGCCTCAGAAGAAGAGAAGCAAAAATTGCTCGACATGCAACTATCTACTTTCCAGATGCTGGCTGATGACCTTGAAAGCAAAGTAATTTTCGATCTCTATCAAGGAATGAGAGAATATTAATAATGCTTTTTTACTAATCATTAGGGCCTAATTGCTGGAGAGAATGGAAAGAAACAATTCCTCGATGACTTGAGAAGAAAATTTAAAAATTCTATGGCTCATATTCTCAGAATGTCTATGTCAGCTCTCGAACAGAGAAGCGGCACCTTCCGTATCATGGGGTTCGACTTCATGCTTGATGATAAGATGAATCTTTGGTTTATTGAAGCGAATACGTCTCCTCAAATCACTCAAACAGATATACATAGAAGACAGTTTACTGAACTCATGATTCGAGATGCTTTGGAAATTGAATTTGCTCTTCTTCGAAGCAGAGTACAAAGATTAAGAGAATTTGTTCGAACTGCGGGTCTGGAGTACCGAGAAAAACGAGACAACTGGGACCAAAAAAGTTTGACGAAAATGTTTGAAGCCGCGAATAAAGAAAAATTGGAGGATGGATACACTATTAGCACAACGAATCAATGGGCGAAAATCATTGATTTATCTTTGGAAGGTGGAGAAGAGAATAGGTATTTAGGAAATCTGCATAGCTCGTGCTTCGTTAATTAGTGAAAGTAATTATCGAGGCAAAGAGCATTAGTTTTGTTTCTCTGAGCATAAAAATGAATTCTCGTGACATCTGTTCCATCATAACAAAACCATTATCGGTTATTTATTTTCTGTAAATTTTTCTGTCTTGTCTGTCATATAATACATCCTCATCATTCAATGAAGATAAAATTTGAACGAATTGTTTGTTTTTTACTCTCTACGGATACGATAGCTAGGAGTGAAATATTTCAAATCCATTTGTATGAACCAATTAATTCAAAACTTTAGGAAAGCCAGTGTGAACCCATCTAAGACCAGATATAATAGCTTTTCAAGCTCTGGTGACCAATTAAGATTTAATTTCTTTGCAATGCCGCTTTTTCTCTCGAAGTTTGAAAAAAAAACAAAACTTTTCATCGATCTCTTTGATGTGGGTTCATGGTATTTATTATCATGAGTACACTCACGTTTTTTTCAGTAATTTCAAAAGTCAGAAATGGAAATATTCATGCGAAGGAGCCAAATTCTTATTCGCTCTGATATAATTTCTGAGTTACTCCTACTAAAGCCACTTCTCCCTCGGCATACATTTGTCCACATTGGTAGGCATGACTCATTTTCAGATTAGGACACCTTTGAGACCATTGCAATGATATCAATTCAACTTTATACAAATCTTCCATTTTACATTTATTTCAATTGAGTGAGGATAAAAAAAATTTGAACATCGCAAAAAAAAAAGTTCAATCTGTAAAAATTTTTATTTTCTCTAAATTATTTCCAAATAGCAAGTAAATAAAAAAGAGTTAGCTCTGTGAGATTTCGGATATAAAGTTCTGCGTACTTGGAACCTTTATTGTTTTCGGAGTTTGAGTGCGGATTATATTAAAAGTTTGTTTAGGCTTTATGAGAACAAAATGAAGTCCTTTCAATGATTCAACCAGTTCAATCAAATCTTGTATATTATGATCTCCAGATCTCATGAAACACATCGTTTTTCGGCGACACCAGAAAATTCAGTTATTATTTCTCTTTCTCTCTATTTCCCTTCTTCGTATGACCAAATCTTCTTGTACATATTTGAACTCAACAGAAGGGTCTCCTCAAAAAAAATTTTTGAATATTTCGCTAATACGTCCCCTTCCTAAACTTTGGCAAAGCGGTTGTCTGACTACCTCAGCGACCCAGCTCTGAGGAAGCATCTAAATGAGTGGGGATAAGCATTTCAGATTACTTCAATCAAAATTTCTAAGCATTTATCCAAACACAAAACAAATGTCCCCAATTAACAAATTCTAATCCCTTTAGCTGCCAAAAACAGCATTTGAAAAAACTCCCGTTCCAAATTCCAATCGTGGCAAATTAATTGAAAATTAAGCTCTCGATCATATATTTTGAATAATTAGTAATTTGGCGTTCGATTAGTCAAAATATAATTAATAGCGTTCTACAAACAGATCAATATAGAGCCCTTGATAATAATATTCAAAAAGACTCTAAAATGCAGACCGCTTCGGACAATGCGATGGTCAAACAAGAAGGTTTGCCGGATGAAGGGACAAACCCCTTAGGGCAAGCAAGCCAGACTTCCCAGAGCGATGAGAGTGGATCAAAAACCGCTCTGCCTATGATGAATGATAAAGCACTTGAGACAGCAACCAAAAATTTATTGCTTGAAACGTTAACGGCTAAGCCAGTCGACGGGAAAATCCTAGTCGACGTGAATTTGTTGCAAAGTCTTATGTTTCAGCATGAGATGATGAAAAATCAAATAAATTCACTGCTAATCCAAAGAGAGAGCCTTTTCTTGGCCATAAACCTATATAAGAAGAAGCCCGGACAAGCAAAGCCGAAATCCAGTAAAACAGAACCCGAGAAAGAAGTAAAATCCGAGGACGTACAGAATGAGTTATCTCAGGAAAAGTCCGAGAAGTCCGGCAGCGAGAGAAAGAAAAGATGGAGGAGAACTGCAAAGGAGATCCCAAGGAGCCACCTATGTCCTTTTTACGAAGTATGTCAGAAGGCATATGGGGCTGAAGGGTCTCTGATTCAGCATATCCGTATAAAACACCCAGATTTTGATGTTGATTCGTGGGACCGTGTCAGTAAGCCAATAGCATCAGAACAATCAGAACAATAAGATCATTATTGGGTTGAGTGTGCATGATTCTGATTATCTAATAGCCATAAAGAGGGGTTTTCTTTGAAAAAAAATCAGACTGGTTTCATTGTTTCATTTTTTTTGAGTTTGCAGTTGTATCTTGTCCAATATATATAGGAATTGTATTTTTCAACTTCGGGTATTTATATTCAAATTTCTGAGATATTTTCATATTTCTGCTTGAAATTGAATCTGAAGACATCCAAAGAGTTTTGTTCGGGAGAAGAAAGGGATAGAGGAATGAAAATCTTCTTAATTCTCAGAATGACCAATAATCAGTCTAATAATTCACAGAAAACGGCGCTCTGGCTCTAAAGAGTATTATAGTCTGCTTGCTGGATGCAGTAAACGAATACAGATTTGAATCATTAGCTATTGTCGTTGAAAAAAAGTTTAATTCTGAGATAGTTAAAGAAAAAAATCTGAAAATTTCATTTCGAATAATTTTCTTATATTCGCTTTCCATTTGTTCTTTACCAATTGGTCTCTACAAATCTTTATGAAAATTTCATCTCTTGTGATGAAATCAATATTAATTTGCTTAGAAAACGACAATTCTTCTGTAGAGAATATTAAGTCTTGCTAGCTCCAAAAAGAAATTTCGACAATAGCTTGAATTTGTGTTTTGAGAGAATTCTCCTTTCCCTTTCTTGAGAAGAGGAGAGGCCCTGACAGAATTTACTATCCAGTATCCAGTAGAGTTCCATAATTTCTGTAGATGCTCACAAAATGAGAAGTAATGACCAGTAAATTTTCGGACTTCAGTCTCTAGAATATTATTTGGCGATCTTTGGTTTAGAATTAGCCTAGTCCACACTTTCCTCTTTCTTTCAACCATACTTGTTCTCGTAAGTCTTTCCTTGATGTAGTACTATTATCATAGATCCGTCCATATTACCGGTTGTAAGCAGTACGTTTGTGTGAATATATTGATTCTTGTAGTCCAATATACTGCTAAACCGGCAAGATAGTTGGCTCCAAAATCTTCATCCGAAGCTGTTGAAACCTAACGTCAATCTCTCTCTAAGAGTACCGTACAAGCAACTGGATTCGCACCTCCATAATTAACGAAATTCGTCGGTTGAATTCGATCTAGCGATTATAGTCGGTAAATATAACTCTTAACTGGCTCAAGACCAGCCTCAGTAGTTCTGAATTTAGCTATAGGTTAAGTTTATTGATTAAAAGCCTTTCAAAATTTGATTAAAATATTTTCATGCTGTAACAGACGTCATCGTCCACGTTAATTATAGATGACGTCGATTCAGTTTCAACTACGATTTAAACCGGCAACGATCTTGATTAATAATCAAATAAATATCAGCAAACAACAAAAAGATCCAAATTTCAAATCTTTAGATAATGGGTGCTAATGCTTCATTGAACGCTACCTCTGGTCCTTCCATGTATGAGAAATACGCAGTCAACGACTTTGCAATTAGGAACGAGGCTGCTGCACTTGAAAAAGTGCCAGTGCCTGTGCCTCAGTTGATCAGAGAAAGCATGGCAAAAGAAAGACTCAGCCAACAAAGAAAATCCTCTTTTGACCAATATTTCGAGTTACACTCACTGCAAATGTTCACTTAATTAATTCAAGCTTTATAATAGCCTGAACTACTAACAATTATTTACTACTACTCTACATTTTTCTTGTTGACTTCATTATTTATGAAGTGCGAAAGTTTCTAACTAAATTGTTACTGTTTTGTCCGGTCTGTGTATCCTTGATCTTAAAGTTCACTTAATCAAACTTGCTTGAATCGTGTCTCTCCATTACTCATTAGATAGAAGTACCTAAGTCAAACTTTTTATAAATTTTGAACTGCTCTCAGCACCTCTAATTGTTAATAGAGCGTAAAGGAAAGTGTGTTCATTAAGCTTAACTACTCATATCCACTGACAAGGTGGAAGGACGAGTTGCTTTCAAAGCCCAAAGTTAACATTTGGGTCACAAATGAGGATTGGTTTAACATTTTGAAAAAAAAAAACACAGAGATTTTCTAACTAGCTCACTTGTGTTATAGGATGTAGCCCTCTCCCCTGGCTTTTCTCTCTTATATCTCTTTTCAGGCAAGTTTCCAGCTCAGTTATGTGACATAACAGCCACGGCGCGATGAGCAAAAGCTGATGGTGCGTTAGTTAGAGCAAATTTAGTCAAATAAAGGCTAGCCATAAAGCTGAAGCCGTAGCTGATGAATTTTTGAGGTTCTTTGCGCGATTGCTCGACAACTACGGTTCTTTAAGCATGGTTTAAGCAAGCCAAATTTAAACTGCCTTGTCCAAAAAATTTAAACTCGATTTGGATCAGGATCTAAATGAGGTTCGGAATTTTAATTTACGAAATGAGACAAAAAACACTGAAGCAAGAGTTGAAATTTGCTTCAAATAGGCTCGAATTGCGTGATCCAAGCGACCTACACAGTGACTTGGCCGCGTTATCGTTAGTATATTATATAAAGAACGCTAATTTAATTATGCGAAATACATGACTTCCTTGCAGCATTTGAATAAAAAACCGGGGAGGAGGGTTAAGTTCCTCCTCTCCTCATGAAGCTGTGCAAAAACTCAAAAAAAAAAAGAAGGAAAGCTCTGCAAAATTTTAAACTCACGCCTCAGTGAGAGTTTCAAATTGAATTTCTACGTTAGTGCGTATTATTCGTCAGCAAAATAAACCGGGAAAAACGATCTCTTTTTTGAGAAGACTCAAGAACAGCATCGCAAGGAAGGGCCAGAAACCCTAGAGAGCCCTCATACTAGTAGAGTAGAACGTGACGGTTTCGGCTTTGAGAGTAATTGGAAAGATGAAATAATGGTTGAAGTCTGGTGGTCATGTTCTCTTTCTGTCAATCTACAGAATCATTTGAAGGACACATTGGTTCATAAAGAATTACCAATCATTCGACTCCCGTGTCACTATTCATAAGGAGGCGACTTAGCTTTATGATAGTTTGGACAAGAATATAGAGTCGAATGAAATCTGGATCGGTCTTTGGTCTTCATTTCGAAAGCTCAAAAAAGCCGGTTGGGGCCAGAGACGCTCCTTGCAGTCAAAATTGATTGTATTAAACGACTCACTGCGAAAACAATGAATCTAATCAGCTCTGAAGAAAATGGCGCTAGAAAATAAATCTCTGCCAAGAACAGCGGGATATGCATGGCATTACATGACGTAAAGAATATCTTCGGGGAGTGGCTATATACTCGCTCGGAATTCCAAAAAAAAAAGAAAAGGAAATTTGAATTCGTCCATGCAATTTGAGTCATAGTACTGTGATAGGCTTCATTTCTTCCAAGTACTGAAAAAATCTCTTGCACTCAGAATGGAATAAGCAGATAAGGTAGCAGAAAGCAACAACTATGAATTACGATGAAAAACCTCGCAAAATTACCTTTGAAATTTCCCTTGCTTATAACGCATCAACAACTCATATCAAAACGTACTAAATTTCGGAAACGAAAAATTTTGCAAAACCAATAAACTCTGCAAGGAAACAATAACTCTTCTTTGAAAGCCGTTTAGCTGGTATAGAAAGTACACTATATTCATTTACTGAAAAAGAATCGAAATTTACCTGTAAAAGAAAACTATAATGTGATATCAATGAGCATTACCATCTTTCGCAGCATAAATCTGTTGAATTGTAAAAAATATTAAAGTAGAATATTCATTCAGTTTTCTAAGCAAATATAAATGCTCTCATATTACCAATAGATATATATTTCCCTTATAGCATATAAAATTCAATTATAAAAAAAAAAGAGTGTATTAATTGTAGTGATATTCGGATTATGATATAAGTGTCCTTTACTTTCTTTCAATTGATCATAAAGTTAGACGATTTCAGCATTAGAAATCGTTTAATTTGAACCCTCTACGCAGCTTCATCGGCCTTATCTGGAGAGGCTTCTTTCAAAATTGAGAGTCTTCTATCAAAACTAATGAACAATTTGGTTCATAAAATTCGATTACTTTTCTTCATAGCTAAAGCCTGGATACTTTCTATCCGTCACAAATGAGAGATTTAATGCTCCTGTCATCGCATTATTCACCTGCTTTTCCGTAAAGCACTGATAAACCGTTAGAAACCATCCGCAAAAGGAAAGTTACAGGATCAAAAAAGGATAAATCGTCTATTTGTTCCAAGTCCAGTGAATATGGTGGTGGGATCTCCTTTTTTGCTAATTTGTCCCAATCAATCCCGTGGAAAAATTCATGATTTTTTATATCTTCAGGGTGCGATAACCTCTCTTTCGGCTGCAGATAATTGTTAGTAAGCACCTAAATAAGAAGGAATGCTTTTACATCTTTATGCAGTAATTTCGTTAGAAGCGATACGGCGGCAGGAGAAAAGATATCTAGCATTTTAGGTGATTTCTATTGTTAATTACGGTGGCTGCTCGGAAATTTCAAATAACACTCACCTGTACAGTGTTTGCGAGCATCTGTTTTTTATTTTTCGAGTAAAAAGGAGGCCATCCGCTAAGCATTTCGTAGATCAAAATCCCGAGACTCCAAAAGTCTGCTGCTTGATCATAACCTACTCCCGTTATGATCTCTGGGGCGATATATTCAGGAGATCCGCAGATCGATCTCACCGTCACTCCGCCTGTAACACCAGTTTTCGAGAGCCCAAAATCAGTGATTTTGATATGCCCTTCCTTATCAAGCAGAATATTCTCCAGCTTAAGGTCTCTTCATAATTAACTTGATAAATTCAGCGGAAAAGACCAATAATACCTGTAGAGAATCCCAAGGGAATGCATATATTCGAGTGCCACAAGAAGCTCAGCGGCATAGAATCTCACCCTTTCCTCTGAGAAACAACCTTCTTTCGTTTGTCTCATGTGCATAAAGAGCTCACCTGTTAATTTCTTGAGATTACAAAATTATTCTCGAGATTTGCTACCTCCTTCTGCGAATTCCATTATGAGAAATAAGTGCTGTTTTGTCTGACAAGCATGGTGGAGCTTCACTATAAACGGACAGTTCATTTTTTCGAGAACGTTGCGTTCTGTTTGCGTCTGAGACACCATTCTCCGGCTAGACAGCAAACTTTTCGGCAGGACCTTCATCGCATAGTATTTTCCTTATTTCGATAATAGTTCACAATGGCTGTATCTGTAATTTTACCAGTTTGCTTCTGCTTAACGAGGTAGACTTTGCCAAATGATCCTTCTCCGATTAACTAATTCCATGAAACTATGCTTTCTTATTTATTTGCGAGTGGGTATACTTTTAATATGTCATAATTGACTAAGATCTTCCTTGCTTTTTTAGTTTGTGAATGGGGAGGTTCCTCCTCTGCTGACTTCTTAGTACAGAATTGAGTTGTACCCATGATTGTGTGTGTAAATTAATTAATCTCAGGAAGCAATAAAACTCAGCAAAACTAGCCTGGCTCAATAAATAAGATATTGCGTAAAACAATTCCTTTGAAATGGTATCTATTGTAATATCCAAAGCCCTTCTAGACTAATCTCATTCTCTATGCTTGACTACACAGAGTAATCTTAGAAGATTGAGCCTTTAGGAATTAATTACTGCTGTTGGAGGTCGAAAACTTGTTTTTTCTCAAAATTTTGCAAAAATCAGTAATTTCGAAGATTTGTTATGCTGCAAATTTTTGCAGCAACAGGAAAATCATTCAACTTGGCCAAAACGAAGCGAAAAGTTTAGTAGCCGTGAAATTGGGAATACTCATAAATATTTTTGCATTATATTATATATACCATTATATCTATGGTTATATCTTTAAGGTTGAAGCAAGTTAGATTTGCTTCATTAGAAAGAATAAATAAATAATAGCATTCAAGTCAAAAGCTTAACAAACATAAGAAGACTGAAATCAAAGTTGTTGCCTCATTTTTTTTTGCCTGCGATGAAATTTTCAAATTTTTTTTCGGCCTGGTGTCCCAACTCTTTGGTAACTTCCTTTTTGCTCGGCTTAAAAGAGCTTGCACCATCGCTTTGTTTCGGAAGGCCTATTTTCTTTTCTGCGTAACCGTCGATTTTATGCTCGATCTCATGTAAAATATCTTTTTTCGAATGATGAAAGTTCGACATCTTTTCCGAGTTTAGATCAAATTGAATATATTTAGAATATTATTTCTCTCTTCCTTTATACTGGCTTTCGGAAATGTGACCCTGGAAAGGTAAGGCGATTGTTCGTTAGCTCCTGCATCGAATTATTCTGCTGTTAGTCCAGTAATTTATTATAGATTTATGATTAAAAAGAAACGAATAGGAGCGATGACTTTCTCTTTATTGAAGGAGTAGCTTCTAATACTACATATTGTGTGGACGCAGTCTCAATTATACCGTTATTGGGTCTCTTGATTCTTTTCAATGAGAAAATATTTGATGATTATTACTTGAAAAAAATAGATTCGCGAAATTCCCTTAGCATCATGGCCTTAAGGAAATTCTCTTTTGTTTTGAGGATCATGCCGTTCTTATTTGGCCTATCACACGTCTTGATAACTCTCATAAACTGAAGTCCATCGTCGCTGTAATTTTTGTATTAATCACATTCGGAATTAGTAGACAGATCTATTCTGAAAAAGCTGAAAACTGAGCAAATGAACTTAGCCTCGAGAATGTTTGAATTGATATTCCATTTAGGAATTTTTCAAACAGTATCATAATAACATTATAAAAGTCCTTCCATGCCCAAATCATTTTTTTAGATTAGCATGGTTTAATGAAGGATTCTTACTCTGCCTGGCGTCCTCGAACTCAATTCTTGACGATGCTATTTCATTTTGTTCTCAGAACTCACCGAACTTTTTTTCATTGTCTAAATAAAGCAAGCGGAATAAATAGGTGCGAGAAAATAACATTTGAGGATGAAGTAATGCCGCAAATGTTACTCTTCTCATCGAGTTCGACTGCATAGATCACTTTTCCTGAACCAAAGTTTATTATCCTTGAAGGAGAGTAATCGCCGGCTACCACTTATGTATTCATTATCCTTTGAATTCCAGCGCACACAACATGCAAATCCTCCGACTCTCCATCCTCCTATAATTAGATCTAGACAATGTTGTATCATTATATTTGTTCATTCGCTCAAATTTACTCAGAGATGGCTTCTTTGAGAAAGATTTCATGATTTTCATTCTCGTTTCTCAAAGATTTTCATGACTAGACTATCACAAGTCAGTGCTAGCAGATTTTCATTTTTAGGACAGATATCGATCCAATACATATCTAATAACTGACCAAATGTGATAACAATTCAAAAAGTTAAAGCGCAATCCCTTCACTTGCATCAGTCATTTGCTATGACTCTGGACAGAGAAACTTTCGCATTTCGACATCTATGATGTTCAGTTTGTTTGATTCATGCTTGACAAAAACGAGCTCATTCCCATATCACCTGGCTCTAGCATTAAAATCTACAATATGGTTGAACAGCGAAGAATATATTTGATAGTTCAATCAACTATTGATTCCAGGGGGAGTAGCCAGCTTCTGACTAATTAACTAACAAATCAAGAAACAATTATTTATTCTCTTTCTGTGATTTTGTTTTGCTTTTGAGCTTACTTGAAGAAAAAATAAATCGAATGTCTCTTTAAATATGGCTTATCAAAGCGGAATTTATCAGATAAATAACAAAATCTTGATTGCTATCCGAAAAAACCCAAACGATATTTGAAGAAGAAACAAAGTTCAAATGGTATCTTTTAATCATCTTTAACAGGAAATCTAGAGAGCAATCATTTATTTTTCTTGCTGTCATAATGTCACTCACAATTTATAAAGAAACACAAGTTTTTTCAAGGCTTTTAAAAGTAATAAAGAAACGCTCAAATATAGAGCTAATGAACCCAATTGAGATGAACTATAAGTATAGAAGATAAGAAAATATTGTGGATAGCAAAAGCGCCATCACAGACAGACTACAAGTACAAATCTATTCGAGTTAGCATGACATTGGCGTATCAAGAACTGTGAGAAAACGCATGACATTGAGAGGATAAAAAGGATCCTCAAAGCTAGAAGCTTGCCAGTTGGCATCAAAACTCTTCTGGAATGCAATCGCATAATCCCAGGCCGTTGCAATCTTGGAGATCACAGATTTATCGGCTGATTTTGATTGGCAAACTTTACATGATTGACAGCATTGGTCAATGAAAACTCCCCGTTTATGGTTGTAACTATCATACAGCTCTGGTACCATACTAAGCACGAGATAATTGTCAACCGTAGGGATATTTTCATAAAACATGTCATCTTGCTGTCTCAATGAGAACATATGGGACAAGATTAATCCTCTGTTAAGTACGTACAGCACTTTCTTGCAAAGTCTCTCGGCGACGGCGATTTCTCCGAATCCTTTTCCAGTGAAGCCGCCCTTGAGATTGAGACTACTTCCTGCGTCTTTCAATGTCTTGTAAAAACCTTCCTCGGTGAAAACCATGCTCCAAACATCTTTCGTGACTTTGGAAATCTTTTTATTGTAGCTGCAGCTCAGGTTCTTTGCGAAAAAGTTCCAAACGTCCCTGATTGCTTGAAGCCAAGCCCTGCTTAATTTTTCTTCGTCAACAACCTTGACATCAAGGAGGGTAATCTGACTTTCTAACACTTTGACACCGGTGTCCAAGAAGTCCTGGACAACGCGCTTTGGTCCGTCTAGGATAGCTTGCAAAAAGCTTTTCGCGATTCTTCGTGCAAACTTGAGTGAGTCTTTGGAATGGTTTTCGTTTCGTAGAGGGCTGCTTGGGATTTTACGAATGCAAAGATTCGCTGGAGAGGCAAAGGGACTGGTCTGGGTTTCTTCTGTTTCCATAGTGTTGTCCACTTCAACTGGGGTGAATATTGGACTCATTTGGTCGTAGTTCATAAGATTCATATCGCTGCTTTGGTCTGAAAAGAAAACTTCAATGTCCATGGAGGAGGAAATGGTTAACTGCCTTTTATGAATTGTTTATTTTTACTTAGTTGTTATTATTAAAAGAAGGATCGATTCAGTTTAAATAGCGAAGAAAGAGAACTGTATGATTCAGTACACTGTTTGAGAAATTTTCATCAGTTTTTTAACTTAGCCTCAATCTGCTCAATTTTTTATTACGTATCAAAACCGTTGATTTAGGACAATGAATATGACTGTTGGATTTTTGGTTTTACGAACTGGCAATAAATCGCCTCAGGTTTTTTGAAAATCATTCAGCATCTAAAGATCTTTGAAGAAACTTTTCGCTTTGATCGAATCATTTTGATAACTGAGGAAAGAATTATTTTATTTTTTGCTGGTTGGGTTTTTCCGAATCTATTTATTTTTTTTTTGTTTGATTTGCTTCGATTAATTTATCACTGAAAACCGCACTGATAACTCATCTATCAAGTCAAAAATTTTTACACTCAAACTCCTTTCGGCCATCTTACACCTCTTACTCTCGAAGAACTCCATCGAGTTCTGCCATTTTCGAGCATATCAAGCAAGAATGTCCCATGAGCGTCCTTGGGTGAATCGGAAAGTGTTCAGTTTTTTTCCAGAAGGACACTTTTTTTCTATTTAGTTTCTAAATTTGCAGTTTATCGAAGCATTTGATGGGCAAATTTTTCCATTTCCTTCGAGATTATCGAAGTATTTATTTTGCAATCAGGAAAAAAAATCTTTTATTTTATTAATTATGCACCCAAGCGATTTAATTTTTTAATTTTTTTTGCTCAGCACTGCATTTTTATTTGTACTGAGGTTTTTATGCAAAAAACTGAAGGGTTTTTGCAGATCCTTTCAATGAGGATTTTTTATAATCATCTTATGCTTAGTCCTTCCTATCTCGGCCTTTCAGCCCGAAATTACTTGAGCGCTTAGCAAAAATGACCAAAATGACACAAATTCATATCATCTCGTAGGTCAAGACAGAGAATTCCGGAAAAGCTGTAATATTCGCTAAATATCTTCAATTTGCTGATTGATACTTAAAGTTTTGTGGTACCTCTGCCATCTGAGCAGAAAACTAATATGCCCATAGATTAAGCCAAGCATTATCACATTCAATTTTCCATTTTCTTTTTTCTTATAAAGATCAATGCATTCGAGTACCGTACGTAGAAACAATAATCTCCCACTATTTATGGATATATAATTGAAAAACATAAAAAATTAACTTGGTAAAAACCTTTCGATTTAATTGGTTCGGAACGCAAAGGTTATGCTAAATAGGTTGCCTCAAATTCCAGTAGAGCTAATTTTTCTAACAATCCTTAAGAAGCACGAACGCTTTAGAACACATTAGGAGAAGTTGCACAACTAACAATGCCATTCGTTTTAGGAAGGTTAGGTGATTAATTAAATATCGCTGGTTCCATGTAGATGCAGAGTAGCTTTATAACATATAGCGACCACTCAGTCCAAAAGGCAGAAACAACTTGGTTCAGAGTGTTCGAAACATGTACACTAGGATGCCACTAATGAAATAACAGGGGTTTGGAAGAGAAAGTTACAAATTTTACTTGTCTTTCTAGCAATTCATCAATCCGAATACTTCATCCTAAACGAATGATTGGAGAACTGCGTCTTGCTGTCCTGCTCATCAACACCTTTGGCTAGCGTCAATTGTTAAGGCGCTTCTACGCACAGAATCTGCATAAATAGGATTCGATGCCGATTTTTTTTGCTTTCTCTCTTTAAAATCGAGGATACTCTTTCGATTCTGGCTAAGCTAACTAGCACACTCGCATTTTGTTAATTCTGTGGCGAGGAATCTGGATTGGATCTATTTCGGGTAGATAATCACGAAATAATGGATTTTCTTCTACAATAGTCATCGAATGCGAAATAGGACTATGGCTATCGAATCCTCAAATCAGAAATATCGTCTCGGCTGGAATTTCGAGCCACCATTGAAATGAAGAGTTAAATGAGATTCTTAAAAAAGGAAGTGCTTATTTTAAGAAAAACACCTTAGAAGGCGTCTTCAGAAGAGTCGTTCAGTAAAACAATAAGAGTTTCTTAACGACGATAGTTTATCGGCTGTTGGAATTCTAACGGCGATACACTGGCCGGCGAGGATAGGATATCTACCTTCCTTTTCTCCACCACTAGTGCTTCTATCGGCGGAAACATCAGTTAAAAATTTTGGGCCATATTTGATATGTAGAAATTAGTTAAAAGAGGAATCCTTAAATGTCCGGCGTCCTGCTAGTGGGCGAAGTGGATGAATTTTACCATCAAGCAATATCTAATGACTCTAAATTTGTTCTGTTAAATAGGTTACATAAAGTAATAGGTAATGGGTAATTTTCTTCCTCAAAAGGAGGGAATTAGATGAGGTCATTATCTAGCTCTGATCATTAGATAACAAAAAATAACTTAGGAAGCAGGGCCTCTTCATTTTAGAGGCAATAACTTGTTTAAAATCTAAATGCCATAATAAACTCGCCCTTATGAAAATCAACGCGTGTACTGATATTTTCCCCATAGATGCATCACATTATGCTCATTATTAATTTCTCAAAGCTGATGATGGAAGCAAGGAAGTCGAGACGGTCGATATCATATTTTGCTAATATCGCAGAATCATAGAATTCTTCTCTCTTTTTTTGCATTAAATCTAAATCAGTTAGAGCTTTTCTATTGAGTGCAGAATCTTTTCGAAGTATTCTTTTTTCGATATGCGATTTGCTTTCGCTTCTTCTCAATGTCAGAATATACTCCTCTCGAGGGAAATACAAGGAAATTTGTTAGAGTTGTCATCATCATCACCATCCGATTAATCGTATGAATGATCTTTCCATCTTCGATTGTTTAAGTTTTATCACTTTTTGCTGTGACAAGCAGATTTCTTTTTTGATTTCTATACACACTAGAGATGTATTTTTGGCACAAATCGCTCCTCTTTTATCGACGTGTGAATAATGCACGATTTTCATCTTCTGTTGGTATCGTTACAATGCCATAGCTCTCAATAATTTTCGGTTGTTGGACGTTTATCGATCCTGTAGTGCATTGGAACTTGAAAAATTAAAAGGAGATGGCAGGTTTGCAGGTAAATCATTCCGAAATTTAAGTTTCTCAAAATAAAAATAGGAGAACGAAAGTTATGTAATTTTGTGATCATGAAGTTTCTTTCCTTTAAATCTTCAATTTCTTTGGCTTTGGAATAAACCTATAAGATCTATTATTTCCTGTGTTTTCCTCTAACTAGTGAAAGAATTTTATTAGTATCTAAGTAATATGGTTCCATATAAAAGTGAAAATTGAATTTTTACAAAATCAAAGATGAATATAGCCAATGTCTGGAAACTTATGCACCAAGAATTTCGATATAGCTATGATTCCTTCTCTGCTTTGACTCGTTAGTTTCTGTGATCATTTTAGCTTCATTATCAGTTTAAACTATCTCCGATCATTCCTGGCTTTCTTGGTTCATTTCAAATAACCCAATTATAAGCTTGGCAACAGGTGATGCTTTTGATGAAATCGCTACAATGTAACTATTACACTGACCAATCTTGAATCTCTTTTTTTCAGCTATTTCTTGTAGAATGCACATCTAAATGAGAGACTGCTGCCCCCTAGTGTTGATTTGAAACTGAGCCAATTCTTAAAAGACTGCGCAATTTGTTTACGCTTACAGTAAACAGTAATATTCATCTTCATGAATCATCTAGCAGTTCAATTAACTGCGTTAAGAAACGCTTAATCGAAATCGTTTTCTGAGTTAATTGCATTTAAATCCTATCTATTAAAGATGACCAGCGACGGCAAGAAAAACCAGAGCGACCGCTCAAGAAGTGGTAACTTTTCATAGTCTCTGTTGATGAAGTTAACATTGTTTTTGGAAAGTCGCCAATATCCAGCTCGAGACAAGAAGATGGTTCATCCTCCTGGGATTTGCTCTGTTAACGTATTAAATCGTCCTGAAAGCTTTCTGAATCTTACTAACATACACATGTATCTCTAGATTTTCAAATGCCTTGCCATCTGTGTCAGCATCGCTTATCATGAACGAAATCGAAGAATATTATGGTGTTGGAAGTGAAGGATTTGTTCAATTTATGAATGTATACAGCTACTTCTACGCAATCTTTAGCTTCGTGGTACAGCTAACAGCCCATTATTACACTACTCACGAATTTACGCTAGTTTTCGAGTTTCTTGTGTGACCATCTTGCTGCATGTCTGATGATAGCAGCATCATGTAACACCCTTGGTGGTCTTCTCAGATGGTATGCAGGGAACAATTACGCAATCGCAATAACTGGGCAATGTATCTCCGCATTTGCTTCAGGTCCTATATTGCAAGCCCCAGCAGGTGAATTTTTTTACGTTTGATGATTCTTACTTATATCACCTTGAAAAGTGATTGCTGAGCGATGGTTTGGAGCTAATGAACGATTTTGGGCGCTTGTGATTGGTACATACGCGGGGTACCTCGGCTGGGCTGTCGGAATGATCACTCCTTGCTATTACATGTTTTCTTACACGATTGACGTAAGGATACTCTGCGAGCTTTCCAACTAATTCTTCATTGTTAGGTTGCATTTCCCAAAATTTATTTTCTCCAAATGATTGTTGCAGCAATTCCTGTAATTGTACTTGCGCTCTCGGTTCGAAATCATCCGACACACCCGCCAAACGTTGGAGCAGTAAATGAGATTTAGGATATAGGATTACTCATCTACCGCATTCGTAAAAAGCTTGTAAAGACAGAACTTAAGACAGCACCACTGTGCAAGACCTTGCGACTTTTGTTCTCTGACCGCAAGTACATGATTCATTTGATTTGCACCGCGTTTGGTAAGTCGCTACATGTTGACGCGAATTTGAATAAAGTATGAAGGCATTGGAATCTCATACACGGTTTCGACCGTTACGGCGTATATATACTCATCGCAGAATTATTCAAATGTAAAAACGGCGGAAATTTTCAACTTGACTCTTAAATAGATCCAATTTGGATACATTGGAATCGCATTGCTATGCACTGGAATTGTTGGAGCGTTCATCGGGACAATCTACCTCCAAGTGAAGAAATCCACAAACTATGATGCTGTTCTGAGAGTTTTGTTTGCTATTGGTTTCATCGGATTGGTAAAAAAGAAAAGTTTGATTTTCTTAGCTCAGCTGTTCTATATATATGCAAAATTAGGTTGGATCAGCTATAGCGAACCAGAGAGCACCCTTTTGGCTGTTGATACTCTTGAACATGTTGATAGGTAAGTTAAATAAAATTGGGTATTGGCTCAATGTTTTCATTTGGAAAAAAAAGGTTTGGGGTCCATCGCATTCGTGCCATTTGCGATTGAATCCTTAATTGAGACAAGTTTTCCGTTGTCTGAAAGCGTGGCCGTTGGCAATGCTTTTGTGGGTGGTCAAGTATTCGCGATGTTCATGAATGAGTTGGCAATTTCGAGCTGTAAATACATTATCACATTGAGCTTATCGGTAATAAACTAATAATAGTCATTGGAAAGCAGGGCTTTTGGTTTTTAACAATCCTTGCATTACCTGTTACGGTATACGTAATTGGATGGTATAAAACAGAATTCAAGAGGACGAAAATAGAGCATCAAAAAGAAGAAGAAATGATCGAGGAAGAGCATGCATTCCTGAGTTCGAACGTTCAATAGTCTGCAGAGAAACTTTTAAAGGTTCCAGGAGTGGAAACATTAGTTGTATTATTTGAGGCTATGTGTTCTTCAGTAATTAAAGTTTTCTAAATCAAATTCTTGTTTCTGGTGTAAAGAGCTTATATAACGTTATTATTACATTTAGACATTTAGGCGTGAAAGAACAACAGAACATTCGATGACAAAAATCACTTATCTAAGCTGCAAAGGAAGTAACTCATGAAAAAGCTAAATGAATGCAACTTGATTTTAATTAATATGTACAATGTATTTTAGAAGTAAATTCTACCTTCCTCACATTTCACAAGATAAATATGAAATATTTGCTATTTACAATCTACAGCCTTGAAAACAACGCTATATATATATCCAAAGGATATCCTCTACAGCATTTATAATTCTTGAATGTAGCTAAGGTCAGTTGCTTGGCTGCTAACGTTCTGAGGTTTCGGTTTGTTTCGTCGGAGGCTCGGTTTGAATAGCATCTGTGGGGTCTGATGGGATGCACCGCTTCTCTGATTTTCAGAGTAAGGAAATCTGAATTCTAAATTTCTGGGTTTGTGGGCCCTTGCCTTACCCTTATTAATGACAGAATTCCTATGATGAGTGCCAATTGAGTCATGTCTCGTACCATCTGTTACTTCAGAACCTTTTCCAGCTGAAATATCAATGATCTTTGTGTCATTCATCTTGATATTGGTTTCTTGTACACTAGACATTCGCGGATTGGATGATTCTTTCGATTTTTCTCTCTTTTTTGGCTTATTTTTTATTGCTGAAACTTCATCCTCGGCCTTTTTGCACTCCTTTCTCAGTTTTGCCAAAAATGAATAAATTTGCAGCAATGTTCCACCTAATCCATAAATTAGGTTTATTCCTGTGTTACTCATAATCACATAATAAATCCCTTTTCCTAAATCATCGTTCGAAACTTGCGGATTCACCGAGTCTCTGATAGCAAGTACCATATTGAGTATTGCAATAACGAGAATACATCCAAAGTTGTAAAAGTAAATCAGTGTTGTGGACTTCTCGTTCATTGGCTTTACAACCGCTGAAAACAGTATAAACACCAAAGTGATAATAACTGTCGATAGACACTGTATTACTGGTACTGGCTGAAGAATCAGAATGGAGAGGATATACACGGTGTTGAAAGCGGTCATCCAATAAGAAAAGAAGAACCTGTTTTTGCTGTCTTCCTTGAAGCTCTCAAAGAGCATTTTATACTTTTGCTCAGTCCATTGAGCTTTAAGAGTATTTTTTAGGTCAGTCTGAGCTGATGATGATAAATTTGAATTCTGTGGCTTGGGAGACTCATTTTGATTTTTCTTATTTTTATTGCGATAAATTGTAATGAGTTTGAAAAAACTGAGAATTTGTAAGCCTATCGTCGATGATAGCGTAAAATAAGCCATAAAGTAGCTCGCTCGGGAATATGGATCTATGAGCAGGTCGATTTTCAGAATTTGCACAATCGAGAAAAGCAGTTGACTTTGGAGTTGTCCGAACACATTTGAAAGAAAAAGTCCGAAAGCGATTGCGTAGAACTTGCCAATTCGAGAATTTGGTAAAGCGCCATTTTGTTTGAAGGCTGAAGCAGTCAATGCAACAAGGAATACCCCACAATATACCATTTTCTCAGTAAGAGAATCTCCATAGTTATCAAGATATAATGAACTAATCTGAATTTTCTCAAAAACTCCGTAATGAAATTCTAGTTGACTGTTCTCTAACTTGTTGAATCTGGAGATCCAATTCGGGATCAGAGCGCTTGATAATCCTGAGTAAGCATCTAAAGCTATGCTAGAATGGTTTATATTGAGATATTGCATATTCGCGATAGATTCGACTGCTGAGAGACAGAGAAGTAGATTTACAACAAACATTCCAGCCGCAGTGTTGGAACCATGGAAAGCTTCCGCGGCCACCACTGAAGCTGTTAGCGTGGCTGTCCCAGAAGTCTTAAGCAATGCCGGCGCTTCATATTCAACACTAACAGCACAAGAAGAGCTACCTCCAGTGTTATTGGAGCATGATTGACACGTTTTGGATGAATCATCACCCCAATAGCCACTTGGACACTTAAATAAGCAATATCCACTCGTGCTTGGGTAAAGGAAAGTGTTTGAATAGCAGCTAGTGCAGCCTTTACTATCTCCTGAGATACATGTCGCGCAACTAGCATAAGATCCTGCAGAACTGCTGTAGCAAGGTTTACAAGCATTATTTGATGCGTCACCCCAATAGCCAGCAGGACAAGTGCTGATACACTCTGAGAGATGAAGGAATGCGCCATTGCTGCAGGAAAGACAGTTATTGGCTCCTCCAGCGGAGCAAGTAGCACAAGTGAAAGAAGGACCTGTTGTGCTGCTATAGCAAGGTTGGCATGTTTGAGTTGATGTATCTCCCCA